>Ga0315904_10002326_pt1 | contig 29526 bp, 27 predicted proteins | sample LakEriMetagenome_6_FD_203529 | JGI IMG/M metagenome (GOLD analysis project Ga0315904, IMG submission 203529) | Freshwater fungal communities from buoy surface, Lake Erie, Ohio, United States - Buoy 12 MA120 | ecosystem: Environmental > Aquatic > Freshwater > Lake | place: USA: Lake Erie, Ohio...
GACCGGTCCGGGAACCGAGGCCGAGCTAGCATGCTCAGCTATTCAAGTTCCAATCCCCGTGAGTTCATCCTCGATGGTCCGCCACTCGAGGCGATCAATGACAACCTCTGGTTCTCGATCGTCGGAGGAGATGCAAGGCTTTCGAACCTAGTTCTTGAAACCGTCGATGCTCCTTTGGCATTATCGACCAATTTGGACGTCTCTTACCCGAGTTACCTGCAGCGTTCAACCAAGACGACCTGGGGTAACGAGCGACTCGAATTTCGAAATGGGATGCGATTGCCCCAAGGCACACAGGTTGGTTTTTGGATACGCGCCAACAAACCGATTCGCAAAATCGATGTGATGCAAGTTTCAGGCGCATCGGGTGAAGACTCGACCAAGCAGTACACGGTCGAGCTCGATAAACCCGCCTTGGAATTCGCCATTCCATCAACCGTCCTGCTCGGGAATCTTTTTGTGGAACTCAGACTCTGGGACGACTTAGGACTCTGTTCAACCCGCGTTCAGCAGTACGTCATCGCCGCCACCGCAGACAAAGTTCCAGAGATCGACTTTGTACTCGAAGGAATCTCGACGGCCATCACCGAGAATGCCAAGCTTCCGATACGCAGCAAGATCAAGGACGATTACGACTTGGATCAAACTTGGATAGAATCCAGAATCGACGAGCAAGAAACAGTAAAAACCGAATTGCAAGTAAGTTCCCAAGGAAGCGGGGATTTCGACATCGACCTCAAGGCCATGAAGGATGCCGGTGCGATGACTCCCAACGTCGGTTCTGTCTTCTCGCTTATGGTTGCCGCCTCGGATTTCTTCGACGTGCCGTCGAGTCCTGATGCACCCTCGGTGGCTCACGTTGGCAGATCCACACCGATTCAGTTGAGCGTCGTGACCGAAGATCAATTCTTGATATTGCTCGATCGTCGCGAAGCGGCCATGCGACGCAGACTCGAGCAAATCATCAGCGAACTTGGCCAACTTCGCGACCTACTGATCCTGACCAATAAGAACAATACTCAGACGCCCGAGCCTTCTGCCGAAGACCCATCCGGATCTGCGGAAAGCAAAGAAACGCCCGCTCAGGCCAGATCCAGAATACTGCTGCTGCGCAGCCAACAAGCGGCCGCCCAAGTCGCGAAGTCCGAAGGAGAGCTCAATGGCGTCCTTTCGGAGATATCGATGCTCGTTGCCGAACTGATCAACAACCGCATCGACAGCAACGATCGCCGAGAAAGACTTGGCAATAAAATTAAAGCACCCCTAGAGAGTTTGCTCGAGTCAAAGTGGAGGCCTTTTGCATTGCAAATCAATCAGCTCGAAGGAACTCTTGCCAAACTAACCCCCGAGGAACTCTCTTCGCAGATCGACCAAGGGGTCGCTAAGAACAATGAAATCATCGCCTCGCTCAATGCGATCCTTGCAGATATGATTGAAATCCAAGACCTCAATGAAATCATCGATCGGGTTCGAGGATTGCTAGACCAGCAATCCAAGATCCTGGATCGATCCAAACAAGAGCAAAAGAAGAGCACTTTGGATCTTTTGAAATAGCCAAGTGCCTGGAACCTCAGATGAACCCAACCCAATTCTTTCGACTAGGCATCATCATCGGCATCCTCCTGAGCGGTTGCTTGGCCTCAGCGGGCCGTTGCCAAGCACCAGCAGAGGGAGTTGGGGAATTACAAAAACAACAAAAGGCTTTGGCAACGCAGTACGCAAATCTCGAAGAGATTTTCTCTCGAATGAGCCAGCTCGAAGCGGCGACCAATCCCACCCGCGCAGCATTGCTCTTGCAAGCCGCGCAGATGAGTAAACAGCTCGCCACACAGCAGCGAATGATTCAAGCCAGCGAACTACTGGCCAAAGGCCAATACTCTCGCGCCATCCCCGAGCAAGAAGCCAGTCGCGACAATCTCAAGAAACTTTTAGAACTATTGCAAAGCGAGAATCGCTCGTCGCGGATCAAAGATGAGCGAAAAAAGCTCGAAGATGTACTCAAGGACATTCGTCGCATCGAGAACATCCAGAAGGCTACTCGAGGGCGCACGGAAGCTGGCCAAGACAAGGATACTGCTGCGAAGGATCAGGCTGATCTGGAAAAGCAGCTCGAAAAAACTCAAAAGGATCTGACCGACAAAAAAGATCAGTCAGATCAGTCAGATCAGTCAGATCGACCAGATCAGTCGGATCGGTCGGATCGGACAGATCAGTCGGATCGGACAGATCAGTCGGATCGGACAGATCAGTCGGATCAGTCAGATCAGTCAGATCAGTCAGATCAGTCAGATCAGTCAGATCGGTCAGATCGGTCAGATCAGTCAGATAAGTCAGATAAGTCAGATAAGTCAGATCAGACAGATCAGCAGAAACCCAAGAGTAAGGAGGAGCAAGCGCGCGAGCGAGTTCAAAAGGCGCGTCAGCAAATGCAAAAAGCCGAGAAGAACCTCAAGAACAATAAACGCAAAGAAGCGATCGAAGAGCAACAGCAGGCCGAAGAGGAATTGCAACAGGCGATCAAAGAGCTTGAGAAGATCCTGATGCAACTGCGTGAGGAAGAAATCGAACGAACCTTGGTCGATCTCGAAACAAGACTCAAACGAATGGCTGAATGGGAAAAATCGATCCGAGATCAGACCGAGAAGCTCGATCAGTTGTCTGGAGAGGACAAAGACCGGCAATTGGAGATCCAGGCAAATAAGCTTTCGACCGAGCAGTTGAAGGTGTCTATGGAAGGTCAGCGAGCCATGCTGTTGCTCAAGGACGAGGGATCCAGCCAAGCATTTCCAGAAGCTCTCGAACAAGTGATTCGAGACTCGCAAATGGTCGTTACCCGATTGGGCCAAGCGGATGTATCGAAGAGCACCCAATCGATCCAAGACGAGATCTTGGGCGCTTTGGATGAGATGCTTCAGTCGCTCAAGGAAGTTCAAAAGAAGCGAGAAGAGAACAAGCAGCAGCGTCAAAATGGTGGGCAGGGTTCGGGTGGATCTCCGCAAGAGGATCCACTTGTTGAACAGATTGCCGAACTGCGACTGATCAAAACTCTGCAAGTCAGAGTCAACAAACGCACCGATCGCCTAGCCGATGAGTCCAACAACAACGAGGATCTTATTGGACAAGTTTCCGATCCTCGCTTGCAGGAGGAACTCAAGGAGTTGGCGAATCGTCAGGAGAAGATCCAGACGGTCACTCGGGACATTCTGCTTGAGGCGGCTAAGAAATAATCTGTTGGTGTTCAGAGCTACTGCTGATGAGGAAGGTGGGGTTCGAACTTGCTTCGCGTCGCTAGCTCGGCTGCTTTGACGCTGTCGACGGCGGACTCATAGAGCAGCTTTTGTGCCCTTATCTTCCCTTGGGCTGAACTCGGTTCGAGTCTCTGATAGCTGCCACTTGGCAAGAGCCTCCAAGCGTTCTGGTTATCTTGGAAATAGGTGGCCAAGATTTCCATCAGTTTGTTTTTGCTTGCCGAATCTTCGATGGGAGTCATCAGTTCGATACGGCGATCCAAGGATCGAGGCATCCAATCGGCGCTCGAAATGAAAACCGAATCCTGTCCACCATGGCAGAAATGCAAGATACGAGCATGTTCGAGGAATCGATCAACGATGCTTACGACCGAAATGTTTTCGCTCAAGCCACGTACTTGGGGCTTGAGGCAGCAGATGCCACGGATATTCAGGCGGATCGAGACGCCGGCTTGGCTAGCACGATACAACGCTTGGATGATCTCTGGATCGACCAACGCGTTGAGCTTTGCATAGATAAAAGCTTTCTGCCCCTGCAGCTTTCGCTGGGTCTCTTCTTCGATTAGCGATACGAGTTTCTTGCGTAAACCAAGAGGTGCCGATTCGAGCTTCTCATACGGTTGAGGCTGGCTATAACCAGTGATTGCGTTGAAGAATGCCGAAGCGTCTTTGCCTAGCGATTCATTGCACGTGAGGTAGCTGATATCGCTGTACATCCTGGCGGTCGACTCGTTGTAATTGCCAGTTCCAAAGTGGATGTATCGAACGATGCCATCGACCTCTCGACGCACGACGATACAGATTTTTGCGTGGGTCTTCAAACCGCGCACACCGTAGACGACTTGAACACCAGAGCGTTCTAGCTCACGAGCCCAAACCATGTTTCGGGCCTCATCGAAACGGGCTTTGAGCTCGACGACTGCAGTGACGTATTTGCCTAGTTCGGCAGCACGCTTGAGGGATGCAACGATGGGACTTTTTCTGCTGGTCCGATACAACGTTTGCTTGATGGCTAGCACGTCTGGGTCATTGGCAGCCTCTTCGACCAACCGAACAACCGGTTCAAAACTCTCGTAGGGATGGCAAAGGATCAAATCGCTCGCGGCGATATTTTCGAACATCGATTTGGTCGAATCGATTTGAGGGGATCGCTGAGGAGGCCATACGGTGTCTCGCAGGTTCGGGAACCCTTCGATCTCGGTGATGCTCATCAATGCCGAAAGATCCAAAGGTCCTGGTATCTTGAAAATGTCTCGTGGGTTGAGCATCAGTTTCTGAGCCAAAAAACTCAATGTCGCTTCGGACACCTTCGAATCGATCTCCAAGCGAACGAAATCGGCCGAACGCCGTGAACTGAGCACCTCCTCCATCCCGAGGATCAAGTCCGAAGCGCTGTCTTCTCGCACCGATACATCCGCATTGCGGGTCACTCGAAAGGCCGTACACTCCTCAACCCGCTTGCCCGGGTAATACTGCTCGATAAAGCAACTGATCACATCCTCGATCAGAGCATAGGTATAAGCCCCACGCTCTCCTGGGATCTTGATCAAACGGGATAATGTCTTACCTATCGGAATAAACGCAAAGCGATGCGGAAGATCTTGCTCCCCACTTGCCATCCGAACGCATAGATAAAACCCGAGGTTCGAAAGCAGAGGAAACGGTGCATCGGGATCCAAATCCATCGGCGAGATGACCGGATAAATTTCTTGTTCGAAGAATCTCTGAAGGGAATCTTTGTGCAAGGAGTTCGCCTGAGCAGATTCCACCCGTGTAATACCCTCACTCTTAAGGATCGGTTCGATCGAGTTTAGGAAGCAATCGTATTGATCGGAAATGATCTTATCGACTCGATCATAAATCGCTTCGAGCTGCTCGGTGACGGTCGCCCCGCTCGGATCCGGTGCCTGGATCTGCTGAGCCTCTTGGAGTTGCAAGCCCCCCACACGCACCATGAAAAACTCATCCATGTTGCTGGCGGTAATGGCTAAGAATTTGAGTCGTTCAAGCACCGGAACCTTGGCATATTGGGCTTGATTGAGCACCCTTTGGTTGAATTCCAGCCAACTGAGTTCGCGGTTGATATAGTGGTTAGGATCTGGTTTCATAGTGGATCTATTCTACATAAAACCCAGGTTTCTCCGCAGAGCAAATCGCACTGGCACCGGGCATCGAAAGCCGATAAACTCCAAACAAGGGAGCAATTGTACAAGCCAACGAACAGAGAATCCTCGGAGCCAGCGATCATGAAATTCATGGGATTGATCCTCATGTGCGCCGCTAGCAGCATGGCCCTTTTGCTTCCAGCCATGGGAGTGGTCAAATTTCCGGTCCTGGACGAATCGACCCTCCAATCGCTCGTCGGCGAAGCCCAAATCCAAGCCACTGAGCTAGCCGCAGGGCAAACTGCGGAGCAATTTGGGGGGCAATTGAGCAATACACTGGGAAATACCTTGGGCGATGCCAAGAATCGCGATCCGCAAACCTCTGCCGGAATGCTAGTGGCTGCCCAAGTATCTGGCCAGCCGAGCAATCCTGAGGCAACCGGATCGCAAAGCAACACAAGTGGATCGACCAAGACCGAGTACTTGGGAAAAATTCCATTCACCCATATCGGCTCTCAGCGCGTCGGACTTGGTGTATGGCTGCTACTACTGCCGACGATCTTGCTGGGGCTAGCGATGTGGACTTTTGGATCTAGCCCCAAGTCGTCGAAATAACCGTTTGGCACTAAACGCCAAAGGCCTTTTGCATTTGCTGGCGAACGGTGGTCAATCGTTCAACTCCGCCACCACCGACTTCGGCAGTCGTCCAACCGCTCCATCCGATATCGTCGAGGCCCATTCGGACTTGATCCCAAGGCAAATCGTCCTCCGGCGAAGTGATATCGACGAATTTGTTCTTGGCTCTGCTGAAGCCTTTCACGTCGAGCTTGACGGCGCGATATCCAAAGGCGTTTAGCCACTGACGTGGCTGACCGTACTTCCAGTGGTTGCCAATGTCGTAGTACATTCCGACCCAAGGGCTCTTGAAGCTATCGACAAAGTCGATGAAGCGGTTGGGGGTTTGCTCCGGGGGGGCATCATGATCGTAGTGGAGTTTGTTCCACACGTTTTCGATCAAGATCGGCTGACCGAGCGAGGCTGCAAGAGGTAAGAGTTTCTTGATCTCTTGCTTTGCTCTTTCATTGACTTCCGACTCGCTTCCGTCATCGCCTCGTCCGACGACGATCAGCACTCCGCTACCACCGATCGCATGCGCGACGCGCAGGCAGTGGGTGATGTTGGCAACACCGGCCTTGCGAACCTCGGGATCGGGACTCGTGAGCCGTTTATCCCAGTGCGCATGGTTGATCGCATTGTGGCAAAACACACCCGACTCCTGAACCGCTGCTCGGGCCTCCTCGACGGTAAATCGCCCAGCCTCATCGAAGTCCACTCCATCAAAACCAGCTTGCTTGGCCAAATCGAGTCGCTGCGATAACTTCAACGGCTTGCCGTCGATGTCGCCTTTGATCATCGATAGTTTGCAAGACAAAAGAATTCGCTTCTCCGGAGGAGTAATGAGTTTCGCTGCTGCCGCTTGCGGTTGATCTTGAGCAAGCGAGCTTTGGAAGTTGCCTGCCGAGGCGATCGCAGCGCCCGAAAGCGCGGAGGTCTTGAGGAAAAATCGTCGATTGTTGACTGGGGAGGGATGGCTGTTCATCGGAGGAAAACGACCTGTCATGCTAAGAGTAAACGGACCCGAGGGACCCCACTATTCTACAGGATTCCTGCTGCGAGAATCACTCGCGACGCATAGAAAAACCGGTGTAATGCAATCCGGTTTCTTCGTCGACGACAAAGGCCCCGCCAGGTGCGAGATACTTGGCAATCACTTCAAAAGGCGGCAGTTTTTTCCCTTTTACCGCAGAGACCAACGCGGTCAGGAAGGGATTGTTTTCGGCGAACTGCTCAAGGTTATCGATGTTTTGAGGATCGGTCGCAAGATCATACATCAGTCGCATCCCTTCCTCTGGACGCTGGTAGGCAAGGATCGACATTTCGCTGTTCTTAAGCTGGGCCTTGATCCGATCCTTGACCAACTTGAACTCGATCGACTCCGAGAGCAACCCATCGCCCGAAGAATTCATTTTGATGACGTCCTCGATCGCTTGGTAGGAATCGCTGATCATCAATTGATCATCCAGAATGCAAACGGCGGGTTGAGGCAATCGAATACTTCTTCCCTCAACATCCGCGCTCCTGGGTTCGATGGTGTAGATGGTCGCATCTCCATAGAGCTTGCTGATCATCTCTGGACCACCAGATCCTTTGACCTTCTCGAAAATCTTAGGCAAGATCTCGGATTTCATCCTCGAAGCATTCTTGACGTGAATGCAGTAGACGTTGGATTGACTGTTGATCTTCTTTGGTGGAACGATCAACTGAACCAAACTAAAGCGATCGTTCAGACCGTCGATAATGTCGGCTCGCAAGTCGATCCCAAGGTTGCGGTTTGCCTCCTTGACGAATCGGTCATTAAATGTTCCTTCGCCGGCAAAGGTATCGACGATCCCTTCGACTGCATTGAAGGTCTTGGCCATGTCCCAGTTCAAGGTGAAGTAACTCGTGACTTGCTCACTGACCCAGGGCTCCGGTTCGGTCGAACCCGCCTTGGGACGGATAACCTTCATGATCCCTTGGCGATTAGGATTCAAAAGCAGATGGCCATGGATGATCGAATCGAATTCGTTTGGGGCGATGATCGCGCTACCGCCAATGCCTTTGATCCCATCGAGGCCAAGGGTCTTTAGGGCTGCAAGGATCGCGACCGATCCGTTGGTGCTGCGCCCAAACTCGCGCACCATCGCAAGCGGATCGATGAAGAAGGAAACCTGAGGCCTCTCGCCTTCAGTGCCCACGCAGCGGGACATAATGGTCGTGAAATCCCGATTCTCCGATAACGGCTTGTGATCGATCCCATTGCCCGTCCAAACCATCGCCAACTGCTCTGCATAATCGGCTCGGTTGGTAGCCACCATCACACCCGAGTCAATAAAGTAGGTGAGCGACTCACGCTCCGAACGCCCCATCGAAAGAAGCTTGATCTTGCCAACCTCTTTCTGGGAAAGCATCCCTCCGCTTGCATCCGTAGCTTGCTCGGCTCGCTCGATGAGGACTTGCAAAGCTGGCATTTCATCGCCCGCCTCGAGCATGACCACAAAGGCCGGCTCGGTCTTGGTGGCTACCAATGCCACCGCAAGCTCACCGTTGGGAATCGATAGAAGTTCATCAAGGTTCAATCCAATGACATCTTGCATCCCTTGGAGTTGGCCGACGAAGGTCGAGTAGAAGGTACCCAAGATCGGGGCGATCTGCGGGTCATTCATCATCTTGCCCATCCCAGTCGATTCCATCTTGGACTTCATGTCCCGGGTATCGTCGACGCGAACATAAGCTAACGTCTTGGTAGGGAATAGCTTAGGCGCAGTCAGATGCTGCTGGGACAAGCCCATAGAACCGAAGACAACAACGAAGCACGCCGAGAGGAAATAGGAAATGATTTTCATAGTGCCGATCTATTCGCCAATAGCTAGGGAATCTTGTAAATAGCCATCAAGATTTTAGCAATTTTAGGCACCTTGAGGGATGAAATCCCTGAAAGCCAAGCCAAGACTAGAACGGACGCAGGGCTATTTGAAATGGTCGGCTTCGAGTTCGTAGTAGACACCCTGAAGCCCATCGACAGGCTTCATGTAGGGACGAACCGAAAGAGTGCCGGCCAACGAGTGCCGACGAAGGGACTTCGAGGCAAACTCGTCGCCCACAAGTTTGACTTCGATCATGTGCGTTAAAGGAGGTTGCTGTCCGAAACAGCACGTCGCCCAGTCGGGAACCAGTACGAAGGTTTTTGCTGCATTGCTTGAAAGAGAGGTTGGATGGATATATCCCTTGAGAAAGACCTTCTTGCCGTTGAGTTCTAAAGCGGTTTGAGGAGGGACATCCGGGGCACCGACGGGACTTTTCAATGCAGCAAACGAGATCCGCTCGTAACCCTCAGGAAGCTCCGTGTAGTACACATAAGTGTGCTTGATCGGGCTTGCCACGAGCATCGCAAGGCTCAGCAGTCCACCTAGGATCGCTAGTGGTTTGCCGCTGAGTTCGCCTGGATACTTTTTCAAGTTTGCCATGGCGATGAGGGCAAAGATCCCTCCGAGAAAGCTCAGGAAAAGCAGTAGCGGTGAGTACCAACTGAGCAAGCCCAGGATGCCAAAGACGAGGCTAAGAACCGCCGCACGCGAAAGGCTTGTGTAGCCATACTCATCGGCGTAGGGAATCGGCTCGATTTGAGTGCCTTCGATCGGACTGGTGCTCGCGGTGCTCATCGTCGGTAAACGTCAATGCCAGACTGGGGTTCGTTCAGGTGGAAATCAACCAAAGCGTTAGGCCACAGGCCCCTAGGCTGCAAGTCAGTACGGAAAAAATAATACGAGAGTTCAACAAAAAAACATCCTCTGGGATCGCTTGCGCAACCGCCGAATCGCTGGAGAAATGAGAATCCGAGAGGGCAAAGACTCGGATTTGGCCATCGGTCAACCTCAGGCCGGCAGCCGACTCGAAGGAATTTGACGATTCTGACGAGGGGTTTTGAGCGTTCCAGGCGACGATCGAGTTAGGCCGCCCAGCGGGTTTGCAGCTCGATGACGAGCCTGCAGGAGCCCCTTGGCCGGGCTTGGGAGCCGGAACAGCATCCTTAGGCGAATCCTTCTTGTCGGTTGCAGGGGCAGGAATGGGAAAGAATGTGGAAGCTCTTTTGACGGCTTTCGGATCGATCTTTTCGAGTTCGGCCAAGCGTTCCTTGGCCTCGGGCAATGGGCAGGCTCTGAGGTAATTGACCACCGGGACTCGAACCCAAGAGTTATCGTCATTTGCTGATTTGAAAAGTTCGCAGAGTCGGTCGATCTGAGTCCAGTCACCCCATCGGGCCAAATCGGGAATTACCAAGTCGGCCAGATCGGGAGCAGCCAGCAAGTTTCGCATCGAGACCAAGATCGATTCTTTGGGGATGACTTGCGACTCAGTACCGTGGAACCGCAGCGCCATGACCGATGCGTAGACATCTGGGTAGCTGGCTTTGCGATTGGCCAAGAACTGCTCGTCGATGAGTTTCAGACCATCGGCACCTTTGAGCATCAGATAAGCAGCGATGAGTGCATCCAAGCCAGCACGCTTGTCTGGATCGGAGCTTCGGATCATCGACTCGAACTCGACGGCGTCGGCTGGAGTGCCGCAGATACCGAGCATCGTGTAATAGAGGCGTTTGCGATCAGGGGAGATGGCAGGATCACGAATCCAATCCATGAGCTGTTCGCGATCCATTTTGCTTTCGAGTTTCTTGACATCCTCATAAGGGGCCAGAGCGAACTCATCGTAGCTATCGCGAGCCAGCAAGGAGTCGGGATGTTCGAAATGCTTTTGGTAAAAATCCAACCGAGCGATTGGATCCTCGGGTAGTTTTTGGATTTGCTCGATGTACTTTTCAGCATCCGCCGAAAGGGGCAAAGGCGAGGACCAAACGAGATTCCGAGGATCGACCCCCAGGAGCAGGAACTTCTTTTGGGTTTTACCCGGACCAAAGTAATTGGCTTCGACATTTTGCCCTTTCTCTAGAAGGGATTCGCCACGGAGGACTCTTTCGACCACGAAAGTTGCGTTGCCATCGATATCGACTCTTCCGTCGGTCACAAGACTAGCGATGGCAACGGCATCCATCGAGAGGCTTTCTTGACGGAGCGTTTGGGAGGCAGCCGAGCAGAACGGGCAAGCGTTTTCGGCCCGGGAGCTGAGCACAGGGTACAAGAGCCCGAGCAAGAGAGCCACGAGCCCTAGAGGGCTAGAAGCAGCAAGGTGGGATCGTTTGGCTTGGATCATCGACTCTGGTCCTTTGGATTCACATTGTGTGCGGGAGGAACTTACTCATAATGTAAGTCAAATTGCGGGCAATTGGCGAGATCTAAAGGCCGATTTTCCGGAATGAAATGGGGTAGCAATCCGACCCGATGTGGCTACAGTGCTAGGTCTTGTAAGGTTATTTTCCACGCACAGTCAAGCTGAATTGTTGATAAATCCATGAACGACACCAAGTCGAATTTACCGATCCTGGGAGCTGAGTTTTCAGGGACTGCTGCTGCCGAGCCGAATGGGGCCAGTCGCATGGGTGGATGTGGATCGATGGGTGGAACGATTCCGCTCTCGGAATCGAGCCAGAACAAGCTATTTGAATCCAGTCGGCGGCTCCCAAGTTGGCTTCGACGCGAGGTGCCCAAGGGGAACGGCAATCAGTTTACCCACGGACTACTCAGGGAGTTAAGGTTAGAGACGGTTTGCGAGAACGCCAAGTGTCCAAATCGCATGGAGTGCTATTCGCAAAAGACCGCAACCTTCATGATCTTAGGAAATGTCTGTACGCGGCCTTGCGGCTTTTGCGCAGTCTCGCGAGGACGGCCCGAAGCATTGGAAGACGACGAGCCGCAGCGAGTTGCCGAAGCATCAGCTAGGCTGGGGCTCAAGCATGTGGTGATCACATCCGTCACTCGCGACGATTTACCTGACGGAGGAGGCGAGCACTTTTATCGATGCGTCCTGGCGGTGCGAGACAGGACAGGTGCGGCCGTAGAAGTACTAACGCCAGACTTTATCAGGCATCGCCATGGATTGGAACGCGTCATCGATGCCGCACCGGAGGTCTTCAATCACAACATGGAGACAGTACCGCGTCTGTACCGTAGGGTGCGGGGTCCGAAGAGCGAGTATCGTTGGACACTGGAACTGCTGAGCCGAATCAAGGAGCGAAATTCGGCCATCAAGACCAAGAGTGGGTTGATGCTCGGACTGGGCGAGACTCGTGATGAACTACTCGAATGCTTGGCCGATCTCAGGCGGCATGGATGCGATTTTTTGACATTAGGACAGTACTTGCAACCAGGCCCAAGATATTTGCCAGTGGTGCGTTATGTACCCCCCGAGGAGTTTGAGGAATTGCGATTGATAGCCAAGTCGATGGGCTTTCGCAAAGTCGCATCGGGCCCGTTTGTCCGAAGCAGTTACCATGCCCGCGACATGGCCGAAGCCTAATGGATCGACGATTGTCCATAGTGTTCGGCGATTGCCCTCAATCGCCCCGCCTGCCGAGCCTGCGAGGCGAGTCTGAGAGTCCTGCAAAGCAACGCCAAGCTACGCTTGTCGGTCAACGGCTGAGGACAGCCGTTGAACCATTTTTTGCAAGACAATCGCGGCAATCATCGATGCGAGGACCCCAAGGATCATCGCGATTCCTGATCGAAAAGAAAAACCTTGAGTCTTAAGCAACTTCATACTACCAACGAGAAAAACGCCATGGAGCAAGTAGAACTCGTAGGAGTATCGTGAGACCCATTGGATAAAACCAGGTGCTCTCTGCAAACTTAGACAAGCCGCTAGCAAACCCCAAACGATCGCTATCGAAAGAAACTCCGCTTGGAATCCTGATAACACAACGCAAGGAACCGACAAGAACAACAAGGACCCAGCAGGCCTGCTAGTTCGAAATGCCAAGATGGCACCATAGAAAGCAAAGCAATTTCCGAAGTAGTCCGCGCTCGAGTTGAACATGACCAAGACAGCCGATCCGATCGCTAGAATCTCAAGCAACTTCTCGTAGTAGGGTGTCAAACGAGCCAGAAACACACTGAAGTACAAAGCCAATAACAACCCGATGAACCACGTTGCGACGTTGATTAAGTTCTCGATATAACCGAGTCCGATTCCGCTCATTTGCCACAGAAATTGAACCAGACTCACCGGCTTGTATCCAGAAATCGCTGTGGCCAAAAAGGCCAAAACTGTAGCGAGCCAGTACGCAGGATAAATTTTCTTAAGTCTTGCCAACATCCATTCCGCCGGATCCCTCGCTTCGTTCGCTATTAAAGCTCCGCTGATCCCCAGGAACAGTGTCACACCCAAGGATCCCATGCTCATAGGACCCAACTGAGTCCAAGCCTCACGATCCATCAAACACAGAACATGAAAGACCACAACAAGCCCCAGGGCTATGACCCGCAAGCAATCCAATCCCGCAACCCGGTCCATCGATTTGGGCATGACCTTGCGTTGCACTCCTAGCTTTTGATCTCGTAAATCTCGACCCTGCCAAAGTCAGGGAACTTGCCGTCGTTGCTTTTACCCGGTTGGCCTTGTCCTCCGACGACGATCAAATGGCCTTGGTGGTTAAAGAGCATCTGCGTAATGCGATACCCAGACTTGATCGTCCCAATCCGCTCGCCGCTTGCAAGATCAAACAAAGCCGCGTTCCACTCGCCTCCTCGCAGACGCCCACCCATGAGAAAGCTTTCCATGGAAGGATGCAAAGCGATTGCTTCCATGAGCCCCTCACCGGACTGTTTCTCATTCGTCTGCGAAATCAGCTTACCCTCTTTCCAATCCCATCGTTGCCAAAGCTGCTTGCCATTGCCAGCCATGGGATCCCGCATATCTCCCATTCCACAAACGATCAAATGCGCGTCATCGGGGGTAAACTCCATCGCGAAAATGCCACCCAAATAACAATGGCTCTTGATAATCCCCCAACTGGTGAAATCCTTCGACTCAAAGCCACCGACTTGCGCACCGCTGTGGACATCCCATACCCGAACTTGCCCCATCAAATTCCCAGCCGCAACGTACTGGCTGTTGTGACTAAAAACAACCGACTGCACCGAAGGCACATGCGATAACGCATGGATCAATCTCCCATCGGCTGCATCGAGAATCTTTACACAAGGCTCGAGTTCTTGGGCCGGTGCATACCTGTAATCACCCGCAAGGTACTGGCCGGTGACACTCGCAAGCCATCGGTGGTCCTTCGAAACTGCCATGTCCCACGACCAAAACGAATGCACCTTTTGCTCTCGCTGCAAGGCATTGTCCTTGACCGAAAACCACTTCAGCTTGCCATCGTAACCAGCGGTGATAGCCACTTGTTGCCCAGGAACAAAAATCGCAGAACTTGCATAACTCTCGTGCTGCCCGATCCGATCATATTTTTTGCTCTCGATTTCGACTCGATAGACTCCGTCCATGCAAGCTGCGATCAACTCGCGATGGCCATCGAGCAAACATGCCCCCAAAATCGCTGTCGGAAGCTTGAAGTCATGGATTCGTGTGATTGTTCTTTGCATCTTTGCTATCCGACCAACAGTTCTTCGATAGGTTGCACGTTTCCCTCGACCCGGTGGAAGGTTGGCAAGTCCGGTAGATCGTACTGCTCCTTGGGGTCGATCCCCAGCGCCCTAAAAATGGTTGCAAACAGCCGACGATTATCGATTGGATTGTCCGTGACCTCAAATCCCATCGGATCGGTTTGGCCAACGACAACTCCTGGACGAATCCCCGCCCCGGCCATCGCCATCGACCAAGCCTTCGAGTAATGGTCCCTACCGCGAGCCTCATTGAGCCAGGGAGTACGTCCGAACTCACCCATGGCGATCACAAGGGTGTCTTGCAACATCCCTCGCTCCTCCAAATCGCTGATGAGCTGAAAGAGAATGTTGTCCAACTCCGGTACGAGCATCTGATGCATCTCGTGCTGAAAGACGTGGTTGTCCCAAGGCATCCCATTGGCGACCATGACAAAGGTTGAGCCGTTCTCGATCAAATGGCGAGCTTGGAGTGCATACTGAGCAAACGCACCCGGCCCATACCTTCGGCGATCCTCCTGGGGTAATTTGTCCAGATCGAAAAGGGGTGCACAACTCATAAGCCCTTTGACGCGATCAAAGGCTGCGTTGTAACCGGCTGCCGCTTGGCTCCTCTGGTCGTTCTCAAACTTCCTGCTCAGGAACTTGCGAAGCGCTTCGCGATCCTCATGGTCGAGTTGCGATAGCGATTCAGGTCTGACAATGTCCGGGATCGCATACTCTCCACCCGAGCGAACCGGCCCGTATTGAGCTCCAAGCCATCCGGCCCAATTGCCCGCTTTGAACGATTTGAATTCGTTACCTTCAGGACACGGATCGAGCAAAATGAATTGCGGAACAGGGCTATCGAGTTGCCCGAGTTGCTCTGCTACAACCGAGCCGAGAATCGGACGGGTAAAGGGTGGCCGGGGCTGATCGCCACGCGTGAGCACATCGATCCCCTGGAAATGTTCGCTCGGCTCAGTACTCATCGAACGGATCACCGAAAGCTTGTGCATGATCGTAGCGCACCGTGGCATCAACTGACTGATCTGCACCCCAGGGATCGAGGTGGGGATCGCACCAAAGGGCCCTCCGGTGATCGTCCCAGGCTTGGGATCCCAAGTTTCAAACTGGCTCGGGGCACCGCAGAGCCACAGCAAAATGCACTTCTTGCCCCGCTTGATGGTTTCTTGTGCAATCGCAGGAACCGAAAACAGCGCATTGAAACTCGCCACCGAGGCGATGCCCGAGGCCATCGCCCCTTGAAGGAATAATCGACGGTGTGCTCGATGCTCGGGACTACCGCAGTCTTGCCTGTTGCGATCGGTATTCTGGAATTGCTCGGACAATGTCGGCGGCCCGTTCTCAAAAAAGTGTCTTAGTGATTGAACCGGAACTCAGCAGAAGTCAAAACAGCCCATAGAGCATTCTGCCAAACAACCTTGGGATCGTTGCCAGTATTGCTCGAAAGAGGCTTTTGAACAAACGCCAGCACAGCATCGAGCTCCTCGTTCGATGCTTCGCGTCCAAGCACCCTCAAGAAGAGCTCCTTTGCGGCCATCTTCGGATCGGAGTTGCTTGCAAGTCGGGAGACAAACCCCTCTGGCTTGCTGGCTTCCAGCAGCATTTGATGCATCTTAGGGTTATTGGTAAGGAAAAGTGCATCGGAGATGTCCGTCGTGATCGTTTCGGGCATGACCTCGGGGATCCGATCTCGCAGGTCCGAAAGAATAGGGTGATCCGGATTCGATTTCTGATCGATGGCGATTTGAATCGAGCGCACAAGTTGCTCGGCTGAAAGCGGCCGCTCGATCGACCAAGCGAACGTCGAGGGATCTTGAGCCCCGGCCAATGGTACAGAGCTTAGCTGATAAGTCCGACTCGATGCGATCCTGCGCACCAAGCGACGGATATCATACCCGGACTCGACGAAGTCTTTAGCAAGCAGCTTGAGCAACTCAGGGTGAGAGGCCGGATGTGCCGAATCCATTTGATCGAAGGGATGGACAATGCCTCGTCCCAGGAGCATTGCCCAGATCCGATTCACGAAAGCTTGGGCAAGCCTTGGATGCCCCGCGAGAACTTCTTCGACAAATTTTTCGCGCCGCGAAAACTTAGGGACACGGGGATCCTCGGGGGTAAGTGCAGGAATATACAAATCATCGCTATCCTCCTGCTTAGCATCTTTCTGTGGACGTGCCTCGTCGATCGTTTTGGCTTCAAAGAAGGTCAAGATATTCGGATAGCTTGAACCATGAATATTCGCGAAATCTGAAAACCCTCCGATGGCCGACTCAGCGATGCGAGGTCCGGCATTGGTTTTTTGATTCTTGCTGCGGTTGAAGAAAGCGACCAAGCCCCAGTAGTGTTGCTGGTGGATTTCCGAGGCGATCATGTGATCGTGGCATTGAGCGCAATCGATACGGATGCCGAAGAAGGCCGGAGCAAGCGCCTCGGCGATCGCTTGGGCGTTGTCATTGCGTTCGTAAAGGAACCAAACCGCACCGGCTTGCTCGGGTGTTTGCGGGCGAGCCAAGAGTATTTCCCGGGCGACTTGATCCCATGGCCGATTATTTCGGAAGACGTTTTCGAGGTAGGGACGCCAGATTTTTTTTCGCTCAGCGATTTTTCCGCCCGGGGCCCTGCCCATGAGCAGCGCGTCGAACGTGTCGGCAAAGTTTTGAACGTAGTCTTCGCTTTGAAGAATCCTATCGATCCGCTCGGTTCTTTTGTTTGGATTGGGGTCATCCAAAAAGGATTGACGTTCTTCGAGGGTGGGAATGCGACCGGCCAGATCGATATAAATGCGGCGGACGAACTGAGAATCCGAGCAGACATCAGCCGATTTTATGGAGGCCTTGTCCTGCCCGGCTTGGATCAATGCATCGATGCGATCCGAATCGCTGAGAGCCGTGTCGGCCTGGGCCAATGCCACCGAGTAACCCAACCCTGCGGCAAAGAGCCAAAAGCCTACGAACAAGACCAACCGGTCAGAAGAAGGAAGCTTGTGCATCGCTCAGGCAAGGTGGATGGTAAGGGTCAGCAAAATCGGCGGCGGATTTCATTTTAGTCCAAGCCGCACGATTTGTCAGGATTGCAAATCCAGAGGTCTACCCGAATCCCCTCACATGATTCGCAAGCGGATGCAACTCGATTGACCTATGCTTACGAACCAAAAGCGATTTTTTCAAATCCGCAGCAGCCTAAGGCGTTGATTCATTTTCTTTTTTCCCTGAGATGGACAAGACTTTTTCGATGGCTGCTTTGTATTTCGATAACCCTTTCATCCCGACAATCCGCTCTCGAATTATTCCTTGAGCATCGATGATATAGGTAGTAGGCATCACCCGAATGGTATTGAAGGGTGCAGGCCAATCTTTGCTGGACATCAATGGGAAGTCGATCTTGTTCTCTTTTGAGAACGCTTGCAAAACCGATTTCGACTCTGTGCTAAGGCCGAGCACTTCTACATTTTCTTTCCACTTACCATTTGATAAGAGGTTTAAAGTAGGCAACTCAACGGCACAGGGGATGGACTCTGTCGAGCAAAAATAAAGCACTACCACTTTGCCTCGCAATGACTCGAGTGAAACCATATCGCCTTCAATCGGCTCCATCATTAGATTGGGTGCGTCAGTTCCAATCGATGAGACAGGCTCTGCATTTGCTTTTTGGAAGTCCTCTTCGAACTTGTCAAGCTTGACCTTGAGAACCTCCCGCTGCTTGGCTGCGTATGCAGGTTCCAACCACTTCTGTGAGGCTAGGTAACTCGCATAAGAAAAAAGTGCTAGACCAGTAAAGATAAATCCGACAGGACGCATGGATTCCATGGTGTTTCCGGACTGTTGCACTTGCGGGTCTTGCGACGCCGATCCTTCGTAAACATAGCTTTTCAACAATTGGATCACGCGGGTTACCGGGCGACTGAAAGCAGCCAGCATCACCATCAATCCGAACATCCCGAGTTGAGGAAGCATCATCCATAAACGGAAAAAACGGATGTAAAGGAGCGATAAACTCGGGATTACAATGGGCAAGTAATAAAGAACCAACCAGACGACCAACCAAACCGCCCCGACGATTACCAAAAATCGAAGACCAGTGAATGCTCGCTCCCAAGCTTGCTTGTCTGTGATTCGAGAATTGCCCGCTTTCGATTGTGTACCATGGCAATTGACCGCGCACCATTTGGCTAGTTGGGTCAACATTCCTGCAAAGAGCCAAGCCTGTATAAACGGTACGATAGACGGATATACATGCCCGAAACCCGATCCATGCAACCAAGAAGATGGGAGATTACCGATGTAGACAACAGAGGGCCATAGATAGACCAGGGACGTAAAGAGCAAGAAAACGATGCCTATACGCTCGAAGTTCGAGGCACTGGGTGCTGCCATGGTCAATCCTACACCTAAAATCAATGCGATTTGAGCGGCCACAACTATTTGCCGACAGGCGCGACGGGTTTCTTCAATTGCGAATTCGTTTCCCTCGCGATAGATACCAAAGTATGCCGCACTGACAGTCTTGACGTCGATCAGATCCGAGAGTTGTCAGGTACTTGAGGAATCTGGCACTTGGCCGGCAATTCGTCTTTTTGCATCGTAAGCTGGGCTAGCAAAGGATACTTCTTTGCGAGTCGCTTTTGCTTACCTCTTGATATGGATGAAGTATCGATGGAGTCGACATGTTACAATGCTTCTCCTAGTTTTTCCACTTTTTCCAACCCTCGTTCCAATCCAAATCCGCATGGCCGATATCATCCGTCATGGTACCACACCCCGCTGGTCTGACCTCGTCGTGCATCGTGGGATCGCTTACTTTGTTGAAGTCCCCGAGGACCCGCTGCTCGATCCACGGTCCCAATTCGAGCAACTCTTTCGTCAGGTCGACGAGCGACTCGCCTTGGCCAAAAGTTCGCGCAAGGATCTCTTGCAGGTCTTGATCTACCTGCCCTTTCCTGAGGACCTTACGGTGTTTAACCAGCTGTGGGATGCATGGATCCCACGCGGGTTTGCACCGAGTCGCGCGTGCATTCATACTCAACTCGCAGCACCAGGATATCGAGCCGAACTGATCATTACGGCTGCCTGCGATGCACCTTAGATCAACCGCCATTCATTTCGTAACCAAGCACTAGTCACACAGCCATCTCATCCAGCCTTCGATTCCCAGTCGCCGATCTGGACTGCCCGTGGCTTGGTCGATGCTCCGCTGGCAATCGCACTCGAGCAAGAAGGGAAATCGTCCGAAGCAAGGGAGTTGCTGAATCATTCCAAGCTGCGGATCCAAGACTGGATGGATCAGGCCATGGATATCGATTCTATAAATCGCAAATTGCCCTGGTTTAATCTCGCCGAAGCGATCGCAGTGCATCGCGAAGCAACCTACCAGTTGCTTGGCACTCGAGTCGATAGCCAACCACAGATTGCGGCACTCAGAACGGCAGCTATTCGCAAACTCGATGCCACGGCCAAGTGAACCTTCTATTGAGGCAACAGGGAAGAAGTAAAGTAAACGTACAGGCAACTTGGTTAGATTTATTGAAGCACAGGCTTGCTGATATCCTGGGCTTTGTTAGCGGCTCTAGGTGGCTGCTTGGGTTTTCAGGCCCAGCGGGTCGGCATATCGGTAGCAAGCGAAGAAGGTGATCGTGGAGAGGTGAGTACTAGGTGGACAGTGGCGAGTGCCCGGCAACGGGCAGGCTTAGCCGATCTATTTGACAATTTTCGATATCAGCTTGCGCCTGCGTTAAGCAATGCGCTGATTACAGACTTGTGCTTTCGATTTCGGGCGTGCTGTAGTGGAGTACGTCCTTGATGTGACTTCGAGTGGATATCCCAACCACATTCGATCAACATTTTCACAAAGTGCAGGTGACCTTCCCAAGCGGCAAGGCCTAGTGCCTCGGGTTGAAGTCGTGGATCAGCCCCTTTTTTCAGCAGTAGGGTGACCACGTTTTTATGATTGCGAGATAGGGCACAAGTTAAGGGGCCCTGTCCATGACGGTCACGGTGATTCACATTCGCGCCGGCGCGGATCAATAACTGAGCCACATCTGCGCGCCCATGAAAGGCCGCGATGTGTAACGCCGTGCCACCCATTCTGTTGGCCATACAAGCATCAGCACCAGATTTGAGGAGGCTACGGCAAATTTGGAGATCGATTGAGCCGGTGGCGGCTTCACGGAGTACGAAATCACCATCCACCGTAACAAGGTTCGGATCAGCTCCGGATTTGAGTAAGAGCTTCACTGCTGATACGTGATTTTTTCGAACGGCGTACAGCAGAGCGGATTGACGATATTCGTTTGTTTCATTGATATTTGGCCCAAGCGAAATCAAAAGCCGAATGATAGGTAGGTACCCTTGTTCGGCTGCCAGCATCAGCGGTGTCTCGCGGGCGGGACGGTTCTTACGTTGAGGCAAGCGAACATTGACCTTCGTCGCCCCTTGCAGTTGAGAGCGGACAGCTTTGGTGTCTCCACTCAAGATCCCATCGACGAGCAGGGGCAACTCCGAACGTTCCAGCTTTCCCATTTGACTTCTGATTGACTTTCTCTAAGTATCGACGGTGGTAACGGGGCTCCCGAAAACTATGGTTTCAAAACCCGCGTCATCGGCGTCACCGTCACCGCATGGGTACGCTATCGAATCCGTATTTGCTCATCCATCGAACCCGCCCAAATCTGTGACGCCAGTCGTTCCCAAGTTGAACATCTTGGATAAGCATCTTCATAAAAGCAACCCCATCGTCAATTTCGTCTTGGTTCGGCGTCTTTAAAGTTGCGGCTCAAAATCACCCATTCGATCCCATCGCCGTCGCCACCGACATCGTCGTGACACGCGATGTTGATGCCCAAAGAAACACAGTCGAGGCCATCCCCAAGCCAGCTTGTTTTCCCGAGCGAGTGGTTCTGTGACTTGAGGAACCTTTGGACTTCCTTCAACGTGGCCCGATCATGCATCTCGAAACCCTTGTAACGCAGTTGCCCCGATAAGAATTCTATGTCGCGGACAGTGTCATCCTGATAACGAACGCGAATGAAAGTAGTGCCGTCTACGGTTATGAAGTCATCCTCGTCGGGGTAATCGGAGTTTGGTTCAAGCGGACTGAACAAGGGCACTGCGAGCTTCCTCAAGAGTTCGCGAGACTGCCCTAGCGTGATTGCAATCTGTTTGCTTTTGATACCTTCAAACGGCACGAATTCCCAATCCATTTAGTACAGCCTTACTCTTGCAGCGACGAAATTTTAAAATCTCGCAGCCGGCCGGAGCGAAGAAGGTGATGGACCCGTAGGGTACGTGAAGCGGTCGGGGTCGCCATCCCAACTACCACCAATAGCATCAACCACATCCATTACCCAAACCACAGTCGCCAACGAAGCCGACTGCGGAACGTACCTTGGCGTTGTCAGCGTGGTCTATCCCTCCCTGGTACGTTGCGCGGTCCTCGAGCGTGTGGAGGTTCGCGAAATGATGGTTAGGGCAACGCGATCACCGTCCAGGCATTTAATACCAGGACCGCTTCACGTACCCTACGACCACTCGATGCGAGCCAGTCGGCAAACGGAGCTGCAGCGCGAGTTTCCCATCCACGTGGTTTGCTCTTGGCTTGGCAATTCACCGCAGGTGGCCCAGCAGAGTTACTTGCTGGTGACCGAGGATGATTTTGCCAAAGCGGCGGGGATGAAGAAGGTGATGGTGGAGGGATGAGTGATTGGTGGTGTGGGGTGGGTGCCCGGCAACAGGCATCCTTACCCGATTTCGTTGGCGTTTATCTCAGCACATCAGGATCGTGACGATTGATCACGACAAATGCCAAAATGGTAGTGAAGGAAACTACGATCCACACGTAGTCGGTCAAAGCGCCTTGTAGCGACGGAAGCAACATTCTCGCGAACACTCCAATTGCAACGCTAGTCATGCCGATTGAAATCAGCCAAATACATGTAGCTTTCGGATATTTCGATCGAAGTTTGTGCGTGAGCACGCCTCGCAGGGAATACCCAAAGAATACGGCCCCGAAAATAATTAGAACGCCTCGCCATGCCGCATCAAACCATCCCATGTATGCGAGACCCGCGTTGACTGTCAAAGCAGCCAGAAGTGCAGGCCAACTTTCGATGGCATCGTTGATTGAATCGGTGTCGAGACGAAACGATTTCATGGTCTTAGCCAACGAACGACCGCCATCACCGAGCACGAGTAGTTGACTTAACGTAAGTCAAAACGGCTGATCGAGTGCTTCGTGTGCATGGCATGGTTCGCATTTAGTTTACGGTGTTTGCAGAGGATTTGTAGTAGCGTCGCGTTCTCGCAGAAACCCGAGACCGAAAATGAGAATAGCGCAGACGGCAACGGACAGTAGTACAATGGGAATGTTTGCTGGGCCTTTCAATGGCGAAGACGTTAAATGAGTGATGCCCGCTACAGATGCAATGATTGTCAGGGACATCACGAAACTAATTGGACGAGGAGGATAGAGGGACACAAATTTCGCAAGAGCCGCAGTTATCGGAGCGACAACTAACGCGGTCAAACCAACGGGAACATACAACGCCTTCTTCCATAATGCGTACGATTCCAAGGTTTCCAAGGAAGCGGTTGAACTTGGAGTAGGTAGTGTCAAGAAATAGGCCCACGCTAGTCCTGTACTTAGCAAGGCGGTCAGAAGTGCCGCAAACAAGGAGTATAGAATCGATCGCATTAATCCCTGCTTTGCAGCCTGCACGGTCATCGGCCTCGAATGAATGGAAATGCGAACTTGTTTTTAAACGGATCCGCCTAAACCCTGTAGACTGCACCAACGCAGCCTATCACGCAAGCTAGCCTCGATCCGAAGTTGAATGATATCAGGCACGTGCGAGCGGATCAAGGATTTTATGGAGTGATAGACAGTTTCGGCCTAATCTCGGGTTGGCCACCACACCCTACGGATCTCATGTCGTGTCCGTAGAGTTTCTCATGTCTAGCAAATCGAGAAACTCTATAACTCCAGGCTGCTGCATTTCCATGGATGTGGCGCCGTCAGGAGAACTAAGCTTCACTTGAATGATCTTGCGCCCTCGGTTCGAGTAAGTCTTCTCGCTTCTTTCTAAGTCGGTAACTTTGCAAGAGTACAACGATTTAACCCATGGAATAAATCCTTTGCTGACATGGCAATTGATAAAGTGGATCGATTGGGTTTCATGATCCAAAACCATCGCCGCAGGTGTCCCTAAGAAACTTCGAGGCATGATGCTCGTTCGACCTTGGCATGGCGGGATCAACCCTGTACCGAACAACTCGCGAGGATCATCAAAGGCCATTCGGCTTTTGCTAATCAAAAACCAGCCAAACCATAGAGGCAAATAGATAAAAAATGGCCCGAAAAAAAACAGGGATACAAACAACATTCCTAAGAATTCGCTTACCTGACGACCTTCGGTCTTTGAAGGTATAAGCATGTAAATATTACCTGCGGCCAGCGACAAGCCGATGAGAATCAACAGGCCACCGAAGTATCGCAAACGCTGCGAGGTAGGTTGGGCATTGATGAATCTGATAAGGAAAAAACATATCCCCCCAATCACCGCGATGATCGAAAGTAAGTACTCGTTTGAATAGCGATTTGGAATGACGATACGCGAATTCTCTGGCGATGACTTCAGATACTCCACGACAATCTCATCATCGACTTTTGGCTTATACGCGGTTTGACTTGTGGGCTTGTGTCTCCAAGTCTTGACGTAGTCCTTACCCTTCTGAGTTCCTCCACCTGCTACTTCATAACTGTATTGGATGGTCTGAGTCAATCACGTCTTACCCTTTCTCGAACTTGTTTGACTACTAGATGAAACAACGCGACCTGTCGCATTGGTTCCATCTCCAAGGTATCGAAAATCGTGATACAACCACCAGCCATACGATCCGATCCCCCCGAAGAATAGAATCAAGGCAAGTCGCAGAAACGAGTTGCTCGTCGCGCTATTTTTTTCGGCTCTCAATTGCGAGGCATTCTCGGGGATGATACGGATGTCTGTTTTTTGTTCCATTTCCTTTGCCTCTATTCGGAGTTAAAGTCCTATTTTTTCGAATCCCGCTTTGCTTTTCTGCTGCAGCATGCGTTTCAAGTGCAATCGCATAGATTTAGCCGCAGCTCGATCGGTAATCGTCGCTAATCGCGTTGTCCAGCGACGGCTTTGGCATTTGCAATACAGTTCATACACAAAAACGTATGTTTTTCGACTACCCCTGGAGTCATAGGTTGAGTGAGAATACTCTGCGTCACGCAGGTACCATGAGCTTGGCTTGGTTTCGCACTCAATTTGGGCATCTTCGATGTCGTCGATCGGGACAACTTGATCCCAACAAGGCCAAGGAAGTTTCTTTATGTGACGTATGGCGATTCCTTGGTTGGATATCGAGATGCTCATCTGGTTCGTGTAATACACACGGAGCGAATAGAGAAAAGCCAGAAATGCAAATATGGGTATAGGGGCAATTGCAAACGTGTAATGCTGAATGGTGAATGCAGGTGAAAGATAGAAGGAAATAAATGGTATCGAAAGTGGGACAAGACCGATGGCGAAACTGATCAGGCCAAAGCTAGTGGTGCCGGTAATCGGATCCATTTTGAAGCTCATGTCAAAATTTGCTTCCGGTTCAGGTTTCGGAGCCTTTCGGACAACTGGCTCGGATTCCTTAGGTAAGTCATCCTCGATTTCATCAAGCCTGTCGTCCCAAAATCCCGCAGGTGCGTGGATCGCCGGCAAGCCTTGCAATGCGTCATCATTTTGGCGTTTTAGTGTAAAAACCTCGCCGCACCTGCACTTGAGCTTTCTGCCTAGCAAACTCTGCTTGACAGGATACTTGGAGCCACACCTTGGACAAACGGCTGTCATGCGCATCGTTACTTCAACTCATTCCGATCATTTCTCGCGGAGTGTGACGTACAGCAATAAACCAGGTGCGACGGAGGACCCGGTAATCTCGCCTAAGAATAGTGAGATGCTCCTGACAAAGGATATCCCTCTGGTCTTTCCATTGAGAAAAATTCCAATATTAGCCAAAAACATCAGGATGTTGATGAGTACCAAAACAAAGAACATCGATGCTGATATTTGACCAACACCGACCGCTCTTGGTCTAGCAATAATCCGATCCCAGCGACAAGAATTCCAATGCACACTAATGCGTTAACTAAATAAATCAAACCACCCACACTCAGTAGTAGCTTGGGCGACATCAAAAGAAACATCGGATTCAATAGTACGAGTCGGCTGATTCCAAACAAAATGCAAAGGATCGCGGTGACCAAAACTAGCGTGTCTTGGTTGAATTGAATGTTGATGCCCGGACTTTTTTCTCTAGCAGTTTTGACGGTGACCGTAGCTTTGGGTGGTGGTGCCTGATAGGGGACGTGTGTTGCAGTAAGTAGCCCTAAATCAGGAAAGCTCTCGTCAAACAAACTCGCTGTGTTGTTTGCTGCCGGAATCGAACCAAAAGGATCCGAGTTCAATTCAGTCGTTTCACCGCTTTTGGGAATCAAAACCGACTGCTTACATGCAGAACACTTAAAAGACTTTCCCGACATCGATGCCTTGGCCTGATACGATTTCCCGCAATGGCATCGCACCGGGATCATCTCCGCTTGAATCTCTCCGGCTGCAACTGAAGATATCCGAGCACACTTTGGGCATTTGATCTTCTTACCAGCTAGCTCGTCTTTGACCTTGAACTTAGCTCCACATGGACATGAATGTTCGATTGCCATCTTAAATCTCCCGCAATTCAATTGGTATTGCGGGAACAAAGTTGTCCATCTGGATGATCGAGGATCGATCCAAATAACCGCTAGTTAGTCATTGGCCAGATCGGTTCCCAAATTAGGCGAAGAATTTCAGAAGATTTCCAGGAGGGCAATTTTCCCCGTGCTCGTAGGTGGGCTGTGCTACGTAGGGTTCGTGGAGCGAAACGATGAGGGGCCGATTTGCGTTGTCCCCCTGTTGGCCTTTGGGTTAACGCTCATGGGTAAAACCGGCCGCGCAACGTACCAGTTCGTACGGTTGAGAATCTTAATTTGGCCGGGCTTGCTGGTGGGTTGCGCGGTCGTTGTTTGGGCAGGGTTTAATGATGATTGTGGTTGGAGATTTTGATGTTGGCCGAAGCGTGATTGACCGACCGCTCCACCGCACCCTACGAACTAGTCCAGTGATTCTCACCATCCCATGTTTTCAAGAAATCCCACGGATAGTTCGAATACCAATACCTCTGCTGCAGGCGACTGGCGCGCGACTCGAAGGTATACAAAAGCCCAATGTTTTGCCGCCAAAGCGCGACGCGAAAGACGACTCGATTTTGGGGGCGCGACGCGAAAACCAACGCCGCAGGCGACACGCACCGAGCCAGCATGGAAGCTACAGAAGTCTTGGGAAACTCGCAAGAAGTGCGATATTCCCAGGGAAAAGCATGGTTTTGCAGCGGAGGACAAGGGATTCGAACCCTCAACCGGTTTCCCGGCGCCTGATTTCGAGTCAGGTTCCTAACCATTCGGCTATCCTCCGGATTCTTGCCCAGGGCCAAGCGACCCCTAGCACCGCTCGAGTCTAACGAAAATGACTCGCTAAACCCGCTGTCGTTTCGCCTAAAAATAACTCGACGGAAGCTTTCTGTAAAGCGTCAAGGCTTGATCCTAGCGACGCTGAAGCTCTTGGAGCAATCGCTCCGACTCGGCCATCCAGTCGATCGTTTGATGAAGACTCGGTCGGTAAATACCCCTGAAATTACCGGGATTGCTTCGTTGCTCCTGTGCAAACTCGATCCCTCGCAAATGACACTGTGCCTCGGTAAAAAGCTGTTGCTCCTGAGCGTTGCTGGCCTTCAATTGCCGGACGGTTTCTATTTGTTCTTTATGGGACTGCTCCAATCCCCCAAGCTTGGTTCGGGCCTCGACGAGCTCTTTGGAAAGCCGCTGCCGGCGGGCTTCGTTGCGTGAAGACCACTGGGAAAACCGCATCGGATAGCTCTGCAGGTCAGCCAAATATTGCCGATAATCTCTCTGGTAATGAGCGATCTTATGCTGGCAGGGTGCTGTCTCTCTGTAACTTCCATCCTTAAAGTTTCCCTCCACCCTACACTGCGGTTCCTCAGGTGCCACGGGTATAGTTGGTTTGCCAGGCTCCTGCGTGGTATTGAGCGTCCTGTAGATGTTGGCACAAAGCTTCCGCGTCGCCTGGACGTTCTTGTCGATGGCAACAACGCTGTCGCTTGCTCGCTTCGACGTGCTTCCATTGCCAAGTACAAAAGCAACCGCTCGTTAGCCCAAGCCATCGTCTCTGGGGTGTTTGTCAGTGATGCTTCCTGAGCCGCGTTTCCTTCGATGGCGTTGGAAAGGGCCGACCATAGGCCTCGGTAGTCCCCTCTTTGAAGCCTGGAAAAACATGCCGTCTGCGAAGCAACATTGGCAAAGGGAGAAGATCCTCGGGCCATCGCATCGAGCCTCGCAAGCTGATCCTCGGAAATTTCCCCAGGTTTGAGTGCCGCCAAGGCTTCGAAAAGAAACTGCTTGTCCGGGATCTCTTGGGCTCCCCCCTTCTGAGGGGGCGTCAAAAAGATCGCAGCCAAAAACAGCAACAGGGGGACGTAGATGCTTCGGTGCAGCTTACTGGGCATGATACGCAGTGGTTTCTGGGGCGGGTTGGGAGTTGCCCCCAAATGGCGTGAATTTGCAGGGAATTTACTTCTCCCTGCTCTCTCTCTCTGGTCTAATCGCAATGGGGCGAACCCGCAGAGGTAAAAAATGATCCTGATTTTTAGAGAATTTCGAAAAATCCTCTCTGCGATTGCGATTCTATAAAAAGGGGATCGTTCCAATGCGACGCAGGGACTCCTCCGATCCATACCGATGAAGCGTCTACGAAAAACCTTTATTCCAGGCGGTGCGATCATGCTTCAAGAACAGATAGCTCAAGAGAATCCAGACGAGTTGTTTTGCAGGGCGGTCGCTGGGGATTTCAAAGCCTGCGATGATTTGATGCGAAACTTTCCTGGATATGTTTTTCGCAAACACACCGCAGGCGATAAACATGCGGTGGCTTTGCTTTGGCACCACTTTGAACCCGAAGCCAAACGTCTTGCTCAAACGAAGACTTCCAACAAACTTCAAGCCCGTTTCGATGCCTCCGAAATCCTATCGGAGGTGAGCCTAAGCTTGTTGAAACGTCGTGCAGATCCAACGCAAAGCGAATTGGGGCAAAATGAAGCTGTCTTGGATGAGACCCCAAAGAAAACCATTGAAACGTACCCACAGTTGAAAGCTTGGTACATGAGGATTGTCGGGAATCGTTTGATCGACGAGATCCGCAAACAGACAAACCAAAAGAGAACTCCGAAAAGGGAAAGGCAGATTGACAATGCTGGATGCTCTTCCAGCATACAACGTTTCGAGCCACGAGCCGACGAATCGACTGTTTCCCAGCGCGCGATAAGAAACGAGGAAATGCTACGCGCCCAACAAGCGATTGAGAATCTACCCGAGGGCGAGGAGAAAATCCGTTCGATCTACCGTCTCGACAAAGAGGGTTTGAGCTATGCCCAAATTTCGGACCAACTTGGGATCGGTAGCATTTCAGCCGTTCAAGTGAGGATTAAAAAAGCCGAAAAGATGATCGAAGCTTCGTTGGGCATCAAAAATCAAAGAGCTTATGGACGTTGATTTTAGGAAGCCGATTTTGGGCCGAAATTCTTTCAAGAGGCCTTTGCACAGGTCGGCTTTCGAGGCTTGCTGATTTTTCTCGACCGATTACACTTTTGACAACGTTATCAGGGATTTGCGGCCGATTGCAGCCTCACTGCTAAAGAGCCATTCGCTTCCAACGGCACAACTGAGGTTGTTTGCCGTTGTCTCGGATCGCTTGCTGCGAACTCTCTGCTGGACGTGTGAACACCTTCACCTCAACTTCCTGCACTTGCTGCTTTGTAGCCCTATGAATTGGCCTCTCGATACAAATAAGAACCTTGGTTTTGGTACTCAAAGCGTGCATGCGGGAGAGGCCCGGCAAAAGCCAAACGATGCGATCACCGATTCGATTTGCTGCGC
>Ga0315904_10002327_pt1 | contig 29524 bp, 36 predicted proteins | sample LakEriMetagenome_6_FD_203529 | JGI IMG/M metagenome (GOLD analysis project Ga0315904, IMG submission 203529) | Freshwater fungal communities from buoy surface, Lake Erie, Ohio, United States - Buoy 12 MA120 | ecosystem: Environmental > Aquatic > Freshwater > Lake | place: USA: Lake Erie, Ohio...
CTCGCAATCATAGTTGCATCGTTTGCCAATATTCCACTCAACTTTAATCATGTGTTGGTGATTATATGCACTGGTAACTTTATACATAATTTTTAAATTCTGGTATTATATTTTCTATAGGCCCTTGCTTTCTATTTAAATCAAGTTGCCGATTAAAATTTACAAAATCAGACCATAAGTGAAATTGATCTTTAGCCTTTATATAATTAATATTATCTTTAATCTGTTGTTGCGTAACGTTTTCAAGTATGGGATATTTTGTAACATTGGGAAATGTCCATAATCTTTTACTAACTTCTTCAAGTCTTTGTATTGCTAATTCTTTTAATTCTTGTGGTAAAACTTGAGCAGAAAGACAGTTTGGATAACTGACTCTATGACTGTAAAACACAATGTTCATTTCATTGATAAAATAATCAATACAGTCTGCTGCTTGAAGTATGTTGCCTGCTTGCGCAGTAAATGCTCCCACTATTCTAGTAATGTTTGGTAATGTTTGTATCTCTTTGATATTTTTTTCTACGTCAGCAAAATTGCTATTGCTTCTAATATAATTATAAACATCATGTATGCCATCTAAACTAACATTAACTGCTATACTTTTAAAATATGGCCAATAATCATGTATGGTTCTACCCTTACTTATACCTAATGTTGTACCGTTAGTAGCGTATTTCAATTCAATATATTTGCCGTATGGTTTTAACATATCTAGAATTTTGTAATGTTGTGGATCCATCAGTGGTTCTCCACCTGCAAACTCTACTCTACGAAAGTGTGGCAATAATTCTTCGAAACTATTCCACCAGTTTTGACTATCATCAAATTCTTTTAGATGTGGTCTATCAATTAAGTTTAATGTTTTAATCTTATTTGGCAAGAAGTTATTTTCTTTGACATAATATTTTTCTATACTATCCCAATCATTCCAACTAGTGCTATCCATTGGATGACACATTCTACATTTAAGATTACACAAATTATTAAGTTTAATTTCCATTGTAGGAATTTCAAAAGGCATTGTATAATCTTCAGTCAAATCTTGTAATGCATTAGGGTATAGATTTATTCTTGCTTCAGGAATAACTCCTTTGATATGTCTTTGTCTTAAACTTTCAACACCCTGATCTTCTAATGTAAAACAAGGCTCACACTCTTTAGGACGTATATCGTTTAATACTTCAAAACGTATTTTACGCATTGTTTCGTTATTCCAAATATCTTTTAAACTTTCGTTTTGAATATATCCTATAGGATGGCTTCTGCAACAAACTTTAATTGCACCATCTTCACGTGTTGCTAATCCTGTAAATGGATGCATACAGAATGTTTTACTTTGATTGTTCAATTGCCCACTTCCTTTCTTTACACCAAAAGCAATTGCCACAAGTAGGAACATTCATTCCTAATCTGTAGTTAAGATAATTGATATTTTCGAATTCGCCCTCACAACTTCTTGTCAAATCAAACAAATTTAATAAATTTAGTCTTTGATATTGTTTAACTACCCATTTTTTTTCAACAAACCTAAATGGATGAATAGCAAATTTATCCATGTGTGTCATAATTCTTAAATGTTTGTTCGTATCTGTTTCTTCAATATCACGCTCTACCATTCCCTTAAATTCTACATTTTTTGGATTTCTTGTTACTGCGTTATAGTATGCTTGTACTTTAAATTTATGGCAAATGTATTCACTATATGAACGTATTTGTATATTATCTCCGCTAACTTTTTTACCATACTCATCTGTCAATGAGGGCCCTGTAGTACCATACTCAAGATCAGGTGCTATAAAATTTACATGTCTATGCCAATTGAAAAAATTAAATTTTTTACTTATAAATTCGTATACCTGATAACTGTCATATTCTTGCCATGGTTTAGTTTTCCAACAACGTATATGACTTATCACGTGTATAGATAATTTTGGGTTGTGTTCTTTTGCTAGTTGACACAGTAAATAGAGCAACAATGCACTATCGGCACCACCACTCACGCTTACTGCAATACGTGACCAATTTTTATCAAATGGTATGCTTACTTGATCAATAGTATATTCTTTCATTGGATTTGTATATGTCATTTATTTATAAATAAATATTCACATGTTACTTAAAACTCAGTTTACCGTTCCAAAAGAAATAATAAATATGGCACTCAACAACTTACCAAACATAAATGGGAAATTTGCTTTAAATAGACCGTTAGGCGATTTCTTTTACGATTCATGGGAAATTAAAGAAAACTTTAAGAACACTGTTTGGGAAACTATTCTAAACTCTTTACCATTTTCTTTCGGAGAAGCAAGAATTATAATTTTAAATTCAAAAACTGCTTATGTTGCCCATTCAGATATAGATGATCGATATCATTTAAATATTCAAGGTGAAAATTCGTTTTTGCTTGATGTAGATAATTGCATAATGCACAAAACAGAATGTGATGGTATTTGGTATGAAATGAACGCAGGAAAATTACACAGCGCAGTAAATTTAAGTGGTATGGAAAGAATACAACTTGTTGTTAGAAAATTGTTAAATCGAAACAATCTTATAGATCCTCAGCACATTAAAGTAATAGCATTAAAAAGTTTAGATGAAAACAATAGATACATATTTGATCAAATTACAAGCAAATGGTTAAATCAAGCAAATAAAGAAGGTAAAATTAATAATTTCAAATATATTAATGAGAATGAAGTTACTCTTAATATTGAAAAAGATAGTTTACAAGAATTTAAAAATAATGTTCCTTCTATTTTTGAGGTTATTGAGTCATGAACCATTGCTTATTTTTCTCACTTACAGGAAAACGATGGGAGAGAGCTTTATGGCCACATAGAGTTGCATCTTTTTTACGTAAACATGATTGGGATGCTGAGGTTATAGATTTTACTGCTTTTTGGAAATTAGAAGAATTACAAGAATTAGTTATATCACGTACTACAAATAAAACAGTTATGTTTTGTTTTGGTACAGCTTTTTTAAATCCATGGAGTCCTTATCTTAATGATTTTATTAGTTGGCTTAAAGAAAAATATCCTAATATTCCTGTCGTAGTAGGCGGGCAAAATGCACTAGTAACAAAAGCAGATAACGTGGATTATTGGGTAGATAGTTATGGAGAAAATGCTATATTAGCATTATGTAAACATTTATTAGGAACATTAGGCTCACAACTTTTAACAGATCCTTCTTTCTTTGGTAACAAAAAAGTTATAAGGGGATTACATCATTATCCTAGTGCACCTCTTGAATCATATTTAATAGACTATGAAGCAAGAGATTTTATGGATCCATTTGATTGCCCACAAATTGAAACTGCACGTGGTTGCATGTTTAGTTGTAGCTATTGTAACTTTCCGATAATTGGTCAAGCAAAAGATGTTAGTGTAAGTAAACAGGAATTTAAACAACAATTACAAACTGGATTTGAAAAATGGGGTATAGTTAACTGGAGAATTATGGATGAAACAACAAATGATCGTCCAGAAAAGATTCGTAAATATGCCGAAGCTGTTGATGAATTAGGATATAATCCATGGATTTGTGGTTTTGCTAGAGGTGATTTAGTAGTCAAACATCGTGAACATTGGGATGATTATATACGCTTAGGATTTTTAGGTCATTCAATGGGAATAGAAACATTTAACAGAGAAGCAGGAAAATTAGTACGTAAGGGAATGGATCCTGATCAATTAAAAGAGGGATTACTTGATTTTCAATCTTATACTGACACACATGCACCACGTAGGTATAGAGCTAACATTCAAATGATTTGTGGCATACCAGGAGAAACAGTTGAATCTTGGTATGATTCAATGGAATGGCTTAATACTTATTGGGCAAGACAAAGTGCAAGTGCATGGATATTAGAAGTGAGTGATTACGACGAATCTCTCACAAATCAAAGTCGCTTTACAAAAGAACTTGTAAAAAATGGACTTAAGAAATTAGATTCTAAAGAACATCCTGGTTATAATGTGTATAAAGATGAAAAAGGAGATATTGTTTTTAAATCTATTCAAGGAGGGGGAGTAGGTACAACTAGAAAGGATGTTGTTATTTGGAAACATAATGATATGGATTGGTTCAAAGCAGAGGCTTTAGTTAAAGAATTTTATTCAACCGAAGGCTATAAAGGAAGAAAAGGAGGGAATCCATTTTTGACTGATAGGCTTTTTAGATATTACGAAACATCTACATACGAAGATATTTACGATAAGAACATTTCAGACATAGATACAAATGATATTAAATTTAAAGAATTTGTGCAGAGTTATATCAATAAAAAATTAAGTTGGCAAAAATGACAGATATATCTAATTGGAATTATTATTATAAATTGACACCAAGCAGAGTGTTGAATGATAGTAATATGTTATACAGTCCTAAAGTAAACCCTGAGGGAAATGTAATGTGTATGCACTACTGTCAAGATCAAGTATATAGACCCGGCAGAGAATTAATAGATCAAGAATTAATAGGTTGGTTTTTTAATAGAGAAATACGTTTTCTGCAAGAGTTATCTAATCTAAATTCAACACCAAAAATTTATGAAATAGATACAAAAAATAAATGTGTGTTTATTGAATGGAACAAAGAAACGTTGTCTCAAATTATTTTTGATGATAATAGAAATATTGACAATGAACTACCAAATTGGAAAACTCAAATTTATAATATATTAAAAGATTTTAAACAAAAAGATTATTATAAACTAGCTTTATATCCTCATTGTTTTTATATTTCTATTGACGGTGAATTAAAAACTATAGACTACTATTCTGTTGTCCCAGTAAATGAAAGATATATAGAAAGAAAAATAATAGAAAGCATTATTGGAAAAGAGGGAGCATATCGCTTTGACCAGTCTACTGAAAATGGCATCATAGATTTTAAAAAGTTTTTTGAAATTACAGTAAGACAGCACTTAACAAACTATTGGCCTAATTCGCCCTTCCCTAATTTTTTTGAAGAAATATATTTAAATGATCAACTGGAACAAAGTAATATCTGAGCTTAAAAATGGTAAAGTAGTTACTGTAGATCCTTCGCAATGGAATATGGATAATCCAGAATACGCTAAAATGTTAGAATTATGGAGATCAAATAATTTTAACACAGATAGTGTCAGATGGGTGAACTATTATGATTGCAAAGATATACAAAATACAGTAGCAGAAAACTTGAATGTAACACCATTGCGTAGTTGGATAAGTTGTGTAGAGCCAGGATATATGACAGGATATCACTATGACATTGATGATTATGAATCAGAATATTTAAAACATGGCAAGTTAAAAAGATATTCAATCTTTATAAGTGAGCCTAATTTAGGACATATTTTTATATTAGGGCAAAAATATTACTATCAACAATCTCAGGGTAAGATTCTAGAGTGGGATAATCATAGAGAGTGGCACAATGGTATTAATGGTGGGCTTACAAATAAGTATATGTTTAATCTATTAGGATACTAATCCCATAAAGTAATTTGTAATGTATATCTAGTGTTATATCCAATATTAGCTGGTCCATGTATTGTCATAGGATCACTCCATTCAAATAAATCACCTGCTTTGTAATTAGCAGCGACTTTATCATCATATACAAAAACATGTCCAGGTTCCCAGTCTTGTAGAAACATAGTATATCTTACAGGATTTTTTACCTCTGTTAATTGAGGATCAATATGCATAGCTTGAAATTCACCTGGATATAAAATTACAAACCACCAAATCGTGTGTTTTCTACTTTCTGTCAAATAAGGAAGATCGAATTTAAAATCTTGCATTTCTCTACTTGAAGGATTCATTTGATGAAAGAAAAACTTATTACATGAATAACCAGGTCTAGCCATTTCTTTAAATTTTTCTAATGTTGAATTACCAGTCCAACGATCCGGTTGCCACACAGGAGTAGTATCTCCTTTGCATGACGTAAGATGTTCCATAATTTTTTGTTCTTTAATCCAATTACTGTAATTCGCTATGAACTGCATTAATAAGACTCCAAATGATCGATGCCTAATTTTTTTCTAAAAGTATCTGTGAACTTTCCATCAATACGTAAACTATAACTTTGTTCCATAATACGCTCACCGCCGTGCCAATCTACATCATTCCACCATGCTGCTCTAGTGTTTAAGTACACTTTATTTTTATTCTTTGGATCCCAAACATAAAAAGCTTTTTTAGTATTCGGTCTAATATGTATGAATTCGTTTCTGTGCGGTTTTACTACATCAATGCCATTCTTAGCATCTAAGTCTCTATGTTCAAATGGAATACCGTCTGCTTCACAATGAAAAAATATAACTCTACCTATATGTTCAAAAATGCCGTTTACTTTCATATTTTCTATCCATTGCACTACGTTAGGAAAATATTTTGCTTCTTCTGTAAGTTGTCGTTCACCTGGTCTATCATTCCAGTCACCTTCTTCATACAAAAAATAATAAATGTATGGATCATATGCTCCCATTGACATTTTTAAAAATCTAGTAAACTTATTTCGTTGCTTATAGTTCTTTATATCTTGATATAAATCCATTCCTGCAAGTTTTATAGGATCATTGTCTGGTAAAGATAAAAATTCTGTCATGGCTTGATATATTGGTTTCCAATTTACTTTGTAACTCATGTCATCAAAACTAAAACCAGGTGCCATCCATGTTCCTTCTTTGGCAAACTCTCTTGCTTCTGCAAACCCTCTAATAATTTCTGGTTGCAATTTCATGAATGTGTCCATATCAATGTATGGCTCCATATCTATATATGGTTTATCATTGATTCCCTTAATCATGTTTTGTAAATTCCTTTATTCTTCCATAATTTTCTATCCACTCTTTTGGTATTGTATCTAATAAGGGAAGTCCTTTATTAATTGCACCATCTCTTAATAAAACTTGATGAACTAATGGGCTTGGTGGTTTACCTGGTAGTATATCTGCAATAGCTTCTGTTTGTATCTCACTTAAATCAAGAGTTGTTGCATCAGGCCATTGAATTATTTTTACAGGAATATCATTAATTTTTATTACATAATGAGCCCTATTACCCTCTTCAGGACATTTTTCAAAACTATATCCATTCTTTATGCAAACATTTTCTGTTGCTTTCATTAAATCAGATAGATAAATTTGTTCGCCACCTGGTGTTCTTCCTATATCAGCTCCGCATCTTATTCTAAATTGCTCACAATAACTTGTTCCTAATTCAACTAATTCATTTACGCAATCTTCTAATTGCGTAAGATCAAGTAATGTATAAGAAATATTTTTAATATCCATATTATACTTAATGCAGTATTCTATACCTTGCATTTGTTTTTTTCTAACAGCTTCCCCTTGGTAATCTTTGTGATTTAACCCAAATGTCCATTTAACATTTTTATATTGTGAAAGAGATTTTGTATATTCTTCATTTGATAAATTTACACCATTAGTCAAAATCATTAGACCTCTAGGCTTTCCCGGTAAATTTTGTATACTTTCTATAATTTTAGGTAAGTCTTTTCTGACTGTTGGCTCTGCTCCAACTAGAGCGATTGGTAATCCATCATTGGGCCATGATTTAATTTTTTCTAATATTAAGTCAATCGATGGATCAACTGATTTGTTATCAGGCATTTGATAACAATGAGGACAAGTTAAATTACATCTGTTAGTTAACTCTATGAAATAACTTCCTAATGCGTGTCTGTGATACGAATAGCTTAAATAAAACTCAGCATCAGGTTCTATTAAGTGTGTGGATTCTCCATGTTCTTTACATGTTTTTGTGATCCAAATGCTACCGTCTTTTTCAAATTTATAAGCAGGAATGTGCCTATAGCATTGGTGACATATAGATAATGTTTCGTTTATCAATCTCATTGTTTCTGTATTTTTTAGGTATACTATCGTATAAAGGTAGTTTGTTATTTACAAAACGATCTCTTATTATTACTTGATGCAATAATGTTGACATTGGTTGATTTGGTACTAGTGATGCCCAACTCTCGCTTTGTGTTTCTTCAAAATCAATGGTTTTTACATCACACCATTTTATTAATCTATGTATAATGTTATTAATTTTTACTGCATAATGTGTTCTATTTGAATTTTCTAAACTATATTCAAAGTTCCAATTTTTAATCTCACATATTTTTTTAGTTTCTTTTACTAAATCAGAAAGATATAATTCTTTTCCGTGATCGTTTGGAGTTCTTCCTATTTCTACCCCTAGTTGAATTCTCGCATTGTCACAAACATCTTGTTGTTTCCATTTTTGTACTTCATCTAAAACGTCCGGTAATTCATCCATGCTGCCTAAAGTATATGTAAAATTTTTAATGACAAGTCCTAAATCTACACAATTTTTAATACCCTGTTCTTGTTTTTGTCTAATTGAATCGCCATTGTAATTTGGATGATTCAACCCTATAGTCCATTTAAGATTGGGTATACCTTTAAACTTTTTAGCATAATCATGTTTTGCTAAATTTATGCCATTAGTGACAACCATAATCATTCTTGGTTCACCCTCTAGTTCTTGTATTTTTTTAATAAGAATATCTAAATCTTTTCTGGTGGTAGGTTCAGCCCCAACTAAAGAAATAGGATATCCATTATTAGGTAAAGATTTAATTTCATCTATGATATAATCAATGGAAGGGTCTTTTGAATCATTATCTGGCATTTGATAACAATGAGGACAATCAAGATTGCATCTGTTTGTAATATCAATCCAATATGAACTAGGTTGTCGTTTTACGTAAGTTTGTTGCTTATAAAATTCTACGTCTGTTTCTATCAAATCTTCTTGATGTCCATGTACTGGGCATTGTTTTACTAAATATACTCCCGTATCTTTAAACAATTTTGTAGCTGGTATATGCCTGTAACATATGCTACACATTGAAAAAGTTTCATTCATTATACGGGAGAATCCAAACTATAATCTTGATCTGGATACCAAACTGCAGCTCTGTGCATAACTCTTTTTTCTAACGACACAAATTTATAACGCTTATGTATACCATGCCATTGATCAGAAATAGTAATATCACCATCATCCCATTCATGTGTGTAAACATATTTGTCTTGTATTGTATATTCTCCTAACCATTTAATAAGTTCAGTTGCCTCATCTTGTGGCATACCAACAAATCCTCTTACTTGTAAGAACGGAAAATACATACCTTCAACACCTGTCTGTGGACTTACATAAACTAAGGGATGAAAAAATTCTTCATCATCTGCCCAACTTGAGGCTTTTGAACCATCGTGTCTTGTTCCACCTGTTATTATCATTTTCAAATCTTTAATAACATTTCTAAAAGTTTTAGGTAAGTCTCTATAAGATAGTATGTTGTTATTGTAACTAGTAGAGGAACCTGCAGTGCCTCTTTCTCCGTGTAACCAAATAATTGGATCTCTTACTTTACGCCAAGTTAAATTAGCGTGCCAATCAAAATCTCCTGGATTAGCACCCACACCTGGTTTACCATGTTCATTTAATTCTGCGGTAACACGGCATATTAATCCGTCTGGGTCAAGTCTTGTGTGTTCAAAATTAGGATCATCCTTTTTAAATAATGGAACACAATCCTTAAACATTTTAAGAATTTCTAATTCTTTGTCCAAACTAAGTTTTTGTTTTTTAACGACAACCAAAGTATAACGACTAATTAACTTAGCTATCTTGTTTATGTGTTCCTGAGTCGCATAATTTAAGTCAAAGTCATCAATAATGACAGTCCAACCATTTTCATGCATTCTATAATTCATTTGTACTCCCTATAATCTTTAAGTTGATTTATTTATGCTATAAATAAGTGCGTCTATTTAAAGGATACATGTGGCAAATTTTGAATACTATTACAACAATGTTCCGAATGTTGGTCTCTGCAGAAACAATTTAATTTACACAAGTTTGATGTCCGAAGATAAAAAGACATTTGTAAAATGGTATCATAATGATACAGATTATCATAAAGGTCAAAATCAAGTAGTTGATCCAGAAAAAATGCAGGAAAAATGGGAGCGTGAAGTAAAGTTTTTAAAGTTAATGCATGACGCTTATCCAATGCATGTTCCTTTTATACTTGATATAGATTATAACGATAAGAAAATTTACTTACAAGTAGATGGATCAGATTTTTGGGAACAAGCTGAATGTGATATGAAAAACTTTGATAAAGTTTTACCAAACTGGCAAGATCAAATGCTTGAAATAATTAAAGCACATAAAGTTTTAGGATTACACAAATATAGTATGCATCCAAGTAGTTATTTTGTGGTTGATAATAAATTAAAAAGCATTAATTATTTTTTTACGTATTTCCATACCGAACCATCAATAAGTATTAAGGATGTAGAAAGTCATATACATTTAAATAGACAAGCTGAAATTAAGAAACACTTACGCAATTTTGGAATAGAATGGGATAGACCGCAGCCTTGGAGTATAATGGATCAACTTTGTTGGGAAAGTTTCAGAACTAATTATCCTACAGATTTTATTGAAAAAGCAAAAAGTGTTTAAAGTTATACCTTGGTCTCCAAACTTAGATTTACAGTTGTTCTATAAGGAGGCAGCAAATAGAGGCTTTACAAATAACTCAAGTGAAAGAGTCTTAGTTGATTGTTTTAGAAATGAAAGAGAATGGGCTGTATGGATATTATATTATAACGATCAGCCTGTAGGAAGCGTTGCCGCTCATAGCTTTGATGATGTTATGGGAGAAAACAGTTATAGAATTGCAGCAAGAACATGTGTGTTTACGGATAGATTACCTAAACTTAGTTTAAGAACAAAAAATCAAATAATAACTCATCAACATGCAACTAGTCAATTTTTAATACCTACATGCATCAATTGGGCACCAAAAGGAAGTAAATTATACATCACAAGTAACGAAGGAGAAGCAGGTACTCAAAAATTAGTACATAAAATTTTTGCTCCTGCTATGGAAGAGACAGGGCAAATGCGAAAAATTAAAACTGTTTATTATAGGGGAGTAGAACAAACAGTTTGGGAAATATTTCCTAATTTATTTTTACAAGAATTAGAAAAATACGAAAAATGGACTTAGATTATAAAATTTATGATGGCATCAAAATTGGACTTTATAAAAAAGGTCCTGTTGGTATTGGTATCAGCGGCGGTGCTGATAGCGCAATATTACTTTACATTTTAATGTCAACTGTTGTAGAGACAATTCACATATATAATATGATGGCTGAATTTCGTAGACCTGCTTTAGAAAACCATGTTAGAGATGTAATCGACAAATGCTCAGAATTGACTGGCAACACAAATTTTATTATACATCAAAACTTTGTAGAGCCTGATGAATCTGCTGAATATTATATTAATATGTTACAGAATGCTATTAATAAAAGAGAAGTCGATATAATTTACTTAGGATTGACTAAATTTCCACCCGCAGAAGAATTTTTACAATGGCCAGTTGAACAACAACCTGACTGGCATAACAAATTTAGATCGTATGAAGAAGAAAAACCTTTATTTGGATTTACAATACCAGTAGATTTAGCTGAAGATTTTAAAACAGTCCCTTTAACAATAGATGGAAATCCAATTCAAAATTTATCTATAGGTTCTGAGGCTTATATACCGTTATTCAACCATGACAAAAAAGATATTGCTAAACTTTATAATTTTTTTAATGTAACTGATAAGCTATTACCTGTAACTAGAAGTTGCGAAAATGATAAGCACATCGGATCACACTGCAAAAATTGCTGGTGGTGCTATGAAAGAAAATGGGGCTTTGGATATTTTGAATCACCATTTGAGGATATAAATTAATGGATTATTTAATAAAAAAAGAAAAGAAAATTGTTTACTGTATACTTGATAATATTGAAGAATTTTATAGTACAACATCTCAAGAAATTGCTAGAAACGTAAGCGATTTTTTTCTGTCGTTAGTAGTTTCTAAAAACTATGATATAATAATTGATAAGAACACAGATGCTTTATTAGAAAGAGCCGCACAAGATAATTTTTATACTCATGCAGTTGTAGTCATTACGGGTACCCATACTGGTTTATCCGAAAGATTATTACAAGCAATAGAAAAAAAATGTAATGAATTTTTTACTTTATCTGGTCATGTACTTGATAGGGGTGACGCTTACTACGAAATTCATAATCAATTTTTCATAGTAAATTTAGATGAATATAAAAGATTAGGAAAACCTAAAATGGGTGAAGTATCTTGGAATGAAGTTCATGAAAAAATAGAACCTATACGAAGTGAAGAATGTGTACGTGGTGATAAAGAGATACCAGTATGGATTAAAAATGGTTTTACGAACAAAACTTATAAACACAAACGTCATGGTTGGAATTTTTTTAAGGTTGGTTTAGAAAACAATGCGGTATTTTGTGACGTAGGTGACGAAATTAGAAATGAAAAAAACTACTTATATTATGAATATGATCATGTATTTTACAGACATGTTCCTAATTTATTTGACTATCAGTTAATATGCAATAATATGGTAACTCCGTGGAATAGCGATATCATTTTAGAAAATGAAACAATAGAAGAAGATGCACTAGATCATTATGTTACTACTGGTACAGGTCTTAATTGGATATACAATATTACACAATTAGGATATCATGAAAATACAAAAGTAACTTTTGTTGACAATAGTTATGCAGTGTTAAATTTTATGAAATCTTTAATAGAAACGTGGGACGGCAAAGATTACGATATATTCTATATGGAACAATTAAAATTTGTACCTTACGGGTACAATTTAGATTTAGAAAAACATAAAGAAAATATAAAAATTTGGTTTACAGATTTTCAAAAAAGATTTGAAAATTTTACTGATGTTTGGAATACAATAAAGAAACTTAAATTCAATTTTGTGCTTTTAGATTTTTTTGCTAACAAAAACTTATCATTTATTGATCCAAAGGAAATTACATTTGTTAATGTAAGTGATGTTTTTAATCATGTTCCATATGCACATATTGCACCAGTTAAATTTAGAGTAGCAAGAGAAAATTTTTTAATTACGACTATTAAAAACATTGGTCCTAAAATTTATTTTCACATATCTTTTAGACTAGGATTCGTTTATAAAACTAATTTAAGTACAGAAGAAAGAATAAGATTTGGTAGAATTAATGCTTTTGTTCTTTGGGATATAAATGAATTTAATACACCAACTTGGCAAATAAAAAATTGGAAAAGCTTGTGCCCTATAACGGGGGATGTGAGAATATTATGACAAGAGAATATTTTTTTTCAGAAGGAAAGTATTTAAAGCTTGATATAGAGGTACCCTATAAAGAAATACTAAAAGAAGCTTTTGCATTAATCGATAAGTTCACACCACATCGTCAAGGAGAATATGCTCATGATGGTTGGGAAGGATTGACGATACACGGGTTAGAATGGAATAAACATGAAAATTTTGATACATATGGCTATGCAAAAGGAAAAGACGCAAGCAACGATTATAGATGGACAGAAATCGCAGACCTTTGTCCTGTAACTACCAATTGGTTACAAAATTATTTCCCATGTAAAAAATATGGTCGAGTAAGATTTATGTTACTTAGAGCCGGTGGCGAAATAGCAATGCATAATGATTCTCCGAGCGGTATAAAATTGATAGAGAACATCAATGTTGCGTTAAACAATCCAAAAGGATGTAAGTGGATTTGGGGAGACGGAGAAGAATTAATTATGGAAGAGGGCGGAGTCTACGCAATGAATTTAGCGTATGATCATAGTGTCGTTAACAAGAGTAATGAAGATAGAATACATATTATAATTGCACGACATGATGGATTAGATGAATGGAAAACTTTAATGAATGAAGCGGCAGTTAAACAAGGTGTTACAGGACAATATAAAGTAATAGATGATTTACCTTAGTGTAAGTTTGCACAATTTTTCACACAAATCCAAGGCTTTTGTTTAAAGTCAGTTGTAAGATTCCATACCTCATCATTAACTATATCATCTAAAGAATAATTGTTTAAGTTCAATTTACTGAACGAATTAAAATTTGTTTTTGTATTCTCTACCAGTTTATTTCTTAAGTCATGTATAGCAGAGTTTACCTTTAATGGTTCTTCTAAAATATCTGAACCTACCCAGCAGCAAGGTACAACGTTCCCAACACAATCTATATAAATTTCATTTTTTAATTTACATTTAGGTTCAATTTTAGAAACTGTAACTATCTTATCCCAAATTGTTAAATCTTTTTGAATGTCCTCTAATTTTAACATACTTATTTTTTTATAAGGTTGTATCGTAGCGGGTTCTAAATTATATTCAAACTCTCCTTTTTTGTTTAATACAGGAAAGTTATTCATATCATAAAATCTTTGGGTCGATTTAAAATTTATTGATTTAAATCCTATTGTCAACATCTGTTCTTCAAAATCTTTTAATTCATTTTCATTATGTTTAAAAACTAGACAGTCAATTGTTGCAGTTCCACCGTTATTGATAAATGATTTAGCATTTTCAATAATTTTATGCCAATCTGTCCCTCGTCTGTATAATACATGGCTATCAGCAAATCCATCGATGCCAAAAACTACTTCATGATTGTCCTTCAAAACTTTTGCTAAATTAGACCACCACTGTATTGTTCTAGCACTGCCATTTGTATGAATACCAATTTTTGCGTTGCTATATTGTCGCACATATTCCATAATTTCTAAACAGTCCTGAGCAATTATAGGATCTCCGTAATTACCGCATGCGTAGAAATGATCTAATCTTTGCAAAGTTTGAGGATTCATCCATTGTTTAAATTTTTCTAAACTAATTTCATTTTTACCGACGAATGGTCTTGCCTCCCCTCCATTATAATTTCTAGCACACATAGGACAACTGGCTTGACATTTATCAGTCAATTCAATATGAATACTTGAAAAATTATTAGGATAATTCATTTATGTTTTCCAATAATCATATATCTGTCATATAATGGTAAACTTAATACACTAGAGTGTAAAATTTTTAATTTACTTTGCTCCATAAATTCTTCAATACTATCAGCAGTTCTTATATGCTCATGTATATTGTAATTATTACTTTGTAATACAATCAAACTGTTATAGTGCAAACAAGTTAACCATTGTTCATATTGGTCCTGTGTTATATGTTCGCAACTAGTGTTAATTGCAACATCAGCATCACTGCGTAGATTACACATATCGGCTGTAACTGCATGAAATCTTCCTGCTGTGTGTTCAATTTTATTCATTGTGTTTGCAATTTCTTCACATTTAGGATCTATATCTATGCTACGAATTGACTTTACAGGATATGCTGCGTGAAAAAGCATACTAGCCAATACACCGTTCCAACCACCAAATATATCTATAGTGACTGGCTTACCTACAAACACACCTAATTCTTTTATTAGCCATTCTTTGCTTTTAATTTGACCCTTCCAAAAACTTTCTAATGTGCGTTTAGGATCTTCGCTATTACGAATAGCATCCATCCAAAACATTATATGTTCTAAGTTAATTTGCATTTTGGTATTTTACTGTCTGCACTACTTACACATCGTTGGGTTATACAAGGCATTGCGTTGCCAAATAAACTGAACCCTTTATCAAGAGTTCCTAATCTAAAATCGCTACAACTGTAGCCTCGCTTTACTTCATCGCCTCTTATTATAACACTTTGATAGCCGCTATTACAAGTCCAATTGGTAAATTGGTTAAAGCCGAAAGCATTAAATCTTTCGGCTTGATCAAAATTATATGCAATATTATTAGAATCATACAATCGTATTTGATATATGTTTTGTTCATTCACTTGTTGCGGAAAACCATTTTGCATGATATCAATCATTTCACTAGTGTAACCATCTACTATTGCACTAGCACTTTCATTACTTTGTGGTTTTAGTGTTACGTTTATTCCTTTGTCTGCAAATCGTTGACATCTTTCATATAATTGATAAAATTCATTTGGAACCATAACTTGATTGATAGTTACATAAACATTTTCTGCCATCAAATGTAGGCACTTCTCTGCAAATTCATCCTCATTGCTAAACTCATGATGAAAACTTGCTGTTATTGATTTTCTTTGTAATAATTCACCTGCTGTTGCCCATTTACTCCACCATTTTTTACTTGGGCTTAAGTTTGTAGTCATATGAATACTTTGATAGGGAGTTATACCATCTTCTAGACACTTTATTAATTCAGTTAAGTGTTTGTAAGCAGTAGGTTCTCCGCCACTAAATGACCAATGAAAATTAGTGAAGTTGTTTTGTCTTGCTTGAGTTTTAATTTGATTAATTGTGTTTTTGTAAACTTCTAATGATTGATAGTCGGGAGTGCTTGAATTTGCATATGGCCAACAATAACTACATTTATAATTGCAAAATCGACCAAGTATCCAACTCACAGAAAAAAGCGGATACTCTAGCATTGTTTGCTGCCCGAACTTAACTATTTTTTCAAACGGGACGTTCATAAAATCTGTCAATATCTTCTTGTCTCTTTCCTGCTAAAAATTCTTCTGCACTACGTATAGGTGCTTTATAATTTAATTTAAATTGTGTGCTTTCTTCTGGGCTTAATATATCAGTGATTAATTTGTAGTTTAGTAGTTTACCAAGCTTATTACATTCTTCTACTATATTGCTGTTTACTAATCCAAAATACTGATTAAATATTTCATCAAGCTGTTCAAAATCATTTAATACTTTAATGTCATGTCCACGCAATAATAAAAATGCTCCTAATCTTGCACCATAAATCGACCAAATACCATTCTTAGTATCACTACCAACATGCATCCAATTATAAAGTCTATAAAGATTTCTCCAATCTATCTTATCAAAATCTTTATTACCGCTATCTAATAACTTCATACCATCTCTAAATCCTGCACGAAATGCTTGTAGTGGACTATGATTTATAACTGTGTGACTTGCAATTGCATTTAATTCAAGATATTTATCTAGCTCAAAATCAACGCTATCTCCAACTTCATGTGTACGCATTTCTTTCAGTAGATGTACAGGCCAACATTTTACACCACCGTTGCCGTAACAATTATGGTTAACGATATTTAGACTGCTCCAACTGAATACATAATCAGTCCAATCAAAGTGTGGCTTAGTCCAAATATTAAATCTCCATAAACTAGATAATACATGATTGTCACCATCGATAATGATTACCCTATCCGTTTTGGCTAATTCTGCACAAGCTTTATGTGCAGCATCACTGCCTTTCACTCCATGTACTCTTTTTGCTTTGGGTCGTATAGATAGTAAATGCTGATAATTTTCTTCAGCGTTTGGTTCATCATAACTTAGGAATACTACATCATAGACATTGGGATTCAACGCAAAAGTATTCATAACACTATTTACATGTAGACTATTTTACCCAAACAATTTACAAAAGCTAAATAACTAGATTATAATATGTCATTTATTATAATTTCATTCACACATAAGGAGACACAAATGAAAACAGTTGGTGATACCATTGAAAAATTTGCCGTAACAGGCGTCAACCCAGGTAGTGATCAGTTTTTTGACATTACTGACACAAGTTTTGAAGGTAAATGGAAAGTTATCGTTTACTACCCAAAAGATTTCACATTTGTTTGTCCAACAGAAATCGTAGCATACGATAAGTTGGCAAATGATTTCAAAGACCGTGATGCAGTATTATTGACAGGTTCAACAGACAATGAATTCTGTAAATTAGCATGGCAAAAAGCACACCCTGATCTAGCAAAGATTACGCATGTACAATTTGCAGATACACAACGCGGTGAACTAAGCTTAATCAATCAGCTTGGCATTTTCTTTGCGCCAGCTGGTGCAGCACTCCGCGCAACATTTATCGTTGATCCAGACAATGTAATTCAACATGTTACAGTTAACAATCTAAATGTTGGTCGTAGCCCAGAAGAAACATTGCGTGTACTAGATGCACTACAAACAGGTGAACTATGTGCATGTAATCGTTCAGTTGGTGGCGAGACACTATAATGATAGAGTGCCTTATCTTAGGAGATAGTATAGCTAAGGGTGTAAGCCAAGTACGTACTGAGTGTGTGGCTTATGCTCAAAGCGGTATTAATAGCAAAGATTGGAACGATGCATATGTTAAAAAAGTTAAGCCAGCCAAAACTACAATTATTAGTTTAGGCAGTAATGATTTTAAAAACTTAAATACCGAAATAGAATTAGTAGCATTAAGAAGTTTTGTTAATTCTGATCGTGTATTTTGGATTGTTCCTGCTATCAAACCAGAAAAACAAGAGATAGTAAAAAAGATTGCCAGGCATTACGGTGATACTTTTGTTATTATTCCTGAACTATCTCCTGATAAGGTTCATCCTACATACAAAGGATATAGACAACTAGGAGCATTAACAAAATGACAGTATGGGTAGACACATTGAAAGAAGTAAGTATCCCTGATTACGCTAAGGATACAAAACTAAATTTAGATGCAGTAATTAAGCGTAGTACATTACCTGCCGAAGAAGCAGAAGCAGTAGCAGTTGCAGCAGCATTTGCAACAGGCAACAGTAAATTTTGGACATGGCTTCATAGCCAATTAGATAACCGTACTGAGGCTGATGCAGCATTAACAGCAGCAAGCATTATGGCACAAAACAACGTATGGTATCCATTTGTTGAAATGGCTGATGACGAAAACCTTAAAGGATTGCCAGCGCAATTGCGTATGAATGCAATTACAAGTCACGGTGGTACAACCAAAGCAAGATTTGAAGCATATAGTTTAGCAGCAAGTATCGTAGGCAAGTGTCATTTTTGTGTTAAGGCACATTATGAAACACTTAAAAAAGAAGGATACACAGTAGAACAGTTACGAGATATTGGACGAATAGCGGCAGTTATAACATCAGTATCAAGAGTATTAAGTAACTAAATACTTGTATGAAAAACATAGGCGACATAGTAGGTTCTTATGCTATCAATTGCATAAAACCAAACGAATCAAACTTTAACGGTAGAAAACTTGTTACCGAAAAAACCTTTGAGGGTTCTTGGAAAATATTTGTATTTTATCCAAATAACTTTACTTATGTACATCCTGCTGAATTAGTAGGATTCCATAGTATTTCACAACAACTGGCTGTAAATGGTGTGATATTAATGATAGGGTCTACGGATAAATTGTTTTCTGAAAATGCTTGGAAAGCCATCAATGAAAAAGTTGGTACTCCTAGCTTATATATTTTTACGGATAATCCACATCAACAAAATAGTTTGGCAGATAAGTTAGGATTAGAATTATCAACAGAAAGGTTAACAAGGGTATTGTGTATTGTTGATGATAAAGATACAATACAGTTTATATCTGAGGATGACCTAGACATAGTGAGTTCAGTCTCAAGGATGTTATCGGGACTGAAACAAATAAGTGGGCAAATTTAAAATTGACATTTATTACTAGAAAAAGTATAATATTTTGCATAAGGACTAAATAAAATTACTATGACTAACTTTACTTGTATACATACAACCAAAAAGCAGCCATCACTAATGGGGTGGCTACCTGTAGGGTTTTATGCCTTAACAAGTGACCGTAATATTATTGAGGGCTTGGGGGGTTTAGGTAAATAGTAGCGTGTAGTATGATTATCTAAACCCTGGTACTAAAAAAGTCCCAGGGTTTTTTGTTATATGGAGAACAACAAATGAATTATCAAAATGATAACTTTGTCAACGACCATATATTATCAGATGAACAACTTGACAAATTGATAAGAGAAAAATTTGAAAGATTGCGACAGCAATATGGTTATATAAAAACGGTTGACAATAAAGACGATAACGTGTTAGAATCTTGATACGTTTAAGTGTGTAGAGAAACGAGGTCTCAATAGCGCACTTTAAACATGCTATGAACGGGCGGAGCCCCTGATGAAAGTGCTGGCGGTAACAGCAGAGTAAAACGGGAATGATAAAGCAAATTGATGAACATGTGTAACCCTATGACCGATGACATAGGATCAGTTTGCTTTACCATACATTTTAATATAAAGTGGAACCATCGTTGCACCCTGACTGCAAAGAGATTGAGTACTATATATTAGAGTGTCTAAATACATTTAACTTAAAAGGAGAGAATCATGTCAGTACTAGCGTTGGACATCGGTGGAATCCCTAGACAATGGATTTCGCACGAAAATGCAATTACATATCATGCGAAAGATATGGTTGCATGGTCGCTAGGTGAAGTCGTTGCAAAGTTTCGTGGTGGAATTCAAAATGACGGTCGTTTGAGTTACATCGAAACTCCTAGTATCATTGCAATTAAAGGACATGGATTTGATCCAGCTAAACATGGCAAAGTCGCACTGACAAACAAAACATTGTTTGGACGTGACCGACATGTTTGCGCATACTGCGGTGGGCATTTTCCAAACTATCACCACCTTAGTCGTGACCATATCGTGCCTAAGAGTAAAGGTGGTGTTAATACATGGATGAATGTAGTAACTGCATGTACAGCATGTAATAACAAAAAAGACAATAAGACACTTAAAGAAGCAAGAATGGAATTACTTTATGTGCCTTACGAACCTAATCACTTTGAAAGTATGATTTTGCAAAATAGAAACATTCTTGCAGATCAAATGGAATATTTGATTAGTGGCGTGCCCAAACATAGCAGGATCCTACAGTCTTAGGTTGACATTAATTCAGAGTTGAGATATACTCTGCTTTTAATATCTGCCCGTAGCTCAGTTGGATAGAGCAACAGCCTTCTAAGCTGTGGGTCGGACGTTCGAATCGTCTCGGGCAGGCCAGAGTAAAATGGGGGTATAGCTCAGCTGGGAGAGCAGTAGCTTTGCAAGCTAAAGGTCATCGGTTCGATCCCGTTTACCTCCACCAAACAACAACTTGACATTAAATCCAAAACGAGATAAGATGTCTGAATATTTTGATTCTTTAACAATTTAAGTTTTATGCACCCATCGTCTAGTGGCCTAGGACCCCGCCCTTTCACGGCGGTAACAGGGATTCGAATTCCCTTGGGTGTACCATTTAATGATATAACTAACTGTGATACAAGCACAACATGCTTGGTAGATTATATCATACTTGCCCACTTAGCTCATTCGGTTAGAGCATCGTCTTGATAAGGCGGGGGTGCTTGGTTCGATTCCAAGAGTGGGCACCAAAGTTTGACAATAAATTAGTTTGCTGTTATACTAGCGGCAAATAGAGATTGCAGCAGTAAAGAGCAGAGCCTGATACACATAGGGAAGCCCATTCTATGAAATGGTACCTCAGGATGAAGGGATTAAGTTCCTGTGAAAACTGTGTAAGATTTCCGGTTACTACTTTCCATAAAGTAGCGTGTGGCGACGAGAATTGTCCCGGTGGCTATGGCACCGTTAGCGAAACATAGACTCTGCATTTCGATGTGGTGTCTCCGGTGTTTCAGACAACATGGCAGCGTGGACACTACGCGGCACAGTCCTTTTAGTGTTCGGACAGGGCAACAACTCCAGCTTGGGGGCGACCGTGGAAAAGCGTGGCCCAAGCAATTATATTGAAGCATACTTTTGTCACCCGGGTGTAGCTTCACCCATAATACAGCGAGTTCAGGGGTAATTGCCTGACAGGATTGTATAAAGTTACAGGAACTTTGACAAGTTTCGGAAGTGTGTTTCAATATAGTTAATATTAGTTTTGTAGCTTGTAAGCTCAGAGGCAAGCGCAGGCGTTATGTAACCGAAACAATAAACAGTAATCACGTGTAAAGCTGTTGAGTTAGGCATATAGTGCAGGCTACAAAACTAATATGAAAACATTATTTTTTATTTTACTACTTGTAACACAGAATAGTTTTGCCTGTGATAAATTTGTTATTGGATTTAAAGGCATCAATGATGTGTTTGACAACCGTGCCTTTAATCAGTATGCAAAGAAACAAAATTCATGTGCAATAACTTATAGGTGGAATCAAGCACACTTAGCAGTAAAATTTATTAATAAAAATAATAAACAATATCAATTGTATGGCTTTAGTAAGGGTGCAGAAAGTATTAGACAAGTTTTACCTAATGTGAAACGAAAGCCTTCATTAGTTATCACGATTGGTGCATATCATACAGCACAGGTTAATTACAGTGTTTATGGTGTGCAGACAAAAAATTATTTTGACGATTCAGGTAAGCGTAATGTTGCACCAGGTGTACACATTAAAAATGTAAGTCATCAAGCAATACAGGCTTATGTAAACAAACATTATTTAGGTGTGAAATAGATTTGGCTTGTTAGTTCAGTTGGTTAGAACGCCGCCCTGTCACGGCGGAGGTCAGGGGTTCAAGTCCCCTACAAGTCGCCAGAACGTTCTGCTTAGTCAGCAGATAGTGTGACCCGCACGATGAGAAGTAGTATGACAACTACGGGTGGTACACTTTAAACCGAAAGTGCGCTGGCAATGCGAAAACGAGACCTGTCGTGGAGAGGGTGGAGGCCGTGTGTGATGGTATTGAGACTACTCCGTGCTTGATGCGGTATAATTACCTCCGAGGTCTGTCAGAGCAGTTTTATTATGGGGGTTGCCCCGGTCGGCGGTCTGTAAAACCGTTCCCAAAAGATCGGAAGTCGGGTATGTGGAGCGTTACCATCAGCCCCCACCAATTACTTTTAAAGGAGATCCTGTTATGGATAGTGACAAGAGTATTAAGATGACGCGGGCATAGCTCAGCAGGTAGAGCAGTAGACTTTTAATCTATTGGTCGTGGGTTCGAATCCCTCTGCCCGTACCATATAAAAACACATTCGAATATAAAAATAATGGCGCTCGGGGCTATGGAGGGTTTTACGACAATCCAGGAATGTGTTTCTATATGGTAATTTTAATGATTTTAATTAGCTATCGTTCATTACTATGCGTATAGTCAGTACCATTTTTGTGTTGTATACTATCTTAAATACATGTGCAGTACATGTATTTTAATTTAAGGAGAGTAACATGTGGACAACACCTAGTGCAACTGATATGCGTTTTGGTTTTGAAATCACCATGTACATTGCAAATCGCTAATTAGTGATTTACAATTAACATGTTTGACGAAAGGGTAGCAATGCTACCTTTTCTTACCTTTGGAGATTTGTATGCCAATGTATGAAACTACTGTAAGAACGCCGCAAGGCGAAACTAAAGATCGTGTTTACGCAAAAGATTTACAAGAAGCAAAAATGTTATTTGAGCAGCGTCATGGTCCTAGGAATGTTCCTTATATTCCAAAGATTATACCAAGCTAAGAACAATTGGGGATTCGTCAAGCGGTAAGACAGCGGATTTTGATTCCGCCATGCGGGGGTTCGAATCCCTCATCCCCTACCAGTATTAAGCCTCTATCGTTCAACGGATAGGACACTGTGCTACGAACGCAGAAATGGTGGTTCAATTCCATCTAGAGGTACCAGTTGCCTAGGAGATATACCATGGAACAGAAATTTAAAAAATTTATGCCAATAGGTCAAGTTGCACTAATTAAGATTGATGAACTTGTCAAACGTGGCGGAACTATAATTACCGAAAAACGTGATTATGTTGAAATTAAACGTATGCAAAGTATTGCACATATTGACCAGCACGGTCGTGTAGAATGGCGTGCGGAATAACAATGGTGTTGGTAGCTCAACTGGTAGAGCCCTGGATTGTGGATCCAGTGGTTGCGGGTTCGAACCCCGTCCTTCACCCCATTATTTTAAAAGGGTAATATGAAAGGTTATCAATCTGCAATTTTTGATCCTGTCAATTTAGAACATGCTAAGAAAATTGTCTTAACTCCCGATGAAAAATTTCCAAATAGATTTGAGGAGTCAACTAATTATTTTGTTGATATTTTACAAAATGAAAACTTAGTTAATCAATATTCTACAGTGTTAGATTTTGGTGTGGGTATGGGTAGAATAAGTAAAGAACTTATTAACCGTTTTAATTGTAAAGTAGTTGGTAGTGATATAAGTTTAAATATGTTGATTTATGCTACCCAGTATGTAAATAATCCACAAAATTTTGTAACTTGTAATCGGGTAACATATTCTAATTCTTTTTATTTATGCATTGCATCTTTCGTATTACAACACGTTGAAAGGCCCATACAAGAAATTGATAATATTTTTGACGTTCTAACACCTAACGGCTATTTTGTATGCCTCAACAACAGTAAAGAAAGATTAGTTCCCGGCGATTGGAGGGAAGATAATAGTATAATATGGTTCAATGATTATTTTGATGTTTTTTCTTACTTAGATAATAGGTTTTTAAAAATTAAAGAGTATTCGTATCCTTTTTTAGAAGATCATAAAATTGTTATTTATAAAAAGCCATAATGTCTAAATACGGAGAGTGAGCTAGTGTGGTCATTCAGCAGCGGTTTGAAGAGCCGCGGAACTAGGTTCGATTCCTAGACTCTCCACCAATATTATAGGAGTAGTTATGTCAGATGAAAAAGATAAACTAACACACAGTGAGAGACTACACCAAAAAGAAGTAAAAATCAAAAGACAAATGCAACTTGCAAAGAACTATGGTTATCATAAACTTAGTTCTAGCATGAGTAAAATGCCTTTTATGCAACAACCTCATCGTCATCACAAAACAAAAATTTTTAATTGTGGTGATCCTAAATGCACTATGTGCGGTAATCCTCGCAAGTTTTTTGGTGAAGAAACCATGCAAGAAAAAAAGCACAAACAAGATAAGTTTTACAAAGACGATGGCAAGGACATTGACGAGAATTAATATTGGCAGGATAGCAAAGTGGTAATGCACTTCCTTCATACGGAAGCTATCGGGGGTTCGAATCCCTCTCCTGCTACCAAATATTTGATTATGTTATATGGTACATAAATAATTTTATGAAAAATATACAATATAACGATTTTACATTTGATATCTATGATGGAAACTTAGGTGCCTATGTATCAGGTGGTGCTGACAGTGCTTTAATGTTGTATATACTAATGTCTAACATCAAACAACCATTACATATTTTTTCAACTGCTAATGGTAAAAGTAATTATCGTGAACCTATTAATGCACTAAAAGTCATTAACAGAGTTATGGACATGACAGAGTTTGATCCCAACAATTTGAGATTTCATACACATTGGACAAAACATAAAACAACTGACAATGTTATGTTGGCTGAATACATGCAAACAATTAAAGTTGATACTTTATATTTTGGTTTTACAAGGCCTCCTCCAAATGGTGCAATAGTTGATTTTGATACAATTGATGTTGCTGCCCAAGGTGGCATAGATCATGGACTTCAGTTAGATACATATTATGATAATCTGTCTAAGATACCATGGCATTTTTTTCAAAACAAGGAGTTTTCTTATCCAAAGTTTACTCAATCGTATAGTTTACCGTTTATAAACATAAACAAACAGAAAATCGCTATGTTATATAAAGAATTGGGTATAGAAGATTTATATAAGATAACAAGATCCTGTGAGAGTACAACAGTTAATGATCGTCATTGTGGTAATTGTTGGTGGTGCAAAGAACGTATTTGGGGTTTTGGATATTTAGATTAACCAACTCTGCTACCACATTCTATTGTTTTTTTATGGAAAACAATGTATAAATATATATATCAGATGCGCCTTACGGGCACTGATAAAAAAATCTTGCTTAATTTAAAGGAGAAAAAATATGTCTAAGATTATAGGTATTGACCTAGGTACGACCAATTCATGTGTAGCCATTGTAGATGGCAAAAACCCAAAAGTAATAGAGAATAGCGAAGGTGCAAGAACAACACCAAGTATTATCGCCTACATCAACGATGGCGAAATAATGGTAGGTGCTCCTGCTAAACGTCAGGCTATTACAAACCCAAAAAATACAATTTACGCATCAAAGCGGCTAATTGGTCGTAAATTTACAGAAGAAGCAGTACAAAAAGATATTGATCTTATCCCTTACAAAATTGTCAAAGCAGACAATGGCGACGCATGGGTAGAGGTAAATGATAAGAAACTTGCTCCGCCACAAATCAGTGCAGAAGTCTTACGTAAGATGAAGAAAACTGCAGAAGATTTTTTAGGCGAAGAAGTAACACAAGCAGTTATTACGGTTCCTGCGTACTTTAACGATAGTCAGCGTCAAGCAACAAAAGATGCTGGAAAAATTGCTGGGCTTGAAGTTTTACGTATTATAAATGAACCAACTGCAGCAGCACTAGCCTACGGAGTAGATAAGAGTGAAAAGAAGGATCGCAAAATCGCTGTTTATGATCTTGGTGGTGGCACTTTTGATATATCAATTATTGACATCGCTAATGTGGATGATGATAAACAATTCGAAGTACTTTCCACTAATGGGGATACATTTTTAGGTGGTGAAGATTTTGATCAGCGCATTATGGACTTTCTAGTTGAAGAATTCAAAAAGGAAAGCGGTGTTGATCTAACAAAAGATGTATTAGCATTACAAAGACTTAAGGATGCAGCAGAACGTGCTAAGATTGAATTATCCAGTTCAACACAGACTGATGTAAGTTTACCTTACATTACTGCCGACGCATCAGGTCCAAAGCATTTGAATGTCAAAATTACACGTGCAAAATTTGAGGGCTTAGTTGAAGATTTAATTCAGCGTAGTATCAAGCCTTGCGAAATAGCAGTACGTGATGCGGGTATACCACTTAATGAAATTGATGAAGTTATCCTTGTTGGTGGTATGACACGTATGCCACGTGTACAAGAAGCAGTAGAAAAGTTTTTTGGCAAAGCACCTCGTAAAGATGTAAACCCTGATGAAGCAGTTGCAGTTGGCGCTGCAATTCAAGGTCAAGTTCTTGGTGGTGATCGTAAAGATGTTCTATTGTTAGATGTTACACCATTAAGCCTTGGTATTGAAACATTAGGTGGTGTTATGAGTAAACTTATCAAAAAGAATACTACTATCCCTACAAAGGCAAGTCAAACTTTTAGTACAGCAGATGATAATCAGCCTGCAGTTACAATTAAAGTTTTCCAAGGTGAACGTGAAGTTGTGAGTGGTAATAAAGCACTTGGTGAATTCAATTTAGAAGGCATTGATCCTGCACCACGCGGCATGCCGCAAATTGAAGTAACATTTGACATTGATGCGAATGGTATCTTATCTGTTAAAGCAGTTGATAAGAAAACCAACAAAGAAAAAGAAATTACTATCAAAGCTAATTCTGGATTAAGTGACGATGAAATTGACCGCATGGTTAAAGACGCAGAGCTTAATGCAGAAGAAGATAAGAAAGTAGTTGAACTTGTACAAGCAAGAAATGCATTAGATGGTAACATTAGTAATTTAGAAAATCAAATTACAAATCTTGAAGGTTATATACCTGAAGATGAAAAAACTAAATTGCTTGATACATTGACTAAGTACAAAGAAACTGCTAAAGGTGATAGCAAAGAAGATATGGATAAAGCAGCAGAGGAGTTGGGCAATCTATATCGTGAAACTATCAAGTATGAAGCAGAAAAGCGTAATAAAGAAATGCCAAATGGTGATCCAAACGCTGAAGTAACGCCAGGTGATCCAACAGTAGTAGATGCAGAAGTAAAAGAAACAAAAGAAACTAATTAAGGTTTCAAGCGGGTGTAATTCAGGGGCAGAATGTTTGCTTGCCAAGCAAAATGTCAGGAGTTCGAATCTCCTCACCCGCTCCAATTTTATGATAATTGTTGAAATTTGCGAAACATCAAATCCTTATTATGCTATGCCAGCTAAAGTAAGGATGCATAGAGAATTGTTATTAAACTGGCAAGAAAAAAATCCTAGCTGTAAATTTGAAACGTCCGAAAATTCTAGATATATACTTTTCTATGACGAAAAAGATTATGTCTACTTTGCGTTAGCATACCCGTATTATCATAAAAAAATAGAAGATAGTCCTTCGTCTAATGGATAAGATACTGCATTCCGATTGCATTGATGCAGGTTCGATTCCTGCAGGACTAACCAAAATGAGCTATATAATTACATTTTTCGCTGTGTTTCTTACTGATATAGTAAACACCTACTATATAAAAGCAATTGCTGAAAATAAACCTTTAATTGCCAGCACACTTGCTGCATTGGTTATGTTAATATATAGTTTTGCACTAGTAAGTTTCGTAAAAGATATTAGTCTTTTAATTCCTGCATTGCTTGGGGCATTTGCAGGAACATATGTAGCAATGATTTTAAAGAGGAAGAATGGCTGAGTGGTTTAAGGCAGCGGTCTTGAAAACCGTCGAGGGATAAAAGCCTCCGTGAGTTCGAATCTCACTTCTTCCGCCAAAATATTATGACACCAGACGAATTAGTACATATAGGAAATAATTATAGGAATAACACTGAGCCTGAAAAGGCATTAGAGTGTTATGCAGAAGCATTTATAAAAGAGCCATTAAACATACATGCATGGAATAATTATGGTAATGTATTGCGTGAAATGGGTGAACCAAAACGTGCAATACCTTTCTTACAACATGCAGTTGCATTAGATGAAAATTATGTTACCGCACAATTTAATCTAAGTGTAGCATATTTGTTAGCTGGTGATTTAGAACGTGGATTTAAACAATATGAGTGGCGCTGGCAATACGAACACTTAGCAGGAACACTGCCCAATTTAGGTAAGCCTATGTGGGAAGGACAAGATTTACGTGATAAAAAGTTATTAGTTCTTTGGGAACAAGGATTAGGGGACACCATACAGTTCGTTAGATTTTTTAAAAATGTTTCAGAATTAGGTGGTAAAGTTTTATTTCATACTCATATGGGTATGAGTGAGTTGTTTGAAAATAATCCTTACGTATATCAAGTTTCTGATAATCGTGACGACCTAATAGATTACGATTACTATATTACTACCATGTCACTGGCTAGAGTATTGAACATCACATTAGATAATTTAGATAGTAGACCTTATATTGAAGCAATACCAAAGTATATAGAACCTTGGCGTGAACGTTTAGGACCTAAAACAAAAATGCGTGTTGGTGTATGTTGGAGTGGTAGAAAAGACAGTTGGATCAATCAACATAAAGGCATGCATGTTGCTAGAATGTTGCAGCTTGTTTATGAAAGACCTGACATAGAGTGGATTAACTTATTAGCAGATGCAAATGAAGAAGAAACGCCTTATATATTAAATTCTTCATTGCGAGTATTTCCTAGTAGCATACGGCACTGGGGAGATACTGCAGGATTATTACATCATTTAGATTTAATTATAAGTGTAGACACTGCTATAGCACACTTAGCTGGTGCAATGGGTAAACCGTTATGGATTCCACTGAATAATTATGCAGTTGATTGGAGATATTTATTAAACACATCCTTGCATCCTTGGTATAGCTCTGCTAGAATATTCAGACAACCAGCAATAGGTGATTGGGGTAGTGTGTTGCAAACTATGCAACAATTTTTGGATAAAGTTAAAATTTAGATAACACACTTAACACTTGACTTTAAATCCTGTTTAG
>Ga0315904_10002328_pt1 | contig 29500 bp, 28 predicted proteins | sample LakEriMetagenome_6_FD_203529 | JGI IMG/M metagenome (GOLD analysis project Ga0315904, IMG submission 203529) | Freshwater fungal communities from buoy surface, Lake Erie, Ohio, United States - Buoy 12 MA120 | ecosystem: Environmental > Aquatic > Freshwater > Lake | place: USA: Lake Erie, Ohio...
CAGTCGAGTGCGCGGCACCCACACGGTGCGCTCGCTGCTCGTGGCCGCCACCGACGCGGGCCACGCATCACTCGGTTGGGCCGACGCCGGCCGGATCGCGATCGGGTGTCTCGCCGACCTCGTCAGCGTCCGACTCGACACGGTGCGCACGGCGGGCGGGGGAGCGGACCATGCGCTCGCGACCGCGGTGTTCGCGGCCGCTGCTGCCGACGTGCACCACGTGGTGGCCGGCGGAAGGGTGCTGGTGCGCGACGGCCAGCACGTCTCGATCGACGTCGCCGGCGAGCTGCACCGCTCGATCACCCGCGCCTGGGAGGCCACATGAGCGCGCCTCGCGCCGTCGTCGTCGACCGGATCGGCCTGTTGGTGACCAACGATCCCACCCTCGGCGAGGGTCCGCTCGGCATCGTGCGCGACGCGGCACTGGTCGTGTACGACGGTCGGGTGGTCGCGGTCGAACGCGCCGGGGCGGTGGGTGACGAACGCATCGACGTCGACGGCCGCTGCGTCATCCCGGGGTTCGTGGACAGCCACACCCACCTGGTGTTCGCCGGCGACCGCGGCGACGAGTTCGTCGCGCGGATGGCCGGTGCTCCCTACGCTGCCGGCGGGATCCGCACCACCGTGGAGGCGACCCGCGCGGCCGGCGACGACGAACTCCTGCGGCTGGCACTGGCCCGACGTGACGAGGCGGCGCGGGCCGGCATCACCACGCTGGAGATCAAGTCCGGGTACGGGCTCACGAGCCACGACGAGGCCCGCTGCCTGCACCTCGCGACCGGGCTCACGGACCACACGACGTTCCTCGGTGCGCACGTGGTGCCGGCGGAGTTCGAGGGCCGGACCGACGACTACGTGCATCATGTCTGCACCGACATGCTCGACGCCGTCGCGCCGCACGCCCGCTGGATCGACGCCTTCTGCGAGGTCGGCGCGTTCGACGCGGATCAGTGCCGGGCGGTGCTCACCGCCGGCATGGCCCGCGGGATGGGTGGCCGGCTCCACGCGAACCAGCTCGGCCACGGCCCCGGCGTGCAGCTGGGCGTCGAGCTCGGGTGTGCATCCGTCGACCACTGCACCTACCTGAGCGACGCCGACGTCGAGGCGCTCGCGGCGAGCGACACGGTGGCGACGTTCCTGCCGGCGGCCGACTTCTCCACCCGGCAGCCCTACCCGGACGCCCGCCGGGTGCTCGACGCCGGGGCCACGGTCGCCCTCGCCACGAACTGCAACCCGGGCAGCAGCTACACCACCTCGATGTCGTTCTGCATCGCGCTCGCGGTGCGCGACCTCCGGATGACGATCGACGAGGCGATCCGTGCCGCCACGGTCGGGGGAGCGGCGGCGCTCCGGCGTCCGGACCTCGGCGTGCTGCGGCCCGCCGCACGAGCCGACCTGGTCGTGTTGGACGCCCCGTCGTACACCCACCTCGTCTACCGACCCGGAGTGCCCCTCGTGGGTGCGACCTACTCCGCCGGCCTGCGCATCGACCGCCCGGCAGGCTGACGGCTCGCGGCAGCCGCAGCGCGCAGCCGGCCGAGGAGGGCAGCCGTCCGGGGCCAGCAGGGTAGGGTGCCGCTCCATGGCGCGGACCCCCGACCTCGAGCGGCGACAGGAACTGCTCGATCGCATCGTCGTCTACCTGGCCGACAACGGCCTGGCGCAGGCGACGCTGCGACCGATGGCGGCGGCGCTCGACGTCAGCATCAACCGCCTCGTGCACCACTTCGGCTCGAAGGAGGACCTGATCACCGCTGCGCTGAAGCGGGCGATCGATCAGCAACTCGCGGTGCAGGACGCGTGGTTCGCGCGCAACCCGAACCTGGGCGTGGTCGAGTTCTACCGACGCTGGTGGCGGTGGATGAACGCGAAGCCCGAGCACCTCTCGCTCGTCCGGCTGAACTACGAGGCCGCAGCGCTCGACACCTCGGTGACCGGTCTCGCCGGCGAGGTGCGCGCCGACCAGATCGGGGTGTGGCGCCACAGCGTGGAGCAGCGCCTCCTCGCAGAGGGGGTGCCCGCCGGCTGCGTCGAGCTGGAGGCGTGCCTCACCAAGGCGACCTTCACCGGCCTCGTGCTCGACCTGATCGCGACCGGCGAGCGCAAGCGGCTCACCGCCGCGTGCGACGCCTGGCTCGACCGACTCGACCACATGATCCGCACGGCCGCGGCCGCCTCCCGGGTCACCACCTCCGTGCCGGTCTGAGCCGGTCTGAGCCGGTCCGAGCCGGTCTGAGCCGGTCCGGGCCGGCCCGGGCCCGTCGCGCCGGTCAGCGAGCGGCCCGCTCCTCCTCGTAGTTCGCGATCGCCGTGAGCTGCGCGGTCAGCGTGGCGTCGACCCAGCGGCTGCCGGCACCCACCACCCGGTCGTAGCTCGCCTGCACCGGACCGAGCTGGCCGGTGAAGTGCGGCATCACCCGCTCGGCGAACAGCTCGTAGCTGCGCAGGGTGGCGGCGTGGTCGGCCAGATCGGCGCCCAGGAACAGGTAGCAGCCGAAGCCGCCGGTCTTGTCCACCAGCCGCTCGAGCTGCTCGATCGCCATCTCCGGCGTACCGATCACCATCCGGCCGCTCTCGTTGGCGTAGTCGATGAAGTCGCTGTAGTCGCTCGGCGGGGGCGGTGCGCTCGGGTCGCCCGTCGGGATGATGTGGCTCAGGTACTCGAACACCCACATCAGCCCGTACTGGCAGTTCTTCTTCGCCTGCTCCACCGTCTCGGCGATGTGCATCGGGCCCATGAGCCGCCACTTCTCGCGCGGCGCGGTGTGACCGTGGCGGGTGGCCTCCTCCTGCCACACCTGGTAGTTGTAGTCGAGCACCTGGAACGCGGCGGGCTCCGTCGCGGCGATCGACAGCAGGCCGGTGCCGTACCGTCCGGCGAGCTTCGAGCCAGACGGGGACATGGACGACGCGACGGCGATGTCGAAGTCGCTGTACGGCCGGATCTGCAGCACCGCCTCCTCGCAGGTGAACCAGTCGGTGCGGGCGGTCACCGTCTCGCCGGCGAACAACCGCATCATGACGTCGAAGGCCTGCTCCATGCGCGGCCGCTGGTCCATCGGGTCGATGCCGAGCATCGCCGCGTCGCTGGTCAGCTGCCCGGGACCGGCGCCGAACATCATCCGGCCCCGCGTGAGGTGATCCAGCATCACGATGCGATCGGCCAGCACGAACGGATGGTGGTAGGGGAGCGAGTTCACGCCGGTGCCGAGTTTGATGTGCTTGGTGCGCTCGGCAGCGGCTGCGATGAACACCTCCGGGCTCGCGATCAGCTCGCTGCCGGCTGAGTGGTGCTCACCGATCCAGGCCTCGTGGTAGCCGAGCTGGTCGAGGTGCTCGATGAGCTGGAGGTCGCGGTGGAGCGCCAGCGTGGGGTTCACACCGGTCTTGTGCATCGGGGGCATGAAGATGCCGAAGCGGAGCGGAGCGGGGTGCGGTTGGAGGCGCGGCATGCGGTCATGGTGTCACAGCTGCAGTGGCCGTTCGGCAGCCGGAAGCGTCGCGACGACGAGCGAACATCCGCCGTGCGGAGCTCGCGAACCACGACGCGACGTTGCTCGCGGCGATGGCCGCGCTGCACGACATCGATCCGGTGGCGTGGGAGGAGGCCCACGCGGGCTGGAGCCGGCGGATCGCCGAGGACGATGCCGTGGCCGTGCTGTTCCACGCCTGGTACCACGGCTGACACGAGTCGCGCCGGGCGGGTCCGATGACCCCGTGGTGCCGCCCCCGTCACTCGACGGTGCCGTAGGCCCCCTGGTCGCCGGTCGAGCGTGCCGCCAGCACCTCGTCGATCGAGGCGCGCAGGTCCGCCACGAACGCGTCGATGCGGCCGTCGTGGACGGCGTTCACCGTGCAGTGCAGCGACGGCGGCGGCCCCTGCCGGTCGAGGTACCAGCCGCGGCGCCACAGCGCGTCGGCGACGGCGAACACGTCGAGCGCGTCCGGATCGGACGCGCCGAAGCTCAGCAGGGTGGCCTCCGGGCGAGCCCGGAGCCGCAGCTCCGGGGTCGCCTCGATCGCATCGGCGAGCTGGTCGCAGGCGCGTCGGGCGGCGGCCGTGAGCCGGAGGTAGCCCTCGTCGCCGAGGTGGTGCAGGACGGCCCAGGCGGCCGCCATCGCCCCGCCGCTCTTCGTGCCGAGCACTCCGGACGAGCCGTAGAAGCCGCCCAACCAGTTGTCGGTGACGAAGGTCTGGAAGCTGCGGAGCCGCTTGGAGCGGTGCATGATCACGGACGCACCCTTCGCGGTGTACCCGAACTTGTGCAGGTCGACCGAGATGCTGGTGACGCCCGGGACCGAGAAGTTCCAAGCGGGGATGTCGTGTCCGAGCCGGGCCAGGTAGGTGAGGGTGACGCCACCCATGCAGGCGTCCACGTGGCAGTTGACGTCGCGCTCGGCAGCGATCGCAGCGATCTCCGTGATCGGGTCGACCACACCCTGGGGGTACTGCGGTGCCGAACCGACGAGCAGCACGGTGTTCTCGTCGACCGCGTCGGCCATCGCGTCGGGGTCGGCGCGCCAGTCGTCGCGCACCGCGATCCGCCGACTCTCCAACCCGAAGTAGGCGCACCCCTTCTCGAACGCGGCGTGGGCGCTGGTGGGCAGCACCACGTTCGGAGAGGTGACGCCGCGCTCGGCACGGCCGCGCTCGCGGGCGGCCTTCACCGCCATCAGGATGCTCTCCGTGCCGCCGGTGGTCATGAACCCGGCGCCGTCCTCACCGGCCTCGAGCCACGATCCGACGATGCCCACGACATCGGCCTGAACGCGTCGAAGGCTCGGGAACGCGTCGGTGTTCAGCGCGTTCTCGGTGCTGAAGCGCCGGTATGCCTCCTCGGCGAGCGCCACGACCTCGTCGCCGGCGTTGTAGGCGAGCGTGAACGCCCGTCCGTCGCGCCACCGCACGTCGTGTGCCTTCATCGCGTCGAGCTGCGACAGCACCTCGTCTCGGGACAGACCGGAACCGGGGATCGCCATGTGCCCGAAACTAACCTCGCCCGGTGCCCGACCGTTCACCGTTCCTGCTCGACCCCGACGTGGTGTTCCTGAACCACGGCAGCTTCGGTGCCGTCCCCGCACCGGTGTTCGAGACCTACCAGGCACTGCAGCGGGAGATGGAGCTCCAGCCCGTGCGCTGGCTGCAGCGCGAGGCCGAGGACCGCCTCGCCGTGGCGCGAGCCCACCTCGCCCGGTACGTCGGCGCCGACGCCGACGATCTCGTGTACGTGCCCAACCCCACCACGGCGGTCAACATGGTCGTGAAGAGTCTGCAGCTCGGACACGGCGACGAGATCCTCACCACCGACCACGAGTACGGGGCGATGGACCGCACGTGGCGATGGGTGTGCGGCCGGACGGGCGCCGTGTACCGCCGCGTGCACATCCCGCTCGGGGTCACCGCCGACGAGTTCGTCGATCGCGTGTGGCGCGAGCGCACCGACCGCACCAGGGTGCTCTTCCTGAGCCACCTGACCAGCGCGACGGCGATGCGCTTCCCGGTGGAGGAATTGGTGCGCCGGGGCCGTGATGCCGGGCTGCTCACGATCGTCGACGGCGCGCACGTGCCCGGCCACCTGCCGCTCGACCTGCGCGCCCTCGACTGCGACGTCTACACCGGCGCCAACCACAAGTGGCTGTGCGCACCGAAGGGGTCGGCGTTCGTCGCCGTTCGTCGCGAGGTGCAGCCGATGCTCGAGCCGCTCGTGGTGAGCTGGGGCTGGGAGAGCGACCACCCGAGCGACTCGACCTTCGTCGATCACCACGAGTGGCAGGGCACCCGCGACCTGTCGGCGTTCCTCGCCACCCCCGCCGCCATCGACTGGACCGTCGCGCAGGACTGGCCGGCGGTGCAGGTACGTTGCCACGACCTGCTCGTGGACGCGTGCCGTCGGGTGGAGGAGCTCACCGGCCTCGCACCCGTGTACGCCGACGACGGCTTCCCCTGGACCGCGCAGCTCGCCGTCGTCCGGCTGCCCGACGTCGATCCGGTGGGGTTCAAGCGCCGCCTGTACGACGAGCATCGCGTGGAGGCGCCCGTGCACCGCTTCCGTGACGAGGTGTTGCTGCGGATCTCGATCGCCCCGTACAACGTGCCCGACGACGTCGACGCACTGGTCGCCGCGCTGCGTGTGCTGCTGGGGAGCTGACACCGACGTGGCCCTCCTCCTCGCCGTGGTGTCCGCCGTGCTGCTCGGCACGTCGGACTTCTTCGCCGCCCGGGCGGCACGCACGACCTCGTCCATCACGGTGACACGAACCGCAGTCGCCGTGTCGACGTTGTTGTCACCCCTCCTGCTGTTCGTCGTCGACTGGTCCTGGATCGGCCGCGACGTCGTCATCGCGCTCGCGTCGGGAATCGGGATGACCACCGGGCTGCTGCTGCTCTACCGGGGCTACTCCGTGGCGCGCATGGGCGTGGTCGCGCCGATGTCGTCGGTGTTGCTCGCCGCCGTTCCGGTCGTGGTCGACCTCGTGCGCGGCGACACCCCTGGTCCGCTCTCGGCGGCGGGGATGGCGATCGGCGTGGTCGCGCTCGTGCTCACCGGCTACACGCCCGGCGGCAGCGGCAGTGTGCGACTGGGTGCGGTGCTCGGCGTGACCTCCGGCATCGCGTTCGGTGTCGCGTTCGCGCTGATGGGTGAGGTGGGGGAGGACAGCGGCCTCCTTCCGGTGGTCCTGCAGCGCCTTGCCGGCATCACCATGCTCGCGGTCGTGGGCGTGTTCGGCTCTGCACCGTTCTTCGCGCCGGATCGCGTCTCGTGGCGGCCGGCCATCGCCGCCGGAGCGATCGCGGTCGTCGCGATCGCGTCGTTGCAGCTCGCCTTCCAACGCGGCTCGTCCGGGCCGGTGTCGGTGGCGGCGTCGCAGTTCGCGACGGCGGCCGTCGTGCTGTCGGTGCTGTTCAATCGCGAACGGATGCGCTGGTGGCAGGGCACGGGTGTGGCAGCGACCGCCCTCGGCGTCGCACTCATGGCCGTCGGCGCCTGACCGCCACCGGATCATCGGCCCCGGCAACTGCGACGATGCAGGGACGGGGGATCGCTGCGTGGAGGATCGGTCTGGAAGGATCGGCGCCATGGCAGAGGAGCGGGCAGGGGAGCGGGCAGGGGAGAGCGTCGTCTCGGCGGAGGAGATCAACCGGTTCCTCGAGGCCGAGTTCCCGGGGAACAGCAGCGGGTGCGAGGCCGTCGGCGACGGGTGGGCGATCGCGATCGCCCGGACCGACCGGATGCAGCTGCGCCCGGGCGGCATCGTGAGCGGCCCGACGGTGTTCGCCGTCTGCGACGCGGCGCTGTACTACGCGTGCTTCACGCGAGTGGGGATCGAACCGATGACGCTGACCAGCGAGCTGTCGATCCGCTTCCTGCGGCCCGCCAGGGGAGCCGAACTGCGAGCGCGCGCCGACCTCCACCAGGTCGGACGACGGGCGATCATCGGGTCGATCGTGGCGTGGACCGACGATCCGTCGCGGCCCGTCGCCGTGGCGCAGGGCACCTACATGCGGCCGACCGTGTGAACACTCGGTGGCGTTCGTGGTCGGGCTCAGCGGGCGCAGTAGGGTCGCCGCCATGACCGACCGCACCAAGCCGATCATCACGATCCCCGACGGCGCACCGCCCGCCGAGCTCCTGATCGAGGACGAGGTCGTCGGTGACGGCGACGAGGCCACCATCGGCAAGCGCGTGCACGTGCACTACGCCGGGGTGGCGTGGAGCACGGGTCGCGAGTTCGACGCCAGCTGGAACCGGGGGTCGACGTTCGACTTCCGCCTCGGTGCACGCGAGGTCATCGAGGGGTGGGATCGCGGCGTCGCCGGCATGCGCGTCGGTGGTCGTCGCCGGCTCACGATCCCACCCGACCTCGGCTACGGCAGCCGCGGCGCCGGCGGCGTGATCAAGGGCGGCGAGACCCTGGTGTTCGTCGTCGACCTCGTCCAGGTGCGCTGACGGCGGGCGCGCGGCTCGTCGCCGCGACGAGCCGAGCACCTGCGCTGGATCACGCCTCGGGGCGGATCGCGTCCGCCCGACCCGATCGTGCAGATCAGAGCTGGGTCCACGACCCGTCACACGCGCGATCGAGAGGTTCGCCGTCGCAGTGGCGCTGACCTGGGCGATCATCGTTCCCAGTGCGTCGATTCCCTCAAGTGAGGGGGGTCGGAAACCGATGGAATTCCACGATGCAACAGCGGCGGCGAGGTGGCACCGGGCGGGGGAGCGACGAGCCCGGAACCGGACCTCGGTGGGGGACACGGTCCAGGGCGTTCGCCCTGACCGCAGGTCTGGTCTGCCTCGCAGGCGGCAGCGCCGCCGCCATCGGTGCGGTGGGTGCCCGCAGCGATACTCGTGACGCGCAGGCGGCCGCCGACGCTGCCGAGATCGTCGCGATCCGGTTCGACCTCCGAGCCGCTCACATGACCGAGGCGAACACCCTCCTGCTCGAGGTGTTCGGCCAGGCGACCGACTCCGACATCGACGCGGCACGGGCCGCGCGGCGCGAGGCCCGTGCCGACGCCGCCGCGGCGCTCGAGCGCATCGCCGACGGGCAGGGACCCACGGCGTTGGAGGCTCGCTCACTGCTCGAGATGCTCGAATCCGATGGCATCGGCGAGCTCGAGGACGCGCCGCCGCTCACGCTGCTCGACACCGCCTGGAACGCGGTGTTCCTGAGTCGCCAACCGGAGGCCGCACTCGGGGACGACCTGCTCGCGCTCGACGACCTGATGCTCACGGGCACCACGGGCGCCGCGGTGCTCAGCGACGGTCTCGACGCGGCCTACGTGCTCGGCACGCCGGACGTCGACGAGCTGCTCGTCGACTACGTGGCGGAGTCCGAGCCCTACCTCGAGAACAACGGTGGCCATCTCGGCCCCGACGCCGCCGATCCGCTCGCCGACAGCTACGTCTTCGACGCCCGCGGTCCCGTCGAGCACCCCGGAGTGGATCGGATCCGCCGGCTCGTGGTCGAGAGCGAACTGTGGACCTTCGACCAGTGGATCCGGTCGTGGCAGCAGGGCCGGCCGACGGACCCCGCTCCGTTCGATCTGCCCGAACTGGTCACCAGGACGAACGACCTGACGGTCGCATCGACGGCCGTCATCGACGAGGCGATCGCCGCCGAGCGCGAAGCGCTGACGGACACGGCGTCGAGTGCGGCCGCGCGTGGCCTCGTGCTGTTCGGGCTCGCGGCGATGCTGCTCCTGGTGCCGCTGCTCCTCGGCGGCAGCGCCGTCCGTCGTCGGTTCCGAGCGATCACCTCGGCGGCAGCGCAGATCTCGATCGACCCGCTCACCGGCGTCGGCAACCGCAACCACCTCCGGGCCGAGACCGAGACGAAGGTCTCCGACGACGCGCACCACTGGCACCTCGCAGCGGCGATCGACATGGACCGCTTCAAGCTCATCAACGACACGTGGGGACATGCGGTGGGCGACCGGGTGCTCGTCGAGGTCGCACAGCGGCTGACGGTGATCGTCGACGAGTGGCGGGGGAGCGTTCCCGGCGCCTCCGGCACCGTCGTCCGTCTCGGTGGCGACGAGTTCCTCCTCACCCTGCACGCTCCCGCACCGATCAACATCGACGCCGTTCGGCGCCGGCTCGATGAGGTGCGGTCGACCTGCATCAGCGTGTCGGCCCGGGACGACACGAAGCCCGGTGTGGCGCGTCCGACGGATCGGGTGCAGTTGGCGTTCAGCGTGGGCCTCGCGACCGCGCTCGCGCCGGTGGCACTCGACGACCTGATGCATCTCGCCGACCTCGCCTCGTACGAGGAGAAGGCCGTTCGGTCGGGCGCCGACCCGCGTCGACGCCGGCCGGACGACACCGGCACGACGGAGCGCCAGACGAGCGAGCACGGCGCTGCGGATCGCACGTCGACCTCCGCCGCCGGCGACGACGTCTGACCCGGCCATCCGCCCTGAACCGTTCGTTCCTCCCTCGAACCGCCCTCCGCCCCGGCTCCACCCTCGGGGAGTGGGTCCGTCTGGTGTCAGTGACATAACGATGATTATGGGCGCTGAGTACGGGTGGGCCGACCAGCTGGGAGGGCAGCGGACTCCATCCGTCCTGGGTGCCAGGACGACACTCGGAACTGCGCCGGTGAGCCGCCCGTGGCGCCCAGAAGCTCGACGCTCGACGAGTTCCCGTGTCCTGGGCGCCGCTGTGTCGTGCCGATCTGCGTCGGTGAGTCGCTGATGGCGCCCAGAACGTTCGGGGCCGTGTGAGCTGTCGAGCGCTGTGTCCTGGGCGCCGGTGAATTCGTGTGAGCTGCGTCGGTGAGTCGTCCGTGGCGCCCAGGAATTCGAGGCTCGACGAGTTCTCGTGTCCTGGGTGCCAGCACGTCGCCCGGAGCTGCGTCGGTGAATCGCTCGTGGCGCCCAGGACGTTGGGCACTCCGGTACCCCGCCACCCCGTTCACCATCAATAACGTCATGACGAAATGCACTCACCCACCGACGTCGGACGGCGCTCGGCCGCGTCGATCCACCAGCGGCGCGGCAGCGTCGAGCAGCCAGCGCAGTGCCGTGAGCAGCTCGGACTTCGTCGTGTCGTGCTCCAACGCCCGCCGGGTGTCGGCCACCGCCCGTTCCAGCACGTACAGGTCGTCGTGCAGCGCATCCAGCTCGCTGCGCGCCACGACGAGCTCGTCGTCGCTCAACGCCAGCTCGCCCGCTCGCTGGCGCGACACCCAGTCCCACTGACGGCACGCCTGCGAGCAGAACTGGCGAGGCCGGCCCGGCCCGTCGTGCTCGGCCAGCGGGAACCGGCACCACCGACACCGCCGCTCGACCGGCGCCCCGCTCCCCTCGCCCCCATCCACTCCCACTGATTCCGTCATGACGAAATCATGCCGCTCGCCTGCTCCGACGGCGTGGATGCTCCTCCAGGGACCTGCCGTCGCCGCCGGCTGACGGGACTCGTCCGGGTAGTTCCGCCGTTGCAGGGCCGGTCGAACCACACGGATGGCGGTGATCCGTGTGGCTCCGCCGCCGGACGGCAGGCGCAACCACACGCATCCCGCCGGACACGGCGGGGTCGCCTCTCCCCCACCTGAGCCCGCTGAGCGCAGACGCGACGGCGGCCCGCCGGCTCAGACCTCCATGTCGAAGCGGGTCTTCAGGCCTTCGGCCATCTGCAGGAGGCGCTCGCCCGGCTGCGGCGGGAGCAGGACCCGGGTGACACCCATCGCCGCGAGCTGCTCGACGCGTGAGCAGAGCTCGTCGAAGTCTCGGCCTCCCCCGCCGGCGCTCAGCTCGACCTCGTTCGGGTCGCGGCCGATCGCTGCGCACTCGGCGCGCATCGCATCGAAGGCGGTCCGCAGATCGTCGAGGCCGCCGCTGCCGGGGAAGAACCCGTCGCCGATGCGAGCAGCGCGCTGCGCGGCCTTCGTCGTGTGCCCACCGATCACCACGGGGATCGTGCCGTTGGCAGGCACCGGACGGCTGATGCACTTGTCGAAGTTCGCGTAGGTGTTGTGCAGGCTGGCGCGGTCGCCCGTCCACAGGGCGCGCAACGCCTCCACGTAGTCGTCGTGGCGGCGGCCGCGGTCGGCGAACGGCACGCCGAGCGCGTCGAACTCCTCCTTCAACCAGCCGACACCGGTGCCGAGGATCACCCGGCCGCCGGTGAACGCGTCGAGCGTCGCGAGCTCCTTCGCGACCACGAGCGGGTTGCGCTGCGGGAGGATCAGGATGCCGGTGCCGAGCTTGATCCGCTCGGTGACGGCGCCCGCGTAGGTGAGCCAGATCAGCGGGTCGGGCAGGTCGAACTCCTCCAGTCCGCCGGCCATCTTGCCGCTCTTGTCGTACGGGTACTTCGATTCGTACCCGCTCGGCACGACGACGTGCTCCACGGTCCAGAGCGACTCGAAGCCGGCCGCCTCGGCGTTCTGGGCGAGCTGGCGGGCGCCGGCCGGGGTGGATCCCATGCCGGTGTTGACGAAGATGAGGCCGAACTTCATGTGCGGCACCCTAGGCAGTGCCTCCGCCTCGCCCGTGGTCCGAGCGGTCGTGGTCCGAGCGGTCGTGGTCCGAGCGGTCGTGGTCGGAGCGGTCGTGGTCGGAGCGGTCGCGGCCGGAGCCGCGACGGTCGGAGTGGCGACGTGCGCCGCGGGCCGTGCGGTTCAGCGTTCGATCGTGATGCGCAGCGCCGTGGTGCGCTCGGCCCAGGCGGCGCGGAGCTCGAAGCCGTGCAGCACCGGCAGGATCGCGAACTCGCTCGTGCGTGGTGCGAGCGTGACGAGGTACGGCCCGGTGCGGTAGCCGTCGTCCACCGGGGTGAACGGCTCGTTCGAGAGCACCCGGATGCCGACCGGGGCCTGCTCGGCGTGCAGCATCACCTGGAACCGGTCGGGGGTGATCGCCACGCAGTCCGCCGCCCCGGTGCCGTCCGGGAGCATGAGGCCGAGCGTCGCCACGCGGCCGACGTGCTCGACGTGGGCGACGAAGGGCACGTACTGCGACGCCGACGACGTGGGGCGGCGACCGTGCTCCCAGCCGAGCGCACGATCCGACCGCATCACGCTGTTCGCGACGGCGGTGCCGAACTCCTGGCGCCAGGCGCGCGGCTCGTCGACCGGATCGGGTCGGAGCCGCTCGACCACCGGTCCGCGGACGCGTTCGAACACGGGCAGGAAGAAGAGGTCGTGCACGTGGTCGGTGTGCTCGGAGAGCCGGGGCGGGAGCACCCGCGCAGGCGGTTCGCCGGCGATCGCGAGCCAGATACCGAGCAGCGACACGTACGACTGCAGGTCGAGCCCGTAGGCGCGGACGTGCGGTCCGCACACCGCGGCGAGGCCGGGGTGGTACAGCGCGGAGATGCGTGCGCACATCCGGTCGAGCAACTCCTCCCCCAGCGGCACGTACTCGGGCGCCGGCGGGTGCTGCACCCAGAGGGCCAGTGCGAACAGGTCGATGCCGTCGTAGGTGGGCGAGTTGTACTCGTCGACGTCGCCGAGTCGCCGCACGCGCTCCGCGATCAGCGTCGCGTGGGCGATGCCGGCCTCGGGTTCCACGAAGCCACGCAGCCAGGCGTGCATCAGGTTGGGGTTGGTGTAGGCCGGTGCGATGCGCCCGAGCGGCTCGCCGAACACGCACCGGTCGACCGCACGGTCGATGCCCGACGCCACGTCTCCCGGCAGGTCGTCGCCGTGCACGAGGCGGGTGAGCAGCAGGATGCAGCCGAGGAACTGGCGCCAGTTGGGGTCGTAGTGCACCCATTCGATGGCGTCGGTGCCGGGTGGCTGCGGCTGCTCGGCCGTGGTGGGGAACGCGCCGCTCCACGGCCACTCCGACAGCTCGTGCTGCAGCGCCAGCACCTCGCGCAGTGCCGCTGCCGCGCGCTCCACCCGACCTCCGTCGAGGTCGAAGAACGCCGCGAGGGCGGTCTCGCGGACGCTGTGCAGCTCCAGTTCCGACAGGTCGACACCGGGGGCGACGCCCGGCGGCAGGCGCACCATCAGCCGCTCCGGGTCCCAGAGCGCCTCGTGGATGTCGGAGAGTTCGCGGTGCACGGTGTGGGTCCGGATCCCTAGCGGTCGGTGAGCGAGTGCTGCCAGACCGCTTCGAGGCGGTCGAGCCGGTCGGCGGCGGCCGCGCGGAGCTGGTCCGCGACCCCGGCGACGACGAGGTTGAACACGGCGAGGGCGCCCACGTGGCTGTCGAACGGGCCCGCACCTGCGGCGGCGACCACGAAGGTGCGCTGCGCCGTGGACGACAGCGGCGACAGCAGGCTGTCGGTCACGGCGACGCACCAGGCCCCGGCCGCCGCGGCGTCGGCGGCGGCGTCCACCACCCAGCGCTCGTAGCGGCGGAAGTCGAGGGTGACCACCACGTCGGTCGGTCGCAGGAGGGCGAGCTGGCGGCGCACCGCCATGTCGTTGCCGTCGAGCGGGCACACGTCGTCGCGCAGCGCCCCGAGGTCGACCACGAGCTGCTGGCCGATGCCGCGCGAGTTGTCGCCGGCGAGCACGAACACGCGCGCCGCCGGGTCGGCGAGGTGGCGGACGACGTCGTCGAGCAGGTCCGGGTCGACCGAGCGGAGGCTGGACTGCACGTTCGCCGCCTCGAGTTGCAGGTGCCGGCCCACCCGATCGGTGGCGACCGGTTCGCGGATGCGCTCGGCGGCGGGGCGGAGCTGGTTGGCCAGGTCGTGCTGCACCGACGCCTGCAGCTGGGTGAACCCGTCGAAGCCCAACTTGAGGGCGAGCCGCACCACCGTGGCCGCGCCCGCCTCCGCTGCGGCGGCGAGCTCGGCGACGGTGCCGAACGCCACGAGCTGCGGTCGTTCGAGCACCACCTCGGCGACGCGCCGCTCGGCCCGGGTGAGCGACGCGCCCAGCCGTCCGATGCGTTCCGCCGACTCCACGCGCGGCAGCGTAGCTCCCGCCGACGGGGTGGACAGGCTGTTCCCTCCGTCGTACAATCTGGAACATGCGTTCCGTCGGTTCCGCCTCCCCCACGCTCGCATCCACCCACGCCCTGCCCCCGGTGGTCACCCACTCGGGTGCGGCGTTCGCGCCCGTGCCCACGGCCGACCCGTGCAGCGAGGCCTTCGTCCGCGCCGCCGGTCACGCCGGCCGGTTGCTGCCCGCTGCCGCCCACGACGCCCTCGTCGACTTCGTCGACCAGCCGCACCGCAGCGGCGCGCTCCTGCTGAAGGGCATGCCGATCGGCGACCTCCCGGCCACGCCGGCCACCCCCACCACGCCCACCACGAAGGACCGCACCAGCGAGTTCTCGCTGCTCACCGTGGCGCGCCGCCTCGGCCAGCCCGTCGGCTACGTGCCCGAGCACGGCGGCGACATCGTCCAGAACCTCGTGCCCGTCCAGGGCTCGGAGACGCGCCAGGTGAGCACGTCGTCGAAGGTGGAGCTGATGTTCCACACCGAGGCCGCGTTCCACCCGCACCGCCCGCGCTACCTCCTGCTCATCTGCCTGCGCGGCGACCCCCAGGCCGTCACCACGCTCTCGTCGATCCACGAGGTGCTCCCCCACCTCTCGTGCGAGGTGCGCGACACGTTGTTCGAGCCGCGCTTCCGCACGGCCGTCGACGAGAGCTACCTGCACGGTCGCCAGAACGTGCTCGGCGAGCCGATGCCGGTGCTCAGCGGCGACCGCGAGCTGCCGACGATGGTGTTCGACGCCGACCTCATGGTGGGCACCGACGCCGCCGCCGACGAGGCGCTGCAGGCGCTGTCGCACGCCGTCGAGGCGCACCGCACGGGCGTGGTGCTCGAGCCGGGCGACCTGCTGGTGGTCGACAACGCCGTCGCCGTGCACGGCCGCAGCCCCTACACGCCTCGCTTCGACGGCACCGACCGCTGGCTCCAGCGGTCGTTCGTGGTGAGCGACCTCCGCCCCAGCGCCGCCGAGCGCCGCGGCCGCGTGATCACCACCGTCTTCGGCGCCTGACCCGCCGCCACCCGGCCCGCCGGGTCCGAGTGCCAGCTGCCCATCCGAGTGCCAGCTGCCCATCCGAGTGTCAGCGGCCACCCCGGGTGGACACGTGGCGCTCACATGGGCTCGTGGCGCTCGGATGTGAATGGGCGGGTGACGCTTGCCTTGCGTGGGCGGATCAGCGCACCCAGACGTACTCGCCGGGCACCTCGACGTCGTCGACGACCAGCCGCCGATCACCGGTCACGACCCTGGTGCTGCCCGGCGTGAACCGTGCGCTGATCCAGTCGACCCCGGTGCGATCGAGGTCCGGCAGTGGTGCGAACGTCTCGACGTCGAACGCCCGCACCGTGTCGGTCGCCCGATCGAGCACGAACAACGACCCGTCCCGCCATCCGGCGAGCGACAGGCCGGCGTCCTCGGTGCCCGGGACGTCGGAGATCCGCGCGGTCAGCATCATGTCGCCACCGGCGGCGAAGAACCGTCGCAACTCCACCCCGTCGGGCGTGGCGAGCAGGACGACCACGATGTCGCCGACGGCCCGGGTGTCCGCCTGATCGGGGACGACGGCGAGGTCGACGATCCGGCTGTCGATCGGGAAGGACTGCAGCGTCGTGGCGACGGTGCCTGCGGCCTCGCCGACGACGACCACCGGCACCGGGTCGCCCGTGGCCGGATCACCGAGCGTCGCCCACACCACGTTGCCGTAGCGGGTCGCTGCGGGCAGACGTCCGAACGCGACGTTCTCCACCGTCCCCGACGACGGATCCACCTTCAGCACGTTGCCGGGGACCGGCTCGCAGCACAGCCCCACGAGCAGGCCGGAGCCGTCGGGGGCGACGGTCACGCCGTCGACCGCGGTCACCTCCCCCTCGGCGGGCGGGGGGTCGTCGGGATCGGTGCCGTCGTACACCGCCTGCGGCCGGCCCTCGCCGTCGAACACGACCACGTCCCCGCTCGCGTCGACCGCGAGGACGTCCGACCACGCCGTGCCCGTCGGTCCGGGCTCCGGCCCGACGACACAGGTCTCGCCGACCGGCACCACGGTGCCGGCGGGGGATCGCACGCCACCGCACACGGAGCTACGGATCACGTCGAGCAGGAGCACGTTCGGCGTGCCGGCGACGGGCTGCGAGCGGGCGAGCGACGACGGTTCGGTGAAGACGGTTCCCTCCGGACCGACCGCCATCACGAGCGTGAGCGACGTACCGTTCGGGATCGCCTCGGTGATCGAGACCGGTGATCCACCGAGCTCGCGTGGTGTGCAGAACGAGACGTCCACCGACGCCACCGTGGCGCAGATCTCGCTCGTCCCGTCGCTCAGCGTCAGGGAGTCCCACGCCGCCGACGCGTCCACCCAGTCCTGCGCGAACGCGATCGCGTCGTCGAGTTCCACGCCGGGGCCGACGAGGTACTCGCGATCGCACGACTCGTCGCTCACGGCGATGCGGATCATCCCGATCGCTCCGTCACCGATGGGCACGACGGCGGCACGTGCCTTGCCGGAGGTCACGAACTGCTCGGTGCCCTCGACGATCAGGAACCAGTCCACCGAGGGCTCTGTCCGCACCTGGGTCACGTGGGTGGCGGACCCCTCCACGCCCCATCGCGCAGAGATCGAACCGTCCTCGGCCTCGACGATCGTGGCCTCGCCGGGGGACGTGCCGTCCACGAGCCACGGCGGTGGCGCCGGGAGGTCGAGGCAGGGGTCACCGGCCGACACCTCCGTCGACGGAGTGGTCGTCCCGATCGGCGGCTGCGTGGTGTCCGGCGACGGCGCGCTCGTGGGCACCGGCTCCACCGTCGTGGGCGCCAGGGTGTCGACGGCCGGGACGATGCGGTCGGCCGGCCCGCCGAGGGCCACGATCGCGCCGACCACCAGCGCGACCACACCCGCCGCGCCGGCCCCCGTGAGGGCGGAGCGCCGCCGGCGGATGCGCCGGGCCCGGGCGGTGACCGCCGCGAGCGTGTCGGTGCCCGCCGACGGCGGGACGGGATCGTGGAGATCGTCGAACATGGACGGTCCTCCCATGGTCAGTCCTCCCATGCCCAGGTCGGTCCGAGCTCGGCCCGGAGTCGGTCGAGTCCGCGTGCGGTGGCGCTCTTGATCGTGCCGAGGCTGCAGCCCATCGCCGAGGCGGCATCGGCCTCCGGCATGTCGACGAGGTAGCGGAGCGCCACGGCCTCGCGCTGGCGCCGCGGCAGCGCCCGCAGCGCAACCACCAGGTCGCGGCGGCGGTCGTCGAGCGGATCGGCCGAACGGCGGCCGGCCGCGTCGGTGTCGGACAGCGGTGCCGTGCGACCGGACCGCCGCGCACGGTCGAGCGCCTGGTTCGTCGCCACCCGGGCCACCCACGCCGTCGCGTACGGCTCGACCGTGCGCCAGCGCACCAGCGCCCGGGCGAGCGCCTCCTGGGCGCAGTCCTCGGCGTCGGCGCGGCGGCCGAGGATCGCGAAGGCGGCCCGGTACGCCACCCGGTGCAGCTCCTCGAATCGGCCGACGAACGACACGTCCACGTCCTCGTAACGCCGACCCACACCGAAAGGTTGCCTCGGACGCACGCGCCGTCGGGTGATCCCTCCGTGGACGTGCACCGCCGTCACGCCGCCGCACCCACACGACCCGGGCCGACCGTGTGCTTCCGCCGTCCGCGCGCCGGCGCAACCACAGGGACCCGGGGTCAGGTCGGCGGGGCGAGCTCCGGGGCGAGCTGGCCGTCGACCACGACGGGCTCGCCGTCGAGGGTGAGGGTGCAGTTGCGCATCGGCAGGTCGAAGTGGCCGGCGGTGTAGCGCCCAGCGGCCTCGTTGGCGCCGGTGGAGTACAGGACGTTGCCCGCGAACGCCCGCAGCTCGGTCCCCCACGTCTCGCGCTTGTCGTACAGCTCGAGCGTGTCCCACCGCGCGGACGGGTTCATACCCCAGCCGACGTGGCTCGTCGCGTAGCTCTCCCGGTCGCCGAACGACGACAGGTACGACCGGAACAGCTCGGCGTCGAGACCGTCGCCGTCCACCGAGACGATGTGGTCGTGCTCGACCCGAAGCCTCACCGTCGATCTCAGGTAGAGGTTGAACGTGAGGTTCAGATCCCCTGGTGAGAGCACCAATTCGCCCTCGACCGAGCCCGCCGCGGGAAAGACGAGGACGAGCCCGCCCGGCCAGTGGGCGATCGATCCGGGACCCGCCGTCACCCCGGTGGAGCCCGCCGAGAACCCGCCCTCGAGCCGGACGCGCAGGTCGGTGCCGGCGGCGCTCGTCACGCGCATGACCGACGCCGCACGCAGCTTCGCGAGCCCGAGGTCCACGCGGCGCGGGAGGTCCGGGTCCCAGCGCAGCCGGTCGAACGTGTCCGGGTGCTCGTTCGAGACCATCAGCACCCGTGCTCCCCCGCCGAGGATCCGGCCGAGTTCGGGCGCGTGCAGCAACCCCTCCACGGTGCAGTCGATCACGAGGTCCGACGCGGCGAGCGCGGCGACGACCGCCGGGTTGTGGGCGATCGCCTGCGAGGCCCCGGTGGAGCGGATCGGCACGGGATGCGTCGACGGCGGGGTCGGCACCACGACGTCGCTCACCCGACCTCCGAGCGACTGCGCGGCCAGGCGCGCGGTCTCCACGAGCGACGGTCGGCTCTGCGTCTCGGACAGGATCGTGACGATCTCCCCCTCGACGAGCCCGCACCGGAGGAACTGCTCGCGGAAGGCGTGGACGTACCGCCATTCGGTGGTCATCGGTGGCTCCTCTCGACCTGGCGACGGATCGCCGCGTTCACGGCCTCGGGCGCCTCCACGTTCAGCAGGTGACCGGCGCCCGGCACCACCTCGAGTTCGGCGCCCGGCACGAGGTCGACGATCGCCCGGCTGTACGCCACGGGCGTCTCGTCGTCGGCGTCACCCACGAGGCACCGCGTCGGCGCCTGCACCGAGGGCAGGACCGGTCGGCTGTCGTGGGTGATCAGGCAGTCGATCGACCGTCGCAGCGCGGCGCCGGTGATGCGGGCCATGGCCGCCCGCTGGCCCGCCATCGCCTCGGGCGTGATCGACGGGCCGGCCAGCGCGGTGAGCACGCGATCGGCGAAGTCGGCCGGCTCCTGGCCGGCGTCGAGCGGCGCGAGTCGCGCCGCCCGCCACGCGTCCGGCTCGGTGCCGTCGAGGCCGAACTTCGGGCTCGTGGCGAGGAGCGTGAGGGTCGCCACCCGCTCGGGATGTGCGGCGGTCGCGTACTGGGCGATCATCCCGCCGAAGGAGATCCCGACCAGGTGCACCCGTTCGGCCCCGAGTTCGTCGGCGAACCCGGCCACCTCGTCGGCCAGGGAGGAGAAGGAGGTCGGCCCGTCGAGCGGCGGGGATGCTCCGTAGCCCGGGAGGTCCCAGGCGGCCACGCGTGCGATCGTTGCGAGTCCCCGGAGCTGAGGCTCCCAGGAGATCCGGCTCCCCCCGAGCCCGTGGAGCAGGACCACGACCGGTGCCGAGCTCGCGCCAGGGCCGGCTTCACGCCAGGCGATCCGGCGGCCCTCCACGTCGCGCGCCCCGCCGGACCTGCCGGGCCCGCCGAGCTCGTCGGCGGGATCCGGTGCGGCGGTGTCGGACATGGTGGCCGATGGTAGTCCTGGTCGGACCGTTGTCAACGATGTTGACCACGTGATTGACCGCACCCCCGCGGACGGCGGCACACGCCGTCGGAAGCCCTCGCTCGGCGCGTCCGACCAGGTCGTCCGAGTGCCAGCGGGACACCCGGGGTGGCCGGGAGCACTCGGGCGGGCGGCTGGTACTCGGATGGGCGGTTGGTACTCGGATGGGCGGCTGGTAGCTCGGATGGACGTGCTGTGGCGCTGTCCACGATGTCGTCAACACTGTTGACAACGGCGTCGTCGACGCGGAAGATCATCCGATGACCGCCGTCGACCTGTCCGACCCGTCCGCTCTCGCCCCGGGCACCCGCGAGTTCCGCGACCACCTCGTCGGGCTCGTGCGCGAGATGGCGCCCCGGATGCGCGAGCGGGCGGTGGTGTACGACCGCCAGGCCAGCTTCCCGTTCGAGAACTTCGCCGACTTCCGCGCCAACGGCCTCCTCGCGGTGTGCGTCCCCCGCCGCTACGGCGGCCTCGGCGCCACCTACGCCGACTACGTCCGCGTGAGCGAGGAGATCGGCCGGTCGTGCGGGGCCACGGGCCTCACCTTCAACATGCACAACGCCACCATGCTCTGGACCGGTTAGGTGGCCGACCTGCTCGACCTCTCCCCCGCCGAGCGTGAGCGCCACGAGGCGATCCGTTCCGAGATGTACCGGGGCGTGGTCACCGACGGCGCGATCCACAGCCAGCCGTTCAGCGAGGGCCTCGCCCCGGGCGCCACCACCGGCGTCGCCACTCGGGCCGTGCCGGTCGACGGCGGCTGGCTCGTCACGGGCAGGAAGATCTTCGCCTCCCTCTCCGGCGCGGCCACGTTCTACAACGTCACCTGCCAGGTGCCCGGGGAGGACGTGATCCGCCTCCTCGGCGTGCCGTCCGACGCCGACGGGGTCGAGATCGTCGACGACTGGGATCCGCTCGGCATGCGCGGCACCGTGTCGCGCACCCTGCTGATGACCGACGTGTTCGTGCCGCACACCAACGAGTGGATGCCGGCCGGCACCTACAACCAGGCGGCGCTGCGGTACCCGTGGCTGTTCCTGTCGCTGTGCCCGAGCTACCTCGGCCTCACCGGCGGGATCCTCGACACCACGGCGGCCTACCTGCGCGGCGAGCTGCCCGGTCAGGTCGCGGGCTCACGCCGCGACCACCCGATCAAGCAGATCGGCTGGGCGCAGATGCAGCTCAAGCACCAGCAGAGCCAGGCGCTGCTGTACCGGGCGATCGACGAGGCGACGATCGACCCCACCGAGGCCGAGCTCGTCACCGGGTGGGCGGCTGCGGCGACGGTGATGGAGCACGCCGCCGAGGTGGCGTCGCTCGCGATCCGGGTGTGCGGCGGTCAGAGCATGCAGAAGACGATGCCGCTCGAGCGGATGTACCGCGACGCCCGCCTCGGCAGCACGATGCTCCCCTGGAGCGCCGAGGTGTGCACCGAACGGCTCGGACGGGCCCGCCTCTACGACGACGGGGCCCAGCAGTGAGCCGCGCCACGCTGTCGCGCGACGCCATCGTCGACACGACCATCCGCCTGATCCGCGAGCACGGCGCCGATGCGCTCACGATGCGCGGGCTCGGCCAGGCGCTCGGCACCGACCCGACGGCGGTGTACCGCCACTTCCGCGACAAGGCCGAGCTGCTGCGGGCCGTGAGCGAGCGCCTGCTCGGCACGGTCACGATCGGTCTCCCCGACGGCCACGAGTGGCGGCCCGCGGTCGTCGAGCTCTGCCGCCGCCTGCGCCGGGCACTGCTGGAACAGCCGCGGCTCGCGACGGCGCTGCAGTTCGGGCCACCGCTGCAGCCGAGCGAGTTCGCCATCACCGAGGAGCTGCTGCGCCGGTTCTGCGCTGCCGGACTCGACATCGGCGCAGCGGCCCTCGCCTACCACAGCGTGATCGAGCTCACCGTCGGCTCGGCGGCGATCGACGCGGCGATGCACTCGATGTCGGACCGCGAGCGCAGCCAGCAGTACACCCGCTGGCGGAGCGTGTACGCCGCGCTCGACCCGGCCGAGTACCCCGAGACCGTGGCGGCCTCGGCCGCGATGTACCGCGGCACCGCCGAGGACCGCTTCGTCCACGCGCTCGGACGTCTTCTCGACGGGCTCGTACCGACGCGCTGAACCGCCATACTGACCCCATGTCCACCGTGGAGATGCCGCCGGCCCCGGCGTGCGCGTTCGCCAGCGACAACGCGGCCGGCGCTCACCCCCTCGTCCTCGAGGCGCTCGTCGCCGCGAACGCGGGGCACGCCCTCGCCTACGGCGCCGACGCGTGGACGGCGGAGTGCGAGGCGCGCTTTCGCGACCTGTTCGGGGCGTCGAGCACGTCGCTGCTCGTCTGGAACGGCACCGGTGCCAACGTCATGGCGCTCGCCGCGATGATCCGCCCGGCCGACTGCGTGGTGTGCTCGCAGTGGGCGCACATCGCCGTCGACGAGACCGGCGCGCCCGAGCGCATCCTCGGCAGCAAGCTGCTCACGCTCCCGAGCACCGACGGCAAGCTCGTCCCCGAGCAGTTGCACGAGCTCGAGCACCTCATCGGCGTGCAGCACCACGCCCAGCCGGGCGTGCTGTCGATCACCCAGAGCACCGAGCTCGGCACCGTCTACACGCCCGACGAGGTCGCGGCGCTGTGCGATGCGGCCCACCGGCTCGGCATGAAGGTGCACCTCGACGGCGCCCGCATCGCCAACGCGACCGCGGCGCTCGGCGGCTCGGCGGCAGCGCTGCGTTCGTTCACGGTCGACGCCGGCGTCGACGTCGTGAGCTTCGGCGGCACCAAGGCCGGCATCGCGTTCGGCGAGGCGGTGGTGTTCCTCGATCCCGAACTCGCCCGGCGGGCGATGTTCATCCGCAAGCAGGTGACCCAGCTCCCCTCGAAGATGCGGTTCGTGGCGGCCCAGTTCAACGCACTGCTGCACGACGACCTCTGGATCCGCCTCGCCGCCCACTCCAACGGCCTGGCCACCCGCCTGTACGACGCCACCCGGGATCTCCCGGGCGTGCGGTACGACGCTGCGCCGCAGGTGAACAGCGTGTTCCCGATGCTCCCGCGTCACCTCGTGCAGCCGTTGCAGGACTGGTGCTTCTTCTGGCCGTGGGACGTCAGCCGGGATCAGGTGCGCTGGATGACCGCCTGGGACACCACCGACGAGGACGTCGATCGCTTCGCCGCCGGGGTGGCGGCGATCTGCGCGGCCGGCTGAGCGACGCGTCCGCGCCCGGGCCGGGAGCGTTCGTCGTCGCCGTTGACGAACTCTTTGCCGACTACAATTGACTCGGGGATCAATTCTTCCTAGGCTCCACTCCTGACGCCGGTGGTCGACGGCGGTCGGCACCGAAGGGGATCGCCGTGAGCGATCACGAGGGGCCGGTCGACGGATGAGGGGACGGACCGCTGGCCGGCAACTCTGACATCGCTCTGGATCAAGGGGGTTCCATGGCCGCGGTTGAGACGCTCTTCCACCGTCAGCAGACCGACGATCGCTGGATGAACACGGCGGCGTGCAAGGGGTTGACGCACCTGTTCTTCCCGCCTCCCGCCGAGCGCCCGCAGGCGCGTGAGCGCCGTGAGGCGATGGCCAAGTCGGTGTGCGCGTCGTGCGCGGTGAACCGCACCTGTCGTGAGTTCGCCCGCACGAACCACGAGTACGGCTTCTGGGGTGGCGAGAGCGAGGACGAGCGCCACGAGGCAGGGTTCCGCCTCATCGCGCCGATCGGTGTCCGCGCCCGCGACGCCGTCTGACCTACGCTCGGCCGCATGGCCGATGCCGTCCCGCACGTCCACGCCGTCCATCTGGCGTGGGAGGCGTACGGCGACCCACGTCGCATCACCTCGCTCGACGAGGTGAGCGCGAACGTCTCCACCAACCGGGTCTACCGGCTGCACCTCGACGACGGGAGCACCCTCGTCAGCAAGGTGTCGTCGTACGGCTCGTACTTCCTGTTCGTCGAGGATCACGAGCGCCTGCGCCTGTGCGCCTCTCTGCTCGACGACACCCGCTTCGCCGGGATGCTCGCCGATGTGTGGACCACCCGGCCCGAGCGGCTCGAACCCGGCGAACGCCCGCACATCTTCACGTGGTACGACCGCACCATGTGGGCCGTCTTCTACGACGACGTGCCCCGAGCGGAGTCGCTCCCCCGCGTGCTGTCCGAGGACATGATCCGCAACCTCGGCCGGGAGATGGCCGAGTTCCACCTCGCCTGCACGGACCTCGCGCCCCGCATCCCGGGCGGCTCGAAGACGGTGAAGAGCGACGCGATCCACCTGCTCGAACTGCTCGAGAGCCCGTTCGCCCCGCGCAACTTCGACCTGACGCCGGAGTCGATCGGCCTGCTGTGGCGGCACACCCACGAGTTCCTCGAGCGGCTCGTGCAGCTCGGCTACGACGAGTGGACGAAGATCCCGGTGCTCATCGACTGGAACCTCGGCAACTTCTCGGTGAGGCCGGTCGACGGTGGCTTCCGGCTGTTCAGCCGCTGGGACTACGACTGGTTCCGCATCGAACCGCGCACGCTCGACTTCTACTTCCTCTCGCGGGTGTCGAGCAGCACCGGCGACCGCACACGGTTCACCTACGGCGCGCACACGTTGGTGGAGCCGTCGTTCCTCGCGTTCTTGGACTCGTACTGCGACGTCTTCCCGCTCGGGCGTGACGAGCTCGAGTTCCTGCCCGAGGTGTACCGCTTCTTCATCCTGAACTACGTCGTACGCGAAGGGGCCCGCTTCTTCCGCAGCGACCTGTGCACCGCCTTCCGCCGCGACGCGGTGCGCACCTACCTCCCGGCGTTCGAACGCACGGACTTCACCCCCCTGCTGTCCGCCGCACGCTGAGCCGGCGCTCCGGCTCCTGACGGTGCGCCGCGCAGGTGCCACGATGCACCGATGGAGTACACGCAGATCACCGTCGACCGTCGCGGCGCCGACCACGAGGTCGTGCTCGTCACCCTGAACCGTCCGGAGAAGCTCAACGCCTGGACGCCGACGATGGCCGACGAGCAGGCGCACGCGATCGAGGCGGCGAACGACGACCCGACGGTCGGAGCGATCGTGATGACCGGCGCAGGCCGCGGCTTCTGCGCCGGCGCCGACATGGAGGCGACGTTCAAGTCGCGCCTGGACGGCGTGGACCCGGGACGCGACACCGCTGGTGGCACCGGCGGCATGCCGCGCGGGCTCGACTGGGTCGCGCTGCTGCGGGAGAGCAAGCCGATCGTCTGCGCGATCAACGGTGCCGCCGTGGGCATCGGCGTCACGATGTGCCTGCCGGCCGACCAGCTCGTCGCGTCGACCGGCGCGAAGTTCGGGATGGGCTTCATCAAGATGGGCCTCGTCCCCGAGCTCGCCTCCACCCGCCTGCTCGCCGCGCGGGTCGGCCTCGGGCGGGCGAGCGACCTGATGCTCTCCGGCCGCATCGTCCCGGCGGCCGACGCCCACCGCATCGGTCTGGTGGATGACCTCGTCGAGCCCGACGAGCTGCTCGACCGAGCGATCGCCACGGCCGCGTCGTACGCAGCGAACCCCGACCTGCAGCTGCGGATGACCAAGCAGCTCCTCACGCTCAACGCCGCGGAGACCGATCTCGCGCTGGTGCAGCAGCGTGAGATGGAGATGCTCACGCGGTGCTGGGCCTCGCCGGAGCACGCCGAGGCCGTGAGCGCCTTCCTGGCGAAGCGCCCGCCGGTGTTCCGCCCCACCTCGGGCTGAGGCGGCTCGCGTCCGGGAACCCGGACTCGTGGCGACGGACCGGGCTCGTCGTGCGCGTCAGTGCGTCAACGTGACCGCGGCCCAGCCGTCGAGCACGTCGGTGCGGGCGACCCGCAGCGGAGCCAGGGCGGCGAGCACGTGGTCGTGACGGTTGGCGAGGATGCCGCTGACGACGAGCACGCCGTTCGGCGCGAGCACCCGACGGAGGTCGGCGGCCAGCTCCACGAGCGCCGGCGCCAGGATGTTGGCGAGCACCACCTCGTAGGTGCCGTGCACGGCGGCGAGCGGAGTGGTCGAGGCGTGCACGGCGTGTTCCACCCCGTTGCGACGGGCGTTCTCCGTCGTGACGGCGGCGGCCGCGGGCGAGATGTCGATCGCGAGGGCGTCGGCGGCGCCGAGGCGCACCGCCGCGACGGCGAGCACGCCCGAGCCGCAGCCGACGTCGAGCACGGTCGGTGAGGTGCGGGTCGCGAGGATCGGCCGCAGCGTGCGAAGGCAGAGCACCGTGGTCGGGTGGTCGCCCATCCCGAACGCAGCGCCGGGGTCGATGCGCACGGCGATCGCGGCCGGTGCGACGTCGTCGGAGCGCCAGGACGGGACGACCACCAGCCCGTCGTCGATCGGGATCGGCGTCGCGAACTCCCGCCAGGTGTCGACCACTGCGTCGTCGACCTCCTCGAAGCGGACGCGCCACTCGACCGGGAAGCCGGACACCGCGGCGAGCACCTCGTCGCGCTCGTCGCCGAGCGACGTCCACAGCTCCGTGCGCCCCGGGGCGCCTTCGCGCTCCTCCACCGCGAGCACGCCCAACGACCAGAGCGCGTCGGCGGCGACCTCGGCCACCTCTGCGGGGACGTCGACCACGAGTGCGAGCACGCCCGGACGCCCCGGCTCAGCCGATCCGGCGCAGCTCGCGCCGGTAGCGACGGGTGCGACCGAGGTAGCTCTCGACACCACGGTCGATGTCCTCGACCCGAGCCCGTCCGGTCTTGATCGTGGCGGGGATGCCGACGGCGATCGACCCGGACGGCACCTCGGTGTCGTTGAGCACCACTGCGTTCGCGGCGACGATCGCCCCGGTGCGCACGACCACGCGGTGGAGCACGACGGACGCGTTGCCGATCAGGCAGCGCGACTCGATGGTGCACCCCTCGAGGTGGACGATGTGGCCGACCACGCAGTCGTCGCCGACCACCGTCGGCCACAGCGGTGTGGTGTGCAGCACGCAGTTGTCCTGGATCGACGTTCGGTCGCCGATGACGATGTGCCCGTCGTCGCCGCGCAGTACCGCACCGGGCCAGATGGAGCTCTCGGCGCCGATGCGGACGTCGCCGATGATCACCGCGTCGGGATGGACGAAGGCGTCGGGGTGGATGGTGGGCTCGAGGTCACCGAGGGCGTAGATGGGCACGCCGAGACGGTACCGAGCGGCCCGCCGCGTCCGGGCGATCGTGCGCAACCCCGACCTCTGCGGATACCGTGGTGACCTATGTCCCGACGGATCGACATCGAACTCACGAGCGCGCGCCCGGACGGCTCGTGGACCTGGCGCAAGGCGGGTGCCAAGGAGCCGAAGGGCGTGCTCGACGGGACGCTCCTCCCGGCCGGCGCCACGACCGGCCAGGTCCTGCGCGCCGAGGCGGAGATGGAGCTCGACGGGATCACGATCCTGTCGGTGACCGACCCCAAGGCGAAGACGGCGAAGAGCGGCCTGCTCGAGCTGATCCCGAGCTCCACGCCGTTCGAGGCCGTCACCCAGCAGCTCGCACGTCGCGAGCGCGGCGAGCGCGGCGACCGTCGTGATCGGGGTGACCGCGGGCCGCGTCGCGACCGTCCGGGCGGCGACCGACCGGGCGGCGACCGTGGACCTCGTGGCGATCGTCCCGGTGGCGATCGTGGGCCGCGCGGCGATCGTCCCGATCGTGGCCCGCGCGACGGTGAGGGCGGCGAGCGCCGTGGGCCGCGCCCCGAGCGTCGCACCCGTCCGTCGTTCACCCCGCCGCCCGAACTGCCGCAGCGTCCGAAGGCCAAGCGCCTGAAGCCCGGTCGCGCCCACCGCAACGCGGTGCTCGCCGAGCTGCCCGAGGAGCAGCGCGCCGTCGCGGAGCGAGCGCTGCAGGGCGGCATCCCGGCGGTGCGCCAGGCCGTCAACGAGCAGAATGCGCGCTTGAAGGCCGAGGGCAAGGAGGAGATCCCGGCCGCCGGCCTGCTGGTGTTGGCCGAGCAGCTGCTGCCGAAGCTCCGCGTGGCCGAGTGGCTGGATCGCGCGGATGCGGCCAAGGCCGACCTCGAGGAGCTCGACCTGCGCGACCTGCGCAGCGTCGTCGCCGCGGCCGACGACCCGATGGTCGCCCGCGACGAGGGCACCCGGGAGATCGCTGAGGAGCTGAAGCAGGCGCTCGTCACCAAGCAGGAGAAGGAGCTCCAGCTGTGGTTCGGCGACATCGACGCGGCGATCGGTGTCGGTCGCGTCATCCGGGCCCTGAAGCTGTCCTCGCAGCCGCCGAAGGCCGGTGTCCGCTTCCCGCAGGACCTCGCGAAGAAGCTCGCCGACGCCGCCACGGCATCGCTCACGCCGGACGCCCTGCACGACCGTTGGTCAGCGCTGCTCGAGGCCGTGGCGTTCTCGCCGGTGCGGTCGCTCGTGCAGCCCACCGGGGCACCTGCGTCGCCGACCGACGACCTCCGCGCCACGGTCACGCGCCTGGCCCCGCTGCTGCCCCAGATCGCCACGCTGTTCGGCGTCGAGGTGCGTGAGGGCGCTCCGGCCCCGAAGCCGCTGCGTCCCACGAAGCCGGCCGCGCCGGCCAAGAAGGCGGCGCCCAAGGCCGCGGCCGCCCCGCGTCCCCCGGCTCCCCCGGCTCCCCCGGCGACGCCTGCCGCTCCCGCCACCGAGCCGGCACCGGCAGCCGAGGACGCTCCGGTGACCGAGGACGCTCCGGTGGTCGAGGATGCTCCGGTGGTCGAGGATGCTCCGGTGGTCGAGGATGCTCCGGTGGTCGAGGATGCTCCGGTGGTCGAGGACGCTCCGGTGGTCGAGGATGCTCCGGTGGTCGAGGATGCTCCGGTGGTCGAGGACGCTCCGGTGGTCGAGGACGCTCCGGTGGTCGAGGACGCTCCGGTGACCGAGGACGCTCCGGTGACCGAGGGCGACGCTCCCACCGACGCCTGACCGCTTCGCCGTCGTCGGGCGGCGCCGCCTACCCTCGGCCGCATGGCTGACAAGGTGCTCTACGAGGTCGACGGTCGCGTCGGCATCATCACGCTCAACCGACCCGACGCGCGCAACGCGGTGAACGGCGACGTCGCATCCGGCATGGAGGCGGCGATCGACCAGCTCGAGGCCGACCCCGACGTGTGGGTCGGCATCATCCGGGCCAACACCGAGGGCCAGGAGAAGCCGGTGTTCTGCGCCGGCGCCGACCTGAAGGCCATCAACTCGGGCGACGCCGGCGGGCTGAACACCGAGCGGGGCGGCTTCGCCGGCTTCGTGTACCGCGAGCGGAGCAAGCCGATCATCGTCGCCGTCGACGGTCTCGCCACCGCCGGCGGCTGTGAGATCGTGCTCGCCGCCGACCTCGTCGTCGCCACCACGCGCTCGTCGTTCGGACTCGCCGAGGTGAAGCGCAACCTGATCGCCGGTGCGGGCGGCCTGTTCCGCCTGCCGCGTGCGATCGGCCAGGCGGCGGCGATGGAGCTCATCCTCACCGGCGAGCCGCTGGCCGCGCAGCGGGCCTACGAGCTGGGTCTGGTGAGCCGTCTGGTGGA
>Ga0315904_10002329_pt1 | contig 29494 bp, 17 predicted proteins | sample LakEriMetagenome_6_FD_203529 | JGI IMG/M metagenome (GOLD analysis project Ga0315904, IMG submission 203529) | Freshwater fungal communities from buoy surface, Lake Erie, Ohio, United States - Buoy 12 MA120 | ecosystem: Environmental > Aquatic > Freshwater > Lake | place: USA: Lake Erie, Ohio...
GTGCGGGCGATCTTCAGTCCCTCGGTGCGGCCATACAGGGCGAGGCAGGGCGTCTCCTGGGGAGCGCACCACTCCAGCAAAGGACGTGAGCCAGCCTCGATCAGCCACGCATCTGCGCTGGCTGCGGTCAGCTGCCGTGACATCTGGGGCACGTCGTGTCGTAATTCGACCTGGGTCTTTCTGCATTCAAAAGCGTCGTATCCTGAAGCTTCGAGGGCGCGCAGTATATTGGCCACGATCAGGGCAGTGTGCGGGCTGTCATCAATGAGCGTGTCGTTGCGCAGGATGGCGACGCGCAAGGGCCGCTGCAATGCCATGGCCGTACCGGCGGGGGTGATGCTGCGGCTGCGGCCGAGCCCACGCCTGACCACAAGGCCTTCCTTCTCGAGAAGCTGAAGTGCTCGCCGGGCGGTATTGCGGGAAACGTCCAATTCGGTGGCCAACTGAACTTCGCCGGGAAACTGATCGCCCCAGCGTCCCCCCTGGATGCCCTCGCGCAGGCAGGCGGCCACTTGTTCGGGCAGGGAGAGACGATGAATCGGACGCACTAAGTTGCTTGTACTTTCCGGAAACAGGTTGTCAAGAATTGAACCCTTTCAACGCCCTGCCGCAGAACGTAACTCCATAGCATCCATCGTCGGTGAACCTCGAAGACTCTCAGCATGCGGCCGGGTATCCTGTCATATCTCCTCACGAACCCGATGCAGATCCGTTTCCCGGCATGAGATCCGCCAGCCTGCCATCCATCGCGTTCATGATTCGGGCTTTGGCGCTGACACTCTCCATCGCGGGAGCCTGTCCCGCCCAAGAAGCCCCACGAGGAGCCTCTCCGGTTCAGTCCAATGCATCGCGGGAAGCCGAGCGTCCCCGGAAGCCCCTGCCGCCAGACGATGCGGCGGTAGGTGCCGTGCCTCCATCGGACTCAAGAGATGCACTAGTTCCCGAACTGAAGTTTCCCGGACTGACGATCAACGCCAGCGAACGCTGCCTTGATGTCGACGCCACGGTCTGCCTCTCGGAAGGTGCCTTGGAACTGATTGCCTGCCACGTCGGCGGAAAGGTGCATGAGTCGATCGTTGCCGTCGAGGCAAGGCCCTCCCACATTCACACCGCACTGCTCCTGCTCGGCGCAAACAATGGCAATCCCGCCATGCGACGTCCCATCGATGAGGAACAGACCCGCTGGGTTGACATTCCGCCCACAGGCGACCTGATCGACATCTTCCTCGAATTTCCGAATGCCGAGGGCAAACCAGTCGAACGTCCCATCAGTGACTTCATCCGGCGAAGAAACCGTGATGGCTCAGATCGCACGAAGAGCGGACCAGAGGCCAGCCAAGCGCAGAGCATACCGCACGCTTTCATATTCGCTGGATCCCACCTCAGGGACCATGGTGAGGGACCCAGAGGGTACCTCGCCGACTTCAGCGGTCATATCATTTCGATGAGCACTTTCGGCGACGAGTTGCTGTGCCTTCCTGAAATCCACAGCCACCAGCAGGGGGCACTCGAGTGGGAGATCAATCCCACCGATCTGCCAAAGAAGGGGACTGCCGTCACTCTGCGCCTCCGGCTCCATAAAAATCCGGCGCCCAAGTCTGCGCCCAAGTCCGAATCCAAACCATGAACCATTCTCTCCTTATCCTGACGCTTCTTGCGCTTTTGACCCAACTCCGCGCAGGAGCTGGTGGCGATGCTGATCAGCAGTATTACACCGAAAGGCCCATGTATCAATCGCGCCCGGATCCGACCCGCGAGAGGTACTTCGGCGGCATTGGCACCACGGGCCTGAAGGTGCGGATCCATCCTGGTGTGGTGCTCAAGGTCGAGGAAATGGCACCGGGTTCGCCGTCCGACGACAAGTTCTCCAAGGGCGAGATCATTACGGGGATCAATGGAACCGGACTCAAAGGATTGAATCCATTCGTGGCGATGGGTAATGCCCTCACGAAGGCCGAGGCCAGCGACGGACGGATGGTTTTCGAGGTGACCTCCCCGGATGGCCAGACCCAGCGCAAACAGACTGTCATGATTCCCGTACTCGGGGCGTACAGCGGGACATGGCCGCTGGATTGTCCGAAATCGAAACGCATCGTCGATGAGGCCGCCGCCTTCTACTCGAATCCGGAGAAGTTCAATCAGGACGGCATTCCTGGTGCCCTCGTCTGCCTCTTCCTGCTTTCCACCGGTGACGACCAGTATATTCCGCGAGTGAAAGCATATTTCGACGCCTTTCCCAAGGATGTGAAAGCCATCGGTGACCACACATGGAACAATGGCTACAACGGGATCGCCTGTGGTGAATATTACCTGCGCACAGGGGATAAGTCGGTCTTGCCCATCATGCAGCATTACTGCGACGACGCGAAAGCCCGCCAGAAGTTTGGCTGCGGCTGGACCCATTGGAGCAATGACATCAGTCCTGGCTATGTGGCCGGTGGCCTGCTGCACGCGGCTGGCGCGCAGTTGCTCACTACCATGCTGCTGGGCAAGGAATGCGGGGTGAATGTCGACGAGCAGACCTTGCTCGGTGCGCTGCGTCATTTCTATCGCTTCGCCGGTCATGGCGGGGTGGCCTACGGCGATCACCGCCCCGAGGGCGGGTTTGGTTCGAATGGCAAGGACGGCATGATTGCTGCCGCCATGAAGATCGCCTCCGGAGCAGCCGGTGATACGACGATTTACCAGCAGGCAGCGAGGTGTCTTGCGATGACCATGATCGAGAGCTACCCGGGTCTGGCCATGGGGCATGGCGATGAAGGGCGCGGTGACGGAATCTGGGTGAGCATCGTCAATTCCCACGTGGCGAAGGAGAAACCTGCGCTCTACCGCGAGGCTATGGATCGCCTCACATGGTGGCATGATCTGAGCCGTGAACCTGGTGGCAGCATCGGAATCGCAACCATGGAATGGGGCGATGGTAAGGTTGGCTCATCAGGTCCCGGGATCGGACTCTCCTACACCGCTCCCTTGCAGACGCTGCGTATTACCGGGGCACCGCGGACGAAGTTCTCGCGTGAATACACTCTTCCGGAAAACTTGTGGGGCACCAAGGCGGATCAGGCTTTCCTTTCCACCGAGCACCATCCGAGGTTTTATGATTACGGCCGGGAGGAGCCGGCCCATCTCGCCTTCTTCGCATTGGGTGACGCCTATCAGAAGCCGGAGAAGGACCTCAAGAGCGTGCCCCGGGATGTCCTGCTGAAGAACCTGCACCACCGGCGCTACATTGTCCGCACCCAGGCCGCCCTCGCGCTGCGGAAGGTGGGCGCACTGGATGTCCTTGAGAAATTTCTCAGCGACCCCGATGCACGACTGCGTCGCGCGGCGCTCGATGGCCTGATGGACTGGACCTACTGGTTCGGGCCAGGCAACCAACCCATCACCAGCGAGCAGTTTACGCCCGGGATGCTGACCGCCATCACGAGGATGCTCTCCGATCCGGACGAATCGTGGTATGTCAAATCCGGTGCAATGATGGCGCTCAAGCTCGCTCCCGCGACAGCAATCGACGAGCGCCACCAGCTCATCCAGCCATGGATCAGTCACTACGACTGGTGGATGCGCGAGGCCGCCTTCTTTGCACTATCCGGTCTCGCGAAGGATGATGCTCTCTACGTCAAAGTCCTTCCGACACTCCTGACGATGGCAACCAGCGAAAATCACACGATGCCGCGCGAATGGATGAAGAATCACTTCGAAGAGATGCTGCGGGCAAGGAAACCGGAGAGTGAGGCCAGCAGACTCATCATCGCAGGAATGAAGCAGGCCGTATCGGCAACCGAGATCAAGAGCGGGGTGCGTTCCGCCGAAGGAGCTTACAATGTCATGGAAGCGGTCAAGCTATGCCTGCAAACCGATCCCTCCCTTGCAGCACCGCTGGCGACGGCGGTGCAGCCCCGTTTCGGCGACTTCAGCACCGACGATCTTGTGAATCTTGTCGGAGCACCTTCCGCGCATCCCGCCGGAAACCCGTTCGGACTTTATACCGTGCTGAAGAAACTCGAATCCAAACAACGCGCGGATCTTCAGAGAGTGCTCCTGCAGACTTACCGCCCCGAACTGCTCAAGCGATTCCGCGCCGACAAGGAGGCAAAGCCGGAACTGCTGAACTCCATCATCGATCTCACAAGAATCAGCAACCCCCAGGCGGGCTGGAAACCCATCGGCAAAATGCCGCCTGCGCAACGCACGTGGAAATTCAAAGCCTTCGATGCCACGGCAGAAAAAGACCAACTCCCCACCCGGGAGAGAAGACGCTTCCGCGACTTCACACTGCCCGATGATCTCAAGGACTGGTTCAAGCCAGGGTATGACGACAGCAAATGGACATCAGGTCGTGCACCCATCGGGATCGGCACGTTCAAATCAGGCGATGACTTCTTCCCCAATCAATCGGATTGGGGCAAAGGTGAATTCATCGTCACACGCACCACCTTTGAAATCGACTCCCTCGACTTCGATTCCTACCGGGTCAGTATCCTGTGCCCTCAGGGATTCCGCATCTATCTCAACGGCCATGAGGTCGCAGCCTATGGCTGGTGGCAGGACAAACCGCACTACGCCCCCTGGTCTTCGGTTTCACCGGATCATCTGAAACCCGGTACCAACACCATAGCTGTCTACAGCAACATCGCTTACGATGAATCCTCGAAAGCACCCTACGGCCAACTGGACTGCCTGATCGAGGGCTTAAAGTTCTCTGACCTTGACTGAAACGCCTTCACCCGGATCTGATTCTCGAACAAATCAACCATTCTCACCGCAGCTATCCTCTGCGCCCTCACGTCACTCAGCATCGCCAGGCCCCTGAATGGCTTCATTCTGGCCCGGCAATCCAATAGGAAAGGACCAGCGGGAATCACCACCTTCGACGACATCGGCGACTATCCGGCCACCGCCCCATAGAAGCCTGTGGAAAAAACCGGACCCGGCAGCGGACCCGGAATCCTCGGTGGCTTGATGAGCGGCTGCGCCGTGGTTTTGGGACCGAATCCCCTGCGGGCGGCGGGCCCTATTCCAGAAGGCTTCGTTGCGCCGCAGTCGAAGGTCTCGACCTTCTCCTTTGTTCGTAAGCGTCACAGCGAGCGCCTCATGACGTGTCACGGTCTGAGGCTGTTCCCGCAGCTTTTTCAGGCGGCGCGCCGGGTGCCTGAACGGGAGTCGGGTGCCAGCAACCGCGGGACGTCCTGGATCTTCATTCGCGGAAGTTCGTCGAGAACTCTGCTCAGCCATTTCTGCGGATCAATTCCGCGGCGACGGGCATACTCAATTACCGTGTAGAGGACCGCGGTCGTTTCACCGGCAGTCTCTGCCCCGACAAACAGCCAGTTCTTCTTTCCGATGGCTGTCGGGCGGATCGCATTTTGACTCGCTTTGCTCGCCCTGCGGGCCGCCGTCGGCGGTCTATCTCCGCTTCGCTCCGGTTCGACCTGATTGTTGTCGATCTCCGTGCGGCCGTCCTCAAGGTAGTGGCCGAGGTGCTGCCACTGGTTGAGGAGGTATGAAATGGCCTGCCCCATTTCGCTCTGCGGTAGGAACCGGCGTGTCTCCCTGAGCCAAGCGCAAATGCGGTGGATGCGCTTCATGATGGGGCGGCTGCGGGCGCAGCGCATGGCCTCGCGGATGCGTGGGCTGTAAGCTTCCCCTCGTTTTGTCATAGTTTGAAATTCTTCGTTTGAGCAGTCCTTCCGAGCTTTTTCCTGATGGTTTTAAGAGCCTACGATGAGCACTCCCGTTCCAGCGATAAACCCCGACGCACTAGTCGCCGGGTAAGTGCCCGCAGGCTGCTCTTTGCCTTCGAGCGTGAGCTTGCGAACATTCATCCGGCCTTTGAAATTGAGTTCCAACTTCCCGCCGCTGGCGATGGTGATTTCACACTCTGCAGAAACGCTGCGCTCGCTGGCGATGGCGAGAGTGCCGCCGTTGATCGTGACCGGGCCGGTGAAGGTGTTTGCGCCGGAGAGCGTCCATTTTCCTGTGCCATTTTTGGTGATGGCGGTGGTGGCCCCCCCTTTGCGGTCGTAAGGGTTCTCGACATTGCAGGCGATTTCGCCTGCGCCCGCAGCGGATCCGGTCAGGATGATTGTTTTGTTTTCGCCGTAGCCGGATATCACAAAAGGGCTGGTCAGCTTGAGCAGGCCGGTTCCGGATTGGCTCAATGAAACAGCGTCATTTCCTCCGGGAAAATTTAGAGTGCGGTCGGTGGTTTCGCCTTTTCCGGTGTAGTTCAAAACGCTGCCGCGACTCAGGAAAATCTCGCCGTCGCTTTCCGTTTTTGGCGCGCCGAGGCTGCTCGCTGGCATTCCGTTGACAACACTGTTGAGCGAATCCGCGCTCAGTGTTCCGCCTTCAATGATCGTCTGACCGCTGTAGGTGTTTGCGCCCGTGAGTTTCAGAATTCCTGCTCCACATTTCTTGAGCAGAATGCTCCCGCCGCCTGGCCCTTTGGAGTCGGTGACATTGATGGAAATTTCCTGCGGCTCCGTGGCTCCGGTCGTGTCCAATCCGAAAGTGCTGCCAGCCATCAGGCCGTTCCGATTGATGTCGGTGCTGAGGTTTTTGAGCATGGTTCCAGCCTGCGCGGCGGTGAAACTATCCGGACCGCCAATATGAAGCCGCAGTTCGCCCGCCGCTCCGTTTATGGTGATGTTCGCGGGAGTCCAGCGGGCGGGTTCGTTGCTGTAGAGGGATGACTTGATTTCCAGGAGCCCCATTTCAACCATTGTGAGACCCGAGTAAGTGTTCCGGCCAAAGAGCTTGATCGTCCCGCTCTTCAACGTGTGACCGACCGGCTGCCCTACTTGGGTGATGCCACCGGGGCCGCTGATGCCCTCCTGCTTGTTGCTAAACTCCAGGATATTTTCCGCACGCAGCTTGGTGTTTCCGTTTATTTTCACCGGCCCGCCCCAGTGGCCGCTGCCGCCGGTAAAGACGCTCCCGCCATTCGCAATCAGTGAATTTTTCACGGCTTCACCGCCGATTCCAATCGCGCCATCTTCGTTGATCGTTACGGGTCCCGCGCCGAGACCTTCTGGCCGCGCTGAAAGAGAACCGCCGTTGATGACGGTGCCGCCTGCGTAGGTGTTGATGGGATTGCCAAGGTGAAGTTCGTGCGGGCCGTTCTTGATGAGCGCACCTTTGCCGGAAATCGCGCCATTGAGAAACACACGTGTATCGTCTGCCTCAAGTCCATCCACAGTGAGGTCCGCATCCAGTCGCACCGGCACCTTGATTGTCACATTCGCGCGGCTCTGGCTGTTGATGTATGGCGACGCGCCAAATGAGCTGCTCTTGTTGAAAACAAAACTCCCCTTGCTCTCCAACGTCAGCGTGGCGCGTCCGAGGTTGAGTTGATTGAGGACGAAATCCCCGTCGCCCGTCCGGCTTACCGTGTATTTGCCGGGCTCGTTGAAACTCAAAATACTGTCGGAGTTTCCACCAACGCTCGGCCCGGCATCGGCACCAAGATTGTTCTTCCATCGAGCGCCATCGTCAAAGCTGCCATCCTCTTTCGCCATCCACGAAAAGTGGATGGGCTCCTTGGTGGGAATCACCTTAACTGTATAGTCCCGGGGAGAGCCATCCTGAGCGGTAATCTTGTAGATCTGTGGCGTGGTGAAATCTCTCGCTGTCCCGGAGGCAGGCTCTGACTTTGCGAAACGCGCGAGTTCAAAGACAGGAGCAAGCGCCTTCACATCGGTGGATGCGGGGACGTGAATTGCGATAGTACTCCCGTTGATCGATGTGGAGACGGCGTCGGGCAATTTCAGTCGGTAAATTTCCTTCACCGTCCAAGGCCCTTTGCGGTCGCCCGATTGCGGCTCTTTGGGGGCGCGTTTTTTCGCGGTGTAAGGCTTGTCGCCTTTGACCAATGCCGGGGCACCAGGCGCATCACGCTTTGTACGCAGTGTCGTCTTGGTCGGCGGAAGCTGCGCTGCTTTTGCTGGATCGATATACTCCACCAGATCGCGCATCGCGACGACCTTGTAGTTGTTTGCTTTCAGATACTCCACGAACTCCTCGAACAAGTCGGGATCAATCCCCACGCCGGGATGCTCCATATCCGGCGTGCCGTGAAACGTCATCACCACCACCTTGCCCGCAGTGGCTTGTTGCGACGCGCTGATCATCCCTTCCATGGTCTGCCCCACGCCGCCGGCTGCAAACGAGGGAACATCAAATGGATTATCCGCCGTAGGGTCGTAGGTGCGGCCGTGACCGCCTCTCGCAAACGTATATCCCCAACTCGCCAGGAGCGGATAAAATTTCGTGTTCACGTCGTAGAAAGGCCAGCAAAAGGTCGTGGGACGCGGAATCCGGTTCGCGATCATTGCATCCTCCAAAGTCCACACATACGCCTGACATCCCCCGACATCCGTCATGGATAATTGCCCATGCCCCCGCGTGTGATTACCAATCTCGAATCCCTGCTCCGACATCGCCCGAATCTGCCGCCAAGTCATATACCAATCCTTGCGCTCGCGGAACAGATAGGCGTCGGAAACATAGAACGTCCCGTTGAAGCCATGTTTTTTGAGAATCGGAGCGGCAACCGTCGCATGACTGGCGCACCCGTCATCGAACGTGAATACGACGAGTCGCTCCGGGATGGGTTTCTTGAGAATCCCGAGAGGATCCTTTGGTTGCTCTGCCCGCTCTTTGACTTCCGCCTTCAATGGAAACAAATCGAGAATCACATGCGCATAAAGACGGTGGCCGAAATCATTCGGATGATTGACGTTGTTACCGCTCAGGTCGGAATAGGGTTTCTTTTTTAGGATTTCGATCCAAGGCGTCGTCACATCAGCCAGAGCCACATTGGTGGTCACCAGCCCGCCTAGAAACTTGGATTTCCATTGGAAACCATCGGCACCCGCAAAGCGCGGATTCATCGTCATGGGCGCGACCAGCACAATGTCAGCGTCTGGATTCTCGGCGATGACACCATCGCGCATTTTGGTCATCTTCTTGTCGTAGCCACCGCCGTCATTCATTCCGAAGGCGAGGAGCACCAAGTCCGGTTTTTCCGCTGTCACTTTGGGAATCATCTCCACTCCCCATCCAGCCTCGGTCCCGGCGACTCCGAAATTGACCAGCGTGACCTTTGAACCAAAGCGCTTCTGGAGCGTGTTGGCGACCAGTTGCGGATACGCAGGCTGAAAGGGCTCGGCCAGCGATTCCTTGAACCCCGAAGCATTGAGTCCCTGCGTAATGCTGTCACCCAAGGCCACGAGCTTGATCGGCTGTTTGCTTCTCAGCTTCGCCAAAACGCGCGTCAACTGTTCCGGTCGAGGCTCGGGCGGCAGGGGCCACGGGTCCGTCTTGTGCCAGTAAGAAACTTGCACCTGGAGATCATGAAAGAATCGCCCTTCGGAATGCAGCACGGTGGCAAACATGTTCGGGCTTCCTTTCGGCGGAACCATCTGCGCGGCGGTCTTGAAAGGAATCCGTGAAGTCGGCGTCAACTCGATGATGTTTGTCCCCGGCTTCCACGTGAAATCCTTTCCCTCCTCATACTTCATCCGATGATCTGGATGAGTGATCCGGAATTTCTCACTGGGAATGAAAAGGAGTCTGCCCGTGGCTAGTTGCTTGCCTTCCTCCTGAATGAAAAGCACCGGCTCGTTGTCGCTCACCTGCGAACGCCAGAGCGGCTCACCGAGCACCATTCCCGGCCCCGACCTCTCGGCCTTTTCCGCATCGTCGGCCAACAGCATCATTCCGCCGCAGTAGAGCCCCAACAGCGTTCCCAGTATTCGTTTTGTCATAGTTTGAAATTCTTCGTTTGAGCGGAGAGAAAAATGAACCACACTTAAATTAACACTCCTCAACAACGACGAAGCCGCAAAAACCTTTGCCCCCCGTCGAAAGCCTAAAACACCGGAGCGGGGCTTTTATAGCCCCGTCTGCGCCGAAGGTGCAGCCGTACTGCACGGACTCTCGGGAGATGCCCAAAAAAACGCATGCGACCTGCGAGTGTAACGAGCCAAGGAGCAACGGTGTAAGAAAACAATGGATATTTTGAGGGGAACAGCGACCCCTGATGAGCTTCGCTCAACCGGGGTGGCCGCACTGTGGTTTTTGTTTGGAGTGCTGCTCAGCCCTGGAGTTTGAAGTCGGGCTTTTTGAGCAGGCGGTTGAGCAGGACGATGAGTTTGCGCATCGCTGCGGTGAGGGCAGGACGCTTTTAACGCCGCGCGCTCGGCAGTAGCGGGGACTTCCGCCGTTCGCCTCCAAACTATCGAAGCGATGAGGAAAGTCTGCCTCATGGCGCGCAAAATTTTGTCGATTTCGTTTGGCGATGACTGGAGCCCTGAATGGGTCGCTGCGGGATGGGTGGACAATACCACGGTGGTGCCTACCAGCGCTGGCGCGCTTGAGACCCTGTGTGGTGCGCTCGATATCTTCCTTCAGAACAACTCCGATTATCAGATTGACTCTCCAAAAGTCGTTTTCAACCCCGGTGTTTACTCCACAGCAAAGGCTGATTATGCCGCTGCCGACATCGCTTTTCGCAATGGCAAAGTGATGCTCGGCAACGCCCGCGACGCACGCACCGCCGATGAAAAGACGCTCCGCACGACCATTCACAGTCTCTATGGTTTGCTCGAAGGGCTGATGGGACCGATGGACCCTCGCTGGGACCTTTTTGGCTTCAATCGCCCCGGCGCTACCGTCACGCCAGTCAAGCCAGGCACCGTCACGCTTTCCAAACTGGTGGCTCAGGCGCCCGTCGTCGCGCAATGCCCGCCGGTGCCGCTGGCAACGTATTACCGTTGGTTTTCGAAGCTCGTCGGCGTGGATACCGAGTTCCGCTTCGCAGGCCGGACGAGCGACCCGATGAAAGAACTCCCCGACCAGCCCGCCGCCGGCACGCTGGAGGTCTATTGCGAAGCCGCCAACGAAGCCGGCCCCGGCCCCCTCAGCGATACGTCGAGCATCGAGCTGGCGTAGCCGGGCAAATCGCTTGAATCCCTTACAAAAAGGAACGCGCCACTCAAAGTAACGCCTCGCCGCCCCGACGCGGAATAGTTTTCACGAAATTTCCCGCAGCATTTGAGCGAAAGCCAACAAATCAGTTGCCCGATCCCGCCATCCGCGCCAAAACCAACACCCATGACCGCCCAATCCCGTAATAGTCCAACAAATCTGTCGCCTATAAAGGCGGCGCACAAACACACGGATTTGTGCGTGAGCCTGTAGTTAGGCGTTCTCGCGTCGCTCATATGAAATACATCACTCACAAGTTCTTGTTTTTGGTTGTCGCGACGATCGTTGTAAGCGATTCGGGACTCGCTCAATCGTTGGACACCGAAGCGACACCGCTGACGCCGGACTTTACAACCATCGTTGCAAAGAACGGCGGGCTGTGGCCGCAGATTCAACATGCGCCCGACGGGATGCTGCTTGCACTCGGCTACAACGCCCCCGGACACACCACACTTCCGGGCGATGTGGATGGCTGGGCCAGTAGCGACTACGGCAAGACGTGGAACCTGCGCGGGACAGCGGCGGCGCGTCCTGACAAGACGGCTAACTATTGTCACTGGGCCTCGGGTTTCACGGCGAATGGTGACTTGCTGGTGCTGGCCAGCGGCATGGACGACGCCGCAAACGAACGCGGGCGGCGGCAACCAAACGAGGTGAAGGTTTTCCGCTCGGCGGACTTTGGCAAGACGTGGAAGCGAGAGGGTGATTTCCCGGCCCGTTTCCGGGGAGGATTGAAGCCATATCCCTTTGGCAGCGTGGTGCGCGGAGCGGACGGCACCTTGAGAACGCTCGTTTACACTGTCGACGAGCAGCACGCCAACGCCGAAGCCGCATGGATGGTTACTAGCGGCGATGATGGTCACTCGTGGGACAAACGCACCAAAGTCGCCGATACCATCAACGAAGGCGTGCTCCTGCCGCTGGCCGGGCAAAGCTGGCTGTGCGTGGCACGCACATCGAACAAGCCCACTCCCGAGCACGGGCAGGAACTCCGTCAATTTCGCTCTACCGATAACGGCGCGACATGGACCGACGAAGGACTTATTGCCGGCTACCACAAGCACCCGCCGCATCTTCTCCGTCTCAAAGACCAGCGACTCGTCCTCAGCTACGGCAACAGACGCAACGGCAGCATCGAAGTCCGTCTTAGCTCGGACGACGGAAAGATTTGGAGTGCGCCCCGGCGGCTTTTTAGCACTGGCCCCGGAGACATGGGCTATCCCAGCACGTCGGAACTTGCCGATGGGAAGCTCATCACCGTTTTCTACGCCATCAAATCCCCGCTGCACGACGGCTATCACATGGGAGCCATCGGCTGGACTGCACCTACAGTTCCATGACCAACCGTTCTTCCAGACTCTTATTCTTCGTCTCTCGCGAGTCCAACCGAACGCCTAACAAGCTTGATGCAGTGAACCCGGCGATGGCGCTCCGGTTGGCAATCGACGATCAGTGGCGCCGGGTCACTGATCTGGAGCGTTCTCCCAAACAAACTCCCGTATGCAAATCGTCGGCATCATCATCGCGTCCGTAATGGCCGCTATATTCTACGGGATCATCCACGATCAGGTTACTGCACGAATATGCGTGGAGTATTTTACGATTGGGCACCCGCGATTGATCGCTTCCGATTCTCCAACGGTGCTTGGATTGTTCTGGGGCATTGTCGCGACTTGGTGGGTGGGGTTGCCGCTTGGCATTGGCCTTGCGATGGCCGCTCGCGCAGGACAGCGACCGAAGCTGAGTTGTTCCCACCTCCTCCGTCCCCTCGGGGTTCTCCTTTGCTGCATGTTTGGTGTCGCGATTGTCGCTGGTTTGATTGGGTTTTTCACGTCTCGCGCGGGCATCTTCTATCTGGTCGAGCCCCTCGCATCCCGCGTTCCAGAAGACAAGCACACTCCATTTTTGACCGTGGGATAGGCGCATTCCGCATCTTACCTGTCAGGGATCATAGGCGGCATAGTGCTTTGGATTGTCACTTGGAAACGACGTGCGAAACTACAACCCAGAGGAGAACAAGGCGGTGGAGGCAACTCCGCTTCGCTCCGTGCCTCACCTTGATCGTTCGGCCAAGAACAAAGTCCCGAGTGCCTGCCAATGAAGTCCAAGAAGTTGCGTTACCTTCTCGTCTGCGGTGTTTTGTTCCTATCCGCTTTCATGGGCTACGCTTGGTATCACGGTTTTGTGCCCGTTGCGAATGGGCCAGATAGGGCGCGACTTCGTCATGCTTTAAATTTGTCGTTGCTTCCGAGCGGCGTTTCGATCACCGCAGCGGGACACGAGAGCTGGACCGACTACATCTTTGAAGCGGAGGTCACCATTCCACCTGAACAGATCACAGGCTTACTAGCTGGCAGGAAGTTTGGACGCGAGGAGATCGTCGAAGGCCGCCAGACAACCGATGCGGCACGAATTGACGGCTACAAGGGCTTCACTTTTGCAGAGCATTGGTCATGGGGAGACCGCTCTGGTGTCGCTCGACCCGGCGATTATGGCTCGGCTTGCGCGGTTTGGATTAACGCAGCGCATGATCGAGCGTTTGTTCGATACACAGCGGACTGATCCTTTCCCATGAGCAGCCACAATCCACACCCAAGGCCGAACAAAACGGATGCAGGCAACGGCTCGCATGGCTTTCCGTCCACGTTTGCGTCGTCTCCTGACAGCCGACGCCGAACAAGGCTGGTCAACCGCAGTGGCACCTTCGCTTTCCCACGCTTCACTCACGCTTCAACCTCAACCCAGCTCCCAACGCTCTCCGCCGCCACAGCGGTGCCAGCGCTTAGTCGTTAGGCAGCATTACGCGTCTGTGAAAACGAGCGAACCATTTCGGCGGATTGCGATTGGAGCTTATGCGCTTCCGCTTGTTTTTCACATCGCTGACAGTCTGATTCGAGATCCACGCGGGGGCTTCCTGATTCTCGCGAGCGTGGCATTGCTGCCAGCCATTCTGTATTTTTGCGGCCTGAGATGGTGTCGCTACGTTGTTGGCGCATTCTCGGTTCTTTTCGTTTTACTCTGGCTCGTCGTCCCGATGGCGCAGCACGAAATTGACCGGACGGTCACCTTTTGGTTTATCTGGTTCATCGTGCTCTCGGTGTTTATCTTTTCTTCCATCATGTCATTCACCCACAACAAACGAGGAGACCATGCCGCCTAGCCATGCGCTGCAGCGCTATTTCTTGCGGTAGAGGAAGGCGTCGGAGGTGAGGAGGGACGTGAGGAGGGCTTTCATGCTGCCGTTGTTGTCGCGGTAGGCGCGGTGGGCGGCCTGCAAGACGGGGGCGTCGTTGAGGGTTTCGTTGCGACCCATCCAAAAGCGGAAGGCGTGGCGGACGAAGACTTGCTGGACGCGTTCGCTGTTGGCGAGTTTTTGGATCATTTCCAGCGGGTCTTTTACCGGGCCGTCGAGGGTGGGGTCGCCACTGAGGATGATTTCGCCGGTGGTGTCCACGGGGTGGCCCCAGTTGTTGGATGGGTTGGTGTCGAGGAGCATTCCGAGGTGATTGTATTTCTCAAAAGGCAGGCCGAGAGGGTCCATCTTTTGGTGGCAGCGCCAACAATCTTTTTCGCGGGTGACGCGCATCCGGTGGCGAATGGTCGAATCGGGTTCATCGGGCAATTTTGCATCCACGGTGATGGGGATATCCGGCACGGCGTCGCCGAGTAGCCGCTCGCGAATCCAGCGACCGCGTGAGATGGCGTGGTTGTCCATCGCATCGGAGTGGGCGACGAGCCAGATGGGGTGCGTGAGGATGCCGAGGCGCTCTTTGGTGTCCACGGTGGTGATGGCTTTGAGGGCATCTTTGGCAGGCGGGAAAATGCCGTTGTCGAATTGCGACTGACGCACGTAGACCGGCTCGGCGGGGTTGGGCAAAATGTGGTTTAGCTGGTTCCGATTGCGAACTTCGTGCTCCATCCGTTCTTCATCGCCTTTAGCGACAAGGTTTTTGTCGTAAACTCTGATGGGGACGAACGGTTTCCCCCTGTTGATGAAGTAAGCGATATCGGTGGTCATGCCGCGATGCAGCCGCACGGAGGTGTAGGGCTGGTAGATGACGCGGTCGGTGGTGAGCAGCTCCTTCAAGACGTTTTTGTCTTCCCGCAGGATGATTTCGATGAGGCCGTCGGTATTGGCGATCATGCTGTTGATGACTGCGGGGTGGGATTCATAATGCGCGCCCTGTCCCTCGATGGACTGCCGCGTCTTGCAAATCGTGGCGGCGCGGTCGTACTCGAAGTATTCGCGGAAGAATTGGAGGATGCGTGGCTTGCGGATGGTCTCGTCGTTGAGGATGCGGGTGACTTCGCGCTGGACGTCTTCGCGAGTTTTGAGGTGTCCCTCGGCGAGGGCGGTGCGGAGGTGATCGTTCTCGGGGCGGATGTAGGAGAAGGCGGCGTTGACGGCGAGGGCGAGTTCGTCGCCATGCAACATCACGCGACCGTGTGCGTCGGGTTTCCCGTTTTCACAAAGCTCGGGACGGAAGAGGGCATCGCGGTCGAGAAAAATGGGGACAAGGCCGAGGAAGACGCCCTCTTCTTTGCCGAGTGCGGTGATGGATTTGTTCGCGATTCCCAAGTAGAGCGCGGTCTCGTTTTCACTCGGCGGGCGGAGGGTGAGGGATTCAAAGAGGAAGCGGATGACTTCGCACAGACGCTCGTCGCTGACGCCGGGGGTGTTCATCAGCTCATACACAGGAGTCAGCGGACGGAAGATTCCGTTTTTGTAGAAGATGATATTGAGGCCTCGGTATTGGTCGGGGACTTTTTCGATTTCATCGGCGAACTGATAAGGCTCGGCTGCGGGACCGTTGGCCATGAAACGCAGAACCTTTTCCGCGATGCTGGCAAGCTGGAGCGACTCGGCGCTATTGACGGAGTAAAGGAAGGGGTAATTGCGCAAGCCGTGGTCCCTGACCATGGACAGAGGCGACTGAAAACCGCTGACACCAAAGTTGTAGGCATCACTGAAACTCCCCAGATAGCCATCCAAACCGAAATAGACTTTGGTCTCCCCTTCCAGGTTCGACGGGATGTGGTCGCCGTGAGTCCACAAGCCGGGACGCTCGGGATTGTATTTGCGTTTGAGACAGATGAGGTCGTTGAGACGGACGAGTTGTTCCTGAGGGTGGATGCGCCAGATCCGCGCGGGAGTTGAAGCGGGTTCGAGGTTCTCCAGCTTGGTGTTGAAAAGGAGGTCGTGATCGAGATGATTGCCCTTGCTGGGGCGCATGTGATCGGTGAACCCGCCCCTGTCCTTCATGGCGTTGCTCAGCCCGGCGGTGATCCATGTCGAGAGTTCCAGGCGTTCGGTGAGTTTGGGCTGATTGGAATTCTTCCTCGGTGGCATTTCCTTGAGGGCGACCTGTTCCCAAATGCGTTTCCACATACTGGCATTGTCAGCGGAAACATCGGTGAGATTTTCCAAGGAAACATTTCCCTTTCTGGTCTCCTCGTCGTGGCAGTTCAGGCAGTAGTCATCGAGGAAAGGCTGCACCTTCTGCCGAAAGGCATCCGATGCTCCGCCGGGAGTTTCCGCCGAGCTGCTGTGAGCAACGGAAAAGAGCGCGCTCGCGACAACAACCACGCGCCATATCGCACCAAAGATGATCATTTATGCCAGTAGTTCTTCGATGGGGCCGACCTTGCTGCGGTGGAGATTCGCCATGTTTTTATCCATGTTGAAGCGATCCACCGGCGCGCCTACTCCGTGAAGGAAAGTGGCGTAGAGATCATTAATCGGGCGCTCTTTGATGTTGGTATATTGGCCGGTCTTAAAGCGTCCGCCGGCGTTGCCGAGGAGCACAAAAGGCCAGGTCGCGCCCTCGGAATGCTGCTTCTCGGCGTTATTGCTGGAATAGACGATGAGGGTGTTATCCATCATCGAGCCCGAGCCTTCAGGCGTGGCCTCCAGCGCTTTCATGAGCTTGACCAGCATCTCGCAGTTATACTGGCGGATCTTTGTCCAGATTGGGTTGCCGGGCTGATCTACATGCCCCAGCCCGTGGCCGGTTTCATCGATGCCCAGTCCTTTCCACGAGCCGAAATACTCACCGCAACCGGAGGCGATGGTCAGGACATTGGTCAGGTTCGCTTGCAGCGCTGCGATGCCGATTTCCAATAGAGCGTCATGCCAGTCGGTTTCAAATTTCGGATTGGTGTAACGGTCATCGAGTGTCGGGGCGAATTTTTTGAGCCGGTCCGAAATCCCGGATAGTTTTTCAGTCAATCCGTTCAGTTCCCGAAATCCGCTGACATACCTTCCATAGCGCTGGCCGTCGCTCATCGGTAACCCTTTGTTTTTGAGCTGGGCCGCGCGCTCCACTTCCAGCATCACATTGGCACGAGCTTCGTAGTGCTTCTTAATAGCACCCTCGGCGATGCTGCCGAAGAGCATCTGGTAGAGCATGGAGGGATCGCAATGCATGAAGATGGGCTGATTCGGCCCCGACGCGGAAAGCGTGGCGAGAGTCGGGCGTGCTCTCATGCTGTCCAGCGATTCCATGCCGATGCACAGCGGCGGCATGATGGTCTGCGGCAACGCCCGGCTCAGCACATAATCAATGGTCGCGGCGGAAGGAGGCACGCCCGTGCCACCACGATAAGCGCCCAGCGCCCCGAAATACGCGCTGTGCCCCGGGTTCGTATGGCGGCCATGCAAACCGGTGATGATATGCATCCTGTTTTTGTAAGGCTCCAAAGCCTGCATGGGCGTTTCGAGCGTCAAGCCGTCGAGCGCGCAGCTTTCCTTGTTGAGGTCCTTGGGAATGCAGGTCAACGGGTCAAAGCCGTGATTCTGTAAAAAGATAATAACCCGCTTCGGACTGCCGGGCGTCCGAATGATCGGTCTTTCCGAAGCGCGGGCAGTGTCTGGAAACAAGCCGGCGCCGAGCAAAGCACCGGCCCCCGTAGCCACTTTCTGGAGCATTTTTCTGCGAGTATTCACGTTTGGACGCTAGATGTTAATTTGTCTGCCGGGAAAGTAATTGCGCGCTTTCCGCACCGCAGTGTCGGAGTCGTTGAAGGGCGGGTTGGCGAGAAGTTGTCTTTCGCTACGCAAAAGACCCGCAGAGTGGCTTCGCGGTCTGGGCTTCGCGCTGCCGCGCGTCGCGGTGTCGGCGCGGAGGTCGGGGTCCTGGACGCTGCCGAAGGTGTCGGCGTGTTCCTTTCCGATGTCGGCCAGGGAAATGGCGAATGCTGAATTTCGAATGACGAATGGCCGCGAGCTTTTCGCTTCGAAACTCGCACTTCGGACTTCGCACTTTGCCACACCGCCGTTCTTGCCCTCGGCGCTGGCCTGGAGGTGGGACCAGCGGGCATCGGCGGGCACCCAGAAGACGTGCGCGGCATTGTATTGATTCGGGCCTCCGCGCTCATCCTGCGGGCTGCCTGCGGCAGTCTGTCTCGATCCGCTCGGCTGTATTCCGCCTCATCCATGTTGTTGCGCATCTTGTCGGCGGCATCCCAAAGGTGTGCTTCAAGAGTCTTGCCCTGAGCTGGGGTGACGGATTTCTTTTTGGCTGGCATAAGACCGATAGACGTCGTAGGCGTACCACTTACGACGTAGCAGGAACGATCGCCTGAGGCTAGAGGGAATTCAGGCATTTGCGGGAACGCTACGGCACTGCGGAGCCGTGGATGCTGTTCGTGCTGAGCAGGCGTGGTGTATTGCCGTGGAGGCGTCCACCCCACTGGAAACCAGCTTCTCAGGACGCCCTGTGCCGTTCCAGAGCAGCGAGAACTTCCGACGCCCTGAACCGGACAGCGCGGCCCGGCAATCATCACGTAGGCCACGTTGGCGTCCCCCGTCGGCGGGCCCGCGTCGGCGATGACCACGGGCAGCCATGGCGGAACTGCCGACGGCACGGAGTGAGCGTTGCCGGAGTAGCGCCGCCGCCACTGCGCGAGGCTCACGCTACTCATACCCCGGCGACGGCAGAACTCGGCGGCACTGATGCCACCGCACTCAAAATCCTTCACCGCCCGGCGACGTTCAGCATCGGTATATCGTCTCATGCCGCCACCGTCCGCCCATCGCGAAAGAAGGTAACCGTATCAGCAACCCATCACGCTGCGGTGGCGACTGACACGCGGGCGGTCTGCCAGCGGGTTGGTGTCAGGGTCTTTGCAAGCTCGGCAACCTTGTCCAGGTGTGCCGACGCGAGCTGCGGCAGCACGTCGTCAAGGTAGGTGCGCGCATTGATCCCCATTCTCCTGCAGCTCTCCACAAGGCTCATGATTGCCGCTACGGCAGGTGCTGCTCCCTGGCTGCCCACGTGAAGCCAACGCCCTGCCGCGGAGCGGCTTGCCGATCCCTCCGCAGGTGGCATCCCGCATGGCCGAAGGCAATTCTTTCTGCCGAGGGCAACCGGACGGATGCTCTGTTCGCAGCGGTTGTTGTCGATCTCCGTCACCCCTTTGCTGAGGCTTCTGCTTAGTTCACTGCGCAGCCGCAGCGCGTAGGCACATGCCCGCGAAAGCCTGCTGCCGGGCAGAAGATCCGGATCCATCGCCACCGCCAGCGGAGCCACCCGCAGCGGCATTCGGTAGATTTCCTGCAAGGGACGCAGCACCGTCGCCATCAGGTCCGTGCAGCTCCCCACCGGCTCCGCCAGATACACCGCCGGGCGCGACTTCCTCCCCAGCGCCTTGAGAGCCCCCACCAGCGCATCCGCCCGGCAGCAAGAACACCCGCCCGGCACCTCCTTCACCCCCGCTCCCGTCTGCTCGCCCAACGCTGTATCCACCATCCCGTCACCCTGATCATTCGTCACCAGCCCGCACCGCAGGCCCATCCGTTCGGCAAACCGCATGAACTCCCGCAGCAAGGATGACTTCCCAGCCCCGAGGGACCCGCCCAGCAGAATGAATGCCTGGACGGCTGAAAACTTGTTTCGTGCAGACATGAAAAAGTTGTGGCGCAGAAATAACGGTGCAACCATGGAGTGGACAATTCCCAATCGTCCGCAGTACGGTCACCACTCAACTCCATTCAAACCAATGAAACGCCGATCCTTTATTAGGAAAAGTTCCTTCGCGGCTGCTGTAGCAATCTCGCCAATATTGTTGTCTGGTATTGCAAAAGCTGATGATGAGTACGCGCCATATGCTATTTGGCCCTTGAAAAGGAAACCGAAATGTGTCCGCCCACCGAATTGCCCTGTAGGTGGCGGTACTTGGACTTTTTTCATTCCCTGTGTTGACAAGAACGGGGTTCAGGTTGCGATGTGCCCATGTTAATGGGTGCGCCTAACCCTAGTAGTGAAGTGCGTGTCCGCGACCTCTTGGCAGGCATTCGTGATTAGCTCACAACGGGATCATGCCTTAAACACGGGGCTGATCAATTTATTTTTAGGAGCCTGTTGTTTACTTCCAGCTAAAGTAACGAAATGATTTCAAAGCACAAAACTTGGTACCTTGTTGCCGTTGTGTTTCTTTGCAGCATAATATTGCTAGTAGTGATGCGCCGCTCTGGGGACGAAGGACGAAGATCATTGCCGCAATCCACGGTAGCTGATAGCACGTTTAAGAGGCCGGTAACACCTCGGTCCGGGAAAACAAAACCGGAATTTGCGCCCGGGTTAGGGAGTGACTTTTTAACGCAGCAGGACGAAATCAACATCTTAGCCAAGTCGAACAGAAGCCCTAGAAGTTTAGCCGCGCTGGCATGGCTTGGTGCGCCAAACGCAGCACAATACCTGACAGAGGCTTTTGCAGCAGCGCCAGATGACGTGATGGTTTGCTACGCTGTTCTTTTTGCTGATCTAGATGAGGATTTGCCAATCAAGCCTGCCGCTCTGGATAATTTTTCCCGTATCCTTCCAGAGGAATCCCTGCCAAATATTCTGAAGGCCCTACAAGCATTCTCCTCAAAAGATCCGAATGCCAAATCGCTGCTTGTCAAAGCAATAGCGGCTCCGAAATTCAGTGACTTCGGAGTAATGATGGCTGGCGATGCCACGAAATGCTTGCTCGCCGCAGGATGGGGAGTGGACCACGCAAGGATCAGTCCGCTACTCGGACGTCCACAATCCGAAGGATCGACTCTTGCGAGGGCAGTAGGCGAGCTTGGATTCTCACTCTCCCATGCCATTGATGGCAATACGCGGGTGCCGTTGGAAGATGCGATTACTGCATTGCAACTAACTCAAAAGGCGACGCTTTCCGGTTCTCTTGATATTAATTCACAAGGGGGGCTTCGTTATTTAGAACAGAATATTTTTTCTTATTTGGAGAGGTTTTCTCCTTCGGAACTCGAAGGTTATTTTCCTGACGGAGGATTCGCTGCCGCTAAAGAAGAGGCAAAAACTGCTTATAAAAGCAACGAAGATATTTTCATGCAAGGCATGAATCTGGAGGGTGTTTTTAATGCGGCAAGTCCATCTATTCGTCGTGAACTGCTATGGCGCATAGAACGTGAGGGCGATTTTGCCGCGTTTAGTTGGTTGAGAGAAACAAATCCCGCCTTATTTAAAAAGTGAAGCCGCCCAATGTTCTCCCCGTTATGTCGGTTTGAAGTTCCAAGTGGAACGGCCCATTGCTCCGCACCCCCAGCCATTTTTGCAGAAAAACCCCTGATGCGTTTGGCAGTTGCGGCGTTTTTCCTCAAAAATGGCTGCTCACCATTAACGAGTTGCGCGTTCCACTTGTAACTTAAACCCACCCATCATCGCGCTGGGCCTGCGCCTCGCCCATGAGGCTTTGTATGATAGGCATCGGAGGATCTGGGCGCGTTCGTAGGGAGAAAGCTGGAGGGCTTCGGCGGTACGGGTAGCGGTGGTTAAGGGGCGGATTGTAGCCGGGCTGGCTGGCAGAGCAAAACAAAAAACCGCCCGGACCATTGCTGATCCGGGCGGCTGAGTTGGTGGGACTATGGCTGGGCTGATGCGATTACATCATGCCGCCCATGCCGCCGCCGTGGTCGTGACCGTGGCCGGCGTCTGCCTTCTTCTCTTCTGGAATCTCGGTGATGAGGCATTCCGTGGTGAGGAGGAGACCGGAGATCGACGCGGCATTCTGGAGAGCGCTGCGGGTGACCTTGGTCGGGTCGACGACGCCCGAGGCGATGAGGTCCTCGAACTTGCCGGTGGCGACGTTGTAGCCTTCGCCGCCCTTACCGTTCTTGACGCGTTCGACGATGAGAGCGCCTTCGACTCCCGCGTTGGCGGCGAGGGTACGGAGGGGGGCTTCGATGGCGCGGCGCACGATGTCGGCTCCGGTGGCTTCGTCACCTTTGAGCTTGAGACCGTCGAGGGCCTTCTGGGCGCGGAGAAGAGCGGTACCGCCGCCGGGAACGATCCCTTCTTCCACCGCAGCGCGGGTGGCGTGGAGGGCGTCTTCGACGCGGGCCTTCTTCTCCTTCATTTCCGTTTCGGTGGCAGCACCGACGTGGATCACGGCCACACCACCGGCCAGCTTGGCGAGGCGTTCCTGGAGCTTTTCGCGGTCGTAGTCCGAGGTGGTTTCCTCGATCTGGCGCTTGAGCTGGGTGACACGGCCCTGGATGGCGTCCTTCTTGCCGGCGCCTTCCACGATGACGGTGTTTTCCTTCTCGATAGTGATGCGCTTGGCACGGCCGAGCTGGGTGACTTCGATGGACTCGAGTTTGAGGCCGAGGTCTTCCGTGATGCACTGACCACCGGTGAGGATGGCGATGTCTTCGAGCATGGCCTTGCGGCGGTCACCGAAGCCCGGGGCTTTGACGGCGACGGCGTTGAGGGTGCCGCGGAGCTTGTTCACCACGAGAGTGGCGAGGGCTTCACCTTCGACATCTTCCGCGATGATGAGGAGCGGCTTGCCGCTCTTGGCCACCTTCTCGAGCAGCGGCAGCATGTCCTTGAGATTGCTGACCTTCTTCTCGTGAATGAGGATATAGGCGTTATCGAGGGTCGATGTCATGGCCTCTGGATCCGTCACGAAGTACGGGGAGAGGTAGCCCTTGTCGAACTGCATCCCTTCCACCACGTCGAGCGTCGTCTCGATGGACTTGGCTTCTTCCACGGTGATCGTGCCGTCCTTGCCCACTTTGTCCATGGCGTCGGCGATGATCTTGCCGATTTCCCTGTCCCAGTTGGCGGAGACCGTGGCGACCTGAGCGATTTCCTTGGTGTCCTTGACGGGCTTGGAGATCTTCTTCAGCTCTTCCACGAGGACTTCCGTGGCCTTCATGATGCCGCGCTGCAGCGAGGTCGGGTTGGCACCGGCGGTCACGTTGCGGAGACCTTCCTTGTAGATGGCTTCGGCGAGCACCGTTGCCGTCGTGGTGCCGTCACCGGCGATGTCGCTCGTCTTGCTGGAGACTTCGCGCACGAGCTGGGCACCCATGTTTTCGTACGGGTCGGCCAGTTCGATTTCCTTGGCGACGGTGACGCCGTCCTTGGTGATCGTGGGGGATCCGAACTTCTTGTCGAGAATGACATTGCGTCCGGCAGGCCCGAGGGTTGCCTTGACGGCTTTGGCGATTTTTTCCACACCGCGCAGGAGGGCCTGACGGGCGCTTTCATCGAAGTTGAGTTGCTTTGCCATAGGGTAATGAATTCAGTAGGTTGGTTGTGCTTGGGATCTGTGCTTACTTCTTGACGATGCCGAGGATGTCGGATTCCGAGATGATGAGGTGTTCTTCGCCATCGACTTTGACCTCTGTTCCGCCGTACTTGGAGATGAGGACCGTGTCGCCGGCCTTGACGGTGAACTCGATGGCCTTGCCATTGTCGTCCTTGCCGCCGGTGCCGAGGGAGATGACCTTGGCTTCCTGGGGTTTTTCCTTGGCATTGTCCGGCAGGTAGATGCCGCCGGCCGTCTTCTCTTCGCTTTCGATGCGCTTGACGAGAACGCGCTGTCCGAGGGGTTGGATTTTAGCCATGTTGGTTGTTTCTGTGTTGTTTTGGGTTTTTGCTTTGGTGGGCATTGGGAAATGCTTGAGTTGGGGGTTGTTTGTGGATCCCGCTTTAGGGGGGGAATTATTTGCGGTCTTCGTCGACGACCTCGAAGTCGGCATCGACGACCTTGCCTTTGGCCTGCCGGGGTTCCGACGAGGCGGACTCCGCGGAAGCGGGCGGCGGACCATCGGCTCCGGCTGATCCGAATCCGGCCGACTGGGCGGCCGCGGCAGCCTGGCTGAAGATGACTTCGAGTTCGTCCGTGGCGGACTTGATGGTGGCTGTGTCGTCCGCGGCGATGGCATCACGGATTTTCTGGATCTGGTCAACGATGGGCTTCTTCTGCTCGTCGGTCACCTTGTCGCCGATTTCCGCGAGTTGCTTTTCGACCTGGAAGATGAGGGAATCCGCTTTGTTGCGGATTTCGGCTGACTCCTTGCGGCGGCGGTCCTCTTCGGCGTGGACTTCGGCGTCGCGTTTAGCGCGGTCGATTTCGTCCTGGCTGAGGCCGCTGGATCCCTTGATCGAGATCTGCTGGGATTTGCCGGTCTTCTTATCCTTGGCCGAGACGTGGAGGATGCCATTGGCATCGATGTCGAAGGTGACTTCGATCTGAGGCAGGCCGCGGGGAGCCGGTTCGATGCCTTCGAGTTTGAAGGTACCGAGCGTCTTGTTGTCGCGGGCCATGGGGCGTTCGCCCTGGACGATGACGATTTCGACGCCTGGCTGATTATCGCTGGCCGTGGAAAACACCTCTGACTTCTTGAAGGGAATGGTGGTGTTGCGGGGAATCATCGGGGTGGCGACGGATCCCATGGTTTCGATGGCGAGCGTCAGCGGGGTGACGTCGAGCAGGAGGATATCCTTCACGTCGCCCTGGAGGACGCCGCCCTGGATGGCTGCACCGATGGCGACGACTTCGTCTGGATTGACGCCCTTGTGGGGTTCCTTGCCGGCGAGTTTGCGGGCCGTTTCGACCACCTTGGGCATGCGGGTCATGCCGCCGACGAGAACGAGTTCATCGACCTGGCTAGTGGAAACCTTGGCGTCGTCGATGCACTTGCGCACGGGGGCGACGGTGCGTTCGAAGAGGTCATCGCAGAGTTGCTCGAGCTGAGCCCTCGTGAGCGTCTTCATGATGTGCTTCGGACCGGAGGCATCTGCCGTGATGAACGGGAGATTGATGTCGTAGCTCTGGCTGGAGCTGAGTGCGATCTTCGCCTTTTCCGCTTCCTCCTTGATCCGCTGGATGGCATCGGGCTGGCCTTTGAGGTCCATGCCGGTGTCCGCTTTGAATTCCGCGAGGATGTGGTCGATGAGGCGGTTATCCCAGTCATCGCCGCCGAGATGGGTATCGCCGTTGGTGGCAAGCACCTCGAAGACACCATCGCCGATGTCGAGCACCGAGATATCGAAGGTACCGCCGCCGAGGTCGTAGACCGCGATTTTTTCGTCCTTCTTCTTATCGAGTCCATAGGCCAGCGAAGCTGCCGTTGGTTCGTTGATGATGCGGCGGACATTGAGTCCGGCGATTTCGCCCGCTGCCTTGGTGGCATTCCGCTGGGAATCGTTGAAGTAGGCCGGAACCGTGATGACCGCATCGGTGATGGTTTCGCCGATCCGGGCTTCCGCGTCGGCCTTCAGTTTGCCGAGCACCATGGCAGCGATCTCCTGCGGGCTGTAGACTTTCTTTTCGCCGCCGGCTTCCACTTCGATGTGGGCGTCTCCGTTGGCGGCCGCTACGATGCGGTACGGGACATTCTTGTCTGCTTCCGAGAGTTCGCTGAATTTGCGGCCGATGAGGCGCTTGGCTGAGAAGACCGTATTACGGGCATTCGTGACGGCCTGGCGCTTGGCCGCCTGGCCCACAAGCCGCTCGCCGGTTTTGGTGAACGCCACCACGGATGGCGTAGTGCGGGCCCCCTCCGAATTCTCGAGGACCATCGGCTCGGAGCCGTCCATGATGGCCATGCAGGAATTGGTGGTGCCGAGGTCGATGCCGAGAATCTTGCCCATAGGTGTCAGGTGGTTGGATGTTTTGTTTTCGCAGAGTCTTTGCATGCCCCGTGCCAGCGCACTGAAAGGATTCGTAACGCTCTAATGATGAGTGCCTTGAGGATTTTCATGTCCTTGCGCCGAATTGTCCTCCCGCCTCCCGAAGCGACAGAATGACCCACAAGATCGGTCAAATTGACCCAATGCGGGCGCAGGGTTGCGGTTTCTCACGCGGCTTCTTCCGGGGCGATGGGTTCAGCGCAGCTGGGACCTTGTCTGGCCGAAGCTGAGTGGAGTGCGCGGGTCGATCAATGGCAGGACCGTCTGAATTTCGTTGGTGCTGAGGCGATTGAGCTTCAGAGTGAACATATCCTTTGGGCCGGCGAGGGGGCTGTTCCGGCTCGTGCGGCGGTTGGGCTGGCCTTTGGTTTCTGGATGAGCCGTGAGAGGACCGTGTGTGGAACGGGCTGCCCAATGGCAACGGGCGGTGCTGGAGCGGGCCGGTTTTGGTCCCTGACCCTTGGCAGCAAGAGCCCGCGCAAGGGCCGGAGAGAGCGCACACCGGGGCCGTCTGGCGCAGTTGGAATTTCTTGCCAACGTTAGTCCATGAAGGGTCCCGCTCACGCCTGCCGCATGAGAAAAGGGAAGTCTATCCTCCGGAAGGCGGGCTGAACGCAGCGACGGCCGAACCGCCGCCGATTTTCACCTTCTGCAGCGTGGGGCGCTCAGGGCAGATCCGAATGGCCCATGAGGTAGGTATCGCAGGCTTTGGCTGCACCCCGTCCTTCATTGAAGGCCCAGACAACGAGGCTTTGTCCGCGGCGGCAGTCGCCCGCCGCAAAGACTCCGGGAAGGTTCGTCGCGTAGCGTCCATGATCCGCCTTCACATTGCTGCGGGCGTCGCGCTCAATCCCCATGGAATCGAGCAACGGCTGTTCGGGACCGAGGAAACCCATGGCCAGCAGGACGAGTTGCGCGGGCAGAACCCGTTCCGTACCCGCCACTTTCTGCGGGCCGAAATTCCCCTTTTCGTCCTTCCGCCATTCCACGTCGACGACGTGCACGGCCTTCACGTGCCCGTTTTCGTCGCCTTCGAAATGCGTGGCTGTGGTCAGATAGACCCGGGGATCCGCACCGAATTTCGCCGCGGCTTCTTCCTGACCGTAATCCATCTTGTAGACCTTCGGCCATTCCGGCCATGGATTGTTTGCCGCGCGCTCCATGGGTGGTTTCGCCATGATTTCGAGCTGGGTGACCGAGCGGCAGCCGTGCCGCACCGAAGTGCCCACGCAGTCCGTTCCGGTGTCGCCGCCACCGATAATGACCACGTCCTTGCCGTCGGCGGAAAGGTAATCGCCCGAGCCATTGAGGACGGCCTTGGTATTGGCGGTCAGAAAATCCATGGCGAAATGGATTCCTTGCAGCTCGCGTCCGGGAATCGGCAGATCCCGCGGCTTGGTGGCACCCGTGCAGATGACGACCGCATCGAAATCCTTCTGGAGTTGTTCCGTGGAGATGTCCGTGCCCACATTGACACCGCAGCGGAAGCCCACGCCTTCCGCTTCGAGCAGGCGGATGCGGCGCAGCACCACTTCGTTCTTATCGAGCTTCATGTTGGGAATGCCATACATGAGCAGCCCGCCGGGACGGTCCGCGCGTTCGAAAACTGTGACCGTGTGGCCCGCCTTGTTGAGCTGAGCCGCCGCGGTGAGTCCCGCTGGACCAGAACCGATCACGGCCACCGTCTTGCCCGTGCGCGATTCCGGTGGTTCCGGCTGCACCCAGCCTTCGTCCCATCCCTTGTCGATGATGGAAACCTCGATGTTCTTGATGGTGACCGGTGGGTTATTCATCCCGAGCACACACGATCCCTCGCAGGGAGCCGGACAGACCCGCCCGGTGAATTCCGGGAAGTTGTTTGTCTTGTGGAGCCGCTCAAGCGCCTCCTTCCAGAGACCACGGAAAATGAGGTCGTTCCATTCCGGAATGAGGTTGTTGATCGGACAACCGCTCGCCATGCCGCTGATGAGCGTGCCGGTGTGGCAGAATGGAATGCCGCAGTCCATGCAGCGGGCACCCTGCGTGCGCAGCCGGTCGTCCGGGAGATGCAGATGAAACTCCTTCCAGTCCCTGATGCGCTCGGTGGCCGGGCGGTCTGCAGGGATTTCGCGGAGGTACTCGATGAATCCAGTGGGTTTTCCCATGTCAGTCTTTGCTTGGAAATTTCGGGTTTGGTGACCGGGCTGCGTTCAGCCCCCTCCGATGCGTGCCACGTCGCGCGCGTTCGCTTCGAAGGCTGCGTTGAGCGCTTCGTCGCCGGTGAGGCCTTCTTCTTCCGCTTTGCGCAGTGCCTGAAGGACGCGTTTGTAATCCTTTGGCATGACTTTCACGAATTTCGGTAGCATCTCATCCCAGAGCGCCAGCACCTTGAAGGCCTTCTGGCTCTTCGTGAGGTCTGCGTGTTTCTTGACGAGCGCATAGAGGGAGTCGGCTTCTGCTTTGTCCGCGACCGTCTCAAGGCCAACCATCTGCTGATTGCAGCGCGACGCGAAGTCACCGCTTTCATCCAGAATGTAGGCCACGCCGCCACTCATGCCCGCAGCGAAATTCCGGCCCGTGCGGCCGAGCACGACGACCCGGCCACCGGTCATGTATTCGCAGCCATGGTCGCCCACGCCTTCGACGACGGTGTCGACGCCGGAATTGCGCACCGCGAAGCGTTCGCCGGCCATGCCGCGCAGGAAGAGTTCCCCGCTGGTGGCTCCGTACAGGGCCGTGTTGCCGGCAATGATGTTTTCCTCGGCCGCAAAGGTCGAACCTTCCGGTGGATAAACCACGATGCGTCCACCGCTGAGGCCCTTGCCGACATAATCGTTGGCGTCGCCTTCGATTTCGAGGGTGACTCCCTTCGGAACAAAGGCCCCGAAACTCTGACCGGCGGTGCCGCGGAACTTCAGGTGCACGGTGTCATCGGGCAGTCCCTCCCAGTGACGCTTGGTGATCTCGTTGCCGAGGATGGTGCCGACCACGCGGTTCACGTTCCGGATGGGCAGTTCCGCCGTCACTTTTTCCCCGCGTTCGATGGCAGGCGCGCAGAGCGGGAGGAGCTTCGTGATGTCGAGCGAGCGCTCGATGCCGTGATCCTGAGGCTCGCGGCAGAAGCGTCCGACTTCAGGCCCGACCTTTGGCTGATGCAGGAGCCGGCTCAGATCGATGCCCTTCGACTTCCAGTGATCAATGGCCTGGTCCGCCTCGAGAACGTCCGTGCGGCCCACCATTTCCTCGATCGTGCGGAACCCAAGCTGCGCCATGAGTTCGCGCACTTCCTGGGCGATGAACTTCATGAAGTTGACAGTGTGCTCGGGATCGCCCGTGAATTTCGCGCGAAGTTCCGGATTCTGCGTCGCCACGCCCACCGGGCACGTGTTCAGATGGCAGACCCGCATCATGATGCAGCCGAGCGTCACCAGCGGTGCCGTCGCAAATCCGAATTCCTCGGCTCCCAGCAGGGCCGCAATGACCACATCCCGGCCCGTCTTCATCTGACCATCCGCCTCAACCGCGATGCGGCCCCGCAGATTATTCAGCAGAAGGGTCTGATGCGTTTCGGCCAGCCCGAGTTCCCATGG
>Ga0315904_10002333_pt1 | contig 29476 bp, 25 predicted proteins | sample LakEriMetagenome_6_FD_203529 | JGI IMG/M metagenome (GOLD analysis project Ga0315904, IMG submission 203529) | Freshwater fungal communities from buoy surface, Lake Erie, Ohio, United States - Buoy 12 MA120 | ecosystem: Environmental > Aquatic > Freshwater > Lake | place: USA: Lake Erie, Ohio...
CTGGCTGTCGAGGAAGCCCTACGTCACGGTGCCGACCCCAATGCGGAAGAGCGTCCAGGAACGGGCTTCACGGGGCTGATGCACGCTGTGGAGCATGGCAATCCTGCACTTGTCAAGGCTCTCCTGAGTGCAGGGGCGGATCGTAAGCGCCGAGACCATACTGGAACCACCGCGCTTGAGCAGGCGCAAAAAGCCCAGCTCTCCGAGATTGTTCAGGTTCTGCAGGCACCATGAGGTTTGATCGGGAGCATGCGTGAGCAGCATCACATCACTGGCTTCAGAGGTGCTTCTTTAAAAACGCCCACGCCGACGGGTCGTGGAACTCATGGCCACCGTCGAAGATCAGGAACTCGAAATTATCGCCCTTGCCGATTTTCTTGTAGTGCTCTGCCGATGCCGGGGCGAGCTTGACGCCGCCTTCGCGGTGACTGGCGTTGTCCGTCGCTCCCGCCTGAATCAGCAAGGCGCGGGGGCAGATGAGGGCGACCAAGTCGGAGTCGAGGAGCTGCGTAAATCTATCGGGGAAGCGAAAGTCCGTCGGTACCGAGAGCTCATCTTTTTCGTAGCGCCACTCTTGGACGCCGAAGTAGCAGCTCGACACCGCCACTTTAATGCGCGGCTCTAGCGCCGGAGTCACCAGCGCGTAGTAGCCCCCGTAGGAGAGCCCGACCATCGCGACGCGCTTCGGGTCAATTTCGGGGCGCCTCAGCAAGACATCCAGGCTGCGCGTGATCTTGGCAATCTCCACCGCTGTCAGGCTCGTGCCGACGAGCTTTAAGCGCTCGTCGGTGCGGTTGCGGATATCGCCTGGGAAGCCATCGGCGCGGAAGAGGTGCTGGGGTGCAAAGACCGCGTAGCCGTTTTTTACGCCGCCGCGCACCATGTCGTGGTAGTTCGCCCCGCCATTAAAGAGCGCCACTTCCGGCGAGCCACCGCCGCCGTGCATCGAGATCACTAGCGGCACGCGGCCTGTGGCGTTCTTGGGCGTGATGTAGATTCCCTCGGCGTGGACACTCGGCAAGATCGGGATCATCGCCCGGTAGTAAACGCCTAGGCTGTCCTCGCCGAGCTGCGTAAAGCTCGCCTGCTCTTTCGGATCGGGCTTGCCGGGCGGAGGATAGCCGATACTCTCCGCAAAGCGCTGGCGGAGCTTCTTGATATCGGAGATCCGGCGGCTCTTATCGGTCTTGAGGTGCTCGATATAGCGCTCCAGCTCACGGGCCTGCTCGGTGCGTATCGGGTCGGAGGAGGCAACGCGGTCGTTGTAGAGAGGGGGTTGTTTCATGGTTTCTTAGTCCAGGTTGGGGAGTGTGGGGAAGGCGGGCTTGACAGCGCGGTGATCTACTCTCGTGAGCTTCTCCATGCCCCTAAACTCGCGGATAAAGGCGACGAGGTTCTCTGCTGCACCGTCCACGATCACCTTGCCCTTCTCGGCGGTTGAAAGCGTCGGTGCACCAGAGACCCCAGTGGGGGTTGCGCCGCTGGTCCACTGCACCAGCTTCATCGGCCCCCAGCCGCGTGTGAGATCCACCGAGAGGAACTTGCTCCCCTCACGTCCCGCCGCCCCACCGTAGTGGTCGCTGGCCTTGTCCATCTGCACATGCTCGGGAGCGAGGTGTAGATAGGCGCTGGTTTCTAGCTCACAAGCATGGGCTGCGCCACCATGGCCACTCTCGCGCACGCTCTCAAAAGCCGCAATCGCCAGGTTGGTCCACATCGCGGATGCCACCAGTGCCTCCGTCTCCAGCGTTGCGCGGCGGGCAATAAACTCACAGAGATGCTCGTTGGAGCCGTGGCCGTCGATGATCACAATGCGGTCAAACCCGGCGTAGGCGACACTTTTCACTACATCCAGGCAGTACTCGATAAAGTGTGCATAGGTCACGTGGATCGTGCCGGGAAAGTCTTGGGCGTGCTCGTTGTAGCCGTAGGGAATGGTCGGCATTACCAGCAGCTCACGCGGGCTCCGTTTTGCGGCCTCTAAGCAAATACTACGTGCCAGGAAGTTGTCCACATCGAGTGGCAGGTGGTGCCCATGCTGCTCCGTGCTCCCAATGGGCAGGAGTACCACTTTTTTCGCGCGCACCGCCTCGTTGAGCTCCGGCCATGTCAGGCCGTCATAAAGTACCTTGTCTAAGCTATTCATAACCTCTCCTCCCCAGCCCTCCTCTCCCGGGTGCTCCTCCGTCGCTGGGAAAGGAGGGAACCCTGTTCTTACTAGCCCCTTTCCCAGTGAGGTACGAACGCCCGCACCCAGAGGGTACCCGGGGGTTGGGGAGAGGTTACGTGAACCTCTTGAGTGCCTCTTCATCTACCTCGATCCCGAGGCCAGGGGCCATGGGAATTGCTAGAAAGCCGTCGGGGTCGAGCTTCCAGGGCGTCTTGACGAGCTGGTCGATGTAGGCGGCAGGGGTGATGTACTCGACATAGCGTGCGGTTGGGAGCGCGGCGGCGAGCGCCAGGTCGGCGGCGAGGCCGATGGCGGTGTTCCAGCCGTGGCTGACAAAGCCAATATTGTGGTCGTAGGCGGCCCAAGCGATCTTGCGCGCCTCCGAGAGTCCACCACACTTGGTCGTGTCGGGCTGGAGAATGTCCACCGCGCCGCGCTCGATCCACGGCAGAAAGCTCTGCCGCCGCACCAGCACCTCGCCGCTGGTAATGGGCAGGGGGGCGTGCTCACGGAGCCTACAGAAGCCGTCGATGTCGTCGGGGGGGAGCGCCTCCTCAAACCAGCCCACCCCGTAGTCAGCGAGCATCTTGGCGGTCTGGAGCGCCCACTTGTAGCTGTGCGGCCAGAGCTGCTCCGAGCCGCCCGCATCGACAAATATCTCGACATCGCTACCGACCGTGTTGCGTGCAGTTTCCACCAGCTGCTTGTCGTAGTCGCCGCTCACGCGCCCAAAGCCTGACCAGCCGAGCTTGATGGCCTTGAAGCCGCGCTCTAAGACATCTTCGAGGCGCTGCCGAAGCACGGGTGGCTCGGCGAAGAGAATCGAGGCATAGGGCTTGATCTTGTTGCGGTAGCAGCCGCCCAAGAGCCGTGCGACCGGCTGGGCCGTCGCCTTTCCGAGAATATCCCAGAGCGCAATGTCGATCCCTGAGATCGCGTGCGCCACCGTGCCGCCGCGCCCCTGCCAGAACGTGGACTGAAGCAGCGTCTCGCTCACCCGCTCGGGCTCAAGGGCGCTCTGGCCCAGCAGATACGGACGCAGGAGCCCCAACGCCGCCTCGACCAGTGCGCCCGAGGTGAAACAGCTCCCCCAGCCGATAAGCCCCCCATCGGTCTCGACCCGAATCAGCGTGTGCAGCTCTTCGTCCTCGTTGTAGCCCTGCGCCCAGCCGCCATCGGGAGTCGCCCCCCGTAGCGGCAGCGCCGTCACTGCCGTGATTGTCATGTGCTTATGATAACACTAAATCGGCAACGCGGAGCACAGTGGGGACAACTCTCTATGGCCACAACGGCTCCAACCACCACCATTACGGCGCTGAAGCACGCCCTCGGCGATACGCCCCTAGAAGCCTACTCCCGCGAGACGAGAGTAGTGGAGCTATTTTGCGGGGAGGAAGGCGTCTACCATGGCGCTGTCCCACTGGGTTCCGGCACCCGCTCGGAGAATGGTGCGTGCTTTTTCACAGGGCATTCCGAGGCGGTAGGGACGATCCGTGGTCATGGCGGAGAAGGCATCGGCGACCGCCATCAGGCGCGCTAGGAAAGGAATCTCTTCGCCGGCCAGACCAGCAGGGTAGCCCGCACCATCCCAGCGCTCGTGGTGGTGGCGGACAATATCTAAAATGGACTCTAGGCCAGGCACCGCGCTTACAATGGCGGCTCCCATCGCCGCGTGCTGCTTGACTGCGCTGAACTCAGCATCGGTCAGCCTTCCGGGCTTGCGCAGGATCGCATCGGGGACACCGATCTTGCCCACATCGTGCAGAAGCGCGGCAACGGCGATGGTGTGCTGCGTTTCCTCATCAAGGTCGAGCTGGCGGGCAATCTGTAGGCTGTAGGCCAAGACATCCTCGGAGTGGTTTTGGGTATAGCGGTCTTTATTGTCCACCGCCGTGACGAGCGCATCCAGCATGGAGAAGCCCTCCAGCGACTCACTAATCCGTGCACGGGCTCGCTCGGCCTCACTACCACTCTCGCCGCCTGTCTTGGCATGTCGGAGCCTCAGATCGGCAAACTCCACCAGTTCACTGCGGTTCTGGCTATGGTTTGGGTAGAGAGAGAGCCCCAGAGAGAGGCTCAGAGGCACCGCACTCTCGTAGCCCTCGGGGTGAAAGGCGAGGCTCCGCAGATCTGATTTCAGGCGTGCCTCCAGCTCGATCGCGGGCACACTCCCCACATTGGGGAGGATCATAGCAAACTCATCGCCACCAAAGCGCGCCAGAACATCGTAGGAGCGGCTCGTCTCACGCAGGCGCTGGGCAATCAGCCGGAGCACCTCATCGCCCGTGGCATGGCCGTAGACATCGTTGAAGAACTTGAAGTTATCGAGGTCTATCATCACGACCGCAAGGGTCGTTCTTTCACGCTCCGCTCGTGCCAGCTCCTCGTTAAGGCGCTTGTAGAAAGCCCGGTGGTTCCAGAGATCCGTCAGAGGATCGCGCTCTGCACGCTCATGAGCCTCTCCTAGCGCCTTCTCTTTTTCCGCGTCACGGAGCTTTTGCTCAGTAATATCGTGTGCGAGGCTGATCGCGCCAATAAGCTCTCCAGTGTCGCTGTACTGAGGGCGGAAGTCGGTACGGAGCGTGATGTTGTTCTCCGTCATCTCCACCGAGACTTCCTCGCCTTGCAGGGCGCGGAACACTCCCTCCGCAAACAAAGGCTTGTCCTGAGCCAGCTCGGCAATGGAGCGGCCAACACGCTGATCGGTAGGCACTCCGAGCACAGCGCGCCCCGCCCCACAGACAAACGTCACGAGCCCTTCAGTATTATAATGCGAGAGAATCACAGGCGCGGTCTCGACAATGGCTTGTAGTGCTGCCGTGCTCTGGCGTAGTGCCTCTTTGGCTTGCTCACGCATTGTCAGATCGCGGATATAGGCGGTAAAGAAGACCTGATCTCCTACCTGCACGGGGAAGGCAGTCACCTCGATAAGAAACTCTGTACCATCGGCACGGAGGGCGGGTACCTCAGTGCGTTGGTTGAGCGCAGGCCCCTCGCCGGTCTTGAGAAAGTGCGCGATTCCCCGCTTGTGGCGATCTCTGAGGGAGTGGGGGACGATCAGCTCTGAAAGATTTTTGCCCCGTGCCTCAGCCGCGGAGTAATTAAAAATCTTCTCCGCAACCGCATTCCACTCCAGCACGTGCTCTTGGGCATCAATCGTGATGATTGCATCCAGAGTGGCTCTCTGAAGCGCCTCCTGGCGGGTCTGGCTATCTTTGAGAGCCTGCTCGATGCGCTTTCGCTCGGTAATATCAATAGTAGTGCCCACAAGCCGTGTCACATTTCCGGCAATATCGAGAACCGGACTTCCTTGCGCTTGAAGCCAGCGTATCGTGCCATCGTCACAAAGAATGCGTGTCTCCGTAGAGAAGGGGGTCTTCGTGTGTACTGCCTGCTCTATCAGCGCCAAGACTTGCTGGATATCCTCGGGGTGGTGATGCCGTAGGACTTGTTCAGGCGTTGAGATATCGTCACTAGGAGTGAGATTGAAAAGCCGTCGTTGCTCAGTGGAGAGCCAGCCCATCCGTGTACGAATATCAAGCTCCCAGCTACCGCAGTGTGCAAGTGCTTGAGACTCATCCAAGCGTTGCTGACACAAAAAAAGCTCTTGGGAGATCCGATCAAGCTCTACGGTAAGACTAGTTTTACTTATGGATTGGCCGCTCATAGAAATTCCCAAACGAAGTAGTAAATCTATTGTCGGACGGAACACGGAAAAATTGAAGCACGGCTTCGGTTCGGCTATGGGAAAGGGTTAGACGTTGGGGAAGAGTGCGCCTGTGATAGGCTCCCCCACGGTTAGGTTCAGCGGATCGGTAACGACATGGCCCTTGCCGCTGTAGGTGGTGCAAGGCTCCATGAAGATCACGATATGCGCCACACGGGGATCGTCGGTGAAGTTAGGGGTCGCCATATGGGCGCAGCGCCCGTGGTGAAATGTGCAATCGCCCGCCTTGAGAGGCACCGTCACACGCGGAAACCAGACAAACTCGGGCTCGATCTGAAAGAGGCTACGCGCATCTGAGAGGTTCTGTGCGGGGAGCTCGGTATGGCGAAACGAGCCCGGCAAGAACGTCATGCAGCCTTTCTCCACCGGCACATCACAGAGCGCGATCCAAGCCGAGATAGGGTTGGGCGATGTCGCATGGGGCCAGTAGGGCTGGTCCTGGTGGAACTCCGTGGCGGCATTATTGTGTGGCTGTTTGATCAAGATCTGGTCGTGCCAGAGCCGCAGCTCGGTGCCGTTCAGCGCCTTTGCTGCCGCCGCCAGACTCGGATGTAGGGTCAGGGCACGCATCGCCACATCTTCCGTCCAGACATTGACGTGCTGGTCAAAGACCGGGCGGTTGGAGAGCGGCGGGTTGCGCCGGGTGTAGTCCCGTGCGGCCTCGTAGAAATGCGCCGCCTCTTCCGGGGAGATCACACTCGGGATATGGACAAAGCCCTGGGTGCGAAAGTGGGTTTTCTGTTCTTCTGTGATCATAAAACTATCTCTCGTTTCCTCTTTCCTCAGGGCGCAAGCGCGGGGTCGAGGAGGTGAAGCTCCTGAAGCGATGTCGGCAAGAGGGCATTGGTCAGGTGCTCGATAATCCCCGCGATAACCCCTTCGGATTTATTGCCCTGTGCCAGCCGAATCGTGCAGTCGTCAAGGGCAGGCTTGAGAGTGCGGATGGCGAGCTGGCTCTGGAGCGCAGGAAGAAGTGTGGGGCACTCTTGTAAGAAACGGCTATTGAGAAAGAGGTGGGGTGGGTTAAAGACATGGATTGCGGCAGCAATGCCAATGGCCAGATAGTCCAGATGGGCGTTGACAACCTCGGTCTCTCCCGCGTTGTAGCGGGCAATGGCTTCGTCTAGGCTGGCTGCGCCCATGGCGGTCTGGAGCGAGAGATCACTCACCTCGGTCTCCAAGCAGCCACGGTTGCCACAGCCACAGAGCCGCGCTTCTGGGCCAGAGTTAACCGTGATATGGCCGAGCTCGCCCGCAAGCCCTCGGTGACCGGTGAAGGGCTGGCCCCGCAGAACCGCCGTAAAGCCCACGCCTGTCGAGAGATCCATGAGAGCAAAGTCATCGAGTCCCTGCGCACTGCCGCTGTGGCGCTCCGCAAGGCTGAGAGAGTGGATCTCGTGGATCAATACGCAGGGAACTCCCAAGGCATTTTGTAGATCCAGAGCAGGGGTGTGGCCGTCCGTAATATGGACGTTTGGCGAGAGAAGGCCACGCTGCTCGGTGTAGTCAATCAGGCCGGGCATGGCCACGCAGAGCCCATGGGTGCGCACCTTGGGCTGGGCAAGGTGCTCTTGTGCCCAAGTCAGCGCCGTGTGCATGAGCGCCTCGTAGCTCTCCGGCGTCGTGAAGCGTGTCTCGTCGCGCAGGACACCATCTAGCCCGGCGGTCACGAGGCGACACTGGGGCTGGTCGATCACCACTCCTAGTACTTGCGCCCCCCCCGAGGGCACGCGTAGCTTCTTGGCAGGACGGCCCCGGCGCACATCGGCATCGTCCTCTTCGAGCAGCCAGCCGTCACGCAAGAGTGCTTCGACAGCTTTAGAGGCAGTGGGGGCGGTGATCGAAGTCGCTCGTGCAAGCTCGGCACGGGAGAGTGGCCCACTTCGCTGGATCGTCCGCAGTACCCGCCACTCGTTGATACGTCCTAATAACCCTGGCTGAATCTTACCCTTTGATGGCATACGCTTCCATTGTAGCAGAATCCTGCGGGTACAATAGCCCTATGCCTCGATTTCTCTCGGTTCACACGTTCCCTCCCGGTGAGTTTACTCCCGAGCGCATTGAGGAGATCGCGGCGCAAGGCCAGTCCGATCCTGTGGTGCGCGGCTACCGTAGCTTCCATAGCCCGGCGGAGGGGCAGATCGTCTGGATCTTAGAAGCTCCCGATAAAGAGGCGATTCTGGCATTTTGTCAGCGCGTCGGGCTACCCGTGGATGCTGTGACGCAGCTTGAGCTAGAGGGCCATGTGGGCGTCATTCGTCCCACTCTTCCCACTTAGCCAATCCCAGCGACTAAATAGCGTAGCGCTCTAGGGCAGGAACCAGGCTGGGGGAGGCACCACAGGCAGCCTCTAGCGCAGTGGTCAGTGTCCGTAGCTCACGTAGCTCACGTAGCTCACGCAGGAGGCTGAAGGCGCGGGAGCTTGTCGGAGCCATGAAGTCCTCGCGTCGGAAGAGCAAGTTATCGCCGTTGTCCAGCCGGTACCAGAGCTCTGGAGCCACGGCTAGCGCCCGGAGCGCGGTGTAGATCACCAGTGCCGGGAAGCGATCCTGCGTGCTGTTGTAGCGACGTTGCGGGTGCTGGTACGACGGATGCCCGAGCTCGCCGGGAGGGAGCTTTTCCAGCACGGGAGCCCACAGGGCATCGTAGTCCAGAAGCCGTAGCTCGCTCTCGGGGGTCACCAAGATATTGCCGTGCTGCAAGTCCCCGTGGGCAAGCTGCGCGACTTCAAGCTCCCGGATCAGCGCCACCCAGCGCCCCGCCAGCGCCTCCAGTGCCGCACGGTCATTGAGATGCCTCTCCACCCAGACATTCAGCGGCTCGCCCTCTTGCCAGGGCAGCTTCATCAGAGGAAAGCTGCCCGTTGCTAAGACCAGCCCCTCAGGCTGAAACTCAAAGGGCAGCAAGCACCCCGGCCAGCTTGGCAGGGCTGCCAGAAGAGCATAACGCGCCCTGCGATGCGGCTCATCGCGCAGAAAGAGCCGGACTGCCCACTCTTGCGTGCCACTTCCGCCACTTTTAAGGCGATAGACATTGGCAAAGTTACCCGTGATCGGCTGGGGAAGCCCAAAGTGCCCGAGCAAGGTGAGTTGCGCGCTACCCAGCTCTCTATCGGTAAAGCAGTGAGCAGGGAACGCAAGTGCTTCCTGATAGTTGAGCTGTGTAGGCCAGGTCATCGCGAAAACGATTCTACCGTGTCTGGGAGAGACATGGTATACTATTTTGTATCGCACAGGTTCTGTGCAGAGAGTTTGTTAGAGCAAGCGGAGTTTTGCTCTCGAAACAGCGAGCGGCAGGTTCTTCTCTGGCCGCTTTTTTTGTGTGAGAGAGTTGGTTTGTGAAAAATTTCGCGAAGGTACGTGGTCCGTACCGGCAAGGAGTTTAAGAATGAAATCCCCTGTGATGGGCGGCGGACGCCGCGAGCTTACCGTGACCTGCCCCGGATGTAGCTTCAACTGCATGTTGCCCCCCGCGGCTATCATGCGCAATCAGTTTTTCTGCTCGGGCTGTGGCAAGCAGCTCGACCTCAAACAGCTTCTACGAGCAATGGCAGGCGATGGCCCCGGCGTGGCTCTCGGCGCCCGCAATGACCGCGAGAGCCGCTACAAGAGCGCCCGCAAAGCTGCTGGTCGCCGTTAAAATCGCTTGAAAAGCCCCCGCAAGCTTGTGCTTGCGGGGGCTTTTGTTACTTGTGGGAACCAGGCAGGTATAATCCCTCTTGTGAATGATGTGGAAGTGTGGGGAAGAGAAGCCGGGGTGCGTACCCGCCCGGAGAGCCTTGAGGATGTTCAGGAAGTTCTGAAGCATGCGTACGGATCGGGCAGTGCCGTGATTCCTTGGGGCGGTGGCACGGGGCAGGACTACGGCGCACCGCCGCGCAAGGCCGATATCCTCCTCGATCTCAGTGGCATCAATGCGCTGGTGGCCCATGAGTACGCCGATATGACCGTCACCGTTCAGGCCGGAATGACGCTCGCAGCACTTCAGGAGCAGCTTGCTCAGCACGGGCAGTTTCTCCCCCTCGACCCGCCACAGCCAGAAAAAGCAACCGTCGGTGGGATTCTAGCAACCAATGCTTGTGGCCCCCTGCGCCTTGGCTACGGCACGGTGCGCGACTGGCTTATTGGAATCACGGTGGTAGATGCGCAAGGTCGGCTGGTCAAAGGCGGGGGGAAAGTGGTCAAGAATGTCACGGGCTATGATCTGCCCAAGCTCCATGTGGGAGCGCTCGGAACTCTAGGGGTCATTGTCGAGGCGACTTTTAAGGTTAGCCCGAAGCCAGAGACAGCGCGGACGCTGGTGGCGCAGGTAAACCCAGGGCGCGATCTCGAAGGGGCGAGCACGCGGCTCTGGAATGAGACACGACCGGTGAGCCTGCTCCTTCACGAAGACGCACAGGGGCGCTTTCTGGTAGCTCTCTACCATGGCACCGAGACGGTCACCGATGCGGCAGCGCAGCGCGGCGCAGAGATTGCCACGGAGTGTGGGCTCACACCTGTGCAAGTCTATCCTGGCGAGCTTGTCCCCGAGTCGCCCGCCGCGCCCGTTCAAGTGCGTCTTGTTGCCCCTCCTGCCGCTGCAGTCGCCCTGCACGCCGCTGCCTTTGATGCCCTTGTGGAAACCGCCGCGACTTTAGATACCTGGCTAGGGGTTGGTGTTCTAACACTCTCCTGGGACGCCGACGATGAGAAAGCTCGAACCGGTGTCGCGCGGGCGCTGATGCTTGCCAAGGTGCGCGGAGTTCGCTTCACACTCCTGCATGGCTCTCTAGCCTTGCGCTCCGGCGGCGTTGAGGCACTCTGGTTCCCGGCTCCCCCCGCACGCGTCCTCCACGAGCGTGTTAAAGAGGCGCTCGATCCCTACAACTTGCTCAATCCAGGGCGCTTTGTGTGCGGAATCTAGCTTGACAAAAGATTGTTCATGGCCTACAATCAGTGTCGCTAGTTTGCACCTGCCCAGGTGGTGAAATGGTAGACACGCCAGTTTCAGGTACTGGTGCCGCAAGGTGTGGGGGTTCGAGTCCCCCCTTGGGCATAGAAAAACTCCCGGCCTCATCCGAGGTCGGGAGTTTTTATTTTAGAGCCTTCAGAAGAGCTTGGGCTTTCGCCAGATCGCGATCAAGAGCAAATACCTTGAGGCTTCGTAGACTCTTCGCTACCCTTGGATCATCGGAAGAGTTAGGTTCAGTGGACGATTCATCGTAGTGGGCATAGCGCGTCCATGTCACCACCTCCGCCTCAGCGTAGTCTATTGGGGTGTTGCCTGTCAGGTCTGGTAGCCTTGGGTTCGCTCCCGCCTCCAAGAGCGCCACGGCACACTCCAGAGCACGGTTACGAGTAGCAAGGTGCAATGGTGTCTGACCGTAGCCATCCACAGGGTCAGGCTCTGCCCCCAGCTCCAGCAGCGTTCGCACCGCCGTCTGATTTGCCCAGTCACCGCCCGTCGCTTTATGCAAAGGTGCTCGCCCCTCACTGTCGCGAGCATCCATAGAGAACCCGGCACGGACGAGGGAGCGGATGATCTGCGAGCAGGCTTCGTTGGTTTCTTCTTCCTGGTACTCCCCTTGCCAGCAGATGCTATGAAGTGGTGAGCCCATGCCACTGGATTCGCGAGACGCGCCCTGTTGGAGCAGATAGTCTACGACATGGGCGTGATGCCGAAACGCCGCAGAGCCCAAACGAAACTCGCCTTTGAAGTTCTTATCGAGAGTCGCCCCCGCTTCTAGGAGCACATCGGCGATGGCAAAAGCGGCGGGATCTCCCTCGGCTGCCTCCAGCTCTGCTGCTTCTAGCACCCGTCCTAAGACGTCTTCATACCAGTCGTGCGCATCCACCCGCGCCCCTGCTGCGATGAGAAGGCGAGCTACTTCCGGAGAGCCTGCGCTAGCCAAAGCTGTCTCCCCCTCTTCTCCCCAACGGTCATGGACGGACTGGACATGCTGATCTATGAGCGCCCCAACGTCGATACCTGTCGTGGATGCGAGTTCGGACGCTACCGGGGGGAGTTCGATTTGGCTCAACGTCTCCTGGAAACTCTCTGCCTTGCATATCTCATTGGGATTGGCTCCTGCACTCAGAAGAAGCTGGACACACTCCGCGGAACCTGACTCGGAAGCGGCGAACAACGGAATCTGTCCAGTCCATCTCTCACCCGAAGTGCGATTCGTGGTCAGGGATGCTCCTCGCTCCAGAAGTAAACGAACACGTACAGGGTTGCCCGCCCGACACGCTCTCACGAGGAGAGAAACACCGTTCGAAGCCGACTCATTGGGATCGAGTCCTAAATCAAGCAGAATCCGAAGGCGCTCCACTTGGTCGGGAAGGAGGGTATCGTCATAGTACGATTCTCCGCCAGCTGCGTACCACGCGGCAGTCACTCCATGCCACCCACAACGCGTGTGAGGAGATGCTCCATGGGCGAGGAGCCACTCGATGGCAGTTTTCGTCTCTGCGCTTGTTGAACTGGCCGCGATCATCAACGGCGTCGCTCCATTCTGATCTCCTGCCTCAATATCCGCTCCTTCTGCTAGGAGCCGCTCTAGCTGTGCGATGTCTCCCCGCCTTGCCGCCCGATGTAGCGCTGGTTCGGGTGCTTCCTGAGGAACGGATTCAACGTTTTCCATGAGGTAAGTTTATCCGCTTTCCTTCCCTGCCATTAAAGGGCTACAATAGTGGCAGAAAAAATGCAATACCTCATAAATTCTCTCCCCTTACTTGCCGCGTTCTTGATGTCTGTACATGGCGTGGTTCCTCAAGAAAAGCCGTATTCTGGCTCGACGCGGGGAGTGATTGATCCTCGTAAAATAAGTCGTCCTGCGGATGCCGTTTCACTTGTCGGGGCGACGGGCTACGAGCTGATCCCTGAGAAAGAGGCTGGCCCTACGCGGTGGGTCTTTGACAAAGGTGTTCTTACTGCCCCGGAGGGCTGGGAGAGCCTTGTCACCAAAGAAGCGTACCAAGACTTTCGCTTGCACGTGGAGTTTAATGTCAATGATGTCAAAGACACCACCGATCCCGAAAGAAACGGCAACTCCGGAATCTATATCCAGCAGCGCTACGAGATTCAGATTCTTAACTCGTTTGGCGTGGCGGAGAAAGACTACAAGCCCAGCTACGGCGGCAGTATCTACCAGCTAAAAAAGCCAGATCGCCTCGTGAATAAAAAAGCGGGAGAGTGGCAGAGCTACGACATTGTCTTTCGTGCGGCCCGCTTTGAGGGCGAGAAGAAGACGGAAAATGCGCGGGTCACGGTCTACCAGAACCAGCAGCTCATCCACGACGACTTTCCTATCCCACGCAAGACCGGAGCGGGCCAAAAAGAAGGGCCAGAGCCCAAGCCCATTCTGTTTCAAGGACACAACAACCCCGTGCAGTTCCGAAACGTCTGGATTCAAAAACTTACGCTTTAATCACACATCATGCCTGAAGACAATTCTAAACCCCTGCCCTCTCCCAGCAGTGGTAGGGGCGGCACAGGTAACGGACGACCGCCCTCACGGGTTGCTACTGGCCCTGCGCCAGAAGAGGCGAAAGGGACGATTGTTGAAAAAAGGGGAGGTAGTGGTCTTTTCAAGGTGAAGCTGGACAGTGGCAACGAGGTTAGCGCCTATCTGCTTCTTCTGGGGCGGCAAGATTGCATTAAGTTGGGATCGGGAAACCGGGTCTTACTTCACCTTGCTGGAGATGGGATTCACTACTACATCGTAAAACGCTACAGATAGTCCCTGGGCAAACAGGGCTATAAATCTCCCCTCTCCCAATCCTTCCTCCCAGGATTGGCACCCAGAGGGTACCCGGGGGCAGGGGGAGGAGGGAACCTGCTAGCCGCTCCACTTTTTCCAGACGGTCACCGGGCCGAAGGCTTTCTGAAGCGCGGGGAGGAACTGTTTGGCATTTCCTACAATCACGAGGCGGGCTCTTTCTGGAGCGAGGGTCTGCGTGGCAAAGCTACGCACTTGCTCCTCCGTAACCGTGGGAATGGCCGCGAGAAGCTGGGAAAGCTCGCTGAGGGGGAGGTTGTTGTCGATGCGCTCTGCGAGGGCACCGGCGAGCCCATCGCCCGTTTCGAGGGTGCGGGTCAGCGGGCCAAGGAGTGCGGACTTGCGGGCCTCTAGCTCTGTCGTGTCGATCGGTGCGGTCGCGAGGGTCTTGAGTGCGTCCCTAAAGAGAGTCGCCACCTCTGCCGCCGACTCGTTCTTGGTCTGGCAGGCGAGCTGGAAGAGCCCGGCATAGCGCCGCGTGCCGAGGCCACTGCCTGCACCGTACGAGAGCCCTCGTTCAATACGCACGGCTTTGTTCACGCGCGACGAGTACCCGCCCCCAAGGATCGAGTTGGCCACCTCACCGATCGCATAGCTTGCGTCCGCGCGGTGCAGGCTGGGAAGCGCAAGCAGTACGGCAGCCTGGCCTGCATCGGGCTTGTCGAGAACCACAACTCTAGGGCCGCTCTGAAACGCGACCGTGGGAGTGGGCAGCGGCACGGCGCGTGCCTGCCAGTTGCCCAGGTGGGTCTGGGCCAGAGCGAGCGCGGCGGAGGCTGTCAGATCGCCCGTGACGATGAGAGTGGCACGGCTTGGGGTGAAGACCTGCTGCCAGTAGCCTCGAATGTCACTTTGAGTCAGCTTTGCCAGGGTGCTCGGTAGCCCTCCGAGGCGGTTGCCATAGCCCGTCTGCCCAAAGAAAAGACGCTGCACCATGCCTCGTGCCAGAGTCGAGGGCTCTTCAAGCGCCTGCGTCACTTCATCGCTTGCCTCTGCCCGCGCCCGCGCCACTTCGTCTTGCGCGAAGGCAGGCTTCCGCACGACCTCAGCCAGTAGCGCCAAGGCTGCATTGGCATTGCTCTGGGGAACCGTGATCCTTATGGCCAGGCTGTCCCAGTCTGCCGAGGCACTGAGAGAGCCGCCCAGCGCCTCGCTTAGGCTTGCAAGCTGTGTGGCGCTCTTTCCGGTTTTTCCTGTGGTGCCCCGCGTGAGAAGTGTCGCCGTAAGCGTTGCAAGCCCCGCTTTGGGTACGGCAACGATGCCTGCACCACCGGGCACCACCAGTGCCAAGGTCACGAGTCCAGAGCCAGGGCGAGCAGCATGCACAACCCGCAGCCCGTTGGACCGCTTGCGATCTGTGAAGCTCGGCAAGACGACAGCACGGGGGGCACTGGGCTCTGGGGCCTGCTCATCGGGCGGTGGCGCAGCCTCTTTGGGAGCTGTTTTCTTGGGCGAGACGGGAAGCTCAGGGGCCTTACCTGTCGTGTAGCGAATCAAAAGCGAGTTACTCTCGGTCAAGTAGAGCCGCGCCACACGCTGAATATCCGCTGCGGTGACGGCAAGAAGGGCGGGGAGCTGTGTATTGACCCGCTCGGCGCTGCCGAGAAGCACCTCCGCGTTGCCCAGAGCTCCCCCCACACCCTCGGCGGTCTCGCGCTGGTGGAGTGACCCAGCAAGCAGGCGTGTTCGTGCTCGTGTCAGCTCCGCGACACTCACGGGCTGTACCTTGACTCTCTCTAGCTCCGTTTTGGCGGCTTTAATCAGCGCCTCCAGGCTCTTGCCACCTGCACTCACGCAGCGCACCGTAAACATCCCCGCATCGGTGCGCAGATCGGCGCTAGAGTTAGCGTCCGAGGCAAGCTGCTGCTTGTAGATCAGGCTCTGGTGAAAGCGAGCCGCCTCGCCACCCGAGAGGATCGAGTCGAGCATCTGGAGCGCGGGAGCATCTTGATGGCGCTGATTCGGAACCAGGTAGCTCAGGGCAAAGGCGGGAAGGGGCACACTCGGGCCATAGACATTCAGTCGCCGTGCCGCTTTTCGCTTCGGTTCTTTGACCGTGACACGTGGAATGGCGCTCTCAGGCCGGACAATGCGGCCAAAGTAGCGGTCTATAAAACCGTCGCACTGAGCCGGGTCGAAGTCTCCGGCAACGACCAAGACGGCGTTATCGGGACGGTAGAACGTCGCATGAAACGCCTTCACGTCATCAAGAGTGGCGGCGTCCAGCTCCGCAATATTTCCAATCACAGGGCGCTTGTACGGGTGGATACTCCAGGAGCTACCTTCGAGTGCATCGTCGAGGCGGCCATACGGATCGGCGAGCACTCCTTGGCGATACTCTTCCTTGACCACATCGCGCTCGGAGAAAAAGTTGCCCTCGTCCACTTGCAGGCTCGCCATCCGATCCGCCTCCGCCCAGAGCAGGCGCTCTAGGTGATTTGAGGGAACCGTCTCGTGGTAGACCGTGACATCGGGGGTGGTGTAGGCATTATTCTCGCCCCCGACATCTTCTGTGAAGCGATCGAGCTGCTCATCGGGCATGTTGCGGCTACGCTTGAACATCAAATGCTCAAAGAGATGCGCAAAGCCCGACTTACCCATCGGGTCGTCCTTGGCTCCCACTTTGTACCAGACCTGAATGGCCACTGTCGGGCTCTTGTGGCTCTCATGGGTAAGCACCACAAGGCCATTGGCAAGCACTCGTCGACAAAACGAAATCGGAGAAAGAAGCATACGGGAATTTTACCCGGCTGAGTGAGCCAAAGAATTATCCAGCGATTATCAGGAGGCTTTAGCCCGGCATTTAATGTGGTCATGTTCATAAATCTCTTCGTGAACGACATTTTTGCCAGCCACAAAAACAAATGGTTCCACACCACAGCTCTGGGTAAAGTGGGCGGTCTGCTGACCCATTTGTTCTACACGACAGTAAGAAGCTGGGGCACTTCTATCTCTTCAAAGACACCAAGAGGACTTGGGCCATTCGCTTCGGAGCGCACTTCGATGCCACGGTCCTTAAGGATACTTCTGAGAAAGGCGACACGCTCTCCACCACCAGCGCCGAGATTGCCCTCAACAAGCCGCGTGAGCTAAGCTCCGAGCTTCGGCAGATTATGAGCCCAGCTCACTCAATTTCACTGGCCTTCGCTCGGTAGCGGAGAGTTCGGCGGCGAAGACGGCTTTGTGGGTCTCGAAGGCGGTCTCGAAGTCCGTGTAGGGCATGGGCTGGTTGTTCTGGAGCGCATCAATGAAGGCTTGGAACTGTGGCGGGTACGGGTGGTCGCTCACATCGCCGGAGTCTACGGTGGGGACGCCAAGCTTGGTCCAGAGGTCTCGGCTCATGCCAGGCCACTGGAGCGAGGTGAGCTTCTCGTCTAAAATGCTGCCCTCACTGCCCACCAGGTGCTGGTGGAAATAGTACGGCTGGAGGCAGTCAATACACGATGTCACTTTCCCCAGTCGGCCATCGGCGAAGCGCAGCAGCGAGACGGTGGTTGTCGGGTACTCGTAGGCGGCGAAGTTGGGATTTTGGGACTGGGTGGCGTAGCACGTGATCTCTTCGATCTGGCCAGGCAAGTAGTGACGGAGCAAGTCCAGCGCGTGGCAGCCTGCCGTGAGGAGGCTAGAGCCCCCGAAGTCTTTCTTGAGGTTCCAGGCGTACTGCCCGTACCAGGGGCCGATCCCATGGTAGTAGTCCACCTCAGCGTAGTGGACATCGCCCACGAGGTTTTTATCCAGTGCGGCCCGGATTGCCTGCGCGTGGCGGCTGAAGCGCACCTCGAAGCAGACACAGGCCTGCACTTGGGCTTCTCGGATGGCATCGCGGACGGCCACGCAGCTTTTCCAGTCAATCCCGATGGGCTTCTCGATAATCAGGTGCTTCCCGGCCTTGGCGGCGGCGATTGCCTGCTCCGGGTGGAGCGGATGGGGCGTACAAATATCAATAATGTCTATCGAGTCATCGGCGAGCAGGTCGTTAAAATCCGAGGTGACCGTGAGCGGCGTGCCAAACTGGGCACTCAGCGCGGCGGCGTCTAGCTCCCGGCGAGAGCAGACCGCGACAATATCGGCGCCCTTCACGCTCTTAAACGCCTCGATATGCGCACCTGCCACCCAGCCTAGCCCGACAATCCCAATCCGAAAGTTCTTCATGCCCTCAGTCTACCTGATGTTAAAACTCCGGTACAATCGGAGCGAAGAGGACAGAAAATGTTTCAAAATCAACAACAGCAGCAACATCCTAAAGAAGAGACATCATCATCGTGGTCGAAAGAGAAAGATGCGGTGGGGCTCCCTGGCGGCATTGCGATCGTGATTCACCTCCTGATGGTCGTGGCGATTATCTATGGCTTCACCTCAGGGATGGCTTTCTTGGCAAGTGTGCTGAGCTTTGTCTTGCTCTTTACGCTCAGTGGCTACTTTACCGTGGCTCCGGGCGAGAGCTTTGTGCTGATGATCTTTGGCAAGTATGTCGGAACCGTCAAGAAAAACGGGATTTTCTGGGCGCTTCCCTGGGCGAGCAAGCAGCGTGTTAGCCTGCGTACCCGCACGCTCAATGGCCAGCAGCTTAAAGTCAATGACTCCATGGGCAACCCGATTGAGATCGCCTGCGTGATTGTCTGGAAAGTGACCGATACCTACCGCTCCACGTTTGAGGTGCAGAACTACGAGTCGTTTGTGGCGATGCAGTCCGAGACCGCCATTCGGCATATCGCCGCGACGCACCCCTACGACTCCGACGACGACAGGGCCATCTCGCTCCGGCGCAACGCCAGCGATGTTTGCGATGATCTCGTGCGAGAGATCCAGACCCGCCTCGCGCCTGCCGGTGTCACGGTGACCGATGCCAGCCTCTCGCACCTCGCCTACTCCCCGGAGATCGCCGGGGCCATGCTCCGCCGCCAGCAAGCCGCCGCCATTATCTCCGCCCGCCAGCGCATCGTCGAGGGCGCGGTCGGGATGGTCGAGATGGCCCTACAGCGCATAGACGAGAAAAAAATGGTGCAGATGACCGAGCCACAGAAAGCCGCCATGGTCGCCAACCTCATGACGGTGCTCTGTAGCGAGCAGTCCGCCCAGCCCGTCGTCAATACCAGCGTCCAAGCGTAGGCCACTCTTAAAACTTTATGGATCGCCGGGAAAGAGTCCTTAGTTTTATTGGCTTGGTGGCCTTTTTAGCCGTCGCTTTCGTGGTCTGGCTGCCGGGCTCGCTGCGCACGGCGCTGGGGGACATGGAGTGGCCTTTCTACGACTGGCACCTGGGTGCCGTCGCCCGAACAAAGCCCCTGACACTGGCCGAGTCTCCCATTGTCCTCATCACGATGGACGACGAGACCCCGGTAAATCTGTGGGCCGAGGGGCTCTACGACGACCCGGTCTATCCGCTCCCTCGGTTTCTCCATGTGGACTTGCTACGCCAGCTGGATCAAGCCGGAGCGAAGGCCATTGGCTTTGACATTCTCTTCACCGAGAAGCATGAGGTAGATACGGTCTTTGCCGAAGCGCTCAAGAGCCACCAGGGCACCCTGGCAGCCACGCGCTCGGAGCTACACGCCAATGGCACCAAAGAGTTTCTTCCCCTCTCGCCTACTCTCCTGCCCGTACTCACTCCCGCCTCGATTGAGCTCCAGTACTCATCGGGGCGGAGCGTTCGGCACCTGGACTGCTTGGACCAAGAGATGCCTCAGCTTGGCGTTGCCCTCGCGGCGGCGGGCACTGGCCAGCTCGCTTTGCCCCCACAGCTCACAGGAGGACATTTCCGCTGGGGGATGCTAGACTTGCCCCTTGTGGCAGGGCTCGGCGACAGCGCCGCTCTCATCCGCTACAGTGGCCCCAAGGGGATGTTTCCGCAGATTCGCTACGAGGATATCCTGCTTAGTGCGGAGCCACCTCATGAGCTGAAGGGAAAGCTGGTGCTGGTAGGCCGCTACAGTCAGTTCGAGGATCTCCAAATGACCCCGCTAGGGGAGATGCCGGAAGTGGAGATCCTGGCTAATATTGCCTACATGACCGCGATGAACCGGGGGCTTCGCACGACGGTGTCCTGGAGCTTATGGGGCGGGTTGGCAATGATGGTCACGTTTCTCTGGCTGGTCTGGCGGTTTGCGCTGGCTCCCGCGCTTCTGGCTCCGCTAGTGCTGGGAGCCGCCTGGATTTTTGGTGCCCATCTCGCCTTTGTGCGAACCGGAGTCTGGTGGGAGAGTGCGACTCCCCTGACCATGCTCTTTCTTGCCGTACTACTGGTGATGCCTTACGAGATTCTACGAACGCACCGAGCATTCACGACCCAGGTCTCGGTTGCGGCGGCACGGAGCGCGGTCTCGGGGCGTGGGATGCAGCTCGGAACCCGCGAGGTCTATGTCACCGCTGTTTTCTGCGACATTCGCGGCTTCACCAGCTTCTGCGAGACCCACAGCGCCGACGAGGTCGAGACCATGCTCCAGGCGTACTTTGAGGCGGGGGATAGAGCCGCCAAGCGCTTCGGCTCCGAGCTGGATAAGTTCATGGGCGATGCGATCTTGCTCTACTTCTTCGAGCTCCCCAAGCTAGAGCCGGGGGCAGTGCGGGCCATTCGCTGGGCGTGGGAGATGCAGCGCGCCGCAGACAGCATTGGCATCAAGATCGGGGTAGGGATCGCCTCGGGCGTGGCGCGGGAGGGCTTTATTGGAACCGCCGGGCGGATGCAGCGCACGGTGATCGGCGATGTGGTGAATCTGGCCTCGCGCCTACAAGAGGCGACCAAGACCCTCCAGACCCCGATTCTGCTGAGCGAGGGGAGCTTCTCCCAGCTTGGGGAGCATCTGGGGGCGGAACCTCTGGGTGAGATTACTGTTCGTGGGAAGCAAATGCCCGTGCCCGTCTTTCGCCCTGAGCCGGCTCCAGGAGACTAAATTCTAGCCAACTCTTGTCTTTTATTGTGGAAAAACCGATATGAGAAAAGAGAGTAGTAATGCTAGGATTTGAAAAAATACCCTGGAAATCGCTTAAGGCAGGCATACTCGCACTCCCACGTAGCCCACGCGAGCCGCTTCTCGTCTCCGTTCTTCTACTGGCGATTTTTGCGGGCGTGGGAGTCTATATCGTCCTAGCAGCAAAGGCAGCGGAGACGCTCCGGGAGAAGAATGGAGTTTACCGGTGTGAGACCATGGCAAAGCTCTACTCCAAGATTATTGCGAGCGATGTCGCCGACTCTCTCAAGGTGATCCATAGCTTTGAGGACCACTTTTTTCGCGAGAAAATCACGCTGACGGATCAGGAAAAACGCTCTCTGAAAGAGTTTACTGGTCTCTCGCCGCGTCTCTATCAGGCCAGTGTGATTACGCAAAGCGGCCAGTGTCTCTACACCACCGATCCTGCCTTTATGCAGCAGCTACAGTCCCATCTCCCTAAAAAAGGGCTTCCTGAGATCGCCACTCTTCCCCTGGCACAGGCTCTGGTCAACCTTCCGACTTTCTTTACTCCGATCCCTCGCCAAGCTACCGCAAAGGGTACAGCAAAGGGCTATCTTGTGATGTCTTTTCGGCCTGAGGGGTTCTCGCTCTGGCTCCTGGACTTTCATATCACAGGGACGCAGGTTTATGTGATTGATCAGAGCGGTGCGGTTATTGTCTCTACCAGCCGCGACCAGAACCGAGCTTATTGTTCTCCTCTCTACCCCCCTCTTCAGCGTGCACGTGCCCGTGAGTCGGGGGCGGCGCGCCTCTACGATCCCTTTGATAAGCAGCCTGCCCTGATTGGTTATGCCCCCATTTCGCAGACCCGCTGGTCACTTCTGGTGGTGCAGACCACTCAGGATGCCGACTCCGAAGAAGACTTTCCCATTATGAATCTAGCACAGGCAGCAGCACCGGCGATTTTCTTCTTACCCCTCATGGCGTGGTTGATGCTCAATCTCTACTACCGCCAGGTACGCCATGCTCAAGAGCTGGCTTTTCATAACACACGCCTGCATCTAGCGGATCAAGCAAGGGCTGACTTACTCGCGAATGTCTCACATGATCTTAAGACTCCCCTAGCAACACTTCAGCTCACGCTAGCAGGGGTTCAAGATCCCAAGCTACGTCTTACGGTGGAGCGCCAGCTAGGGCGATTGGGGGGCAAGGTACGCAACCTGCTGGACATGTCGCGCCTAGAGAGCACAACTCTCTCTGCCCCCGGGCTCTGTGAGTTAAGTGAGGTGGTGGCTGAAGCTGTCGAGCCTCTGCGCGCTCTGCTGATAGAACACCCCCTCACGGCTGAGTTTCCGCCGGAGGCAATCTTTCTTCCTTGTGAGGCACAAGCCGTTGCGACCGTGGTGATGAACCTTTTGGAGAATGCAGCGAAGTATGCCCCACCAGGAACACCGATCCAGCTTAAAGGGGAAGCCAGCCCCACATGGGTTCGTCTTCAAGTGCGAGACTTTGGTTTTGGGGTTCCCGATGAGCTCAGGGAGCGCATCTTTGAGAAGTTCTATCGTATTCCTGGTCAGCGGGCACACGGCACGGGCCTAGGACTGGCGATCTGTAAAACCATTATAGAGAGCTACGGTGGCCAGATTGAGGTGCAGTCTCCTCCCGGCGGGGGAGCGGCCTTTATTGTGACTCTACCGCGCTACCGGGAGGAAATCGAGGGAATCAAAAATGACTGAAGGAACTCTGTTGCTGGTTGAGGATGATCCACAGCTCTGTCAGGTGCTCGCCACTCAGCTTGAGCAGAAAGGGTGGAAGATCCACACGGAGTCGTACGGAAGTGCGGCACTGGAGGCCTTCGCACGCTGGAGTCCAGATCTGGTGCTACTCGACATTGGGCTGGAGGACATGGATGGTTTCCAGGTCTGTCGGGCTCTGAGGCGCATGAGTAATGTCCCGATTATCTTGGTGACTGCCGCAGATACGACGCAGAGTAAGATTACGGCTCTAGAACTCGGTGGCGATGACTACCTTACCAAGCCATTTTATCTCGGTGAGCTTCTCGCGCGAATCAAAGCGGTCTTGCGCCGCACCCGTGGCGGTGGGATGAGTGCCCCTGGTAAGTGCCTCACGCTTGGTGAGCTTACGATCTCACTGGCGCAGCGTGAGGTACGCCGCAAGGGCACTCTCCTAAAGCTGACCAAGACGGAGTTCGATATCCTTCAAGAGCTGGCGATGCATCTCGATGAAGTTCTCACGTATGACTTTCTCCTCAGAGCGATCTGGGGATCAGGTCATGAAGATGTCCGCGCTCTTCATGTACATATCTCAAATCTAAGGCGAAAACTAGAGCCCGATGTACTAGCACCGCACTTCTTAACAACAGTGCCAGGAGTTGGCTATCGGATGCGAAGCTTCTCAAACTGAAAAAATTACGGGAACTTAGGAGATTTCTAAAGTTTCACTTAAGATTGGTAAAGAACGTGCCTCGCCTTTCCATAATCATTTTTGTACATAGGGCATCAAGCTCTAGAATAGAAAGTATTTGTGAAATGAAATCTCTCAGACGTGCGTTTACCCTTGTGGAAATTATGATTGTGGTGCTGATCATTGGTATCTTAGTGGCCATTGCGGTTCCTAACTTTATCCGTGCTCGTGAGTCGGCACGAGCACGTGCCTGTGTGAGAAACCTCCGTCAGATTGACTCCGCCAAGGAGCAATATGCGATGGATAACCGGCTTGCACAGGGTGCGACAATGCCTGCGCTCTCTGCCCTCTGTGGCAATGGAACCACGACCTATATCAAAGGCAGTGCCCCTAGCTGTCCCTCCAGTGGGACCTATACTGTCAACAACTTAGGTACAGATCCCACTTGTTCTGTAGGCGCGGCAGCCGCAGTTGCCCATGTTCTGCCTTAAAATAAAAAAACGCCCCCCGAAGCAGCTTGCTTCGGGGGGCGTTTTTTGTTGGTTTACAGCTCGCGCTGGATCTGGCGCATCTCGTAGCACTCGAGAATATCACCCACTTGCAGGTCGTTGAAGCCACGAATCGTGATACCACACTCATAGCCCGCCGCGACTTCCCGCTGATCGTCCTTGAAGCGCTTGAGCGTCTCAATGGGACCATCGTGGAGCATCTCTTTACCCCGGAAGACACGGACACTGGAGTTTCGCTTGACCACGCCATCTAAGACATAGGAACCCGCGATCGAGCGTCCCCCCGGAAGCCGGAAGAGCTGCCGAATCTCGATCTTACCCAGAGCGGCCTCTTCGTAGATCGGCGGAAGCAGTGCCAGCATGCCGTCTTTGACCGCATCAATCAGCTCGTAGATGATAGAGAACATCTTGATCTGAACGTGCTCGGCCTCGGCCTTTTTAACGGCATTGCCCGCGGTCCCGACATTAAAGCCGACGATCAGGCAGTTCTTTTCATCAGCGCTATGATCGGCAGACGCCAGCAAGACATCGCTATCGGAGACCGGCCCGACCGTAGCTGAGAGCACGCGGACACGGACTTCCTCGTTGCCCAGCGGCTCAACACTCTCGCGAATGGCTTGCACACTGCCCTGCACATCGGCCTTAATGACCAAGTTGAGCTCTTTAACCGGGCCGGAGCGGAGCTGTGCGTAGAGCTGCTCCAGAGTCTGGTGACCACTTGCGGTCAGGCGCTGCTCGCGGATGCGAATCTCACTGCGCTGCGCCAGAGCCCGTGCCTCTTTTTCGTCCTTGGCGACCTCGATCTTCTCACCTGCGTCGGGGACGCCATTAAGACCGATGATCTCCACAGGCGAGCTTGGCCCCGCTTTTACCAGCTTGGCCCCGCGCTCGTCTGTCATGCCGCGAACTTTACCAAACACGCCGCCCGCCACGACATTATCGCCTTGACGGAGTGTTCCCTGCTGAACCAGAACGGTCGCGACGGTACCTCGGCCTTTATCTACCTTGGCCTCGATAATCGTGCCGCGCATCTTGGCGTGCGGGTCGGCCTTGGGGTCTACCTCAATCTCGGAGACCAGCAAGATGGCTTCGAGGAGCTCGGGGATTCCCTCACCGGTCTTGGCGGAGATATTGACCGTGGGAATCGTTCCTCCAAAAGCCTCCGGGACAAGCTCATAGCGCGTTAAGTCGGTGAGAACTTTATCCGGGTTGGCTTCCGGCAGATCGCACTTATTGACGGCAACAATGATCGGGACTTTTGCCTTGAGCGCCACCTGAATGGCCTCTTCGGTCTGGGGCATAACGGAGTCGTTGGCGGCCACGACGATAATGACAATATCCGTGACCGAGGTACCGCGCCGACGCATGGCGGAGAACGCCGCGTGGCCGGGGGTGTCTAGGAACGTGATGCGCTTGCCATCAATCTCGACCTGATAGGCGCCGATGTGCTGCGTAATTCCGCCCGCTTCACCGTCTACGACATGTGCTTTGCGCAGAAAGTCCAGCAGGCTGGTCTTACCGTGGTCAACGTGACCCATGATGGTCACGACCGGAGGACGTGGCACGGAGTCGGTGGTCTTGTTGACCGCCGTCCGCGCCTGCGGTTTTGGTGTGGTAGGGGTGGCCGCTTTCTCTGTTTGAGGAGTCGCAGACACGACTTTGGTGGCCTCGGGAGTGGCTGTGGGAGCGCTCTCGGCTACCTGGGCATTCTTGCCCAGCTTCTTGGCAATCTTCCGAACCGCATCCGGGGCAAGGCGCTGGTTCAGTCCGGCGAGCACACCGAGGCCCATCAGGACTTTCTGCACCTCGCTCGGGCCGACACCTAGCTTCTCACCCAGCTCTTTGACGGTCACGTTCATTGGGACGAGGATCAGCTCGCCGCCCGCAGGGGTTGCTGGCTCTACAGGCACTGCCAGGGCTTTACGCACCTTATCGGCTGTGGCATCATCCAGCTCATGGGAAGGGGCCAGCTTTCCAAAGCCCGCCTTATCCAGTCGGCTTACCATCTCTTGATTGGCAAGCCCTATCTCTTTGGCCAGTTCGAAAACTTTCACCGGCATCGCACACCTCTTTCCGTTTGCACCCGCAGGGGGCGCGGCTGACGTCCTTAGTCGTTCATGGGACGCTCCTCGATTTAGATTTTTAAGGGGAGACACAGCAAAAAGGGGGCCGAGGGCCCCCTGACACTGGTTCCAAACGGGTATTATACCGCACTTTCGGGCGGGATGGCAGCCCGTAGCTCTGCCTGGACTTCCTCGGTGAGGGCTGTCTTAAGCGAGCGCTCTAAAGCTTTGCGCTTTAGAGCCAGCTCAACGCAGGCAGAAGTGGCGCAGACATAGCCACCGCGCCCGCTCTGCTTGCCTGTAGGATCGAGGGCAACTCCCGCGCCATTGGGCAGGCGGACAAGACGCAGGAGCCCGCGCTTGCCTCCGGAAGTCCGGCAGGCCACGCACGTCCGCACGGGCTGGCGCTTGGGAGTCGTCGGGGCAGGCACTGCCTACTCCGCGTCGTCGTCGAAGTCCGCTAGGGTGAGCGGCGGCAGGTCTGCCCCTTCGTCGTCCGTGTTTGTCTCAGGAGCCACCGAAGCCACGGGAGCCGCCGAAGCAACGGGAGCCGCCGAAGCGATCCCGGCTTGCTTATCCTTGGCCACTTGGGACTCGGAGCGAATGTCGATGCGCCAGCCGGTCAGGCGAGCCGCAAGACGCACGTTCTGTCCCGCTTTTCCGATGGCCAGCGAGAGCTGGTTATCCGGGACGATCACAAAGGCTGAGCTCTGCTCCTCATCAATTTGTACCGAAGCGACCTTGGCGGGCGAGAGCGACTCCGTGATAAAGAGCCGCATGTCCGGCCCCCAGCGCACGATGTCCATCTTCTCGCCGCGTAGCTCGTCCACCACGGCCTGCACCCGCTGACCACGATGCCCCACGCACGAGCCGACCGGGTCCACGCGCTCCTCTTTGGAAGCCACCGCGATCTTGCTGCGCTGCCCGGCTTCACGCGCCACGGACTTGATCTGCACCACGCCCTCCGCGATCTCGGGCACTTCCATCTCAAACAAACGCCGAATCAGGCTCGGGTGGGAGCGGCTGACAATGACCTGTGGGCCTTTTGCGCCTTTACGGACATCCAGCACTAAGAAGCGGAAGCGCTCATTATGCCTATAGTTCTCGCTCTCCACTTGCTCTTTATCGGGGAGAATCGCCTCGATCTTGCCTAAGTTGATGATGACATTGCGGCCCTCGCGGCGGTAGACCGTGCCGGTGAGAAGCTCGCCCTTGCGCTGGTCGTACTCATCGAAGACCTTGTCGCGCTCGGCTTCACGAATGCGCTGCACCACCACCTGCTTGGCGGTCTGGGCAGCGATCCGGCTCATGCGCTCCATGTCCCGATCCCCGAGGCGATCCTCGATAAACATTCCAAGCTCTGCCTTGGCATTGCTGGCACGGGCCTCGGCGAGGCTAACCTCGCCGTGGGGATTGACGACATTCTCGACGACCACACGGCGGCGAAAGTAAATCGGCTGTTTCCCGGAGACGTGCTCGATCCGCAGGCTGACCTCATGATCCACACCCAGCGTCTTTTTATAGGCCGTAGACATCGCTGCCTCAAGTGCCCCCCACAGGGTATCGAAGGGAATATCCTTCTCGCGCTCGAGCTGGCGCAGGGCCTCTATAAATTCCGCGTTCATCTTCGGTCGTCTCCCTCCACAGAGTAGTTTTTCGGCACAGAATAAAAAAAGCGCGCCGGGAGGCTCGCTTGGTATTGCGCCTAATGTCAGTTGTGAGAGAAAATATCCCCCCACGATTGCAGAGGGATTCTATCATATATTCTCTTGCACCCGCAACGGCTTGTTACTTCCGCCAGAGCCAGCGGAGGGAGTCGGGGAGGAGGGACTGGCCGTGCTTGCTGGAGTGAAAGCCCTCCCCAAAGACAAATTTGTAGTCGTAGCCGGAGTAGGCGAGCGCTTTTGCCATGCCCTGATTGGCGAGTGGCCAGTTGCCGAAGGGGTTGTCTAGGTCGTTAGCACCGTCTTGGAGAAACACACGGATCGGCTTGGGGCTGCCCTTGCTCTGGCGTACCAGCACGGGATAGTTGTGGCCGCCGCTGATCTTATTGGCCCCGCCTTGCAGGTTCACAAAGCTCCCAACCCACGAGAGAACTTTTGAGAACTGATCGGGGCGCTCCCAGGCCACGGTGAAGGCACAGATGCCTCCGCTGGAGCTGCCCGCAATCGCTCGATCTGCCGGATTTGTGGAGAGATTGTACTTTTTTGCCACTTCCGGCAGGATCTCGGTGAGGAGCATCTCGGAGTATTTTGGTGAGAGCGTGTCGTACTCGACCGAGCGGTTGGAGCGGCCACCGTCGAAGACTCCGGGCTGGATAAAGATTCCAATCGTGATGGGCATCTCTCCCTTGGCGATGAGGTTGTCAAAGATCGGAGGGATGTAGTTTTTCGGCCCCTGGCCGTCTTGGAAGACCATCACACTGGCGGGCTTGCTGGGGTCGTACTGGGCCGGGACATAGATCCACCACGGGCGGCTGGTTCCCGCAAAGACCTGGCTCTTGAAGACTCCCATCTCGGTGACGGTGCCTTTGGGGACGCCATCGTGGTACTTGGCGTCGTCAGGGGTGGTGTAGACCTCAAGCTGACCGCCACCGCGCTTCTCGCCCCCCACTTCGAGGTGCCAGAGAAAGCCCGTGCCCTCAGGAAGTGTCGCCACAGCGGCCCAGACATTGCTCGTTCCGATGCGCTTCAGGGGTAGCGTGAAGCTGCTCGTCTCACTCACGACTTTGGGGTCTTTTTCCGAATCGCTGGCCAGCTCAATGGCAAACGCCACCGTGCAGTCGTCGGTCTTGACGCCGCCTTTGAGCAGATTCGCCGCACCAAACCAGCGGCGCACGGCCTCGGGCGTCGCCGCGCCGTCACGGAGCTGGGCGTGGGTCAAGGGCGGCTGTGCCAAAGAAGCAACGAGGGGAATTGTCAGAAAGAAAGCGTTCATAAAGAGCCGTTCGACAGAGAGTGGTGGGTTTCCTGCGAAAACAAATCGGGAACTCTTTGGGCTTAGCAAGGCTCCAAGCACTTGCCCCCGTTTTCTAAAGGGGCAAGACAAGGCGGTACTCCCTATGGAGAACCAGACAATACAAGCGACCCTTCGGGGCAAGCAAACCCAGGGCGAGCTGACCCGCATGCGAAAATCCGGTCAGACTGCGGTCACTCTCTCAGGACAGGGACTCGTTCCGGTCTCCCTCTCTGCTTCCACACTGGAGCTGGAGAACATGCTTCTGCTCAAGCCACGCGCGGACGTGGTGGTGGCAGTCGGTTTCGAGGGGCAGAGCCATCTGACCCACTTCACGCAGATTGATCGTCACCCCATCTCCAAAGACCTGCTGACGGTCTCTCTAACAAAAATCGTCGCGGATTAAGTTAGAGGAGAGAGCCGTCTTCGGGGCGAACCTAGCCTCGGAGACGGTTTATGGCAACACGAGGCTTGGTGGTGGCACAAAATGGGGCGGCGGCGACAAGCCAGCCCCTGGCGAGCGCAGCGGCGCTGGCGATCTTGGGGCGTGGCGGAACCTTTGCGGATGCGGCGATTGCAGCCTCGGCGGTGCTGTGCGTGGTCGAGCCCTGGAACTCGCACTTGGGCGGCGATGCCTTTCTGATTGTCCACGAGGCGAAGACGCGAGAGACTCTGGCCTACAATGCGTCGGGCGCGGCTCCTAAATCCGTGACTCTCGCCCGCTATCCCGATGGCGTCCCGATCCATGGCCCTCGTTCTGTCACCGTGCCCGGTTTGGTAGATGCTTGGTTTGCACTTCACACGCGTCACGGCTCGCTACCAATTGCTGAGCTTCTCGCCCCCGCGATTGGTTATGCCAAAGACGGCTACCCCGCCGGGCCACGTGCCGTGAAGAAGTTCGCCGAGTTTGCCCACGTGCCAGGGCTTGAGGCGCTGGGCACGAAAACGCCCGCGCTGGGAGAGATCATCCGTCAGCCAG
>Ga0315904_10002334_pt1 | contig 29459 bp, 36 predicted proteins | sample LakEriMetagenome_6_FD_203529 | JGI IMG/M metagenome (GOLD analysis project Ga0315904, IMG submission 203529) | Freshwater fungal communities from buoy surface, Lake Erie, Ohio, United States - Buoy 12 MA120 | ecosystem: Environmental > Aquatic > Freshwater > Lake | place: USA: Lake Erie, Ohio...
AACTGTTTCAAGGGACTTTGTTATTGCATCAACGTTAACCTGAAGTGACTTAACGGTTTCTGCTAGACTGCTCAAGGCATTAGTTAGAGAATCTTTAATGTCTGTTACATCTTTGGCGATATCTGTAACAACATCTTCTTTCTTCTCTACAACTTCTTCTGTTGAAGGAGCAACTTCATCAGTCTTAGCAAGTTCAGTATCAGCAGGTGCTTCTGGAGCAACTGCTTCTGGCTCTGCTACTACTTCTGCTGTAGCCTCTGGAGCAACCTCAACATTTTCAACAACTGGTGTTGCTTCGGCTGGTGCCTCTGCTACAACTTCTGTTTCTTCTGTCATAGGATTATCCTCCTTTGTCATCTTAATTGTTCTAATGCCTTTTGCACTATCAACTAAGAACTTTAATGTTTCAATATTGTCATCGCCGTGCTCAACAAAACCAATGTTTGACATTGTTTTATCACAAGTAGGACATGCTTCCTTATCTTCAGGAGACAAGCGAACAATATCGTCTTCTTTGCACCAGTAAACTGTATCAACTACTGCTTTTGCCAAATATCCACCAAGTTGTCCTTTTTCAATAGAGATAACATTAGCGAATTGGTTAGCAGGATTATCAACAAGTGACAACTCGTGCAATTCGTACTCCTTAATTATACGCACTGATTTATCAAGGTCTGGATTAAATTCGTCATCAAACTTTTTAATATTTCCACCAATTGAAAAACCAGTCAAGGTTCCATCAAGAACTTTTTCCCATGTATCCTGTGCACCTTTAGAAACATATGCAGAAACATAAACTCCACTATAAAACTTCTTTGTTTCGGGATCAAAATAACGATCCTCTTTAAAAGAAACAACCTTGCCGACAGCACTGGGTTGATGCATTTCACGAAGGTTGCCACGGAATTTCTTAAAAGCAGTCATGCTTGCTTCCGTAGTTACAATATCATTTTGTTTGTCAATGTTATCTAGTGTTGCAAAACCAGAAACAGTACGACGTTCTTGGTCAATCTTGCCAATGGGCATAGAAAAACGAACGCTGTCGCCTTCCGTAACCCAGTGTGCTTTATTTATAATCATTGCAGGTTAATTATATCATCCGTTTATATCACTATGTGGACATTATGTGGATGAACGGCCCTCTCCCTGTGGATTTCTGCCAGAAATTGTGGATGGAGAATCTGAGTTGTTATTTGTTCTTTCAACGTCTCTTTGTCGATTCCCCGCCAAATCTGCCCTAGCATCAGTAGCCTGTCTTGGACTCATAACAAATGGGCTATCCCCATCTGGACGCTGTGGAAGATCTAGTTTTTCACGAGCCTCGTTAGGGGTCATGACTTGAGTCTTTACATAGCGTTCCAAAATCTGAGACTGTGCAATTTCATCAGTCAGGGTAAGTTCATTGAACTTTAATTCAAGAACATCTGTTTTTTCTTTAACAATCTTATTAACCATCTTCTCTAAATATCTTTGTGCTGGACGAGATACCTGCTCTTTGAATGTACGATCTTGTGAAATCGCAGCAGCAATAGCAGCAGAATCAGATCCACCAAGTTTAGAAATAGGAACCTGATGTGCAATCAAAATATCATCACGGTTTTGTTTACGATACTCTTTGAATGAGCCTTCCTGAATACCGTTTTCAATTGGCTCCATCTTAAACTCAACCTTGTTATTTTCTGTATCTCCAGGAAGTGGAATATACAAAGTTCTATGTGATTGAGCCTTTAGGCCAGTCTGTAAAAATCTGAACATCTTATCTTCTGCATCTGCAGAAAGTTTGGCTCCCTTGACTGTAATTACATATCTTGGAACAGCCTTGTTTTCAAAGTAATCAATATTATATTGAGACGCTAATTGATCTCCAATTAGTGAAGGTAGCGCAGCAAGAATATCTGGGATACCATAAAATGTATTAAGAGGAGAGTATTGTTTTAAATGAATAATCTCATTAGGTCTTGGGTCTGTAGTTATCGGATTTGCATTTGTTGCAGCAAAATTACGAAAGTAAACAATCTTGTTTCCAATAATCTGTAAGAAACCATCTTTTAAACGACGTACACGAACAGTGGTTGCTGGAATATGTCCAATATATCCGATCTCACCGTTTACCTTGCGACCAACCTCAAGAAATCCATTACCTGTAGCCTGTAGATCTGTATAAACCTTTTCCATAGTAGTCGTAAATGAATCATCATCATTAAGACCTTCAATCCAGTCACGAAGCATAATCTTTGCTCGTTCAATTCTATTTCTTGCTCTATCTACTTTGCCCTCATCCTCACTCATTTCAAAACTAAGCATTGTGCGATCTGTAATATCAAAGCGATATCCCAAACCAACAACATTTTCTACCTTAGCATCAATAGCGGCATGATTAGCAAAGTTTGTATCGTAAAAGTTAGCCAACTCATACATATTGTATGGTGGTGTAATTACATCAAATAGACCATAGCCGTTTCTGTATACCGTGCCAGGATTTAGTTGCTTTGATCCAATACCATCGCCCATAGGCATTGAACCTGCTGCTGTTAAATAGGCTGGACTTTCAGAAGCAGCCTTTGTAATATTTCTACTAGTTCTGCGACGGAAGTTATTGTCAATTCCGCTTAAAGTTTTTAGGTCATCCCAAGACTTAGCAAACGGATCCAAATTTGCAAACTGGTTTGGCTCTTTGTTTTGTGTGTTTAAACTTGCTTGAATATAATCAAAATCATTACTCATTATCGTAAACATCCTTTCCGTGTTTGCTCAAGGTCTGTTGAGCATCATAGACGGCACCAAGATCGTTAACATTTGGAATAAGCCCTTGTTTCATTCTGTCTACCATTTCAGAATACTGTTCTTCAGATACCCTGCTTAAACCAGGCACAAAAATACATTCTCCGTCACCTTCGTCGCCATAGTACATGGCTGCTTTCTTAAGTTCAGCAATCTTAGATATATCTCCACGCATTGCTGGAATATTTAAAACGCTACCCTGTCCGTCAGTAAACCACTTACCATTAGATTTTTTGTACACATAAAGACCCCAAGCGTAGTTTTTTTCTATAACTTTGCGCCTGACGTTACCAACTTTTGGCAATTTTCCACTACTCATATCCATAAGTATAGCAGATTATACTGGTGTACCGACGTTAATTGTCCATGTTGTATCTGTATAGACCTTGATTTTATCTGCGTCTACAGTCAAACCTTCATCATCATCAAAAATAATCTTATTAGTTCCAATATATGTATTATAAATATCAACTGGATTTACTCCATATAGGTCGGATCGTCCAATTACTAGGACCCCTTCCCACGTTGAGGAGTTTAGCCAGTATTCCCAGTCATAACTTGTTATTCCATCAGTTATTACCTGCTGCCAAGGCCTAATAAGTGTGCTTTGGACTTGCTGTAAATTATTTGCCTGATAGTATGCAACATTATTAAATACAAATGGACCATTGAGATTTATTCCTCCAAGGAAGGAATCAAAATTAAGGGCTGAAGAAAATCCAATTCCTAAAACTCCCCATTGATTTCTAGTTGCAACAGGTTCTCTTACTAGTTTGCCATTCCAATAATATGATAAACCACTAAAGTCTTCTCCAGTTTCTACACTCTTTGCATAAATTCTTGCACGATCTCCAGTTTCACTATCTGCTACAAAATAAAACTTAATAGTATCTGAACGGTATTTAACCTCAAAAAGTTCTACAGGTGTTGCGGGAAATTGTCTTTCGTCATATCTCATCCACATCTGTAAGGCGCTAACACGGTAGTTATCTGCAGTATTTGGATTTATAGGAATAGCAATTCCCCTGCTAACAAGTGGATCATAATCTCCACGAACTTGAACACCAGAGGTTCTATTCATATAAAGATATGGAGTGCTGCCTTTATAGATACTAAAAGGATTTTTAGACTTATAATCAAAATAAATTCCAGATCTCTTATACGGAAACATGTCTATTCCAAACCTTGTTCCTATTGGATTAAATGAATTATCGTTTAGTGCTTGAGATGCTAGTTCTAGTCTACGAAGTCTAATTGGCTTTCTTAAAATACCACGAATATTAAAATCAAGATGATATACAATTGCTAAATCGTTAAAGTCGGAAGTCTTTGTTGGATATATTAATGTATTATCAACGACTTCAAACTTAGTAGACTCCCAGTTTGCAAAATTATCTATATCAATTATTGAACCTTCTCTTGCAGTTCTTACTGTAAAGTTTGATCTTGGGGCATTGGCACCCTCTTCTACATATTGTAGCGTTATAAAACTTCTAACGGATGCATCTGCAGTATCATATTCATAATATTTTTCTGTCTTGCCTAACATTTGAGAGTAATCTTCCCAACCAGTAAAAAGATAATTGTCTAGTTGTCCATATGTTCTTTGAACTGGAAATTCGTAGTCGTCCTTAAGGGCCTGATATGTCCAAGTGCTTGTTGATGCTTGCTCCACCAAGTTAGAAGGTTTTGGATATCCTATATTAAACTGTAAAAAGTCTAAATCATAAAAAGAGTTACCTATATCATTTTGTACAAACTGTGCAAAATATGAAAGAGGTAGGTAATCTTCCCAGTATCCAGCAACTCCAATATCTAAAAAGTATGTATCATATGCCTCTGTAGGTAGCAAAGTATAACTTGCAGTAAATGATATAAGGTCTTGACCCGATGTTGCTGCAACAAAACCATTAGCAAAATATGTATCTGCTTCGTTTGCATTTAAGGCGGTGCAAAGACCAAAAGAATAAAGATTGCCTTCAAAGGTATTGGATGTTGTTGCATCTCCTGCAACATATAGTTCAAGTCCGTTTCTGTTTCCAAAAAATGCTGATACATTTCCACCAAATCTGGCAACTAAATCTGGTATGTTTATACCCACAGCAAAAATTTGATTAACGCTTATTGTGCTATACGTATATAAAGATGTACTTGCTCCATTATAATATAGACTGTAAATAAGTTCATTATCATCTTGTTTTACCTGAAAGTAGTTACCAGTTGTTTTGTTATAGATTTTAAATAGGGTTTGATTTATTGATGTAACATCGTCATGACTAAATACTCCATATACTGCCTTTACTTCTTCGTTTAAAACATTAAAGTTAGGAAAGTTATAATACGCATGAACAGAATTCCAACTTGTTGTTGGTCTAAATGTTATAAATTTATTTTGTCCAGCCTGTATGTTTTGATTGTCATCATATAAGTCTTGTATTGTTTCATCGCCTATGAATATAGTTGGAAGTTGATAATTTGGCGTACTTATGTAAGTTCCCGCAGTTACTAAGTTATCAAATGTTCCTTGGCTCCAATTTGCAAAATCTGGATATGTATAGTTTGCTGTATAGTCTGCAAAAGAATAATCAATAAACGCAGAACTTCCACCGTAGGAAGAATCAATTCCTTCTGGAGAAATAACGCCTTGCCCGTATACCCATCTGCGTTTTGCTACTGGAGTTGGGACCTGGTATGGATAAATAGCAACACAATCTAATTCAACTGGATCTACATCTGTGTATGCATAAAATCCAAGCCAATCCTGTTCATCACCTGAGTTGTCAAGTATTTCTGGCAAAATTAAATCATCTGTAGAAATACTAAGGCTTATTACTTCTTCTCCATTTATTAATACCGTGGCACTGTTACGAATAACTCTAATATGTATTAGCATTGGTCTATACCACTCACCAACAAAATGAGATCCAAACTCTTTTCCAATAACAAAAGTTAAAAATCCGCTTTCTACATATAGTCCATCTGAAGATCCTATAGGTCCAAATATTCTTTTTGGTGTTGTAGCACTAGAATTTATTTTTGCCCAAAATTCTACTGTGTATTCTTTATGTCTACCAGCCTCATTTAAAAATCCTTTTCCTGGAACCACCAAAGATGGAAGAGAACTAGTTGCTGGTCTTAATATTGTTACTCCTGATGCACCATATACCATAGGTATACTTGAGTTTTTTGCAAACATAGCATTTTGAGAACCAATGTAGTAGGCAGACTCTTCTCCTAATCCATATGCTTCTGCTTCAATACCTTTCAAAGAACCCAAAAGGCTTATTGAAGGCAATGATGTAGAAGAAACTCCAAGAGATGTTGCATTATAATCTTCTGACCATTGACCTATGCTTACTCCATTAATATAAAAAGCAGTTGTTGATGTGCTAGAGGGATTGTTAAAAGTTGCTTTAATAACTGCTCTCATCGTAGTATTTTCATTTGGTATCTCAAATGTTTCAGAGACAAATCCCCATGCACCAGTTAAATTTGTTGTATAAGTTTTTAAATTTTGTATATTTGCCGCAGTTGTAGTATCTGTATATTCATATCCAATTGATACTGATTGAAGAACTCCACTAGAATCAAAAAAATAACTGCCTGTTGCAAAGGTAGCCAACTCAGAGTCTAGATTAGAAAAATTTATCAAATCATCGCTTACACAGGTGATTTCAAAACTTGTATTTGCTGGTATAACAATGTCCAGTTTATTAACAACGCTATTTATAAATGGCTCTACGGATGGAGCATCATCAATACTATCAGAGGCATTTGTAATCGTCCAACTAGTAAAACTACGCTGTGCCTCGGTTATAAGACTTATGTAGTCTGACTGATCATCTAATGCCCACAGAACAGTAGGGTGCTCTGCATATATCTTTTCTGCATACAGGTTTGACGGGTTGGACATATTACTCCTTACCCTTAATTATAGCATTTACGCTATTTTTATCTCACATGTGTCGGTGGTACAGTAACTTTCGCCAATAGCCTCAAGATTATCAATACCGTCATAAATAGCAGACCAATTGATCTTCTTAATCTTGCCAATATAAGAGTCATACTCTTCTTTTGTAATCTGAGTGTATGGTTGTTGTGGATATGTCATATTTCCCATAGGCAAGAATGAAACAGCCTTCAACTGTCCTTCATACATATGCAGCGCTGGAGCAATATGCTTTGTTTCTGTTTCCTTATCAAATGACAATGTTACAGATACCCCATTGTCAGACCAATACTTCTGCGTAGTAGCAGCAAGACCAATCTTCTCAAACAAAGTAACATCCTTCTCAGAGCGAGGGTGTCCAGAATGAACTGGGAAGTATACAACTGTTGTGTTAGCAGATACTAGATCGGCTTCCATTTTATACCCTGCTGCTTTGAATAAATGAATCATTGGATCTGTAGTTCCAAAACGAATAGCACGAAGGAAGTAATTTCCTCCTGGACCCCAGTGAACACCTGGAGTTGCACCAGATAACAAAGATACAGAACCAGATGGCTTTACAGTTGTTACACGAATTGATTCACGAACACATAACCATTCGGAATATGCATGATCATATTTACGAATTGTTTTATATCCTTCATCCATCCAATCACGAACGGTAGGCAAACCATGCTCATCAGAGAATGATGCAATACCTGTTAGAGAAGTTCCAATACGACGATTACGTTGCATAATACCGTTTGTCTGTTGCCAATGTGTTGGAACAAGAGTTACAGTTTTGCCATACAAATATGCAAACTTCAAAGTACGCAAGAAATCTTCTTTAGATTCATGACGGTTTAGATGAACTTCTACAAGAGTACAGAGTTCATAACTTTCTAATGGCTGTTCGGCACATGGATTGAATCCCATAACACGATAATCTTTATTGTCTGCAGGATCTGCAAGACGACCATAATTACGAGCAACATCAAGCCAAATAAAACCTGGCTCTCCATTATTAGAAATCAAATCTACATAATCTTCATACTTAGTTCCTACAGTTGCTGCAATAGAATTATTGCTCATCCATGCCCATCCTGGATTTTCTGGATCATATGAGTTACGCTCTGCAAATACCTCGGCATTTTTAAGATTCATAAAATCTTTGTCGCCAGAACCACCAAGAGCAAGAGTTGCAGAACGACGAACGTTTCCAGCAACTACACATGTACCAATAAGGTTAACAATATCTACAATTGCTCGGCTATCTAGTTTTTCTTTAGCCCTATCTCCGATAACCTTACGAAGAGTTTCGTGCAATTTAATAAGTGGAGCAGGACCAGAAGCAGTACCACCAAATCCCTTAATCGGTGCACCTAATGGTCTAATCTTAGAATAATCAAATATTACCTTTGCCTGATTAGGCTTAAGGTATGAGTTAAGCAATAGTCTTACAGACTCTACCCAACCTTCACGAGTATCTGGAATTTCATATGTGATTTCGTCAGCGGTATTTGCATAAATCTCAAACCCCTTATCCTGACCCAAAGTATCAAACCCTACACCTACACCTAACATTAAAGCATCCATTACCCAAGCAAATAAGGCACCTGGATCATTACGGTCAATGTCTCTTGTTGATACCATCGCACAATTTTGCAGGGCAGCAGAATTTCTACGCTCCATAGTCATAGGAGTACCAAATGCCCATAGACCACGCCCAGGAGGGGTCCATTTAAGGCTAAACATGCGATCATAGGCCTCTTGAGCAGACTTCTGTGCCTTGTTATCATTCCAAGGCAAACGGTTCTCTTTGGCGTGATTCTTCTGTACTGAGTACATTCCTTCAATTACCCGCTTGCAAACTTCATACCAGCGTTCTTTACGTCCATCTTCTTTGACCCTAGAATAGGTGCGGATGAATGTGATTTCACCTAACGAGTTATTTCCTGCGTCGGTAAAGCCAAAAGGAGGCTCTACTTCCTTATATTTATTTACAAATTCATCCAATAGACGAAAAGAAAATACATCTGACATTTGTTTTTAACTACCTTTCCACAAAAATATTATGAGAACTTTGCAAATCGCAAAGTAGTGTCTAGTATAGCACAAAGTTTAGATAAAGAAAAGTTATAATTTACAATGTTTTTGCAAACAGTAAGCATCAACTAAAGGTTGAGTACTTTTGGTTTTATAAAGTAGTCTAACTAATTGCTAGACCAGACTTGCCATCTCTAACTTCTCCCCATGTAAGACCAGGAAGAGCAGCAGAGATGTTTGTCCCGTTAATTTTATAAGATTTGCCAGATGCTAGGCTGATGTGCTCAGACGAACTCCAAGAGTCATTTGAGTCTGTCCAAGTAAAGGTTTTATCTGATGCACCTTTTAAGGTTATACCGCCACCGTCTGCAGCAACATCAGATGTATTACCATCTGCAAGAACAATATTTTTATCATCTATCGATAACGTAGTTGAGTTAATTGTAGTTGTTGTTCCATTGACTGTTAGATCTCCAGTTACAACAAGATGCTTATTAACTGTAACGGTGCTAGTGGCAGATCCAATAGAAATAACATCTGCTGCACCACCAAAATTAATGGTAGTTGCCGTGGTATTCAAAAGATTAAACGATGTGCTTGCTGTAGTAATTTGAGTATTAATTGCTGGGCTAGTTAATGTCTTATTGGCAAGTGTTTCGCTTCCAGACAAAGTAGCAAAGTCTGCATCTGTAAGCGCTGTATTAAACTCTGCAATAGTTCCCGATATGGTATTTGAACCAAGGGCAATTGTTTTTGTTGTTAGAGTCTGAGAATCTGAAGTTCCAACTATTGCACCAGTTACTCCATGTGTTGAAGTTAGCGCTGCGTGGCTAGATACTGAGTTTCCTACAAACGAGGTCGTAGCAAAGTTAGCAATAGCAGTACCAACATAAGAAGTAGTTGCTAAGGCAGCAGTATCTGTAATACCATGAACATTTGTAGTAAGAGCATTATGGCTAGAAACAGAATTACCTACATAAGATGTAGTTGCTATAGTTCCGTCTACTGCAATTGTAATTGTATTAGCGTTATCGTTGTATGTTTTTGAAATACCAGTTCCAGCAGTTAAGGCAGTATTTACTGCATCTTGTGCCATTTCATCAAGGGTTGTATCAAGAACGATAGTTCCTGTTGAATCTGGAATTGTTATAGTACGATCTGCTGTAGGGTTTGTGACCGTAAGAGTTGTTTCATATTCATCTGCAGAAGAACCTTCAAAAATAATACTTGAGTTAGGAACTAACAAATTTCTATTGCTATCAAGTTCTGCAACACCGCTTGTTGAACCTTTTTCGACAAGTTCAATATAATCTCCAAGGCTAGTGCCAAGGCTTCCGTCGGTAACTAAATAATCTAAATTAGTCCAAGAAGTAGTGCCATTACCAATTTTAAGTTGACCTGCGGTGGTATCAAAACCAAACTCGCCCTCTGCAAGAACTGGGTTTGTAGCATTCCAAGATGTGGCAGCGCCACGACGCATTTGAATTCTTACTGCCATTTGATAGCCTCCGTATTAAATCTCATTATACCAAACTTTGTCATGCTACCGCTCCACCATCAATTGTAAGATCAAACGATGTTGTTGCTGGTGTTCCTCCATCAAGAGATTCCCAAATAAATGCTGGAAATTGAGGGCTATTGCCATCGTATGGGTATGTATCTTTTAAGAATCCACCGCCACCAATTGACGTATCGTGAGTGTGATTAATAACATCTTTAGTATCATCATAATTTGCTAAAGCAATCCACTCAGAATTGTAATAATAATATAATTTATTTGTTGTTGTATTATAGTGCATTTGCCCATTGCTTGGGCTTACTGGAAAAGAACTGTTAACATTTACTGCAGTTGCAGCACTTGTTTGAACTGATCCATCTGGGAAGGTAACTCCAGTGGCAACCTTAAGTCCTGCCTTTACGACAAAATCTTTATTTGTTGTTGCCACTGAAGTTCACTTATCCCTTCGTGGTCACATTACGCTTCAATAAGCGTCTTGTGTACCTTTACTGCTGTACCCTCGGCTGCTGCTGTAACTAGCAAACGAACGTTGCCTGCGTTATAATCAGCGTCGGTAGTTCCAAGAGAAACGTTGCTAATAACATCAGCATATTCTGTAATATAAACGTTGTTATTTCCATCAACATTTACAAGAACCTCAAGAGTTTCAATATCATTGTCTTTTTTCATTTGAACAAGATACTTAGCGCTTCTGTATGTTGTTGCAGACCATGAATCTACTGCGGAAGTAGATGTTCCAGCGGTTGCTGTTGCAGAACCAATAAGGGCTTCTGCAAGAGTTACAGAACCTGCTGTAACTGATCCAGATCCTACTGAGAGTGCTGCGAACGTTGGGCTTGCTGTACTTGCAATGTCCTGTGGTAGAGACAAGGTTACAGCACCAGTTGAAGCAGAAACAATAACCTGTGAGGTGGTTCCTGTTAAACCTGTAACACCTACGTTTGTAATTGTTAGAGTATCTGATCCTGCATTAACTGCAGCAGTTATACCAGTACCTGCACTAAATGTGAAAGTATCTGAAGATGAATCTGGTGTAGCACTATTTGAACCATCTGTGAATGTTGAGAAGGTATTAAATGTTGCATCTCCAACCAAAGCAATTGCCTTAGAAGTAGTTGAATCATTTACTGTCCACTTATCTGTTGATTCATCCCAGAATAGAGACGCATTTGCAGAAGTACCACGCTCAACTTCAATACCAGCGTTAGTTGATGGGGTGCTTGTTACGTTGCTATTTAAAAGAACAATGTTATCTTCTACTGCAAGAGTTTCTGTATTAAGAACAGTAGAAGTTCCATTTACAGTTAGATCTCCAGATACTATTAAATTCCCGCCAACTGTTACATTGTCTGGAAGACCAATTGTGACTGATCCAGTTGCAGCAGAAACTTCAATTTCATTTGCTGTTCCTGTAATTGTATGAACACCAAGATTGTTAACTGTAATTGTGTCTGTTGATGTAGCAGCAGTTAGTCCAATTCCAGTTCCAGCAGTAAATGTAAGAGTGTCATCATTTGAGTCTGCTACAACTGTTGCTCCGCCAGTAATTGCAATATTTTTGAAAATGTTTTGTGAAGAACCTTTATCGTCGTTGGTTACTACAATTGCAGAATTTTCTGCAATAGAACCAGTAACTGAGATTCCTGAGCCAGATGTAACAGATGCTACGTAGTTACCTGTTGTGTCTGTGCCAAGTGCAACAGAGTCTGCTGCAATAGATGCGGTAAGAGTTGCATTTGCAAGATCTGTAATTGTTACAGAACCTGAAAGATCTCCACCTAATGTGATTGTAAAATCTGCAACATCAAAATCTAGTGTATTGTCTGCATCTTGGTAGGTTACTGTAATACCAGATTCAGTATTGCTTGTTACCATTGCGCCTACGGTATCAGCAACATACTCTGCCAGAAATGACGTTGATGCTTCTGTAAGAACGTTTGAGCCATTAACGGTAGCCGTACTACCCTCAACGACTAAACCATTCTTAATGCGGAAGGCTTTGTCGACTGTCGCCATTTTATCTCCTTATAAGGGTCATGCCTTAAGACCAGTGCGGTAGTACCTTATGGTCATAGGCGTTAAGACGGGGGTAACCGTCATGCTAATTGTACCAGAATTTAGCGCTGCTGATATTGTTCCAACATCGCTATTAGTGTTCTTAACAGAGCCGTACTCTGTTATGTTTTGATCGGTACCATCAAAAACCAAGTTTATCTCAGTGCTTCTATAGGACGAAGATCCAGCATGAGACATTTGAATTAAATACTTTATAGTTCTCCAAACCGTAGTATCTATTGTGTCAAATACTAATGGAGTTTCTATGCCATTGATTGTTACGGAGTTATTTCCATCCCCGCCCAAAGAATCAGCACGGTAGGAAGTAGTGTCAATTAAATCTACGAAATCCTGTTGCGTTGGTCTATCGCCAGTTTCAAATTTAGTCTTAAGTTGGGTAATAGGGACAATGGCCATAATGTTGATTATATCACAAAATAAGGTTTCTATCTGATATAGAAATTAGTGCCAATAATAGCAACACCGATACCAGCAGCACCTGATCCACCAGCAAGGGACAAACCAAGAGTTTCAAACTGTACTCTAAATGGCAGTATTTGTTTTGGTTTTACTCTTGGAGATAGATCTTTTAATTTAACTATCCTGCGTGTTTCCCAAGTTTGTTCAAATGTTGCATTTCTCATGATGTTGGATCTGCTGTAATATCATCAATAATAATCATTTTACCTTTAGCAAGAGTCCAAACACGGTCAGTATCAGAAATCTGAATATCAAATTCATCATCAGTTTCTAATGCTTGAGAATCAGAACTTGAAAGAGAAACTGTAAAACTACCAGTAGCATCATCATCTTCGGTAATTGTTGGAGTTAGAGCAACTATGGTTTCTGTACTAGTTGTACCAGTTCTAACAATGTCCATAGCAAGTGTCCAGGTAGATAAATCTAATGGATTACGGTCATCATCTTCTACGTATACACGAAACGAAGCAGTGTCTCCACTAACTACCGTCCAAGTAATCGTAGGTGGCTCAGAGCCAATTGAATAAGCGCTGCTACCAGTATTTCTATAACTTGTCATGACAAACCATCCTTAAGTGCACCCCATGTGCCATTGCCTTTATTTGCACCAACAATAATTATACCTGATATTGCTGCTTTTGCTACCACGCCAATTACGCCACCGCCACTTGTTGGTTGTGTATTTGTAAGTCCTCCACCTGCTGCAACATAAAGTCTATCTCCAGCGGCATATGAAGAAGTATTAACATCACTAAAAATTCCATTTACTAAAACAACACCGTCAGATCCATTTGTAATTGCTGCCTGTGTTAATCCAACTACAGGAAATGTTGCAGATGTATTTGCATCACATTTTGCAACACGTGGTTTAGTTGCACCAAACCCAGAAATATAAACTGGTGATGCTTTTGCAATTGTTGAGCCAGTATTATTAACAACTTCTAATGTATGATACGGAAGTCCGAGGGTAGGCAAAATAGCATCAATTGCTTCTGCCAATCCTTGTATATCTTCATGTACATTTACTGGATCAGATGCAACGGGATACGGTAAATCATATGTAATTGTTTCGCCAGATGCCATAGTTCTTATATTATAGCACTTCCGCAACTTGACTAAATAGCATTTTTTGTGTTATACTAGGTGCATAGCACCGTTAAAATGGTGCTATTGCGTTTCTAAGGAGGAAAAAACTTGAGAGACAGAAAAATACTATCGGGGGTTCTTGCAACTATGTTTGGAATTGTAACACTTTTAGGTGCTATTCCAAATGCCGCTGCCAAGAATAACTTGTCTTATAAAACTAACGAACCAGCAGTCGCTGCCGCCCACAAGGCGGCTCTTTTGCTATCTAAGGCCAATAATGACAGGGTACTTGAAAAATATAATAATGCTACAGGTTTAACTGACAGCCAGTTGGTTGAATTACTTAAGGCAGTAGGGTTCAAAGGAAAGGCTTTAAAGACTGCTTGGGCAGTTGCTAAGGCTGAATCCAATGGTCGTCCATTTGCTTTTAATGGAAACATCAAAACTGGAGACTCCTCATTTGGCGTCTTTCAAATTAATATGCTAGATGTTCTTGGAGAAGATCGCCGTGAGCGATTTGATCTAGAGCATAATGCTGATCTTTTCAATCCCGTCATAAATGCACAAATTGCATATCGTATGACTAAGGGCGGGGAAGATTGGAGTTCATGGTCATCTTATAATAAAGGTGCTGTGAATAAGTGGCTTCATAAATTCCCTGGTTAATTTTAGGGAATAAAAATGCCCCTAGGCTTCAAAGTCTGGGGGTTATTTTTAATCTTCTCCAAAACGACAGATAAAGTCTGGTAATATAACTTTTTCTTTATTTCCAGGACTATAATACTCTTCTGCTATTTTTGCAAGCCTATCTACTATATTATATTTTGTTAAACAAAGATTTCTTGCTTCATATAGAACTTCTTTATTTTTTTTATATACATCTGATTTTATTGTTTCTTTTATTATGTTTAGTGATTCTTCTATATTGTCTATATCAATAGGAATAAAAGATTCTTTTGGAAAAAAGGTGTCTAAATTATCTGCACCATAGTATATTGGATATGAAAGCGCAATATATGAATCTATAAGTTTTTCTGTAAAAACATAACTATCTTTTTTATTTTCTATTGCTAAGTTATATTTATATCTTTTTAGTATATCTAACTTATTTGATCCATTTGGAATATTTTCTAATTCATAATCTTTTTTTATAAAATCATTGATACCTACTCCAGCACCAAACCAGTGAATATTCTCTTTTAATTTATCTTGTATATTATTTAAAAAATCTACTCTTTTTTTGTGCCCTGGAATATTGATTCTGTTTGAATGCAAAACACAAAAATTTTTATCTTTAATAAAACTACTATTTTTGTGATAATTTATACCAATATTATTTTTCTTAAACTGTGACAGTCCATGAAATCCATTTATAGTCCAATATTGAAAAGGTGGACTTTTAATAACATTATTTCTATCTATATTATAGAAAGAAAATATTTTACTAAAATTATCCAAAAAATCAGATCCTTCTTTTTTTAACCACCACTCAGTAAAAAATCCAGTTTCAGAGGATAGAAAAAAAACATTTTCTTTGTTTATATAACATTCATAATCATCATGGAATGGAAAGTCAACTATAAACCAAACATCAGCATTTTTTATATCAGAGTTTATAAAAAACTCTAAATCTTTATAAAAATTACCAGTTCCTGTATATTCGTCTAAATTATAATTTTTAGGTAGGCTATTAATAGTTACTTTTATTTTCACAATAAAAGTATTTTTTTATTCTGCTGCTGGTTCTTCTGCTAGTTCCTCTAACATCTCTGCTGGAGGTGTTGGTGGACTATATTTTTCTCCATCCCATATCCAACCAAATACAGCGCCATTTGCTGCTTCTGCATCTACTAAACTACAGTTTAAATCAATTTCAGATTGTTCTTTGTTATCTGTAAGAATAATATTAATAACTTCATTAGCCCTACTTAATACTGCATATCTTGTCATATTTGCTCCTTTTAATAATATATGTAGATAACGCCATTACCACCAGCACCACCAGCACCGCCAGCACCGCCGTTATATCCGTTGTTTGGGGCAGAACCAGCACCAGCACGTACACCGCCAGCACCTCCGCCGCCGCCTCCACCAGCACCATATCCATTTGCAGCGTTTCCTGCAGTTCCACTGTCAGCATTGTTATTCATAGATCTGCCGCCAGCACCGCCGCCGCCATTTCCTCCAGAAGAATTACTTCCACCAGTTCCAGTTCCACCAGTTCCACCAGCAGTTGCTCCTTCAGCATTAAAGTTATTATCTGTTTGTCCTCCACGACCACCGCCGCCGCCTCCGCCGCCTGGACAGTATCCAGATCCACCATTGGTACCACCTCTAGCAATTCCGCCGCCAGCGCCGCCTGCGCCGCCACCACCTGATATCACACCATTTCCACCTGCACTACTGTTTCCACTAGTATGATTACCACCAGAGTTTTGAGTTCCTGAGCCACCTGCAGCCCCGCCTCCAGCCGCTACTGAAGAAACACCAGAACTGTCAGAATTAGCAGCCGTTCCTCCTGCTGTGGCTCCAGCACCTGCAGGAGAACCAAAATACCCAGCAACTCCAGAACTTCCTGAGCCACCAGCAGCGCCAGTTCCACCAGCATTATCATATCCAGAACCGCCAGGTCCACCACCACCTCCGCCAGCAGCAGAAGGACCATTTGCACTACTTCCATCCCTGCCATTTACGTTAACACTTCTATTAGTAGCACCTGCACCACCTGAGCCAGATCCTCCGCCTCCGCCGCCGCCAGCGCTCATCCATCCATATGTTGTTGATCCACCAGAGGTTCCTGAGTTTCCAGCGTTTCCAGAAGTTCCTAAACTGTTACTACCATTGCCACCATTGCCAGCAGCACCTGCTGCGCCTATAGCGCATACTGAAGATTTTGAAATCCATCCATATGTAATTCCGCCACCGCCACCACCTGCGCCTCCACCACCGCCGCCACTAAGACCAGAATAAGTAGAATTACCAGATCCGCCACCACCTCCGCCGCCTCCGCCGCCGCCAACTAAAACAACATAAACCCAGTTAACTGTTGATGGAATTCCAGTAACTGTTGTTCCAGATGTGATTGTTTGTTGAAGAGTTACCTTAGAAGGGTCGTACCCTCCCGCTGCTGCTTGTGGTGGAAATAGTGAAATGGCCATTACTTACTCCTTATGAAATTTCAATTCCAGAAATATGGAATGTTACTGCTGTGGTTACTGCACTTGCTGTAATTTGCATATTTGAAGTTGTTGCATTGTACTCAAGTACTTGTTTAAGATCAATTAATTGTGTTGTATTTGGGGCTACCGCCGAGGTAGCAGCAAAATTAGTTCCACCAATATTTAAAGTAAAAGTAGATGTTGATGCAAGTGGGTTACATACTGCAATGTTTGTAATTACCGCTGTTGTTCCTGTTGCTGGCACGGTATATAAAGGTGCAGCAGTTCCTGAAGTTGTTGCAGCACCACGAAAAAGTGCTTTAGTTGTTGTAGCCATTAGTTACTACCTCCAATAGTATTATATAGCATTTTATAGTGCTCCCATTAGGATAAGCATAAATTCGTCTTTGATACTTCCTACATGCCCCGCACCAGTCATAACAATATCACCTGTTGAGGTTACTGCACCAGTAAGAATTGGAGCAGTTAAAGTCTTATTGCTCATTGTCATTGTATTGCTTGTGGTAGCAACGAATGTTGTATCTACCGACAAAGTTACGCTGCCAGCGGTTCCGCCTCCGCTTAAACCTGTGCCTGCTGTAACTCCAGAAATATCTCCATCATTAGCAACCCATGAAGATCCATTGTAATATTGCCATTGGTTAATTGTGCTACCGCCAGCATCTTGACGCAAAAATGCAACTGTTCCATGAACTGGAGATGTAATTGCTGCGTCACGTGCAGCGGGATTTAAAAAGTTATTAATACCTTCTCTAGATGTAAGCGAATCTGCGAAGGTAACGTCACTGGAAAAATTATTTACACCTGTCCATGTGTATCCTGCAGAGGTATCTATTGCACCGCCTAGTTGTAGCCATACATCAGTTTCCTGATCGTACATGAAGGCTGGTTTGCCAGAGTAGTTAAATGTAGTAGGCATAGTGTTTATTATAGCAGGTTTCTTACTGCTACCCTCTCACGAAAATTATACCATAAATCAACGGTATTCTTTGGGCTGTCTGAACTGTCTCTTATAAGAATCAAAAAATACAGACCTTAGTTTATTTGTTACCTTTGCCTGTTGTTGGAATTCTTCATTGCTACCTATTTCCATTTGGAACTCATCTCGTTTAAATGGAATAACTTGCATTATTGGAGTACCCGCTGGAATTAGGCCATCCATTTTTGGATCCCGCAAAACAAAGGGGAAGTTAACAGGAGCATTATAAGTATCAGTATCTACAACTGCAGGCAAAACAATAATAGGTGTTTCTCTATGAAGCGGGGATACAAAAAGAGACGAATACCCTGGAGGAGTTGTTATAGCCCAAGCATTATTCCATTTAGGATAACTAAATTCATGCCCTGCTCCATCTGGATGTTCTGGTAATTGATGTTTAGGATGAAATGAAATAGCACCAAAGTTAGCCCATTCATAATATGGTGCAACATTTCCATTTTCGTCGGGGCGTTGAGAAACCCATAAATCAACATGAGTAGAAATAATATACCCACCAGTTATAGCATCAAAGATAGGCATACAACGTTTTGCTGTTGCTGTTGTACCTGCATTGCCGTCTGGTCTTTTTTCTCCCCCGACATAAGAATCTAATTTCTTATACCACTCAGGAATTATTTTTGAAGCGGGTACTGGACGATATTCTTCTGGTACCCCAATAGTATCTGTAAATTTAATTATTTGTGTCATTTAACTCCCCCCAAATATTAGTATAACACAAAGTTTACTATTTTACTAGTGCGTTGGCTTCTTCTTCAGTTAGGCCAAGGGCTAGTAGTTTTGCTATACCACTGGCTTTGACGGCTGCTGCTGCCTCTGCTGCTGCAATACGCTCTGCTTCTGCTACAGCAAATGCTGCTGCATCTGCCTCACGCTGTGCGATTTCTTCGGCGGTAAGCGGAACAATTGTTTGTTCTTTAGTTTCACAATTGATCACTAACTTAGTTAATGGTTCTGACATTATTTCCTCCTTTGTTTTTATTTAATTTCATGATTTGCCCTATGATTTCTTAATGCCGTAAAGTGTAGCAATGGTGCCAGTGTTATAATTTTGAAGATTGTCAGTTTTCAAAACAATAGAAGTAATAGCGCTTGTTTGCGACCATAACCCTGCTATCATATGTATATATGCTAGTGTTGCGTTAGTTTCAGAAGCCGAATCTACCGAATATGCTTTATAGTTACTAGAAGTGTATTCTGGTATATAGACCATTTTATTGCTATAAGTGTTAGCAGTTGCGCCATTGCCAGGCATACCGCCAATAAAGCCGCCTTGACCTGAATAAGCATTACTCCCCTGAAGCGCACTACTACCATTACCGTATGCATAAATATTACTATAATCTTGGTCAACATTATTAAAACTCATTGTCTCATCTGAAAATGTTCCTGCCACTACGCTTCTTGCTGAAATCATAAGGCATAAATCAGTATAAGTTTGTGGTATAGAAGAAAAAGTTATACTTCCTGTTGGTGAAGTTACCGTGACTGTTGCTATTGGTTCGAAAGTATTTGCCATTTTTTATGCCGCCTTAATTCCATACAAAGTCCAAATAGACCCAGTTTCAAAACTTCCTGATTCTCCTGCGGGTCTATTAAAATTTAATTGAGTAATTGCCGCAGTATTACGCCACATTCCTACAATGGCTCCTGCATCAGGCGCAGGTCCACCCATAGTTCCCCATCTGCTTAGCCAAGTTTTGAATGTAGTTGTATTTGAATAATTCATAAAATTTATCACATACCAAGAACGACTTGTTCTGTTGAATGAACCTATATAACCACCATTATTATTAACGCCTCTACCTGTTATAGCGCCAATGTTTATCCAAGTAGAAGAATAATTATTGCCGCCATCGCCATTTATATCTACTTCGCCTGTCATAGCAACAGTGCTAGTGGTATTTTGTCCCATACAAACAACAACTAAATCTGTATATGTTTGAGGTATGTTAGAAAAAGTAACTGCTGAAGTTGCGCTACCTAATGTTGTAGTTGCTATTGGTTCGTATGTTGCTGGCATTATGCAACCGTCTTGATTCCGTATAGGGCGAAGTGTGAATTATTTGTAAATAAAGTTCCGTCGCCTGGTGTAATTGTCATACTTGATATAGCAGTATTAGAAACCAAATATATACTAGAATTGTAATAAATTTGTCCTTCGGTGCTTCCATTCCAATCAACACCACCAAGAGAACGAGTAACTTTATTTTTATTCGTAGATGTGTAATCTAAAATATCAAAAATAACTGCTCCAAAAAAACCATTAACTGTTGAATTACCAATACGTTGCCCTACTGTGAAGTTTCCAGTTCCGCTATTTGCAGTCATGCTTGTTCCATTACCAAATAATTGATGGTATCTGTTAGTTGTTGTCGTATCGCCATTAAATCTTACTAAAGTGCCATCGCTACCAGGATAAGAATAATTGCTTTGAGCAAACATTCTTAATTGTAAATGCGTGTAAATTTGCGGAATAGAACTAAAAGTGATAGTAGAACTTCCGCCACTACCAACAGTTGCAGTAGCGATAGATGAAAAGTTACCTGCTGCAGCAAAAGATCCCCATCCATAAGCCTTTGCACCACCTATGAGTTCTGTTATTGGACTCATGTATTTACCTACGCAAACTTAGTTTGGGATGCTAGAACTGTGTAAGATGTGGCTGCTGTTTTGATGATGTTATAAACATAGGCATCGATGCTTGATGCATTCCCCGCTGTTGGCGCAGTGCCACCCTGCCACTTTACGCTTACTGCGCTTGTAGCGCCATCAACTGTAAGAACAGTTGGATAAAAAGCAGTAGCGCCATTAGTATTAAGCCAAACCACAGTAATTGAATCTCCTGTAGTTAGAACATTATTTAGCGAGGTATTTGAACTATGACGAACATTAATAACATGATTAGAACTTGCGCTATTTGTGTAATATAGTGTTCCTGATGTTATTGTGTCGATATTTATAGTTCCCGTCGCAGAAGCAGCAGTTACAGTTAAACGCTCTTCTGGTGCAATAAAGATTGGGTTTGTCAATGTTTTATTTGTAAGAGTATCTGTTGTATCTGTACCAACAAGAGTTGTAGTTGCATCTGGAAGGCTTACTGTTCTATCTGCAGTCGGATCTGTTGCAACAAGTACTGTCTCATTTAAATCATCTGTTGTACCTTCAAATGAAATTCCGTGTGTCGCTGGAAGTACAATACCATGAATAACAACAGTTCCACCTGTAGCAGTAATTGTTCCACCATTAATTGTTGGTGTTGTTAAAGTTTTATTTGTTAAAGTTTGTGTACCAGTTAAAGTTGTAACAGTCGAATCAATTGCAACTGATGGAATTGGTCCTGTACCGTTTGTTACTGTTATTCCTGTACCCGCTGAAACAGCAGACACGTCTCCAGTCTCGGCGGTATTTACCCAGTTAGTTCCATTATAAACAAGAGTCTGCCCAGAAGCGGCGGTACTTATAACAACATCGCTCAATCCATCTAAACTCTGTACTGCAATACCAGCAAGGGGATACCAAGTATCATCACTTGAGTCATAGACATACCCTGGTTTCGGGGTATCTGTGTTAAATGTTGGCATTATCGCTCCTTATTGTTATTATAGCAGGTTTCTCTTGCTATTCCTCAATTTTTTCTCCAAAATTGTCCCAACTTAAAGTTTCTTCATTCCAACGATAATAGTGATCATTATCTGGCTGTGGAATAGGTGCTTTCCAGGCACAGGTATCTTCATCAAAAATCCAAGATTCAAAATATTTTATTGGTATAAAGGCATCTCGTTCTTCATCATAAGTGCCACCAACCTGTGCATAATTTTTTCTAAATGGAGTTCCATCAAATCTGTGTTGACCTAAATGTGTATTATATGATGTTCTCTTGCACTTCATATTATGAAAATTACCATAATATTCTTCCCAGTCAATAATTTCATCAACAACTTCGTCTTCATTTCTACCTACAAGAACATTGACTACTACGTTATTTTCATCTAATAATGCATAATGTGCCATTTTTACCAACTCACGTTTCCACTTCCACCAGTAAATTTATAAACTTTGTATCCAGGCCTAGAGTTGGTATTTAAATTATAACTAAGTCCTCCAGAAACTGTGGCAGATTTTTCATTGCTTGAGTGGGCTAAAATTACAGTTCCAGATCCACCATTGTGGAATCCCCAACCTCCGCCGCCTGCACCACTATTTGCTGCTCCATCGCTAGCATCTCCATTCGCATTCCATACCCATGGATAATATCCTTGACCAAATCCTCCACCACCGTATGAATAGTAGTTAGTTCCGCCTTCAATATTTGTTGCTAATGCACCACCGCCACCTCCAGCCTGTCCTGGCTCTGAATAACCAAACTCATTTCCATTATTTGGATCTATTGCTTTACTTCCATCACCACCTGGCCCACCATATCCACCCCCACCTCCGCTTGAGCCAGAATGATTAGTTTTACCACCTATATGACCTTGGCCAGCAATTGCGCCTCCACGGCCATTGTTATTAAATACTCCGCAGCCTCCACCAGAAGCACCAGAATTTCCCTGACCATGTCCACCATTTCCACCAGCGGAAGGCGTAAATGATACAAAGTTAGATGTTCCGCCTCCACCTGCAATAGAAATAGAATAATTAGTTGCAGCGCTTACAGATTGGGTTCCAATCATAGCACCACCTGCCCCACCGCCAGCAAAAGATCCAGTTCCACCACCAGAAACAACAACATACTCAACACTACTTGGTGCTGGCTGATTTGGCATGACTGATCCGCTTGCTGCAGATGCTGCAGATGTTCCATTAGCATTAACTGCTGCAATTGTAAAAGTATACGAGGTTCCAGAACCATACGATGCAGTTGCAGTTCTTGGTGATGTTGTTCCAGCATTAGTAGAAACTGATATTGATGGACTGCCTACTATTGTATATGATGTAATATTTGATCCACCAGTAGCATTAGCAGTAAATGTTAAAGAAACCTGATTGTCTGCTGCTCTTGATGCTGCTCCAACAGTTGGTGCTTGTGGAACAGTTGTTGCAGTAGCGTTTACGCTAGATGATGCTATAGCAGTTCCTATAGCATTAATTGCTGAAACTCTATAATCGTATCTTTGTGCACTTGACAAACCTGTATCTGAATATGTTGATGTAGCAGAACCTGTGTTTGCTACTAATGTAGAAAATGTTGATCCTGAGTTTGTAGATCTTTCAATTAAATACCCAGTAATTGGGGCACCGTTGCTTGATGGTGCAGTCCAAGAAATATCAATTCGTCCATTATTATAAGCACGACCAGATCCTACATCTGTAGCAGCAATAGTTGTTATTTGGCTTGGCCTACCTCCACCAAATCTACCAAATCCTCTTACAGATCCTCCACCACGAGTTCCAAGTGTTGGCAACTACCCCACCTCCTAGGCAAATCTAGTCTGTGCTGCAAAAACAGTGAAAGCAGACGCTACTGTTGATGTATTTGCTACTTTCATTGCTGTTATTGAATAAATATCAATACTAGAAGTGTTGCCAGCAGTTGGTGCTGTTGCATTTTGCCACTTTGTGGCGGAAGTTACAGAAGAGCCATCAATTTCTATTGAAGTCATATATCTTGCAGCACCTGCACCATTAGTTACAAGATTTGCAATCGTTAAAGACTGTCCCGTTGTCATCAAGTTATTGAGAGAAGTTGATGCGCTTCCAGTTACATTCAAAATCCAGTTTGCGCTGGCTGCTGATGTGTAATATACAACAGATCCTTGATCCATAACGTTGTGAATTATAGTTCCTGTTGCAGAAAATGAAGTAACTGCTGCAGCCTCTATAATTTCTTCTACTTTTGTTACTCCTGCAAGAGTTGCATTGTTAATTGTTGGAGATGTTAAAGTCTTGTTTGTAAGAGTTTCTGATCCAGCAATGGAAGCAACATCAGCATCAGATACAGCAGTATTTAGTTGTGCAAGTGTTGTTGTTACCGTGTTAGAAGAGAAAGAAAAAGTTTTATTTGTTAATGTTTGCGCTGTATTTAAATCAACAACCGTTGCTGTATCAATTGCAACAGATGGAATAGGTCCAGCACCATTTGTAACTGTAATACCTGTACCAGCAGAAACTGCGGTTAGATCTCCTGGATCACTCCATGCAAGTCCACTTGTTGTACTTGAGTCTGCCTTTAGATATTGTCCATTACTTCCAACTGTCAAAACTGTGACGGTATCATTAGAAACACCTGCAAGCAAATCTCCCTTTGCTGCAATAATTGCTGCTGGAATAAATGGGTTTCCAGTTGTAGAAGTAGATGCATCTTTGTCTACCCAGATAACACCAGATGTAATATTAGATGTAGGAGCATTGTTATTATAAATTGCGGTAGCGCCAATAACAGAACTTGTCATTGATCCATCAAGATCAACCCAGATATATCCGTCTGGAATTCCTGATGGTGTAAAGTCTCCAGCAACTGGAGCACTTGATGTTGCATCTCCACCAGATGATGGACGTGCTTCTAGTAATGCAATATCAGATTCAATTTCTTTAAGCCAATAGGCTAAACCACCAGAACCAATTCCAGCGGTAGTTGCAATAGAAGTATATGCTCCATAGTGATATGCTTTAAACGCATTCTGGATATCTGCTGAATCTGTTAAACCTGGTATATTAACACTGTATATCGTGCCAATACTTTCTACTGCCATAGGATCACCTCTCCAAAATTATACCACATTCTTACGATTCGCCTGCTTCGACTATCGTAATAAAAAAGTGGACAACTACTTCCTCGGCCAAATTAGACCAAGTACTACTTACGTATTCAACAGCCTCTAAATCAATCACCAGATCATCTCCAGATATGCTTACAAGGGTCATAGCAGAGGCTACAGGGCTGTCGTGAGCAATGCTGTACTGAATACTAAAGTTATCTGCTACAAAGGCTGTTTCTGCGTCTGTAATGTCTGCAATAGGAATTATTACTTCTGCAGTACCGCCAGCAAATGTGACAGCATAGTTCTTGCTAAAAATAGTTGGATTCATTTTTAATACTTCAATCCAAGTATCTCCACCAGGTTGTGCTACATATTGATATAAATATCCATAATCAGCGCCTGGCGATGTATTTATATATAAATCATTAAGTTCTGGTGTTTGACCAATTTCTACACTATTTGGATTTCCAACGCCAACAAATACTTGACTACCACGAATTCCTTGTGGACCAATATCAACTAATAATTCAATTGTAGATGGTGGACCTAGAACTGTAATGTCATCATTAGATAATAATACTTCTGGCATTATACGGCACCCGTAACCTGCTCTGTTACAGATATCGTGCCAGTTAAAAGTGTGTATACAAGAGAAGCACCAGAATCAACTTGTACGTCATAAACATATGTTCCTGGAGCAAGTTGTTCTCCCACACCTGGCAAAATTGTACATGTAACTAAATTATTTACTTCATCAACTACGGCTTGTGCTTCATACTGAACAACGCTTGTTGCTGCTCCTCGGGCGGTAGCAATAAAGAAATCCGCATCATAACCATCTAAATCAAAAGCAGAACCATCAGAGTTTTTTGGACGAATGACAAATTGGTTTGTATCGCCACGGTAGTAACTAAAATTATATGTTGCTGGAAATGCCATTAGCGTGACACCTTATAAATCTTTCCGTCTACTTTAATAACAGGTGGAATATCAGTGCGTGTATCACTGATTTTTACGACGGTAGGCAAAGTCATAATGATCCTCCTGGAGTAATATCTCCCAATACTCTAATTGTACCAATAACTGGAGTCCAAGCAGTGTCTTCTCCCGATACTGGAATATGTGCTGTTAAATCAAAAGGCAGTTCGGCTACGATGGTTTTATATGTGCTACCCCATTTTTCAGTCAGTGATGCGGGGGCAGTAATAGTCACCGATCCAGTAGTAGCAGTAACTGATAATTCATCTAGCACGTCCCCAGTTGGATCATAAGCAGTTGCTTCAAAAGTCCAAGTAGAAGTATTCCATTTTGTTATTTCATCATCATTTAAAAAATCTACCTTTAGCGTAGCGGTGTCGCCACGAACAACATTCCATTGAATATTGGCTGGATTCGCTCCGAATTTATAGGTATCAGAAACAACAAAGGATTTTTCAGTCATAATGTTTGATTATACCACGAAAATAAGGCTGAACCCGTCAGGGGCAGTGGGGGTGGGTAGAGAGCAACCTGACGGGCCAGCACGTTTATTCTAACATTATTTAGGACATATCGGACAGTTTTATAACGATTTGGTAAATTTTTTAAAAAAGTTGAGTTTTACTCTTGACAAGAAAATTTTATAGTGTATACTTAAATATTAAGAGGGTAAATGGTTAAAAGAAAAAAGATATATAGATTACTTATTAACGTGATCTTCAAGATGAATCAACATAGCGTCGTATAGTTTATCTACTTTTGATTCAAGCCGAGTTACTTGATCTTTCATGCTAGATCCACTATTTGGCTTTAGTTCGATCATTATTTCTTCAATGTATTTTTTCAAGATCCACCTCAAAACTAGTCCCACCGAGCCGACGATTCCAATTATCGTTGCAACCAATCCAGCCCATTCTTGTGGTGACATAATGAAGAAATTATATCACGTATTTTCGGCGGGACGCAAAAAGAATAACAAACCATCAATGACTAACACGAATCAAAGATACGAATAGCGTCAAGATTCTGGTTTGCATTCTATAAGCCCATAAGGTATAATGGCTGATATGGATAACCAGAATGACCGTGATGTAAAACCCTGGGATCTATTAAATCCAAATCAGCCAAGGTCTGTTGAGGAATTGCATATAGCCCGATTAGAGATATGTAGGGGATGTGAGTTTTTTAAACCAAGGACAGAGCGCTGTAGCAAATGTGGATGTTTTATGAAGTTAAAGACAAAGTTGGAAAATGCTAAGTGTCCAGTTGGAAAGTGGTAGGGTTTTTTATACCCCGCCGATTTTTTGCAAATAGGCAAAATAATTTAACAAACCAAATAGCAGGATTAAGAGTGCTATAGCGTATTTTATATAGACCACCAGCCTCTTATGGTACCGCCCTCTACTGGGCAAATATATTCTTTGTTTTTACCAGATGCATAATATTCTTTAAATAGTCTTAGATCTAATTCTCTATCAGGCTCATGGGTATACCGCCCACAATGAGGGCAAACCTCGGAATTGACATATTCATATACGTGGATACAGGGAGTGGGGTTTGGCATGTATTTATTATACCCTGGAAAATCTGAATATTTTTTCATTTTGAGAAAATCTGAATATTTTTCTAAGATGTATGATGCATGATTTTAAAAAATAAAATAAAAAAAATAGTGCGACCACTACTAGAGAGATCGCACCTAGGGGCATTTACCTAACGGGAGCAGTGCCCTGTAAGTATCCGTCAATACCTAATAAATCACAAGTAATTTTTACTCTCTGATTTTTCTTTAGAGATTTTTTATACAAATCTATAAAGTAATAAACATTTTCTTTAGTAGGCAAATCCATTGTTGATGTGTTGCCTGACATACTAGTTATTGTTAGTTTCATTTTTATCTACCTCGCTTTTTTCGTAATGTGTTCTGTCATAGTTAGCAAGTGTCCCACCATTGGCTAGGTGGGCTATCCTGCGTAATTGTTCATCTGAGTAAGTAGCCACTATGCTACACACTCGCAAGGCTCAACGCCGTAATCATCGTTATCTCCGTAGAAAATAACGCCGTGCCCGTAGCACTCATCGCAATTTATTCTTTCTAATGCGTTTATCATTTTTAGTTATCCTTTCTTTCTTAAAGTGTAGCAGGGGCTACTGACATAGCCTCTACTGTAAATCCGTAAGCCACTAGGCTATCCATAAGGTCATTTATCTGACGCTCATTTATCATCAACATATTTGATGTTGTAAGTATTGTATCCTCTTTGGATACTGTGTAATTTAGTGTTAGCATTTTTGCTACCTAACCTTTCTTTTTGTTATACTGTAATTCTATCTGTTGCCACTGACATTTTGGGGGGTCTGTGGGGTAGCCCCTGTGTGATTTACCTCACACTCTAGAGGCTATTAGCCCCTCTATACACTTATCGCATAGGGCAGGAATACTGCGCTTAGAGACATAGGCTTGAGAGCCACAAGTTAGACATGGTTTCTTTATCATGTTGAAATCCTTTCTGTTAATTTCTTATACTGCGTATTCTACACGCTATCACTGACATTTTCAAGTCTGCCGTCGGCGTGTCGCAAGGTATTTTTTGTGGCGTTGCTCACACCCTGCCCACCCCCGAGGTCGGGCGTGTCGTGCCCCGGGGATGTCCGTTTTGCACCATTTGCCTATGTGATTCAATTCACAAAAATAGTTTTTTGCAATGTCCGATTTGTCATACTTACTCGCTAGTAGATGTCAGTGCCCCCTGTTATACTTCCAGTATAGAAAATAAAGAAAGGAGTTCAAAATGAACTTACTAAATAATAACTTCTACAAAGTTCCTAACGGATACTTTCAGATTAGTAATAACACTAATCTAAATTGCGACCATAAAGGTTTCGCAGATAAAAAAGGTTTTACTTTCTCTAATGGTAAAACTTCAATAATCAGAACTTGCGAAAGTTGTGGTTCTGAAAAAAGATTTAGTTCTTACAAAAAATAATAACTAAATAAAAAATTCTCTGCTAATAAAAATTAGTAGAAAATTCCCGGGGGCTTTCCACAGGGTTATCCACAGCCTTAAGATGTGAGGTTTATCACAAAAAAAGATTTCCGACACGCCCGAAATACAGGGCAAAATGTCAGACCCCCCTGTTAGACTTACAGTATCAAAATTAAATAGTGCTAAATGAGCCTAGCAAATAAGTCTAGAAATAGAATGAGCCTAGCAAATAAGTTAGCACACGATAAGAAAGGAAAACTAAATGACTACAATTGAAATTGTCTTAGAAAATGGTTTTAACATTCAAGATAAGATTTGCGTATTTTGCTCAAATACCCTTGACCGTTGGGATCAATTCTGCCACTCTTGCCAAGAGTATAAAGGCGTGATGAATGTCGTTGACGCCGTAGACTACTACGGAGTAGACATCTTGGGTGTGTGAGGTAAATCACACGCCACAAGCGTGGGTCTAATTTGACTTTAACGCTAAAAAATGAAATAATAGCACTATTAGAAAGTATCTTAGAAAGGATAACTTAAATGAAAACTTATTCAATTCCAGACCTGTTAGTGGGTCAAACTTATTACCCTCGCTCCCTTGCGAGAAAATACCAATACGGCGAAATCAATTTCGCTGAAAAGCGTGAGGATATTTATTTATCCGAAGGCTATGAGGCTTTCGCAATTCGCTTCAATGGTCATCGTTGGGCTACTGTCGC
>Ga0315904_10002335_pt1 | contig 29442 bp, 23 predicted proteins | sample LakEriMetagenome_6_FD_203529 | JGI IMG/M metagenome (GOLD analysis project Ga0315904, IMG submission 203529) | Freshwater fungal communities from buoy surface, Lake Erie, Ohio, United States - Buoy 12 MA120 | ecosystem: Environmental > Aquatic > Freshwater > Lake | place: USA: Lake Erie, Ohio...
GAAGCGGCCTGCGGCGGCGCGTGCGGATGACTTCCGGGAAATCTATGCAGACTTCTCCCAGGAAGCGGCCAAGGTTCAGGCCGGACGCTGCTCGCAGTGCGGCGTGCCCTTCTGCCAACAGGGCTGCCCGCTACAGAACAATATCCCCGACTGGCTGAAGCTTGCCGCCGAGGACCGGATGGAAGAGGCCTGGCGCGTATCCTCTGCCACCAACAACATGCCGGAGATCTGCGGCCGCATCTGCCCGCAGGACCGGCTCTGCGAGGGCATCTGCACGATCGAACAGTCCGGCCACGGCACGGTGACGATCGGCTCGATCGAGAAACACATCACCGACACGGCCTGGGCCGAAGGCTGGATCCAGCCGATCAGGCCGCCGCGCGAGCGGGCGCAGTCGGCTGGCATCATCGGGGCAGGGCCGGGCGGCCTCGCCGCCGCCGAGCAGCTGCGCCGCAAGGGCTATCAGGTCACGGTATACGACGCCTATGACCGGGGCGGCGGATTGCTCGTGTACGGCATTCCCGGTTTCAAGCTGGAAAAGGACGTCGTCGAGCGCCGCATCCGGCACCTTGAGGCCTCTGGCATCCGGTTCAGGTTCAACACGCGCGTCGGCAAGGATGTCTCGCTGGGCGACCTGCGCGCCGAGCATGACACCGTGCTGATCGCCACCGGCGTCTACGCAGCGAAGGACCTCAAATGTCCGGGCAGCGGCGCCGAAGGCGTGCTGGCGGCGCTGGATTATCTGACCGCCTCGAACCGCAAGGGCCTGGGTGACACCGTGGACGCTTTCGAATCCGGCGAACTGAATGCCGAAGGCAAGCGCGTCGTGGTCATCGGCGGCGGCGATACCGCGATGGACTGTGTACGGACGGCCGTGCGTCAGGGCGCCAAATCGGTGACCTGCCTCTATCGCCGCGACCGCGCCAACATGCCGGGCTCGCAGCGCGAAGTGCAGAATGCCGAGGAAGAGGGCGTCGTATTTGAATGGCTCAGCGCGCCGGAAGCGATTCTTGATTCCAAGAATGGCAAGGTGAAAGCCGTGCGCGCCAGCAAGATGAAGCTGGGAGAGCCGGATGCCTCCGGCCGGCAGACACCGGTCAAGTCCGGAGAGATGATCGACGTGAAGGCCGACATGGTGATCAAGGCGCTCGGGTTTGACCCGGAGGACCTGCCGCTGCTGTTCAATGAACCGGCCTTGACGGTCAACCGCTGGGGCGCGGTGCGGGTCGACTACGCGACGATGCAGACCAGCCTGCCGGGCGTCTATGCGGCGGGCGATATCGTGCGCGGCGCCTCGCTCGTTGTCTGGGCGATCAAGGATGGCCGCGATGCGGCCGAGGCAATGCACAAGGCGATGAAAGCCATGGCGTCCACCAAAGTGGCGGCGGAGTAAGTCAGATGTCAGACTATGTGAAGCAGTACGAAGCCAATCGCCAGAAACTGATCGATGGCCATGCCTACAATCCGGAAGACGAGAAAGACGCCTGCGGCGTCGGTCTCGTGGTCGCGCTCGACGGCAAGCCGAAGCGCGAGATTGTGGCGATGGGCATCGCGGCCCTGAAGAACGTCTGGCACCGCGGCGCAGTGGACGCCGACGGCAAGACCGGCGACGGCGCAGGTATTCGCCTCGACGTACCGCAGGACTTCTTCCGCGAGCACGTCAGCCGCACGGGCCACACCCCGACTGACGACCGTATCTGCGTGGGCCAGATCTTTCTTCCGCGTACAGATTTTTCGGCGCAGGAAGCGGGCCGTACGATCGTCGAACGGGAGGTTCTGCGGTCCGGATTCTACATCTACGGCTGGCGTCAGCCGCCGGTGGATGTCTCCGTCATCGGACAGAAGGCCAAGGACACACGCCCCGCCATCGAGCAGATCATGTTCCGCGATGCCCGTGGCCGCAGCACGGAAGACATGGAGCGCGAGCTCTACATCTGCCGCCGCCGCATCGAGCGGCGTGCGCGCGAGGCGAGCATCCCGTCCTTCTATGTCTGCTCGCTGAACCACAAGTCGCTGATCTACAAGGGCATGTTCCTGGCCGCCGACATCGACAATTTCTATCTCGACCTGCGTGACGAGCGGTTCGTCTCGGCGTTCGCGATCTATCACCAGCGCTATTCGACCAACACCTTCCCGCAATGGGCGCTGGCTCAGCCCTTCCGGATGATCGCGCACAACGGCGAGATCAACACGCTGCGTGGCAACAAGAACTGGATGAAGAGCCACGAGATCCGGATGGTCTCCGAGGCTTACGGCGACGATGTCGACGACATCAAGCCGATCATCCCGGACGGCACTTCGGATTCTGGCGCGCTCGACGCCGTCTGGGAGATGCTCTGCAAGTCTGGCCGCTCGGCGCCGATGGCGAAGGCGATGCTGATCCCGGAAGCCTGGTCGAAGCGCGAGTCGGTCATGCCGATGGCGCATCGGGCTCTGTACGATTATTGCAACTCCGTGATGGAGCCCTGGGACGGCCCGGCCGGCATCGCCGCCTTCGACGGCCGCTGGGCGGTCGCGGGGCTGGACCGCAACGGCCTGCGCCCGCTGCGCTATGCTCTGACGACGGATGGTATCCTTGCGGTTGGTTCGGAAACCGGCATGTGCCCACTTGGTGATCACGAAATCGCCCGGCGCGGGTCCATTCCTGCGGGCGGAATGATCGCGGCGGACCTCGAGACCGGAAAGTTCTATGACCATCGGGAGATCGTTGATCATCTTGCCGCAAAGGCGCCTTACGAGGAATGGCTGCAGGCTGTGGTCGAGCTGGAGCCCGAAATCGGCCCCGGCCCGGAACCGGTTCTGTTCAGCCGCGAAGAACTGCTGCGCCGCCAGACGGCCGCCGGTTTCACGCTTGAGACACTGGAGCTGATCCTCGCGCCGATGGCCGAAAGCTCGAAGGAAGCAATCGGATCGATGGGCGATGACACGGCGCCTGCCGTTCTGTCTTCGGCGTATCGGCCGATGAGCCATTTCTTCCGCCAGAATTTCAGCCAGGTGACGAACCCTCCGATCGATCCTCTGCGTGAGGGCCGGGTGATGAGCCTGCGCACGCGGTTCAAGAACCTCGGCAACGTTCTCGATACGGACAAATCCCAGCAGGAAGTTTTTGTGCTCGAAAGCCCGGTGCTGACCACCGGGATGTATGAGCGCATGCACACCCGCCTCGGTCTTGGTACCGAAGTCATCGATTGCACCTTTGCCGCAGATGCGGTGACCTCGGAAGGCGCCGCCCTGAAAGACGCGCTGGAGCGCATCCGGCGCGAAGCCGAAGAGGCCGTTCGGGCCGGGCGCGAACACATCATCCTTACGGACGAGCATCAATCAGCGACACGCATTACCGTACCGATGATCCTCGCGACCGGCGCCGTGCACTCGCACCTTGTGGCGCAGGGGCTTCGCACCTTCTGCTCGATCACTGTGCGTTCGGCAGAATGTCTGGACACGCACTATTTCGCGGTGCTGATCGGCGTCGGCGCAACCTGCGTGAACGCGTACCTTGCGCAAGATGCCATAGCTGACCGCCACGCCCGCGGCCTGCTGGGCGACCTCTCGCTGGGCCAGGCCGTCAAAAACTTCAAGGACGCGGTCGAGGCAGGCCTCCTGAAGATCATCTCCAAGATGGGCATCTCGGTCATCTCTTCCTATCGCGGCGGATACAACTTCGAAGCGCTCGGCCTCAGCCGCGCCCTCGTCGCTGACTATTTCCCCGGCATGTCGAGCCGCATCTCGGGCCTTGGCCTTGCGGGTCTCGAAGAGAACGCGCTCGTGCGCCACCAGAAGGCGTTTGACGAAGATGTCATCTCGCTGCCGGTCGGCGGCTTCTACCGCCTGCGCGCCTCTGACGAACTGCACGCGCTGGACGGCACGCTGATCCACACGCTGCAGGCAGCCTGCGACCGCGGCGACTATGCGATCTATCGCAAGTATGTCGACGCCGTGCACGCCCGTGACCCGATCCAGTTGCGCGACCTGCTCGACTTCAAAGCCGCCGGAGAGGCGATCCCGCTGAGCCAGGTTCAGTCGATCAATGAAATCCGCAAGCGCTTCGTCACCCCCGGCATGTCGCTCGGCGCGCTGTCGCCGGAAGCGCATGGCACGTTGAACGTTGCGATGAACCGGATTGGCGCAAAGTCCGTGTCCGGAGAAGGCGGCGAGGACCGCGCGCGCTACCGGCCCCTGCCAAACGGCGACAACATGAACTCGGCGGTCAAGCAGATCGCCTCCGGCCGCTTCGGCGTGACGGCGGAATACTTAAATGAATGCCGCGAGATCGAGATCAAGGTCGCGCAAGGCGCCAAGCCGGGGGAAGGCGGCCAGCTGCCCGGATTTAAGGTAACGGAACTGATCGCGAAACTGCGCCATGCCACCCCCGGCGTGACGCTGATCTCGCCGCCGCCGCACCATGACATCTACTCGATCGAAGACCTCGCCCAGCTGATCTACGACCTTAAGCAGATCAACCCGGATTGCCGCGTGTGCGTGAAGCTTGTCGCCCAGTCGGGCGTCGGCACGGTCGCGGCCGGCGTTGCCAAGGCGAAGGCCGACATCATCCTGATCGCCGGCGGCGTTGGCGGCACAGGCGCAAGCCCGCAGACCTCGATCAAGTATGCAGGCCTGCCCTGGGAAATCGGTCTTGCCGAAACGCACCAGGTGCTGTCGCTAAACAACCTACGCGACAAGATCACCATCCGCACGGATGGCGGCCTGCGCACGGGACGCGACATTGTGATCGCGGCGATGCTAGGCGCGGAAGAATACGGCATCGGCACGGCTTCGCTGGTGGCGATGGGCTGTATCATGGTGCGTCAGTGTCATTCAAACACCTGCCCGGTGGGTGTCTGCACGCAGGACGAGGCGCTGCGCGCGCACTTCTCGGGTTCGCCCGACAAGGTCGTGAACCTGATGAGCTTCATTGCCGAGGATGTGCGCGAAATCCTCGCCTCGCTCGGCCTGAAATCGCTCGACCAGGCCATCGGCCGCACGGACCTGCTAAAACAGGTCAGCCGCGGCGCGTCGCACCTTGATGACCTCGACCTCAATCCGCTCCTCGTGCAGGTCGATACCGACACGCCGGTCGTCTACAAGCCGAACCGCCGCGAGCCGGTGCCCGACACGCTCGACGCCCAGATTCTGCGCGACGCCGAGCCCTTCTTCGAGCGCGGCGAGAAGATGCAGCTCGAGTACGGCGTCCAGAACACGATGCGGGCCATCGGCGCGCGGTCGAGTTCGAAGATCACGCGCAAGTTCGGAATGCATTCACTGCCCGAAGGCCGTCTCCATATCAGGCTCGAAGGCTCGGCGGGCCAGTCACTCGGCGCATTCAGCGTGCAGGGCCTGCTGCTGGAAGTGCTCGGCGACGCGAATGACTATGTCGGCAAGGGACTTTCGGGCGCAACGATCGTCGTCACCCCGCGTCCGCGTGACCGGCGCTCAGCCATCGGCGATGCGATTATCGGCAATACCTGCCTGTATGGCGCCACTGCCGGCAAGCTGTTTGCGGCCGGCACGGCAGGCGTGCGCTTTGCCGTGCGCAATTCCGGCGCAAAGACAGTTGTCGAAGGCTGCGGCGCGAATGGCTGCGAGTACATGACCAATGGCCGCGCTGTGATCCTTGGCCCGGTCGGCGACAATTTCGGCGCCGGCATGACTGGCGGCGCCGCCTTCGTCTGGGATCCGTCGAGCCGTTTCCACCAGGTCGTGAACCCGGACTCGATCGACTGGTATCCGCTCACCGACATGGCGGAGGAACACGTCGGCGAAGCCAAGGCTCTCATCGAGGAGCACGCCAAGCGCACAGGCTCACTGCGCGCCAAGGATCTGCTCGACAACTGGGAGACGACCCTCAGCCATATGCTGATGGTCGTGCCGAAGGAGGTCGCCTCGATGCTGCTCGCCCGCAAACCACCTTCGAAAAAGAAACAGGCCGAGCGCGCCTAGCGCCCGGCCTGCCTTTTCCCTCTAGGCCACCGGCGGCTTCTTCCGCCGGATGCGCGGCCAGATGAGGCGCAGCCAGATCCAGAGCAGCGCGCCGATCAGAATGAGCCAGGGCAGGCCCACTGCAAACGCGGTGACAACCGCCGCGACGGCGCTGGCAAGATTGTAGAAAAAGCTGCCGAACGCATTTCCAAGCGGCTCAAGCGCGCCTTGCGAAAGCGGGTCGGTCTTCGTCTCGTAGCCGACGGACAGCTGGCTCATGTTGACCCGCTGGCGCAGCGCCGCGAGGCTCGAGGTCAGCGAGTCGATTTCGCCGTTAACCCGGGCAAGCTCACGTTGGGTCTCCAGCAGTTCGCCCAGATTGCCAGGCCGGTCGGCCAGCAACTCCTCGATACGTTCCTGCAGCAGGATCTGCGCCTTCAGGCGCGCATCGGTGTCGATGATCGTGACGGTCAGATCTTCGGCCGTGGTCTGACGGTTTGTCACCTCGCCTTTCACCGCTTCAGCTTCCGCCTCGATGCCACTCAGAAACGTGTCAATCCATGCAGGCGTCGCCCTGATGTTCAGGGAAGCAGATGCCTGGTCTTCAGAGTAGGCGTTGAGCCAGGAATTGGTGACCACGCAAACCGCCGGGCCGGCCTTGTTGCAGGCGTCAATGTGGGCCTGCATCGTGGGCTCGATCGACTTTACGGGAATGCGCAGGCCGATCGAATGGGAGTAGGCGATGTACTGCACTGCGCCGGCGGCGTCAGGCGCGGCCTCGCCGTCTTCTGCAGCGACAGCTTCTTCCATCGGCGCGTCGGCCATCTTCATGGCTTCCGGCGCAGGCGGCGCCATGGCCGGGCTCGGTTCGTAGGCGCGGTCTGAGGCGCCGCAGGCGGCCAGCAGGATGGCTGACGCAGCGGCTGCAAGTGAAACTCGGAATTTCATGGACACGGTCCTCCCCGGAATACCCGAGCGGACACTCACGCACCAATGCCCTGAAAATGGCAATAGGGCGCCGCTTTCAGGGAGAGATGAGGCTTTTCAGGGACGGAAGGATATCCGGCGCTCGCCCGCTTCGATGGCGCGCTGAGCGTGGTGGACGAAATCGACCAGCAGGCTGCGTGTCTCGCGCGGGTCGATGATCTCTTCGGCAAGGAAGCTTTCCGCCGTCCGGAAAGGCGAGCGGATCGCCTCGAACTTCTTGTAAAGCGCCGCTTTCAGCTCTTCAGGGTTATCGGCCTCGGACAGTTCCTTGCGGAACGCCGCCTCGATCCCGCCTGCCATTGGCAGCGAGCCCCAGTCGCCACTTGGCCAGCAATAGCGCCACTTGGTCTTCGACTGGTTCATCATCGCCGAGCCTGCCAGCCCGTAAGCCTTGCGGATCACCACCGAGCAGACGGGCACGTCCGCCTGGTAGACCGCCGTCATGGCGCGCACGCCGGCACGGGTGACGCCGGCGGTCTCCGCCTTCACGCCGACAGCGAAGCCGGGGCAATCGACGAAGTGAATGACCGGCAGATGGAAAGTCGAGCACAGGTCCATGTGGCGCGTGACCTTGTCGCACACGTCCGCTGTCCAGGCCCCGTCCAGAAAAAAAGGGTCGCCGGCCATGATGCCCACAGCAAAGCCATCAATTCGCGCAAGACCGGTGACGATGCCGCGCCCCCAGTCATGGCCAATCTCGAAAAAGCTGGCGCGGTCCACCGCCGCCTCGATGATCTTGCGCGGCTTGTAGGGCGTGCGGCCATCCTTCGGCACGAGAGAGATCAGGCTCTCCTCCTTGCGTTTCGGATCGTCCGTGGGCTGAAGGCGCTCGGGAAGGTGATGCACCGACGGGGGCAGGTAGGAGAGGAAGCGCCGCGCCGCCGCAAAGGCATCCGCCTCGCTTTCGACGACGTTGTCCACAGTGCCGTTCTGCCCCTGGATCTTCCAGCCGCCGAGTTCCTCCTTGGTGACATTCTCGCCTATGGCGATGGCGACCGGCGGGCCGGCCACAAACACCTGGCTGAGCTCCTTGACCATGATCGAGAAATGGCTCGCCGCGACTCGTCCTGCGCCCATCCCGGCGCACGGCCCCAGCGCGAGCGAGACGAACGGCACCTGCGACAGGCCGGTCACGATCTCGTTCCAGCCCGGCGTCTCGGGGATATAGGTCCGCGGGTCTTTCTCCAGCGCCTTGACCGAGCCGCCACCACCCGTGCCGTCGATCATCTGAACCAGCGGCATCCGGTACTCGGTCGCCATCTTGATCATCTGGACCATCTTCTGCCAGATCGAGGCATCGGACGCCCCGCCCCGCACGGTGAAGTCGTCGGCCAGAATCACCACCGGCCGGCCCTCAAGCCGAGCCCGCCCGGTCACCGAGGTGGACGGCGTAAAGCCGGAAAGCTCGTCATCCAGCCCGTAAGTGGCCTTGCCGGCAATCTTGCCGATCTCGTGGAAGCTGCCGGGATCGGCCAGGAATGCCACGCGCTCCCGCACAGTCAGTTTGCCGCGCCCCCGCTGGCGTTCGACGGGTTCTTCACCGCCCATGTGTTCGGCCAGGCGCTCGCGCCGGCGCAGCTCTTCGATCGATTTTTCCCAACTCATGGCAAACAGGTGATCGCCTTGCCGCCGCGCCCGTCAACGGGAATCTTCTTGCTCCGCGCGCGCCGGTTTGCTTTATCCCCCCTCAGACCCAATTCCCAAGGAGGAACCCCGGATGGATCTCGCACAACTGACTGCCCGCGCTTCGGAAGCCCTGTCCGGCGGCAGCGATTTCAAGAAAAAAGTCAAGTTTGATTTCGGCAGCGTCGGCAAGCTGCTGATCGACGGCGCCAATGGCAAGGTCGACAATTCCGACGATCCCGCTGACGCCACCATTTCCGTCAACTGGGACGACTTCGCCAAGATCTCGTCCGGCGCAATGGACCCGACGATGGCCTTCATGCAGGGCAAGCTGAAAGTCACAGGTGACATGTCGGTCGCCATGCAGCTTCAAAGCCTGATGAAAAAGCTCGCCGGCTGATCCGGCTTGCCGAAAGGCATTGACCTGAAAGGCCGCCCGGAGACACCTTCGGGCGGCTTTTACTATTCGGGACATGATCCATGGATGACACGGCGGCACGGCGTTCGGGGTTTGTGACCCTTAAGGGCAATCCTGCGCCCGAGGGCGCGGCCGTTGTCTGGTTCAGGGGCGAGGCAGGCCGCGAGCTGCGCGCCTGCGCGGCGCCGGCTCTGTCCGCCGCCAAGGTGCGCGGCACCGTCATTGTCTGCCCGGGCCGGACCGAGTTCATCGAGAAATATTTCGAGGTCGGCCGCGAACTCCAGAAGATGGGCTTTGCGGTTCTGATCCTTGACTGGCCCGGCCAGGGCTTGTCGGAGCGCCTGCTCGACGACAGCAAGAAGGGTCATATCGACCGGTTCGAGACCTTCATGGGCGCGCTGGCCAATGGCCTTGAAGAACTGCAGGACAGGCTGCCGCGGCCGCACGTCTGCCTCGCGCACTCGATGGGCGGCGCGATCGCGTTGGCCGCCATCGCCCAGGATTTCGTCAGGGTCGAGGCCGCCGCTTTCGTTTCGCCGATGTGGGGTTTGAAGTCCAAGTTCTTCGGGATGAGCTATCTCGTCTGGGCGATGCGCGCCACCGGCCGCTCCGGTGACTACGCTATCCAGCCCGGTCCCCCGGAAAAGTTCGAAGCCAATATCGTCACGCACGACAAGCGGCGCTGGGAATTGCAACGCGACCTGATAGATGCGGCGCCCGATCTCGAGCTTGGCCCGGTCACCTGGGGTTGGCTGGGCGCCTCCCTTGATATCCTGGCGACTTTCACCAAGCCGAAAGCCCTGTCCCGGGTAGCCATTCCTGTCTTCGTGGCCTCCGCCTCGGAAGAGAAGCTGGTCGACAATGCCAGCCACGTGGAAATCTGCCGCCGACTCAAGGATTGCGACCACATCACGGTCGAGGGCGCCATGCATGAAATCCTCATGGAGACCGACGACCGGCGGGCGGAGTTCTGGGCTGGTTTCCAGCGGCTGCTGAAGCGGGCCGGAATCTGACCGTCAGCCTATAGATAAAAAATCAATGGAGGAATGACATGGCGCTGATTTCACTGTCCCGCATCGTGGCGCATTGGACAGCGGTCCAGCCCGCCCGCACGGCGCTCTTCCATGAAGGGGTGAGCCTCACCTGGGGCGAACTCGAGGCCCGCACCAACCGCCTCGCCCGCGCCTATCAGGCGCTCGGTGTGAAAAAGGACGACTTCGTCACCATCGCCCTGCCCAACGGCATCGAGTTTTTCGAAGCCTGCCTCGCCACCTGGAAAGCCGGCGCGACGCCGCAGCCGGTCTCTTCGCGCCTGCCTAAGTTCGAGCGCGACCAGATTGTCGAGGTCGGCGCGCCGAGCCTCGTCGTGGGTGTCGATCCCGGCGAGTACGCCCCCATTCCCTGCCTTTCTGCCGGATACAGGCCTGACGCTGCGCTGCCCAATACGCCTCTGCCCGAAGTCACGTCGGTCAGTTACAAGGCGATGACTTCCGGCGGCTCCACCGGCCGGCCCAAGCTGATCGTGTCGAAATCACCCGCTGCCTCCGATCCGGATGTGCCGCTGCTTGAGATCCCGCAGCTGGGCTGCATGCTGATCCCCGGCCCGCTCTATCACAACGGACCATTCCTCTGGGCCATGACAGCGCTGTTCAAGGGCTGCACCGTGGTCGTCACCACACGCTTCGATGCCGAGGAGACGTTGCGCCTCATTGAGGCCTACAAGGTGGATGTCGTCTACATGGTGCCGACCATGATGCGCCGCATCTGGGCACTGCCGGAGGAAGTTCGCACACGCTACGATCTCTCCGGCCTTAAGGCGCTCTGGCACCTCGCCGCCCCCTGCCCGCCCTGGCTCAAGGAATGCTTCATCGAGTGGCTGGGACCGGAGGTGATCTGGGAACTTTACGGCGGCACCGAAGGGCAGGGCTCCACCACCATTCAGGGTACGGAATGGCTGAAGCACAAAGGCTCGGTCGGAAAGCCCGTCGAGACCTGTGAGATGAAAGTCGTCGGTGAAGCCGGCGAAATCCTGCCACCCGGCAAGGTCGGCGAAGTCTTCATCCGCCCGCTCGCGGGGGCCGGCACGACCTATCACTACATCGGCGCCGAAGCGAAATCGATCGAAGGCGGCTGGGAAAGCCTTGGGGATATGGGCTGGATGGATGCCGACGGGTATCTCTACCTGACCGACCGCCTCTCCGACATGATTCTCGTCGGCGGCGCCAACATCTACCCGGCCGAAGTCGAAGCTGCGATCGATGCTTTCCCTGGCGTGCGCTCCTCCGCCGTGATCGGCTTGCCGGACGACGATATGGGCGCGCGTCTGCACGCGGTGATCGACCGGCCCGAGGGCCCCGCTGACCCGAAAGCGATGGAAGCCCACCTCGCGGAACGTCTCGTGCGCTACAAGGTGCCGAAGAGCTTCGAGTATGTGGGCGAACCCGTCCGTGACGATGCCGGCAAGGTCCGCCGAAAGGCCCTCAGGCAAGCCCGCCTTGCCGCCTCTTGACTTCCCCTAGGGCGCGGCCCGCCTCGTGGCGCAAACAAGGGAGAAACGTCCATGAAAGTAGCAGCCGTCAAGAAACCCGGTGGCCTCGGAAACCTCGTCATCGAAAATCGCCCCGATCCGCAACCCAAGGCCGGCGAAGTGCTCGTGCGCGTTCGCGCCAGTTCGCTGAACTATCACGACTTCGTCGTCGCTCTCGGCGGCATCCCGACACCCGACGGCCGCATTCCGATGTCGGACGGCGCGGGCGAAGTCGTGGCCGTGGGCGACGGCGTCACCAAATGGAAAACCGGCGACAGGGTCATCTCGCTCTTTTTCCCGAACTGGCAATCCGGCCAGGTCGAAGCCGCAGGCTTTGCCAGCGTCCCTGGTGACGGCGCGGACGGTTTCGGTTGCGAGCTTTATGCCGGCCCCGAAACCGCTTTCACCCGGATGCCGAAGGGCTGGACTTTTGACGAGGCGGCCACGTTGCCCTGCGCTGCGCTCACCGCCTGGCGCGGCATGTATGTCGAGACGCGCACCAAGCCGGGCGACTGGGTGCTCGTGCAGGGCACGGGCGGCGTCTCGATCTTCGCGCTGCAGTTCGCCAAGGCGACCGGCGCCCGCGTCATCGCCACCTCCTCTTCGGAAGCCAAGATGGAGAAGCTGCGCGCCCTCGGCGCCGACCACGTGATCAACTACAAGGAAACGCCCGACTGGGGCAAAAAGGCCTTTGAACTGACCGGTGGTCGCGGCGTGGACGAAGTTGTCGAGATCGGCGGCCCGGGCACGATGGCCCAATCGATCAATGCCTGCCGTCCCGGCGGCCATATCTCGCTGATCGGCGTGCTCACCGGTGTCTCCGGCGAAGTGCCCACAGCTGCGCTCTTCTCGCGTAACATCACGGTGTCCGGCATCACGGTCGGCTCACGCCGCCAGCAGGAAGACATGGTGGACGCCATCGACGCGACCGGTTTCAAGCCGGTGATCGACAGCCGCTTCCCGCTCGACCAGATTGCTGCCGCCTTCGCCCACCAGGCCAGCCAGCAGCACTTCGGCAAGATCGTCCTGACGATCTAGGCGTCCCGGCCCTTGCGAAACGGCAACGCGCGCCAGCCTATTCGGCTGGCGCGTTTGCTTGTGCGGCGGCCTTGTCCGACAACGCAATGATGCTCTCGCCATCAGGCGTATCCGGATCTCCGTTGGCACGGTGGATCGCAATGACGACGCCCGACAGCGCAAGGATGGCAATCAGGTTTGGTATCGCCATTGAGGCATTGGCCATATCGCCGAACATCCACACGAAGTTCACCTGCGCCAGCGCGCCGATGAAGATCACCACGCACCAGATGTAGCGGAACGGCATGGTTGCCCATTCGCCGATCAGGTAGGTCACGGCCTGTTCGGCATAGTAGGACCAGCCGATGATCGTCGTGAACGCGAACAGCGTCAGACAAAGCGTCACGATCCAGCCCCCGACAGGTCCGGGAATCGCGTCCGTGAACGCGCGGTTGGTCAGCGTCGCCGGATTGGCATCATGCGCCATCCAGAGGTGGGAAGTTGTCTCCGTCAGGCCGGCCGCGACCATGTCGGCGTTTGCCAGCAATTCGGGCGCCGTGCGGAAGCTGCCTTCTGCCGTGATGATAACCAGCGCCGTCATGGTGCAGATGATCAGCGTGTCGACAAACACGCCAATCATGGCGATTTCGCCCTGAGTGGCCGGGTTTTTCATTTGCGACGCCGCATGCGCGATCGGCGCCGAGCCTTGCCCGGCTTCGTTGGAGAACAGGCCGCGCGCCACGCCGAAACGTATGGCCGACAAGACTGCATAGCCTGCAAGCCCGCCCGCTGCCTGCTGCAGACCGAGCGCCGAGGTGAAAATCATGGCAAATGCGTCCGGGATTTCCTGGAAGTTCAGGCCAAGCACCACAAGGCTCATCACCACATAGATCAGTGCCATCGCGGGCACGAGTTTCTCGGCGACATTGCCGATCGACTTGATCCCGCCGACGATGATGATGAAAACCAGAACCGACATCACCAGTCCGATCACGATCTTGGCAACGGCCAACTCGACGCCGACGATGGTTACGGATGCCGATACCAGGCTTTGATCGCCGAAAGCGGTTCCGAAGGTTTCCACCAGGTTCTGGGTGATCCCGTTCGCCTGCACCATGCCGCCTGTAGCGGTGGCCGAGAAGATCGTGCCGATGCAGAAGAGGATCGCCAGCCACTTCCAGTGCTTACCGAGACCGTTGGTGATGTAATACATCGGGCCGCCGTTCAGCCGCCCGAACTCGTCACGCTCGCGGTATTTGATGGCCAGCGAGCTTTCGGCAAAGGCCAGCGCCATTCCGAAGATGGCAGTGATCCACATCCAGAACACGGCGCCTGGTCCGCCGAGTGTAATCGCGGTGGCTACGCCGACGATGTTGCCTGTGCCAACCTGGCCGGAAAGCGCCGTCGTAAGGGCCTGGAATGGGGTGATGGCGCTTGGGTCGCCATTGCCTTTCCGGCCTGCCCAGACTTCGCCGATTGCGGGTACAAGCCGGCGGATCGGGCGAAATCCGATCCGGAACATGAAATAGATGCCGGTGCCCAGCAGCAGGACAATAATCGGGCCCAGCGGCAGCAGGCTCTGGCCATTCCACTCGCCGGCCCAGATGAAACCGCTGGCATTGGCCACGCCAGCCTCAAAATCGGCAAAGAACTTGTCGAACATGTGGAAGGCCTCCCCGGCGCCTAAAGTATCAATTTGGAGGCACCCTAGACCGGTTTCCCCGGCTGTGAAGGCTTTCTCTGCCGAGGGCCTGTCAGGTGGAGGAAGGTTCTTTCAGCTTGCCCCCTTTTCAGGCATAAGCCGCTCGATGACCGCTGCCCCCGACGCCAAGCCACTGAAGGGCCTGTTTATCAGGACCTATGGCTGCCAGATGAATGTCTATGATTCCGAGCGCATCCGCGATGTGCTTAAGCCGCTGGGCTATGCGCCTGTGGATGCCCCGGAAGGCGCAGATCTGGTGGTCATCAACACCTGCCATATCCGCGAGAAGGCGACCGAGAAGGTCTATTCCGAACTCGGCAAGCTGAAGCAGATGAAACTCGCCTCCGGCGGGAAAATGACCATCGCGGTCGCCGGCTGCGTCGCGCAGGCCGAAGGCGCCGAGATCATCCGCCGCCAGCCCGCCGTGGATCTCGTCCTCGGCCCGCAGGCCTATCACAAGCTCCCCGAGATGATCGCCCGCGCCAGCCGCGCGGTCGGTGACCGGCTGGAGACCGAGTTCGATACGGTCGAGAAGTTCGACGCCCTGCCGAAAACCCGAGACCCGGATGGCCCGGCGGCGTTCGTGTCCGTGCAGGAAGGGTGCGACAAGTTCTGCACGTTCTGTGTCGTTCCCTATACGCGCGGCGCCGAAATTTCCCGGAACGTCGATGATATCGTCTCGGAAATTCGCGATCTGGCCTCGAAGGGCGTGCGCGAAGTCACCTTGCTCGGCCAGAACGTCAACGCCTTCCACGGCCCTGCGCCGCGCCTCGAAGGCGGCGCCGACTGGACGCTCGGCAAACTCGTGCGCCACATCGCCAAGATCGGCGGGATCGAGCGCATCCGCTACACGACCAGCCATCCGTGCGACATGGATGATGACCTGATTGCCGCGCACGGCGACACGCCCGCGATGATGCCCTTCCTGCACCTGCCGGTGCAGTCCGGCTCGGACCGCATCCTCAAGGCGATGAACCGCAGCCACACCGCCGACCAATACCGGGACATCATCGCCCGCGTCCGCAAGGCGCGGCCCGACATCGCCATCGCGAGCGATTTCATCGTCGGCTTCCCCGGCGAGAGCGACGCGGACTTCGAGGCCACGATGCAGCTCGTCCGCGATATCGGTTTTGCTGTTGCCTACTCATTCAAGTACTCCTCGCGCCCCGGCACGCCGGCCGCCCAAATGCACGGCCATCTCTCCGAAGCGGTGAAGGACGAACGGCTGCAGGCGCTGCAATCCTTGCTGCGCGATCAGCAGACCGCCTTCAACGAAGCGCAGATCGGCAAGACGCTCCCCGTTCTCGTCACCGGGAAAGGCCGCAATCCCGGCCAGATGCACGGCCGTTCGCCCTACCTCCAGGCACTCCACTTCGATGGAACCGAAGCGCTCATCAATACGTTGGTGGACGTGAAGATCGTTTCAGCCAGTCTGAACTCCATCACGGGTGAACACGTGCGTGCCCACGAGCCCGCTGCGTGAGCGCGAAACGTCCCCCCGCCAGCGCTCAGAATTCCGAAGTCGTGAGCCGTGTATATCCGGTCCAGCAGGCTGAACGCTTGCGCGACCTCTGCGGTCCGCACCACCGTAACCTTGCGCTGCTCGAGGCCCGTCTGAAACCCTTCGGCTTGAGAGCTGAAAGCATGGGCGGCGGTATCCGCCTGGATGGCGCGCAAGAGGGGGTCTCTCTGGCCGAAGCCGCGCTCGCCGAGTTTGAGCGCCGGCTGCGTAACGGCGCCGAGCCGACGGAGATGGAACTCGAAGGCGCGCTGCGGGCCGCCCAATCGCCTTCGCAATCCTTCACCGGCCTGAAGGGTCTGCGCAAACCGGTGACCGCGATGACCCGCGGCCAGGCAAAGTATATCGAACTGCTCGCCCAGCCTGAAAACGCGCTGATCTTCGGCGTCGGCCCGGCCGGCACTGGCAAGACGTTCCTCGCTGTCGCGACCGGCGTTGCCGAATTGCAGGCGGGCCTGCGTCAGCGCCTGATCGTCACCCGCCCCGCCGTCGAAGCTGGCGAGAAGCTCGGCTTCCTTCCGGGCACGCTGGAAGAGAAGGTTGATCCTTACATGCTGCCCATCTGGGACGCGCTGCGCGAACTGATGGGGCAGGAGCAGATGGAACGCCGCATGCTGCGCGGCGAGATCGAAGTCGCCCCGATCGCTTTCATGCGCGGACGCACCCTGAAGAACGCCTTCGTCATCGTAGATGAGGCGCAGAACACGACCGTTGCGCAGATGAAAATGGTGCTGACCCGCCTCGGCCGCGACAGCCGCATGGTCGTCACCGGTGACCCCGACCAGGTCGACCTGCCCGGCAGCCAGTCCTCCGGGCTGAAGCATGCCCTGCGCATCCTCGAGAATGTCGAGGGCATCGCCGCCCACCGGCTGACCGCCGCCGACGTCGTGCGCCACGGTCTCGTGAGCCGCATCATCGACGCCTATGCGGCGGCGGGCGAAAGCTGAGCGCAGCCATGATCGAAGTTGCATTGATCGTCGAGGGGGAGGCCTGGTCCGACCTGGGAGATCTTGATGCCCTGAGCCGGCGCGCCTTTGCGGCCGCCGCGAAGCAGTCGCCTGTCGAGGGCCTCGTCTCGCTTCTGCTGACCGATGACGGCGAACTGCACCAGCTGAACCGGGATTTCCGCGGCAAGGACAAGGCGACCGACGTGCTCTCCTTTCCGGCCCTGCCGATGGACCGGCCGCTGCTTGGCGACATCGCGGTCGCCCACGGCGTCGCCGCGCGCGACGCCGCTGCGCAAGGCAAGGCGATGCCCGATCACCTGACCCACCTTCTGATCCACGGCTATCTGCACCTCCTCGGACACGACCACGAAACGCCCGAAGAGGCGGCGCAGATGGAGTCTCTCGAGATCAGCGCGCTTGCCTCTCTCGGTATAGCCAATCCATACCTGCTCTGCGACACAGGCTCCTCATGAGTGATTCTGACCCTTCCGATCCGTCCGGGCGATTACGCGGTCTCTTCGGCTTCCGGCGCAAACCGGCGCCCCAGCCGGAGACCGGCGCGCCCGAAACCGTTCCCGGCAGCGCGCCGCAGGTCATGCGTCTTCGCGTCGCCGAATTCGAGCAGCTGCGCGTCTATGACGTAATGGTGCCCCGCGCCGAGATCCAGGCGGTCGAAGCCGGCACCGATTTCCCGGACCTGCTGCGCTTCTTCGCCGAAGTGACCCATTCGCGCCTGCCGGTGTTCCGCGATACGCTGGATGATCCGATCGGCTTCGTGCACATCAAGGATGTGGTCAGCGAATTGGCGAAGGACGAGACGCTGCCGAAGCGCCCGCTGGAGCGCCTGCACCGGGAAGTGCTGTATGTTCCGCCCTCGATGAAACTTACCGACCTGCTGGTGAAGATGCAGGCGACCCGCATCCATCTTGCACTGGTCGTCGACGAGTATGGCGGCACCGACGGCCTCCTCACCCTTGAAGACCTCGTCGAAGTGATCGTCGGCGATATCGAAGACGAACATGATGATGACGAGCCGATGTTCATCCGCCGTAGCGCCCGTATCTGGGAAGCGGATGGGCGTATGGAAATCGACGAGTTCGCTGAAGAATCCGGCGTTGATCTCGGCCTCGCCGACAGCGACGCCGAGATCGATACGCTCGGCGGCGTCGCGGTTGCGCTCGCCGGCAAGGTCCCGCTGCGCGGCGAAATCCTGCGGCATCCGGGCGGGGCAGAACTTGAAATAATGGAAGCCGATTCCCGGCGCATCCGGCGTCTGAAGCTTCGCCTTCCAGAACCGCCCGCATCCCCGCCTTCCGAGGAGTAGAGTTCGCATGTCGGAACCTGTCCGCAGCCACGGCTTCACGGCTTTGGGGCCCCTTCACGAATCGCTTGCCCGCCTTTCCGGATGGAAGGCTGCGCTTGCCGCGGCGGTTTTCGGCGCGCTTTCGGCCTTTGCCTTTGCGCCTTTCCATTTCAGCGCGGTCCTCGCGATTTCCTTTACCGCGCTCATCTGGATGATCGACGGGGCCCGAGGTCACCGGCGCTGGGGCCGCGAGGTCGCGCTGCGCGGTTGGGCCTTCGGGTCCGGCTTCTTCCTTGTCAGCATGCACTGGACGGCAATGCCGTTCCTCGTGAACCCCGAACAACACCTCGCTTTCATCTGGCTGCCGCTGATCGTGTTGCCCGCCGGCATGGGGCTGATCTGCGGGGTCTTCACTGCGATGGCGGGCGCCTTCTGGTCTGCTTCGCCCTCGCGCATCTTCGTCTTCGCAGCGTTCTTCGCGCTGGCCGAATGGGTGCGCGGCCACCTCTTCGGCGGCTTTCCCTGGAACCTGCCCGGCACGACCTGGATTCCCGGCGGCGCCCTCTCGCAGGCCGCCTCGCTGGGCGGCGTCTACTGGCTGACCCTGCTCACCGTGTTCGTAATGGCGGCTCCGGCGGCGCTCGTCGATACGCGCGATGCCCGCGGCCTAGGCCTGCGCATGGCGCCCTCCTTTGCTGCGGTTGTTGCGCTCGCCCTCGGATGGGCCTGGGGCGCCGAGCGCACGGCGGCGCCGTCTCCGATGACTGACCAGCAGGTCGTGATCATGGACGCCGGCGTGCCGCAGGCCGATTGGGACCGGATGGAGCCCGGCGCCGTGCTCGTCGAATATGTACGCATGCTGACCTATCCGGACAGCCGGCCAGGCGATATCGTGGTCTGGCCGGAAGGCGCTGTGCCCGGATTCCTGCTGCAGGAATCGGACTCGCTCGATGCCATCTCGTCCTATATCGGCGAACGTAGTCTGATCGTCGGCGCCACGCGCTATGAATGGTTGTCCGAAGACACGCCGGTCTATTACAACAGCCTCGCCGTTCTCGACGCTTCGGCCAACAAGACCGGCCCGATCGCGCTCTATGACAAACACCGCCTCGTCCCGTTCGGCGAGCTGGCCGCGGTCGATTTCATCCCGTTTGGCCGGGAGTTTGCCTCGCTGCTGCCGCCGACCACGCAGCGCCTGGCCGCGTCCGGTTTCCGCCCCGGGGCAGGGGCCACCGCCGTCGACACCGCGCAGATCCCGCCCTTCGTCGCCCTGATCTGCTATGAGGGCCTGTTTCCGGAAATCACCCGCAAGGCGAACGAGACGGACCGGGCGCAATGGATCGTGCTGATCTCGAACGATGCCTGGTTCGGCGCCGGCATGGGCCCGGCACAGCACTATGCTCAGAACCGATATCGCGCGATCGAGACCGGCCTGCCGATGGTGCGCGCTGCCAACCGGGGCGCCTCAGGCATCGTGGACGGCTATGGCCGCGAGACCTTGCGCACACTGCCGGCCGAAACTGCACCGGAAGGTTGGGCAACCACGTATGGCCGCGACCGCATTCCGGAACCCGCGCCCGTTACCGTCTTCCAGAGCCGTCTCGGCGCCGGCCTGTTCTGGTTCAGCCTCTGCCTTTTCGCACTACTGGCCTTCCTGTGCTGGAGGCGTTAAGTCCCTAATTCGCAAGGCGCTGGGGCCGGAACGGGATGGCAGATGACGGACAGCAAACTTCCGAGCGGTATCGACCGCGTTGTTGGCCAGCGAATCCGTTGGCGCCGCCGCGAACTCAAACTGACCCAGGAACGGCTGGGTGAATTGCTTGAGCTGACCTTCCAGCAGGTCCAGAAATACGAGAAGGGCGTCAACCGCGTCTCGGCCGGCCGGCTTTATGAAATCGCCGGCGTACTCGGCGTGCCGATCAGTTATTTCTTTGACGGCGCAGAACAATTCCTCGGCGCCGAACAGGCCGAATTCGCCGAAGACGAAGGTGAACCGCACGCGCCGGTTATGACGCCGGAAATGCTGGAACTTATTTCTGCCTTCCAGAAGATCGAGGACATCTCGCTGCGCAAGTCGCTGCTGAACACCGTGCGCGCCGCTGCCTCGGCCTTCGACAACCGCTCCGGCCAGGATTGATCCGGTTTCGTCATGAGCGCGCCTGAACACGACGGCTTAAGGGATCGCCCGATCCGCACGTTCGGCCGCACCGGCGGGCGCCCGCTGTCGCCGCGCCAGCAGCAACTGATCGAAACCCGGCTCGGCCACTGGCGCCTGCCGCAGCCGGTTGCGCCGGACTTTCAGCCCCTTAGCCTCTTTCCGTCCGCGCGCGCGGTCTGGCTGGAAATCGGGTTTGGCGGCGGAGAGCATCTTGTTGCCCAGGCGGCGGCGAACCCGGACGCCGGTTTTATCGGGTGCGAACCGTTCGTCGAAGGCGTCGCCAAGGCTATTGGGGGGATCGAGGACAACGGCCTCGCCAATGTCCGTCTGTGGCCGGATGATGCGCGGCTGCTTATGGAGGCGTTTGCGCCGGCCTGCATCGCGCGCGTGTTCATTCTCTTCCCGGATCCCTGGCCGAAACGGCGCCAGCAGAAACGCCGCCTCGTGCAGCCGGATTTTGTGGCCGCGCTGGCCCGTATCCTCGCCCCCGGCGGGCGCCTGCGCTTTGCCACCGATGTCGCCAGCTATGCCGATGAAGCCCTGCTCGCCTTTCTGGGGAATGACGCCTTCCAGTGGACCGCCACCCGCGCCGATGACTGGCGCTGTCCGCCCGCGGATCATGTGACCACCCGCTACGAGTCCAAGAAACTCGGCGATTGTGCCCCGGTCTGGTACGATTTCCTGCGCATCTGAGCCTGTGGAGAATATTGACATTTCGCCCGAATTGTGCCCTTTTAGGTCGCATCGAAACCGGTCGGTCTGAATATCAAGACCCCGTCAGACCGACGGCAATGACTTTCCCTCCCCCGCTTTCGATGGGCACCGGCATGGCGCATCCCGCGCTTGTCGCGGCCCGGAACGGTAAAGGAAGGCCAGTATGGCAACCGGAAAAGTAAAGTGGTTCAACGACCAAAAAGGCTTCGGCTTCATCAAGCCGGATGAGGGCGGTGCGGACGTTTTCGTTCACATTTCCGCCGTCGAGCGTTCGGGCCTGCGCACGCTCGCCGAAAACCAGTCCATCCAGTATGAACTGCACAAGGACGAACGCCGCGGCAAGACCTCGGCTGTGGACCTGAAAGTCCTCTAAGTCATCAGCCCCTCGAGGGTGAGGAAGCGGCGGCCCGGGAAACCTGGCCGCCGCTTCTGTTTGCCTCAGCGACCCCCCTCGACAGACCGCCCAATCGCGACTATCTAGCGACCAAGTCGAAATATATCGGCGGCGGGTCCGGAAACGGGTCCGCCGTTTTTCTTTATCCGGATTTGCCCCGCCTCTCATGATTGCCCTGACCGAACAGGAACGCCGCCTGCTGGACATCATCCGCCCCGTTGCGGACCGTCTTGGCATGGAAGTCGTGCGCCTGCGCGTCTCGGGCGGCCGCCGGCCCCACCTCCAGGTGATGGCCGAGAAAGCCGGCGGCGCGCCGACCGATGTCGAGGACTGCGCCCGCCTCAGCCGCGCCATGGGCCCTGTCCTGGAAGAGGCCGACCCCATCTCGGAGGCCTACATCCTTGAGGTGTCCACCCCCGGTATCGACCGGCCGCTGACCCGCCCCGGCGATTTCGGTCGCTGGATCGGCCACGCCGCCCGGATCGAACTCGCCCGTCCGATCGATGGCCGCCGCCGGTTCACCGGCACGATCGTCTCAGAGGGGGAGGACGGCGTGCATCTGGAGATCGACGACGAGACCGAACTGGTCGCCGGCGTCCACGAGATGAGCCGCGCCACCCTCGTGCTGACCGATGAACTGATCGAGGCCGCCCGCGCCGCCGGCAATCTGCCGCCGCAGCCGGACGAAGACGAAGACCTGCTCGCCGATTTCGAGATCGACGAGTCCGATGACGACACAGATGAAGAAGAGACAGGAGATCTCCAATGACCACCGTAGGCGTGTCCGCCAACCGTCTTGAAATCCTGCAGATCGCGAAAGCGGTCGCGGAAGAGAAATCGATCGACCAGCGCATCGTCATCGAGGCGATGCAGGAAGCCATCGAGAAGGCCGCCAAGGCCAAGTACGGCCAGGAGCACGATATCCGTGCCCGGATCGACCCCGCGACCGGCGAACAGACGCTGTGGCGCGTGCAGACGGTTGTCGCCGAAGAAAACTTCGAAGACGAAGCCAAGCAGCTGCGTCTTGCCGAAGCCAAGAAGATCGACGCCTCGCTCGAAGTCGGCAGCGAACTGAAGGAAGAGCTTCCGCCCTTCGATTTCGGCCGCGTCGCCGCCCAGACCGCCAAGCAGGTGATCACGCAGAAAGTGCGCGATGCCGAGCGGGAGCGTCAGTACAATGAGTACAAGGACCGTGTCGGCGAAGTCATCAACGGCATCGTCAAGCGCGTCGAGTATGGCCACGTGATCGTCGACCTTGGCCGCGCCGAAGGCATCATCCGCCGCAATGATGGTATCCCGCGCGAGAACTTCCAGCCGAACGACCGCGTCCGCGCCTATCTCTACAAGGTCAGCCGTGAGCTGAAAGGCCCGCAGATCTTCCTGTCGCGCGCCGCGCCGGACTTCATGCGCAAGCTGTTCGCCCAGGAAGTGCCGGAAGTCTATGAAGGCGTCATCCAGATCAAGGCCTGCGCCCGCGACCCGGGCTCGCGGGCCAAGATCGGCGTGATCTCGAACGACAGCTCTATTGACCCCGTCGGTGCCTGCGTCGGTATGCGCGGCGCGCGCGTGCAGGCGGTGGTCGGCGAGCTCTCTGGCGAGAAGATCGACATCATCCCCTGGAACTATGACGCTGCCACGTTCATCGTGAACGCGCTACAGCCGGCCGAAGTCTCGAAAGTGGTGCTCGACGAAGACGAGCGCCGAGTTGAAGTTGTCGTTGCCGACGACCAGTTCCCGCTGGCCATCGGCCGGCGCGGCCAGAACGTGCGCCTCGCCTCGCAGCTGACCGGCTGGCAGATCGACCTGATCACCGAGTCGGCAGACTCCGAGCGCTACCAGAAAGAATTCCAGGAGCGCACGAGCCTTTTCATGAAAGCTCTGGATGCGGACGAAACCCTCGCCCAGCTGCTCGCCTCGGAAGGCTTCGAATCGGTCGAGGAGATCGCCTTCGTTGCGCCGGAAGACTTCATCACCATCGAAGGCTTCGACAAGGACGTTGCCGAAGAGCTGCAGGAACGCGCCCGCGAATTCCTGGACCGCGTCGCCGTCGAGAACGACACCAAGCGCCGCGAACTCGGCGTCGAGGATGACGTGATGGAACTCGACAGCATGACGCCGTCCTTCGCCGTGAAGCTCGGCGAACAGGGCGTCAAGACGGTCGAAGACGTGGCCGGCCTCGTGCCGGACGACATCACCGGCTACCGCGAGCCCGGTCCGGATGGCAAACCCGTCTGGGTCGAAGGCATCCTGAAGAAGGGCGAGATGCGCAAGGACGACGCCCAGATGTTCATCATGAAGGCACGCGTCATCGCGGGCTGGATCGAACAGGAAGCCGTCGACGCCCTGATCGCCCAGCAAGCCGGCGACGAGGAAGCGCCGGAGCTGACCGAAGAGGAGCGCGCGCTCCTCGCCCTCGGCGAGCTTGGCAACAATGACGACGACGAGGAAAGCCTCGCCGAGGAACTCGGCATCGACCTCGCAGACCTGCAGATGGAGGGCGGCGATGAAGAAGCCGTACCCGAGCAGTGAACCGGGTCTGATCCCCGAAAATGATGATGGCGACGACGGCGATGCTTCGGCATCGCCGGAGCGTCAGTGCGCGGTCACCCGCGAGCGCCTCCCGAAGGAGGCGATGATCCGCTTTGTTCTGTCTCCGGACAATATTGTCACGCCGGACGTCGCCGACCGCCTGCCGGGCAGGGGCGTGTGGGTGGGGGCCGAGCGCCGCCATGTAGATACAGCGGCCGCCAAGGGCGCCTTCGCGCGCGGTTTCAAGAGCGCGGTGACGGTTCCCGAAAGCCTTTCGGATATGACCGAACGCCTGCTCGTCAAACGCTGCGTGGAACTTCTCGGGCTCGCCCGCAAGGCAGGCCTCGCCATCCAGGGCCACGACCAGGTGCGAGATGCGCTGCGCGGCAAGGAACCTGCCTTCCTCCTCGAAGCCAGCGACGGCGCAGAGGATGGGCGTAACAAGGTGTATTTTCTCGCGAAAGCCATATATACCGACGTGAAAGTAGCCGGAGCGCTCAGCTCGCAGGAATTGGGCATGGCTTTCGGCCGCGACCGTGTGATACACGGCCTCGTCCGCCGGGGCGCTATCGCGAAGAACTGGGAAGTCGCCTATCGGCGCCTCACCGGATTTCGCGCTGCTCCCGAACTTGACTGGTTCCCTGAACCGGATCTGTAACGGAATCTGCCGGGACGCATGGGCGTCCGGGCTCAGAATATGATATGTAGGACGAATGAGCGATAACAACGATCAAGGCAATTCCGGTGGGCGCAAGCCGCTGACAGTCGTGCGCAAGTCCGCCGGCACAGTGAAGCAGAGCTTTAGCCACGGCCGCTCCAAACAGGTAGTGGTGGAGACGAAGAAACGCCGGCCGGTCACGGCGGGCGGCACGCCGGCGGCTGGCCAGTCTGCAGATGCATCAACCCCGGCCTCGGAATCGATGGAAGCAAAGCTCGTCGCGCTCGCGTCGAAGCTCGGCATCACGGTTGCCGAACTGAAAGCCCGCCAGAAGGTGCTTGAGCGCCGCAAGAGCGAAGAGTCCGCGCGCGCTGAAGACCAGCAGAAGGAAAAGGCCTCTCAGGACCGTCTGCGCACCGAACAGGAGCGCAAGGCCCAGGAAGGCCGCGACCGTGACGGCGCCGAAGCGCGCCGCAAGGCTGAAGAAGAAGCCCGCAAGATCGCCGAAGCCGCGCCGAAAGAGCCTGTGGTCGATCGTCCGACCAAGGTGCGCCCGCGCGCTGACGCAGCGTCGCCTGCAGCCGCCATTCCGGTTGAAGAGGAAGAGGCCGGCCGCGCCAAGCGCGGCGGCGGCAAGCCGGTCAAGGATGATCGCGGCGCCGGGGACCGTGCCCGTGAGGCCGCAGCCCGCAGCCGCGATACCGTTGCGCGCCGCCAGGGCAAGCTGACCATCGCATCTGCCCTCGGCGACGACGCCGACCGCCAACGCTCCCTCGCTTCGGTGCGCCGCGCGCGCGAGCGCGAACGCGAGCGCAAGATGGGCGGCGCCGGAGACCGCGACAAGGTTGCGGTGGAAGTCACGCTTCCCGAAACCATCACGCTGCAGGACCTCGCAGGCCGCATGAACGAGCGCGTCGCCGACGTCGTTAAGTTCATGATCAAGGAAGGCCAGATGCTGCGCGGCAACGATATCGTTGACGCCGATACGGCCGAACTGATCGCCGCAGAATTCGGACACACAGTGAAGCGTGTGTCGGAAGCCGATGTCGAGATCGGCCTCGAAGGCCTCGCCGACGACGATACCGACCTGCAGCCGCGCGCCCCGATCGTGACGATCATGGGCCACGTCGACCACGGCAAGACCTCGCTGCTCGACGCACTTCGCAAGACCGACGTGGTCTCGGGCGAAGCCGGCGGCATTACGCAGCATATCGGCGCCTATCAGGTGCAGCTGAAATCCGGCGAGCGGATCACCTTCCTCGATACGCCTGGCCACGCCGCCTTCACGGCCATGCGTGCCCGCGGCGCCAACGCGACCGACATTGCGATCCTCGTCATTGCGGCGAACGATTCGATCATGCCGCAGACGATCGAGTCCATCAATCATGCCAAGGCGGCCGGCGTCCCGATCATCGTGGCCGTCACCAAGACAGACCTTTACGATGCCAACCCGGACAAGGTGCTGACAGACCTCCTGCAGCACGACATCCAGGTCGAATCGATGGGCGGTGTGACGATTGCGGTCAAGGTTTCGGCCAAGACCGGCGAAGGCCTCGACGACCTGACCGACGCGATCTCGCTGCAGGCTGAAGTCCTCGAGTTGAAAGCCAACCCGAACCGCGAAGCCGACGGCGTCGTGATCGAATCCAAGCTCGATAAGGGCCGCGGCCCGGTCGCCACCGTGCTGATCAAGCGCGGCACCCTGAAGCGCGGCGACATTGTCGTGGCCGGTGCCCAGTGGGGCAAGGTCCGCGCCCTTGTCGACGAGCGCGGCCAGCAGCTTGACGGCGCAGGCCCCTCGCTTCCGGTCGAAGTGCTCGGCATGGACGGCGCGCCCGATCCGGGCGAGCCGATGGTCGTGGTCGACAGCGAAGCGCGTGCCCGCGAGATCACGGAATACCGTATCCGGACAAAGCGTCAGGTCTCCGGCGGAGCAGGGGCTGCGGCCCGCGCCTCGCTCGACCAGCTGCTGCTGCGTCTCAAGGATGGCACCGTGGAAACCCGCGAGCTGCCGATCGTCCTCAAGGCCGATGTCCAGGGCTCCGTCGAGGCGATATCGATGTCGCTCGACAAGATCTCGACCGAGGAAGTCCGCGCCAGGGTCATCCACGGCGCAGTGGGCGGAATTTCAGAATCCGACGTCCTGCTGGCCCGATCGTCGAACGCGCCGATCTTTGCCTTCAACGTCCGTGCCAACAAGCAGGCGCGCGATCTTGCCGAACGCGAAGGCGTGGAGATCCGCTACTATTCGGTGATCTACGACCTGCTTGACGACGTCAAATCGACCCTTTCGGGCATGCTCGCCCCGGAGAAGCGCGAAAGCTTCCTCGGCTACGCGGACATCCTCGAAGTCTTCAACATCACGAAGGTCGGCAAGGTTGCGGGCTGCCGGATTTCCGAAGGCAAGGTCATGCGAGGCTGCGGCGTGCGCCTGCTGCGCGACAACGTCGTCATCCACGAAGGCAAGCTCAAGACGCTCAAGCGCTTCAAGGATGAAGTCTCCGAGGTCAATTCGGGCATGGAATGCGGCATGGCTTTCGAGCGTTACGAAGACATTCGTACCGGCGACAAAATCGAGTGCTTCCAGGTAGAGGAAATCGCAAGGACGCTCGCCTAGTCTGGCCGGATGAGCGAGTCCCTGGCGGTATCCGGACGGCTGACAGGCCGTCATCTAAAGCGGCTGGTCCGGGTCACCCGGAGCGGTACGATCGGGCCGACGGCGCTGTACTATGCAGGCTTCACCGCACCGATCATCTCCGCCAGCGTTGCCTTGTTGGCGAAAGATGTGGCGCGGTCGATGGGCTGGGATACGCTGCTGCAGATACTGGTCTCGGCCAATCTGGCTGCCTTTGCGGGCATTGCGTGGTATCTGATCTTCATGCGCTGGTCCTATCGCATCCGTCCCGGGCGGGGCACCGAACTCACCCTCGACACACAGGTGACGGTGACGGAGGCGTGCCTTTCTGTGCGCCGCGGCCCGGTAGAAACCCGCATCGGGTGGACCGGAATCCGCAAAATTGTCACCGCGCCGGGCCATCTTGCTGTCTTCATCGAGGGGGCTGACACGCTGATCATCCCGGACGACTGGTTCGGAAATGATACGGCCCGCCGGGTTGCCTTTACGGAATTTGTCACTTCAAGGGTGAGCCACTGATGGCCAAGAAACCACCGACCCCCGGGCTTCCGTCGCAGCGCCAGTTGCGCGCCGGCGAGATCATCCGCCACGCCCTCGCCGATGTCATCGCGCGCGAAGACCTGCGCGACCCCGAACTCAACGGCGTGCTGGTTACGGTCGGCGAAGTACGCTGTTCGCCGGACCTGCGCCGCGCCAAGGTCTACGTCACCCCTCTGGGCGACGATTCCGAGGAAGGCCGCGCCCGGCTTGCCGGCGCGCTGAACCGGGCAGGGGCCTTCCTGCGCGGGCGTCTGGGGCGCGAGATCGACCTCAAGTTCACGCCGGAGCTGCACTTCATCGCCGACAAATCTTACGATGAGGCCACCGCCATCGACAAGCTGCTGTCCGATCCGCGCGTCCGCCGCGACGTCGAAGGCTGAACCCGGCGGCGGAATTGCCGCGTTTCTGCCTTGATGCTTTGTCATTTCACAGCCCAGCGCCCAGTATCGACATGAACACTGCGCAAGAAGCCGGGGAACAAGGGCATGCAACGCCAGACCATTGACCAGGAAGGCGCCCGCCAGGGCGAAGTCTCGGCCGCCTCATTGCAGCTTGGGGATGACACGATCGCCATCCGCCGCATCGCAACGATGACCGTCGAGAGGCATGATTTCTTCCCCTGGGACACGCCGGCCAACCGGAAAACCCAGAGCGTGTATGCGACGGCCTGTGTCGGCTTCCTGTTCTTCGGCCTTGCCGGCTTTGCCTGGTGGGCGATCCGCGCGGCGCAGGGCGACGGTGTGATCGGCCTGATGGTCGGCGTGCTGCTGATGCTGCTCGGCCTCGTCCTCGGTGTGCGTGCCGCAATCATCGCGATGAAGCTGAAGAAGCAGGAGCCCTACTACCGCCTCCTGATCGGCACCTCGGATGGCCGCCAGATCCCGCTGGTCGACAATAACCGCGAAGTGTTGACCAGGATCCGTGACGTGATCCGCCACAAGCTGGATTCCGGGGATACCTCCATCACCGGCGACTTCGACCTCAACCTCGACATCGTCAACCTCCGCATACCGAAGGGCGCCGGCGCTGCGCCAAAGCGCCCGACCGTTGCGGAAGTCATGGATGACGAGGAAGACGGCTCACCTCCCGCTGCCTGACCTGACCTGGCTCGGCGCGCTGCCGCATGGATTGACGCGCACCGTCCATACCGGATAAGCGGCGCCTTTAGATATCAGGTCCAGACGCGCGTTCGACCCGCCCGCCCGGACCCTTTGGAGAATACCTTGTCCCGCCAGAGAAAACGCAAGGGCGAGCCCGTCACGGGCTGGCTGAACCTGTTCAAGCCCGTCGACATGACCTCGACGCAGGCGGTCGCGATCGTCAAACGCCTGTTCAATGCCGAAAAGGTCGGCCATGGCGGCACGCTCGATCCGCTGGCGGACGGTATCCTGCCGATCGCGCTCGGCGAGGCGACGAAGACCGTCCAGTGGGCGATGGATTCAGAGAAGGAATACGTCTTCACCATACGCTGGGGCATCTCCACCGCCAGCCAGGACGCCGAAGCAGAAGTGACCGCCACGTCCGATGTGCGCCCGGCGCGCGAGGTGGTGGAAGCCGCTTTGAAGAACTACATTGGCAGGATCCGGCAGGTGCCTCCGAAATTCTCCGCCATCAAGGTGGCGGGCGAGCGGGCCTACGATCTCGCCCGGGGCGGCGAGGTGTTCGAGCTTGAGGCGCGCGAAGTGGATGTCCACGCCGCCAAGGTGATCGGTATGCCGGACGCGGATCATTCGGTCATCCATGCCGTGTCCGGCAAGGGCTTCTATGTCCGCGCGATGGCCCGGGACCTGGCCGCCGATCTCGGCGCCGAAGGCCATATCAGCCAGTTGCGGCGCACGCGCGTCGGCGCCTTCGA
>Ga0315904_10002336_pt1 | contig 29442 bp, 31 predicted proteins | sample LakEriMetagenome_6_FD_203529 | JGI IMG/M metagenome (GOLD analysis project Ga0315904, IMG submission 203529) | Freshwater fungal communities from buoy surface, Lake Erie, Ohio, United States - Buoy 12 MA120 | ecosystem: Environmental > Aquatic > Freshwater > Lake | place: USA: Lake Erie, Ohio...
ACCAGCAGAGAAGCTGGCAGCAGCAGGGCTCACGGTGGAGGAGTTGAAGGCGTTACTCGCTTCATAACTAAATATAAACTCTATAACTAATGGCATTTAACTTTCCAATCAATCCGATTGATGGTCAAACTCATAGCGAGACTGCATCTGACGGAACAATAATTACAGCCGTATACAAACTAGCTAAGAATGAATGGGAGGTCTCTCGGGTCCTCCCCGCACCTACAACGCTTGTTGGTAATCCTGCCATTAGTGTCACTCCTAGTGCTGATGGACAGGTCATTACCTGGGATCAAGTACTAGGTAAGTGGGTAGCTAAATCACCAGCTGCTCAGACTGGTGGAGGAGGTGGGACGTTCGTTAAAGGCACACAAGCCGCTGCTGATACGTCTAACCCTCCTCCTGGGTCTACACAGCCTCTCAGGCCTGGTATGCTGCAAACCACCCTTGAGAACCTGCATAAGGAACTAAAGGCATGGGATGGTACTAACTGGGCTGAGGTGCTATCCGAAGATACAATTAAGCAGTGGATCTCAGCTGGCAGTTTATTTCGTGGGGTGACTAAAGAGGCTACACTTAACACCCTTCCTACACCTGCTACTGGCAACCGTGGTTACTACTACAGCTGGACTGGGAACCCTGGCTATGTAGTCAAGGCTGCTGACCCTTCCATTGGCACTGACCTTGTTGGTGAAGTCCTACAGGTCGGTGACTGGATTCAGAGCGATGGTGTTAAGTGGGTGCATGTCCCTGGTGACCTGCTGAGCAAACAGCGTTGGGACAGCCTGGGTAGCTTTGCCCCTTGGTCTAACACCAGCTGGGAGAAGGGGTCAGTCGTTAGCTATCAGAAGTCTTTCTTCCGTGCCAATGCGCTGATCTCCCCTGGTGACCTGGCTCCTGGTGACCCTGGCTCCAAGTGGACAGACATCACTCCTCTGCCTCACATGAAGCTGGAGGAGCTGTCTGACTGCCAACAGCTATCAACCGCTGCCGACATGCAGATTCCCACCTTTGATGCAATCAACAACGAGTGGGTGCCTAGGCAGCTTGGCATGGGTGACCTGAGCGATGTTAACGCTAACGTCATCAACCCAACCGATGGTGCTGTCCTTCAATGGGATGATATCACCATGCAATGGGATGCTGCCAACAGCTTGTCCCTGCGCCTTGAAGACCTTGGGGACACTGGCCTGCTTGGTGGTGCCACTGAAGGCCAGGTTCCGATCTGGGATGACACGAATAATAACTGGAAACCTTTCACCCTCCCTGCTGGCAAGTTCCTTGGCTCGCTAGCGACACCACCGCTGACAGGGAATGCCAGTGAGGTGTTCTATCAGAACGTTGCTGGAACGTTCCCCGTTGGTGCTACCGCTGCGGTGCCGTATGTAGTGGCGATGAATCCAGTCCTACAGGCTGGGGCTCAACCTGATCCCGCCAATCCTGGTCAACCTCTGCGTAACTCCGGTGGTGTAGTTGCTCTGACTGCTGGCTGGATCTTCAGCTTCAACGGTACCAACTACTCAGTCAACAACACAACCAAGCTGATTGCCCGCATCAATGGTGGTGAGACCAGCCCCACGCAATGGGCAACTGGTGTAACCCCTCCGATCACTGCTGTTACAGGTTCGACTGCCACCTTTGCCGTGGGTTTCTACCAGTGGAATGGAACAGCGTGGTCTCCTATTGCTAACTCACTGTCGAGCCTCTCTGATACGGCGGCGCTGGCTACTGCCACTGATGGCCAGATGGCGACGTGGGATGCAGCAAACAAACGCTGGATTCCCACCCATGCCCCCAATGAGCTTAACGATCTTGAAGATGTAAGGCTCGGCCCTCTTGCCGATGGTCAAGTCCTCAAGTTTGACCTTACCGCTAATGAGTGGCACAACTCAACGGTTGATGGGTACACCAAGGCTCAAATAGATACCAAGATAAGCACCCTTGTTGTTGGCTTCGCTCACGGTGTTGCTGCCCAGTCAATCGTTCAAGACCCACCCACAGCGCCTGTAGCGGATGAGCTTTACATCGTTGGCACTGTTCCGACTGGGCTCTTCGCTACCCACCCCAATGAGCTTGCTGTATGGGATGGGACCAAGTGGACCTTCTCTGCTGCCCAACCCAATGAGGCTCACCTCGTTGAAGATCAGTCAGCCACCTACGGCTGGTCTGGTACTGCTTGGGTAAAGGTTGCTTCCGCTGTTTCTGGTGGCACCAGTGCTCAGGCGGGCGTCGGTGAAATCGTCCCTTGGATCGGTAACACCTTCCCGACTACTGACTACCTGGAGTGCAAGGGCCAGGTGATTGCGATTCCGACTTACTCGGACCTGCACAACGCCATTGGCAACAAGTACAACCCAGGTACAGCAGCTGATGGCACCAGCACCTTTGCGCTACCTGATCTGCGTGGTTACTTCCTGCGTGGTGACAAGACTGGGCTGACTGCCGGTACAGCACATCCCTGGACTACTGGTCTGCCTAAAGCTGGGTTTGGCACCAACAACACAGGGGACCACAGCCACAGCTTCAAGCGATCCACGAACAACTTCTCAGGGGATGGCAAGTATCGGGATGGAAACCTGTCGTCGATCCAAGCAACTGGTGGTGGCGAAACGGTGTCACAAGGCATCGTGTCTGCCGGAGCCCACTCCCATACCGTCACTGGTGGTGATACTGAAACGGCACCTGATCACTTCGTTGTTAAGTGGCTGATCCGTTACAAGCCCATCAACGGTGGAGCAACAGGTAGCGCTGGACCAAAGGGCGACGCCACTCCCCTTGGTGAGGTCTGGCAGGTTGGTTCTATCCAGCAATCAATGCTGACTGAACCCCAGTGGGCCACGCTGCTTGGACCTGTAGAAGGTGCCAAGTGGGTGTTGGCTGATGGCCGTAATTGCACTGGCACCAAGTTTGGGCAGATCACTGGTAAAACCAATCTCCCTGACTTGCGAGGTGCGTTCCTGCGGGCTGCTGGTCAGAACCGAAATGGATACAACAGATGGAATGGTGGTGATGTTGGTCAGTGGTACGAAGACAGCACTGCGCTGCCTAAAACAGCGTTCACTACTAGCAGCTCTGGCGCCCACACGCACACTGCTAACCCAGAAGGCTACTACGCATCGAAATCAGGTAGCGGAACGTGGTCGATCGGCTCTGCGACGGTACATGAGGCACAGGATAACCGCATGACGCTGAACACCTCTAGTGCTGGCGCTCACACCCACACCATTGGTGGCGGTGATATCCAAACGGCTCCTGTTCACGTTGCTGTGAACGTGTTCATAAAGATTAATTGACCTTCCATGCTATGTTTAACTGGTTCCGCCGATGGGCCATGCAGGAGACCTGGAAGCCAGTCGTGGGCTACGAGGGCCTGTACGAAGTCAGCGACGCTGGCCGCGTCCGGTCTCTTGGCAGGGCATACAGGATGCACAACTCTCACAGGCCCGAGGTAATCATGGATTGCCTTAAGCCAGTTCGCATCCTTAAGCCAGGCTTCAAGCCAAACGGTTACTGCCAGGTCATGCTCTATGGCCTGGATAAATCCAAATGGCAGCCGCTAGTCCACCGCTTGGTCCTTGAGGCATTTGTTGGCCCTGCCCCGGAAGGGATGGAGGCCAACCACATCAACGGCCAGCCGTTCGACAACAGGCTTTGCAACCTGGAGTGGACCACCCACAAGGAGAACATGGCCCATAGCCGGCAAGTGCTTGGTGCCATGCAGGGCGAGAAGAACCACAACGCCAAGCTCACAGCCGATTTGGTTCGCGAGCTGCGCCAGGCCAAGGCTGATGGTCTGCCTATCTCTCCCATCGCCAATCGAATTGGCGTTTCAGTCGTTGCCGCTTGCAATGCAGCAAATGGCACGACCTGGAGGCACGTTGCCTAATGCAAACCCCCCGCTGGCTGGTGGCATCGGTGGTGGGCGTTGTTGCTACCACCGCTGTTCTGGCGGTCAGCTGGGTTGGGGTCTGCACATTCGTGACGGGCCCTCAAATCTTCAAGGCTGCCATCGAGGGCAAGATCAAAGAAGAGCCCAAGGTCTGCGAGAACGTTGAAGACCGCGCCATCCAAATACTCACCGGACTGCTGGCCACCTTGCTTGGCCTGATGTCCAACCCACCCGCTGATCCAAACCCATGACCATCTCCGATCTGACCTTCACGCCTGAACGCTGGCGTCAGTTCTGGTCCAGCTTCAAGGGCGAGCCCCAGCAGCTAGCCGGCATCGAAGAGCTGCGTCAGCACATCGCCCAGTCCGACCCTGGCCTGCTGACTGAGGCAGCGTCATGGGTGGCCAACTTCCACAAGGAACAGCCCACGCCCGAGGGGCCGATCACCCCTGAGCTGATGCACCGCCTGACGGCCTACCCCGCCAGCAGCTTCAACGAGGCGTTCTGCACCAGCTTCAACAACATGCTGGCTGCCACTGGTTTTGACCAGCACCCGCAGGCCATGCAGATGCTGATGGCAAACCTCATGACCGAATCGGGCAACTTCGTCTGGATGAAGGAGATCGCTTCAGGCGACGCCTACGAGGGCCGCCATGACCTGGGCAACACCCAGCTGGGCGATGGCCGGCGTTTCAAGGGTTGCGGCCCCCTGCAGGTGACAGGCCGCGTTCACTTCCAGCAGTTCCATGACTGGCTGAAGGCCAACAAGGGGATCGACGACCCGCGCATCCTTAGCGAGGGCACGGCCTATGTGGCGGACGCCTACCCGTTTGAGATCGCCATCAGCTGGATCCAGGGCAACCACCTGCTGGATGTATGCCTGAACCAGGGTTTCGATGCCTGCTGCCGGCGGATCAATGGCGGCACCAATGGCTGGCAGTCACGCCACGCCAACTACCAGCACTGCCAGCAGGTGATGGCCTGATGCCTGACCTCATCCCCCTGGTGACGTTCATGCTGGTGATGACCCTGTTGATTTTGACCGCTGTGCTGTTCGATGAGCTGAGGCCCCATGACTGACCTCTCCCCCGCCGCCCAGGCGGTGCTGGACCAAGCCATTTACAAAGGGCCCGAGCTTGAAAAGCGTGTAGCCGCCGCCCTGCGAGCTGCTGCGGATCAGGTGGTGCCAGAGCAAAGTGAGCCACCCTGCGGAGAAGGTGAGCCGTGGCCCCAGAGCTATCAATTGATGGCCGATTCTAAATGGGAGGAACGGCAGAAAACTCGCGCCGAACTCCTCTCCATCGCCGCCGAGCTGGAGGGTAATGGCCAAGCGTGACAAGCTGGTCCTCAGCGCCCACCAGTTCATCGAGACCAGCCGGGACATCAACGGCAGGTACTTCATCGCCTACTCCGGTGGGGCCAGCCTCTTCATCCGTGAGGTGAAAGACCTGCGGCGGTTCCTCAAGATCGCCACCGGCATCCCGATGAGGGAAAGCCTGGAGTCCTGGCTGGCCAGCTTGGCTGGCATGGACGCAGCCAGACAAAAGCCCCTCGCAAAGGAGGGGCTGAGTGATGAGCTGCTGGCCACAGGGTTCGGGCCGGAGGTCCACGACGTTGACAACGAGAACACCCGCACTGTCGTCTAGGCCACATTCCTGCATGGTTACAATTCGTATAACCCATGCCGGAGGTCGCCATGACCACTGCGCAGAGAGAAGTCAGAGAGATCCGTAAGCAGCTTGTTGAATCCGGGGCCGACCCCTACGAGGTAGCGGCCATGGCTCTCGAGCAGGCTGAGCGCTACCGGCGGCTGCTGGCCCAGGTAACCCGCCCCCACCGCTTGTAATGTGCCTGCGTCCACTGACCACAGAATTCTGCAGCCGCGTGTCCGCACGCTGCCGCATGCTGCATGTGGGTGATCCTCGAGATCCATTGCAGTGACTGAGGGGGCATGGCGGAATTGGCATACGCAGCGGACTTAAAAAGCGCTGCCCACCTTCCCACCACTGCAGAACACTCAGCGGATCCAGTGTCTGACTGCAGCATGTGACCCCTGGCCAACCTGTGCAGGGGTGGGGTGGAATCGGTGCTGAAAGCACGCATACATGCGCGTTGAACACCGAAAACGGCGCGTCCACACCTGTGGAATCCCTGCAGCAGCAGAGAGAAGCCAGGGAGGAGCGCCGCGCCCAAGAGCGAGCCAGGGACCAGCAGCAGAAGCTCAGGGCTCGAGGCAGGGAGAGCCGCACCACCTACGGCAACGCCCTGCTGCAGCGCTACGCCGAGACCGTGGGTTGTTCGATTGATGCCCTGCTGATTGACCTGTTCCACAACCCGGGCAAGGCCGGCCCGCACTTTGCCCATTGGCCACTGCTGCTGCACTTCAGCTCTGGTGGCCCACGCTCAATCGCAGCCATCACGTTGAGCGTGGTGATTGATGGCATCAGCACCAGCCCGCTCAGGGCATCGCTGGCCAATGCCATCGGCCGTGCACTGCAGGATGAGCTCAAGGCCACCCGTCTGCATGACGAGAAGGGCGGCGTCCTCCTGGCCCAGCTGCGCAAGAGGTTCGGCCGCAAGACCGTCAGCGACAAGCTCTTGGGTCAGCTGAACGTGGACCCCAGCGGTTGGGACCTGAACGATCGCCGCGGCCTGGGCAACCTGCTGCTTGAGGTGATTGCAGCCAACACCGATCTGATTGCCTTCCGCAAGGTCGGGAAGGAGTCGGTGGTGGCAACTGAGGCAACGCTTGAGCTGATCAAGCTCAACCCACCGCTGCCCCTGCTGGCTCGGGACCTGCCATCACTGCTGCCGCCGGTGCCGTGGGAAGGGCCGACACGTGGCACCAAGAACCTGGTGGGCAGCCGCGCACCGATGGACCGCGGCCATCTCACCGCCCGCAGCTTGACCACTGCCATCCAGGTGGTGAACCGGATTGAGCAGCAGCAGCTGGTGGTGGATCCCTGGATGGTGGAGGTGCAGCGCGAGGCCTGGGACTGCAACCTCCCTGTCGTGTTCCCCGTCAGACGAGAACCAGAAACGCCATGGGTGATGCCTGCGGAAGCGGGCCTGCGGTTGCGCACGGAAGAAGCCATCCGTCAGGGGGAGGAGGTGGCGGGCCGGCCGATCTGGCTGAAGCACGACATGGACTTCCGCGGCCGGTTGTATTGCTGTAGCCGCATGGCTGGCCACCAGGGCCCTGACCACCAGAAGGCGCTGATCTCCTTCTCCCAGCGGGAACGCATGGATGACGAGGCCGTGGATGCGTTGCTGGCTGCCGCGGCCGGCCACTACGGCCTGGGCCACTGCAGCTGGAGTGAACGCGCTCAGTGGGGCAGGGCTCACCTGGATCAGATGGCCGTCACCGCCGCCAACCCTCTGGATCGGTTCGACCTGTGGAAATCAGCCGATGACCCCTGGCAATACCTGCAGGCGTGCAAGGCCATCGCTGACTTCCTCGAGGACGAGGCCACACCAATCGGCTGCCCGGTCCGGTACGACCAGACCGCCAGTGGGATGGGGATCATCGGGGCGCTGACCCGCGATGAGCTGCTCTGCCGCCGCACCAACATGATCGGCGGCACCCGGTCTGATCTCTATGCGGTGATCGCTGAGGCGGTGCTGAACCAGCTGCGGATGCACCTGGACTCCTGGGATCCGTATGAGGTGCGGATGGCTGAGTTCTGGCTGAAGCTCCCCATCAGCCGCAGCTTGGCCAAGGGTCCGACCATGACCATGGTCTATGGCGCCCGTCACTTCGGCATCGTTGAGCAGCTGGTGGCCTGGCTGCAGGAACACAACCCTGATGTGCCTGTTGCCTACTGGGAGAAGGAGTACACCCGGCCGGCGCAGTACATGGCCCGGGTGTTCAACGAGGTGCTGGGCCAGGAGATGCGCAGCTGCGTGGCCCTGCAGAAGTGGCTGCGTGATGTCAGCAAGGCCTGCGTGAAGAAGCAGCAGCGCATCCAGTGGGTGAGCCCGATGGGGTTCCCGCTGGCCTTTGGCGCACAGCTGGAGGAGAAGCAGCGGACCACAACCAAGATCCATGGTGCGCGGCGCTGGGCACGGGTGGATGCCGACGTTGAGCCGGGTGAGCTGAGTGCCCGTGCCACCAACCGCGGCATCACGGCCAACACCATCCACGCCTTTGACGGGGCCCTGGTGCAGGCCATGGTGCTCAGAAGTGGGATGGTCGATGCCCCCCTGCTCACCAACCACGATTGCTTCGCCACCATCCCGTCCCGCGCTAGGTGGCTGCACCATGAACTGCTGCTCAACCTGAGGCAGCTGTACCTGCCCGACTGGCTGGCTGACCTGCGGGTGGAAATTGGCCGGAACGCAGGCGTACACCTGCCACACCCACCGATTGTTGGCGATCTTCGTGAGGCGATGATCGGCGAAAACCCTTACTGCTTCTGCTGATCTCAGCGTGGGGACAATCGGACTCGCCCTAGGTGTCTTGCCGTAGCGCACCTAGGGCCGTAGGGTCTCGGTGTTCCCCACTTCTGCATCACAGATGCCGCGCGAACTCATCGTCTCCCCCAGGGGTGAAGCGCTCTGGGCCAAGGTCCTGGGCGAGCCTGTCGCCTACGAGGACAACCCCAAGGCCTGGTCCGTCTCCCTGCTGCTGGACCCCAGCGATCCCGACACCATTGCCTTCGTGGAACGGCTCGAGGCAGTCTTCGAGGACTTCCACGGACCCAAGGCCAAGATCGCTGCCAACGGCTGGCCGTTCGCTGACGAGACCACCAAGGACGAGAAGGGCCGGCCGGTACCCACCGGCAAGATCAAGTTCAACTTCAAGCGGAAGCAGGAGCTCCCCCGCGGTGGCTTCAAGGACGCACCGCTGGTGGTGGACAGCAAGAAAAACCTCTGGCCCCAGGACAAGCTGATCGGCAACGGCAGCAAGATCAAGGTCGCCTTCTCCCCCTGGAAGTGGGAAGGACCGAGCGGCAAGGGCATGAGCCTCGAGCTCGAATCCATCCAGGTACTCGAGCTGGTCAGCTACGACCCCGAGGGTTCGGTTGATCTCTTCGCGGAAGAGGACGGCTACGTGCTGGACACCCCCGCAGCGCAGGCACCCTTCCAGCAGGAAGTGGTGGTGACTGAGGACGCGCCCACCGGCTTCGCTGCACAGCTGCGCGCCCGCGCGGCTGAGGTGCAGGCAGAGGCTGCCCAGGTGATGGCCGACGAAGTGCCGTTCTGATGAACAGCGCGGAGTTCCTCTTTCGGGTGCCGCTGATGTCCAAGGCTCGGCCGCGGTCTGCACCCGGTGGCGGCCGGCCTTACATGCCAGCCACCTACGTGAACTGGAAGGCCAACCTCCGCGGGCAGATGGGTGAGTGGTGGACCCTGCCACCACTTGATCGCATCAACGCCCTGGTTCTCACCTTCAACGGTCCTGCCCGTGGCGACCTGGACAACATGGCCGGCGCCGTGCTCGATGCCGGCAATGGCCTGATCTGGGTCGATGACCGGGTGAAGGTGATGCCCACCATCGCAGCCCGCTGGGTTCATGCCAAGCCAGCCAACTCTTCCATCTTCATGAAACTCTTTTGGGAGAACAAGTGAATTGCCCCCACTGCAACCACCCCGAATCGCGGGTGGCTGAGACCAGACCATCGGCCGACTTTGACAAGCGGGTGCGGCAGTGCCGCAACTGCGCCAAGACATTCACCACCCTTGAGCGCGTGGCGGTGTACGCCGGCCGCGCTGCTGGCTACATCGAGTCCGGCCAGCCTGAGCTGGAGGAAGAGCCGGACCCCGAGTCAGCACCGCTGACCGTCACCACTGCCACCACCACACCCTTCCATCCTGTGGTGGTGGGTGACGAGCTGAACTCCATGCCGATGGAGGTGCGTCAGCTGCTGGTGGAGTGGTGGAACAACAGCCGGCGCAGCAAGCACAAGTCCTCTGCGGCCTGGACTCGCAGGGCATGGCTGCTCACTGTGACCCGCGTGTCGCTGCTGCCCCCGTGGCAACAGCTGGCACTGGCCGCCGCTGGTGTTGAGCAGGGTTGGCAGACCCTCAAGCCTGAGTACATCAAGGACGTGTCACCACCGGCGGAGGCCGGCCTGGTGCCCAAGTCCGCCGCAATGCAGGAAGCGATTAGCTCATGGAAGAAGATCGCCTGACGATTGAATCCTTTCTCTCTGTTGCAGAGATGATCGCCGCGCAGCTGCGGATTAAGGAAGCAGATCGCTGGTCTGCCCAGATCTGCCAGCTCAAGTACGTCTCTTTCCTTTCTGAGTTCCCCGAGGTCACTGATCGGCAACTGCTCTGGTCTGCTGAGCAGTGGCTGCAGGGAACAGGAGGCAAGGACTTCCTGCGTTACCCCACCTGGAGAGAACTGATGGCACCGCTGTACCGCAGTGAGAACGGCCTGGCCAACCGCACGTGGGGGTTCCGCCCTGACCTGCCGGCCATGTGCAAGCCCACTGCTGACCAGCTGCGCCAGCTGCCCGGCTCACCCCGGCCACTGGCAGCAGCACCGGACCCGCACAACGCTGAGGCCTACATGCCGTTTCAGCCGGCCTGCCTCGCTGCCCTCCCGCCAGGGCATGACGAGGAGACCGGTCTGACTATGGCGAAGTGGGCTGACTACCTCAACTTCCTGGCACAGGAGGAGGAGAACCGTGAAGCCACTGATTGAGGCCCATGAGCTGCGGGACATCCTCGAGCGTGGCCTGGCGGGTGGGCTCTGGTCTATCGCTGACTTCAACGCCAAGGCAGCCAACCCGGTCCTGCCAAGCCGTGAGTTCCTTGAGGATCACCCCGAGTTCATGGACATGACGTTCAGGGACATGAAGGCCTACAGCAGCCGCCAGCACAGTGTGCGCCTATGAGCTGGTCGGCACTTGTTAAAGGCCAGGCCGTGAAGTTCTACTCAGGCAGTGGCTGGAAGAGCGGCGTAATTGCAACCGTCTACGACAACAGCTGCAGCGTTCTATGGACTGCTGGCAGCACCCAAAAAATCACGAGGATCTATGACTTCCGCAACATCAAAACACAATGAAGAGCGTCAGCTTGATGTCACAGTCGGCACCATCAAGCGGCGGCTGATCATGGCTTACGACTGCTACAACGCGGCCGAGAAGGACGGTGCCAGGAATGCTGCCTCCTACTGGGACGGCTACATCCGCGCCCTGCAGCACGTCCTTGAGCAGGAGCACGAGTAATGCCGTTTGAGGTCCGCTACAACATCCCGCCCTCCATGGAGGAGACGGCCCCCAACCTGGGGGAAGGTGTCAGCCGGCCGGTGGCTGGTGCACGCACCAGGCTGTATGACCTGCTGGTGAAGCAGCCCGGCCTGCCCGTCATGAAGGTGGCCATGCGTGCCGAAAGCCCCAAGCGGGCAGTGCTCTACGCCAGCAACTGCTGGCCCAACTCCAACGTCCTGGTGGTGAAGTGAAGCTGCTTGACAACCTGATCCAGCTGTACTGGTCCCTGGGGGAATACAGCATCGACGACAAGCGCCGCATGAAGGCGGTGCTGCTTGAGCTGGCCCAGGAGATCCGCACCTGGGCGCCTGACGAGGGGCAGGCCCGGATCTGCTACCTGGCCATCAACGAAGTCGCTGACCGCATTGTGAGGGAGAGCAATGAAAGCGCTGATTGACGCTGAGTTCTACCTGTACCGCGCCGCAGCGGGCAGTGAGTATGAAGCCGAGTGGGGGCCAGATGACTGGACCTATGTCTGCCGGCATGGCGATGCCCGGGCCAGCTTCCAGGAAGTCATCAATGAGTTCCTCGAGGTGGTGCCCGACCACCAGCCGGTGATGGTGTTCGGCGACAGCGCCAGCTTCCGCTACTCGGTCTGGCCGAAGTACAAGGGCAACCGGAAGAAGTACCGCAAGCCGGCCGGCTACTCAGCTCTCAAGGAGTGGGTGGTTCAAGCCGCTGACGCCCGGGGCTGGCAGGTTGCCACCCTCCCCGCTGTGGAAGGTGACGACGTGCTGGGTCTCCTCGCCGAGGAAGGCGATGTGATCATCAGTGGTGACAAGGACATGCTCACCTTGCCGGGCCTGCACCTGCGCAATGGGGAGATCCTTGAGCAGAGCAGGCTGGATGCAGATCGGGCCTTCTACGCCCAGGTGCTGATCGGTGATGCCAGCGACAACTATCCCGGCTGTCCCGGCTACGGCCCAGTTGCAGCTGAGCGAGCTCTGGCTGGTGCGGCAAATGAGGATGAGATGTGGGATGAGGTCTTGAGGGCCTACCTCAAGAAGGCGCTCACCGAGCGGTACGCCATCACCCAGGCCCGTTGTGCTCGCATCCTCAGGCCCGGGGAGTATGACCACGATCGTGGTGTGCCGATCCTCTGGAAGCCACCGGTAGCCTGAGGGTTGTTATGCACAGGTGCAGTGGTGCCGTTCCCTCGGTTGTCAGAGCAGCTGATTGCAGCGATGGCAGCTCAGTTCCCAGAGCGTGCTGCTGACATCGACTGGACAGAGAAGGAGGTTTGGTTCAAGGCCGGCCAGGTGTCTGTAGTGCGCTGGCTGGCTACCAAGCTGGAAGAGCAGGAAGAAGGTGCCTTTGTGCTGGAGGTGGACTGATGTGCATGGGAGGTGGTGGCGTTCAAGGCGCCAAGATCAACAAGCACGCACCTGAGCGGAAGAAAGCCAGCAAGCAGCTCAACAAAGTCGTCAAGGCGATCAACCGGATCACTGGCGACGAGCTCATGAAGGAGGGCGTCAAGGCTGACGACACCCCCCTGCTCGCTGCACAGCAACTGCTGCACAGTTCCAACGCCATGCTGAGCGGGACGCTGGATCGTGCCACCCAGCTGCAGACCGCCGCGGCCAACAGCCAGGCCATGCTCAGTCAGAACGCACTGCAGATGGCTGCGTTGGTGGGGCCACCGCCACCGGAGAAGAGCGCAGAGAAGGTGGTGGTGGGCAAGGCCCGTGGAGTGGAGACTGAATCCGATCGCAACCGCAGGAGTCTGCGGATTGACCTGAACACCGGGACCTGAACATGGCTAAGAACAAGGGCGGAGGCAGCAAGGCAGCAGCACCGGCAAAGTCCAGCGGGGGTGGCCTTGGCTCCCAGGTGAAGTCCGCTGGTTCGATCCTCACCAAGAACGAAGCGCTGAAGATCGCGGAGTCCACCGGCAAGGCCGTGGCTCAGGTGATGGCCCGTGCCCAGAACAATGGCCAGGGCCTGGGTTCAAGCCTGGTCAACAACTACAACCGGGGCACGCTCGGCCCGAACGGCAGCAACGTCACCAACTTTGGTGGCGTACCCATTGGTATGGGGCCAGGTGTTGGCGGTGCTGCAACCAAGGCAATCCAGCAGCTGCAAGCCCTGGAGGGCCTGCGGATGGGGCAGGGCCAGGTGTACATGGGCAGCACCACCACCACTACGCCAGGCCAGCAGCAAAGGGGTGTGAACGATGGGTACAGCTCTACCCCTGGCAGCACCGTCTACAACCCGATCGTGGTGCCCAGGGGCTATGTCGCTGCAGCACCCAAGGCCGCGGCAGCAGCGGCAGCAGCAACACCTGCAGCCACTGGCCCTGTTGGCAACTGGGAGAACTCGGTCAACAACTCCAACCAGGAGCTGATCAACTCCATCAATGCTCAGATCGCGGCCAACTCCACCCAGGCCGAGCTCTACATGGGGCAGATCAATGACCTGATGAAGTCGATGCAGGGCGCGAACCTGCAGTCGATCACCCCATACGCCACCACCACCAGCGTTGCCCCCGCTTCTGGCGCTCAGATCACGCAAGCCATCACGGCACGGAAGAAGCCGGTCAACACCGACCTGTCGATCAGCTCATTGGTGGGTGATCTGGCCGGCACCGGGCTCAACATCGGGATCTGACCATGGCCATTGCTGCACAGCGCTATCGCGCCCTCCAGTCCGACCGGGACTACTACCTCAGCCGGGCACGTAGCGCTGCGCGGCTCACTGTTCCCTATCTGATCCCTACCTCGAACGAGCCAAGCCCTGGCCAGAACGAGGTGTTCACCCTGCCGTGGAATGGCATTGGCGCCAGGGGTGTTCACAACCTGGCCAGCCGGTTACTGCTGGCCCTGCTGCCACCCACGGAGTCCTTCTTCCGCTTCACCTACGACGACGTGGCGATGCAGAAGCAGGAGGCCCAGATGGCCGAGGGCGGGGCCACTGACAGCCAGATCGCCAAGATGAAGACCGAGCTGGACGTGGGCCTGGCCCGCCTCGAGCGCTCGGTCCTGCGCAGCATTGAGACCAGCAACGACCGGGTGGCGGTGCATGAAGCGCTGATGCACTTGATCGTGGCTGGCAACTGCCTGCTCTATGTCGCTGAGAGCGGGCTGCAGTGCTTCCACCTCAACCGCTACGTGCTGCTGCGTGACCCCATGGGCAATCCCATGGAGGCCGTGGTGTGTGAGGAGGTGGCAGAGGAAGCTCTGCCCAAGGGCATCCGTGAGTTCCTCGAGGAGGAAGACCCCGAGCTGCACGGCATCATCAATGCCGAGCCGGTGCCGATCGCCAACACCAAGACCCACAAGATCTACACCTACATCAAGTGGGATGGCGGCAGGGTCTCCTGGCACCAGGAGGTGAAGGGCAAAGAGGTGGACGGCAGCCGTGCCACTGCCGCTGCATCGGCATCGCCCTGGCTGCCACTCCGCATGATCCGGGTGGACGGCAGCAGCTATGGCCCTGGCTATGTGGAGTCAGCTTGCATCGCTGACCTGAACACGGCTGAAGCCCTGAACCAGGCCATCGCCGAGGGATCGCTGGTGTCAGCGCAGATCCGCCACCTGGTCAAACCCAGCGGGGTTACCAATGCCAAGGCCCTGGCTGAAGCCCCGAACGGTGCATTCCTGCCCGGCAACCCGGACGACGTGTTCACCGTGCAGACCCAGAAGAGCGGGGATCTGCAGGTGGCAATGATGGGCCTGCAGCGCATTGAGAGCCGCCTGTCCCAGGCCTTCATGCTGGCCGATCAGCGTGATGCCGAGCGAGTCACCGCCGAGGAGGTCAGGCTGCAGGCATTGCAGCTGGAGAACTCTCTCGGCTCGATCTATTCCATCCTCACCGTTGAGCTGATGTCGCCGTATGTGGCACGCAAGCTCGAGCTCTTCGTGCGTGCTGGTGGCATGAAGGCACTGCCTGAGAACCTGATCAAGCCAGTGGTCAGCGTTGGCCTGGCGGCAGTCGGCCGCGGCAACGATCTGGAGAAGACTGCCCGCTTCATGCAGATCCTTCAGCAGACCCTTGGTCCTGAAGGCATCTCCACCTACGTCAACCCATCCGAGCTGATCAAGCGATTGGCCAGCTCGATGGGCATGGACGTTCTTGGCCTGGTCAAGACCGAGGACGAGCTAGCCGCTGAACAGCAGCAGCAGCAGGAGATGGCTATGGCCCAGCAAGCCATGGCATCACCAATGGCTGACCCGCAGAAGCAGGCCCAGGCCCAGGCCATCCAAGCCGAGATGGCACAACCACCACAGGAACCACCCGCATGACCGATTCTCAGATCACCCTGTCCACACCTGAAGCCGAAGCCCCGTCAATGGTGGGGCCCGGCCAGGAGGGCCTGCTTGATGAGTTCCTCGCTGAACAGGAGCAGGAAGCTGCGGCCGAGGCCGGCGAGGCTGCCCCACTGCTGGGCAAGTTCAAGAGCACCGAAGACCTGGCTCGCGCCTACCAGGAGCTGGAGAGAAAGCTGGGTCAGCCCCGTGACGAGACCGACCCAGAGACCCTTGACGACACTTCGGCACCCCAGCCTTACACGCGAGAGCAGTCCGTCAATGACTACGGCGAGTTCCTCTCGGATGTGTTCGAGACTGCGGAGGTCAACCCCTATGAGATCGCCCAGAAGTGGGAGGCCGGCCAAGACCTGACTGAGTACGTGGAGAAGCTGGAAGCAGCTGGCATCCCACGGCCGGTGGTTGAGCAGTACCTGGCCAAGCCTGAGCAGGCTGCTGCCCCTGAAGGCGCAGAGCTCACTGCTGATGACACCGCCCAGCTCAAGGCCATGGTGGGTGGTGACGAAGGGTTCAAGCAGATCAGCGAGTGGGCAGTGGAGAACCTCGATGCCCAGCAGCTGGTGGACTACAACGCTGTGGTGAACAGCGGCAACAAGGATGCCATCCGCTGGGCGCTCAAGGCCATGCAGGCCATGCAGGCCGGCCCTGCCAAGCAGGCTGAGCCGAAGCTGATCGGCGGCAAGGCACCTGGTGAGGGCCTGAAGTTCGAGTCCAAGCAGCAGGTGCTGGATGCAATGACCAAGCGGAACGACAAGGGCCAGAAGCTGTACGACGTGGATGAGGCGTACCGCGAGAAGGTGCGAGCAATCCTCGCCAGGAGTGATGTGTTCTAGTACCTTCAGAGCAGGGAATACTCCTCACCCCTGCAACTGACGGGCCCCTGCGGGGATAACCCGAGCTGGTGAAGGCGGAAGTGAGACCCGATCACTTCTCTTTGCAAACTCATGGCTACTCCTCCCGATGCCGCGCTGCAGCGGATTGGTCAGATCAAAGGCGATGCCGCCACGTGGGGCCCTGGTGCTACTGGCCTAGATAAGGATCGCGCTCTTTTCCTGAAGCTGGGTGCCGCTGAGGTGCTCACTGCTTTTGAGGAGGCTTGCATCTTCAAGGGCAAGACCCGCGAGCGGAACATCAAAGGTGGCAAGAGCGTTGCCTTCCCGATCACGGGCAAGATGGCAGCTCGCTACCACAAGCCGGGCACCCCGATTCTGGGCGAGGGCAATGACCCCTCTGACCTGAACGAGCGTGTGTTGAACCTCGACGCTCTGATGATTGCTGATGCAGCGATCCCTCAGATCGACGAGCTGATGGCGTACTACGACGTGCGTTCCATCTACACCACTGAGCTCGGCCGTGCTCTGGCCTATGAGTACGACAAGCGTGTGGCCCGCATGATCTATGCGGCTGCTGCCAACACCACCGAGCCCCTGGCCAAGGACGGCACCGCCAAGCCCAAGGGCCCTGCCAACAACACCGGTCGCATCGGTAAGACCATCACCCTGGGCACCGGCTACACCGGTGCTGGCGCCACCCGCCAAGCCAAGGGCGATGCTCTGGTGGAAGCCATCTTCGATGCGCGCATTGCGCTTGAGAAGAAGGATGTGGGCATTGATGGCTGCGTGGCTGTCTTCACCCCTGAGGACTACTACGCCATCACGATGTCCAGCCGTGCCATCAACACCGACTTCAACGGTGGCAATGGCTCGAACGGCACCATCGCCCAGGGCACCACGATGCGCGTGGCTGGCATCCCCATCTACAGCAGCAACCACATCAACCAGCCTGCTTACGCCCTGGTGGCCGGCGACTACAACGCCGACTACGCCCAGGATCTGAGCAAGTGCCACGGCCTCATCTTCAACAAGGATGCGGTGGGTGTGCTGACCCTGCTGAGCCCCTCTCTCCAGATCACTTCTGGTGACTGGAACATCCAATACCAGGCAACCCTGATGGTGGCCCGCCAAGCCATCGGCATGGGCATCCTGCGTGCTGAGTCGGCTGTGGCACTGGTCACTGCCTGACCTAGGCTGGCTCAGACAGAAAGCACGGAGGGGGCTGGCTTCGGCTGGCCCCTTTTTTTGTGCCCCCATACGATGAGGGCTGCACCTGTGCACTTCAGGGATGGGCCTGGCTAATCAAGGGATGACGCCCGGCAGGACCACCCTGCTGGAGGGGGTCAACACCCTGCTCGAGAACATCGGTGAGATGCCGGTGGATCAGCTGGAGAACCAGCAGGTTCACGATGCCCGGGTGGCAGAGCGGACCATCCTCGAGTTCCACAGGGAAGGCCAGCTGCGTGGCTGGAGTTGGAACTCAGAGCAGAGCTACCCCTTCCACAAGGACGCAGCCACCAAGGAGGTGGTGGTGCCGGCCAACGTGATCAGCTTTGCCGTCAACCAGTACCAGTGGGACGGCCGCTTCATCGTCAGAGGCCAACGTGTCTACGACAAGTGGACCCGTGGTTACAAGCTGGAGGATGACATCAGCGAGATCACGGCTGATGTGGTCTGGCTGCTGCCGTGGGATGAGAGCCCAGAGGCGTTCAACCGGTGGACGACGATCCGTTCCGCCAGGGTGTTTGCCACCCGCGTGCTGGGGGCTGACTCCACCATCCGGTACACAGCACTGGATGAGCAGGCGGCGCTGACCGAGCTGATGCGCACCGAGCTGTCGCAGGCCCAGCCCAACAGCCTGACCGGTGGCCCTGGCCTGCGGCCGTTCCCCACCTACCAGCCTGGGTGGGGGCTGATGCGTGGCATCAACGGGGGCCAGGTCATTGGCTAGTCCTGTCTCGGTTCTCATCCCCAACCTGATTCAGGGGATCAGCCAGCAGCCTGATGGCCAGCGTGACCCCAGTCAGGGCGAGGTTCAGATCAATGGGGTGAGCTCAGTCTCTGAGGGGCTGCGCAAGCGCGATGGCAGCAAGGTACTGGCCAAGGTGAGCGACACCCCGTTTGGGGATGCGTTCATCCATTCGATCTTGAGAGACGAGAACGAGGAGTATCTGGCCGTCATCACCAAGACAGGGGTGAAGGTGTACGACCTGGCCGGTGTGGAGAAGACCGTGAGCGCCCCTGGTGGGTACGGCTACCTCAGCACTGTCACCAGCGCTCGTGATCAGATCCGCGCCACCTCGATTGCGGACTACACCTTCATCCTCAACACCAAGCAGAAGCCGGCAATGGATCCGGCGCTGACACCGATCACCCCACGGCCGGCACTGCATGAGGCGCTGGTGTGGATCAAGGCGGCCAACTACGGCCAGACCTACAAGGTCACGCTCGACACCACCACGGCCGAGGTGAAGACCGCCACCGCTGCGGTGATCGCCAATGGCACCACGGTGACAGAGGTGAAGATAAGCGCAGCTGAGATCGCTGAGGCCCTCAAGACCGGCTTGGCCAGCGTGGCTGGGGTGACGATCACCAGGTTCGGCAGTGTCCTGCATTTCACCAGTAGCACTGCCTTCTCGATCGCAGCCAGTGATGCCCGGGCCAACGCAGACATCACCTGCATCACCAGCTCAGTGCAGGCGTTCACCGAGCTGCCGACCATCGCACCCAAGGGCTATCTGGTGGAGATCGCCGGCGACCCTGGCAACAAGTGGGATGGCTACTTCGTTCAGTTCAAGCCACGTGATGGGCAGGGTGATTTTGGTGAGGGCGCCTGGATTGAGACGGTGGCCCCAGGCAGTGAGTACAAGCTGAGCGCCAGCACCATGCCGCACGTGCTGGTGCGCAAGCCGGATGGCACCTTCCACTTCGGGCCGCTGGATGCCAGCACTGTTGGCACGGTGAAGCTGCCGAAGTGGGGTGAGCGCACCGCCGGTGACTACAACACCGCGCCCGATCCTTCGTTCATCGGCAAGTCGATCAACGACATCTTCGTGTTCCGCAACCGGCTTGGTGTGCTGGCTGATGAGTCGGTGGTGTTGAGCCGGCCGGGGGAGTTCTTCTCCTTCTTCCCGGAGACGGTGACTACCACGCTGGATTCGGACCCGATTGACCTGCGGGCCAGCAACAACCGGGTGTCAGTGCTGCGGTATGCGGTGCCGGTGCAGGACAACCTGATCATCTTCTCGGCTCAGTACCAGTTCCTGCTGAGCGGTGGTGATGTGGCACTGACGGCCAGCACGGCCCGGATCACGGTGCTCACCAGCTACGAGGTGGACACCAGGGTGCGACCCCAGGTGATGGGTGGCGGCATCGTGTTCGCCCAGGCCAATGGCCAGTGGACCCGGTTCCAGGACTTCCGCTTCCGTGGTGCTGGCACCGCGATGGTGGCGGTGGCGGATGAGATCACCGAGCACGTCTCCTCCTACATCCCAGGTGGTGTTTACAAGCTGGCGATCAACGAGGTGGGTGGCAGCCTGTTCGCCATCACCAGCGAGGCCAACCGCACCAACCGGATCTACGCCTACAAGACCCTGATGCGCAGCAGCGGGCAGGGCGAGCAGCGTGCACAGAGCAGCTGGTCGCACTGGGTCTTTGCTGGTGCTGACGAGATCCTGCAGGTGCTGTGTGTGCGGGAGATCCTCTACCTGCTGGTGCGCTACGGGCAGAAGGTCTACCTCGAGCAGGTGTCAGCGCAGGACCGGCTGCAGAGCACTGATGAGATCAGCTATCCCCTGCTGCTGGATCGCTGCGTGACCACCACCACGGAGACACCTGCTGCCATGCGAATGGCCAAGGGTGTCTACGACGCGGTGACACGCAAGACCACGTTCACCCTGCCGTACCCCGCCACTGCACTCACGCAGGTGTGGGCACCGTTCTCCATGGGTGATGGGGTGCACTACAGCGCTGGCGTGCTGCTGGGTGAGGCGGCCAGCGGCAGCACGGTGGTGGCCCGTGGCGACTGGTCAAAGGCTGATGTCTACGCCGGTGAGCCGTTTGAGTTCCGGTATCGCTTCAGCCGGTTCAAGTACATGCAGACCGCTGGCAGCGGCAAGGCCGCGGCGAACGCTGCTCGCACCCAGGTGAGGCAGGCCAAGCTGCGGTATCAGGAGACCGGCTACTTCCAGGTGCATGTGCTGCCTGAGCACCGGCCGGAGGGTGTCTACACCTTCGATGGCACGACCATGGCTGTGCGTGGCAGTGAGATCGGGATCCCCGACCCGGGCACCACCAACACGGCCCGGTATTACGAGGGCGTGTTCAACATCCCAGTGATGAGCAGGGGTGAGCAGTGCATGGTGGAGATCAGGAACATGACGCCCCACCCCTGCAAGTTCTCCACCTGTGAATGGGTGGGAACGATCCACACCAGGGCGAGGGCGATGCAGTGAACCTGACCGACCCAACGGATGAGATGGCCTGCTACGTGGCCCATCACCTCAGGGATGAGGACGCCAATGAGGTGTGGTTGAGCCACCGTGCCAACCCTGCTGAGGCGGTGCTGGGCAGCTGGGCCGAGAGCGAGCTATGCCAAGCCATCGTCACTGAGGACGGCGTGCCAGCTGGGATGACCGGTGTGGTGGGCAATCGGATTTGGATGCTGGGCACACCAGAGCTGACGGCCACCAAGGAGAGAAGATTGCACCTGTGCACAAAAGGCCGAGGATGGGTGCAGCACTGCATGGATCGAGTGGGGGAACCAATCGGCAACTTCGTCTACGCGAAGAACAGGCAAGCGATCCGCTGGCTGAGGTTCCTGGAGTTTGAGGTGGGGCCAGCTCAGCCGTATGGCCCGAGCGGTGCGCTGTTCCGTCCCTTCTGGAGGTTGGTCTGATGGTGTTTGATCCGATCAGCCTGGGGATTGGGGCGATCTCCACCGGGATGAACATCTTCGGCGCCAGCCAGCAGAACGCTGCGCAGCAGCAGGCGTACGAAGATCAGATCAAGTTCCAGAAGGCGAATGAGCAGTTCGCCAAGTGGCAGGCCAAGTTCAACAAGAAGGCCACCGACTCCCAGAACAAGTTCAAGTACTGGGGTGAGGTTGTCCAGTACAACCAGAACAAGGCGTACACCAACAGCCTGCGGAACCTTGAGACGCTGAAGGCGTTCAAGCAGGCGCAGGTGGTGGCGCAAACCAGGGCTGCTGCTGGGTCGTCCTACATCCAGGACAGCGAGGCCATCTCCAACGCCTACCAGGAACAGTCAATGCAGGAGGCCGTCTCCCTGCAGCAGTACCAATGGCGCGCACTCCAGACCCGTGGTTCTGTGCAGGCAATGGAGAGAGAGGGGCAGTCGGTTGATCGGATTATCAATGACTACGCCCGGCAGATGGGTGACTTCGAGTCATTGCAGCAGATCAATCAAGGCATCCGCACCAGGCAGTACACAAGAGAACAGGCTGGCCAGGTAGCGCAATACCTGAGCAGATGGAATAGCCAAACCTTCTATCAGGAACAGCCATACATGGATCCGCTGCCACCGTATGCACCACTGCCGACGATCATGATGCCGCCGGCTCCGACGATGACAGGCGCACCACCAAGTGCAGCGGCTGGTGCATTGAACATCGGCACCGCTGTGTTGGGTGGATTGCAGACAGGGCTCAATGCCTGGCAGTCGATGACCAAGCTCAACACCCCCACGTCCCAGTCCGGCCCCGGCACCTGATCCATGGCAGAGCGTCTTCCCTTTGGCCAGCTGACCCCGGCCGCCCGTCCTGTTGGGGCGTTCATCTCTCCTGCAAAGGAGGACGTGGCTGGTGTTGCCAAACCACAGCTGCAATCAGGCGGCATCCAGATCAACACGATCCAGCGTGGCAGTGAGGGCAATGTCCAAGGCTTCAACCAAGCGCAGCAGCTGGCTGAAGCGGTTGCTCCTTTCAACCGTGCGCTCACCGGTCTGCTGACTGAGGGGGCAGTGGCGTTGAAGACCAACGCCATCAATGACGGTTACTACGACGAGATCCGGAATCAGCAGGCCCGGGCCACGCTCAGCCTGCAGATGCAGCAGGAGGCCGGCGCTGCCAATGCAGCAGGGCAGATCACCCAGCTGGAGAAGATTGACCCGCCTGGTGCAGCACTGCTGCGTGAGGCCAACCCGTGGAAGGCAATCGGCCGCAGGCGTGCGCTGGCCCAGCTGGCTGGCGGTGACGTGGACAACGTGCTGGCTGCTGACCTGCAGATGAACCAGGGCGAGCTCGCCACGGTGCAGCCCGGCAGTGGTGCGCTGTCGCAGCGGAAGACAGCGCTCACCCAGATCGTGCTGGACCGTTATGGCCTGACGGGCAGTGAGCCAGAGGCTGCGTTCTATGTGGCGCCCAAGGTCAACCAGGCTTGGGACAAGTACACCGATTCCCAGCAGAAGCTCTACAACGAGACGCTGCGGATCAACAGCAGGGCGCAGGCCACCGCGGCACTGGGTCAATCGCTGCAGCAGATGGGTGAGAACGGCATCCCCCTGGCCACCGGTGAGGTGGTGAAGATGGGCGACCCGCGGTTTGCCCAGCTGGCGGGGCAGGTGATGACGGGACAGCTGGACCGTTCGCTGTCGATGGTGGGCGGGCAGGACCGTGTGGATGATCTCAAGGAGATCCGCACCCAGCTGCTTGGCACCTACGGCCAGCTGCCGGTGCTGGCTGATGCGCTGGGGTTCATCCAAGGCGGCAACCCTGGTGATGCCAGCCGTCCGACGTGGGGTGAGACCTACGGGCTGGAGATCCTCGAGACCCGCAACCGGGGCAACGCTGCCCGCCAGCAGACCTACGAGCTGGGGCAGAAGGGCATTGAGCAGCAGCTTGATGGCCTGTGGTGGGGCGAGGGTTCGCCCGGCTCAATGCTGCCGACTGACCCGGGCTATGCGGGCGCGTTGATCGAGTTCCGGAACAGGGCGGCAGCTGCTGGTTACCGGGACATCGACGGCTACATGAAGGGCCGGATGGATTCACAGGAGTCTGTGGTGGGGAGGGCCTATGCCCCCGACCCACTGGCCAGCCAAGACTTCCTCACCACCATCCAAGACCTGCCGCGTTCAGCGATGAACACGCCGGAGGCGGTGGCTGCGCTGCGTGGGCAGGCCAGGACCGCAGCCAAGGCTGAGCCAACCCCTGAGCTGCAGCGAGCCAGGTACAAGGAATACCTGGACGCGATTGAGGCCAAGCAGAAGCAGGCAGCCGAGACCACCCCTGGCCTGCAGTCGGCCATCGACAAGGCGCTGCTGCAGGACCTGGGCCTGCCGCAGGTGAAGCCGCTGGTGGATGCTGCCAAGTCCAAGGCTGGCGGTGGTGATGCCTTTGCTCAGGCGCTGCAGGGTGCCGGTGCCATGGCTGCAGCCAGCGGGCTGGGTAACGACAAGATCACGGCCTTCACCCAGCGGTTGAACAACCTGTTCCTGCGGAACGCTGAAGCCAAGATCGACGCCTGGATGGCTGAGCGTCCTGGTGTGCCGTTGACCAGCAGCGCTCGCAACGTGCTGATCAGTGAGGCGATTGCTGAGACCAGGAAGAGCGATGAGTACAAGCAGGCCTTCTCCTCTCTGACCGGGAAAAACCCTGGTGAGGTGGGTGTCGGCAAGGTCGGCACTGGTCCTTCGCAGGGCACAGCACCTGGTCCTGCTGTCCGTGGTGTATCTCGTACGGCTGCGGCTGCGTTGCCTGACACCACGGTGAAGGGCTTCGCGGTGCGGCCGGTGATGAACGGTGACTGGCTGCACTCTGAGCTGGCTGCAATCAGCAAGGGCAAGCCGGTGAGCGCTGACCTGTATCGCATGGCCAACACGGCTGGCACCAGCACCAACCGCTACCTGCTCGAGCAGCTGCGCTTCTACCCCCAGCTGGATCCCAACGGTGAGGCCCGCAAGTACCTCGAGCAGCAGATCCGCACCCAGCGCCAGGGGCAGACGGTGAGCGGTGCCAACTGGCAGAGCATGAGCCGCGGCACGGGGATGGGGATGGTGCCAACTGGGTACAACCCGCTGGCCCCGGGCAGCTGGCTGATGAACATGCTGATGCCGCCGGCTGCGGCAGCCACCATGCCGACCAACTTCTCCCGGGCCTACGGCGGTGGCGGTGGCGGTGGTGGGAACTATGTGGCCACGACTGGGTTCGGCTACTCCGCTGACCGTCAGACCCAGACACTGCACGGCATCCAGGGCAGGCCGGGATACGACAAGAACCATGGCGTGGGCAATGACCACGTTCACCACGGTGCCAATGACCCGCAGACCGCAATGGCTCTGGCCAAGTTCCTGAAAGGGAAGGGCTGGCCCATCACTGAGTTCAAGCCATGGGGCAGGGTCGGCAAGCACCAGGACCCTGGCCATTACGACGGCCGCACCTTTGACATCCCAGTTGCAACCAAGGATCACGCCAAGGTGTTGGCTGACATCAACGCCTTCTACTCAGGGCGTGGCCGCGGCAGCAGTGGTGGATCAGTAGGTAGTGCAGCGGGTTACCTGAAGCGGCTGGCCTACCTCGAGACCCGGATCCGCAACATCCCCAACGCTGAGGGTTCACCAGGGCGTGGCTACTTCCAAGCCTTCCCTGCTTTCAGCTCTGAGGCCATCGCTGCATCGGGTGGCATTGATCCCCGGGACGGTGACTACAACCGTTCAGCCAAGGCCACATGGGCATGGATCCAGAAGCACCGGCCGGCCGCCGCTGCTGCCATCAAGCGTGGTGACTACGACACCGCCGATCGGATCCTGACGCCTACCTGGCCATCGCTGCCTGGGGGCAGTCAGGCCCAGCCCGATCAAGTCCAACGCGAAGCACGCCGTTACCTGGGAGGTCGCTGATCATGCCTGCTTTCAACCTCGCACCCAAGCCTGAGAACCTCGATCCCCAGTGGGATGACAAGGCGCCGCAGTCCATGGGTGACGGCACCCAGCGGCCAACAGTGGGCCAGGCCAGGGCCACCTATGCCAAGCGATCGGAAGCAGCGGCTGGTCCGCTCAAGCCGGTGGTGCAGTTCGCCAATGCACTGGCCAGTCCCGACACCAAGATCGGCATCTTCACCGGTCCGGTGAATGGCATCAGCAAGTTGGGCAATGCAATCGGCGACCTGGTGCAGGGCAAGCCTTGGCGTGGCGGCAGGGCTCTGACGAATCCCGACTGGTCGCAGGTCAATGTTGGCGATGCCTGGACCATCAGCGACAAGCAGGCCAGGCAGATCAACCCATGGCGTGTTGGTGTTGGGCAGGAGGTGACACCTTCTGACGATGCAGGCCTTGCCATTGGTGAAGGCGTTGGCGCTGAGCTGGCTGGTGCTGCAACGGGCGCCACCCTGCTGCAGAAAGCATCACAGATCCGCCGGTTGCAGCAGGCAGCTCAAGCGTTCCAGCAGCAGGCAGCGGTGCGGCGTGCAGCGGTGGCGATCACCGCCAGCCCGAAGCTGAAGGCCGGCGCCAACGTGCTCAAGAACGTGGGTGAGGCAGTGGGCAGCACCACCCTTGCCGTGCCGTTCCTGGACCAGGAGGACGGCAACCTGGCCAACCTCGGCGACCTTGCTGGCCTCAAGCTGCCGGGCCGTGTTGAACCCGGTGAGAACTACCTGCAGTCGATGGCCAAGTCCATTGCTGTGGAGGGCATTGCTGCACCGCTGGCGTTGCTTGGCATGGGTGCCATGGTCAAGCCCATCCGTGAGGGGATGGCCAAGGGTGATCTGGGGTGGATCCAGCAGCTGGCTGATGCTGAGCTCGAGCCCTACCTTCCGCGGCAGATGGCGGGCCCGGCACTGCCACCAGCTGGTCAGACCGGTCTACCTGCACTGCCTGGCTATCAGCAGCAGGGTGGTGCGCTGGTGCCCTACGACTCAGCTATCACCCGCTCACTGCAAGAGCAGACGCAGATCCGACAGGTGGGTGAGCAGCGGCAGCGGCTGCAGCAGATGGGCCTGGTGCAGCAGGGTGAAGGCGGTCAGCTTGACCTTGCACTCGGCGGTGCTGTTGACCCTGAGATCAGGTTGCAGGTGCGGCAGCTGCAGACGCAGCGCGGCCAGCTGATCAAGCAGGGCATGGAGTCCAGTCAGGACGTGACGCAAGACCTGGCCAAGATCGACCAGGAGATTGGCGATCTGATCCAGAGCGGCAACAGTGCTGACTTCATGCCGGGTGAGCGGTTCACCCAGCCAGAGCTGGACATGCCGGACGGCCGGCCAGAGCTCGACACCTACCTGGCCAACCTCGATGAGCTGGGTGATGCCGACCTGCGGCAGATTCACAGCAGGGTGTACGCCGACTTGAGCGCTGAGCGCAACGCACAGGAACTGACCAACGCACAGGAGAAGGTGACAGCACTGCAGCAGCAGATGGCTGACATCGACCAGCGGCTGGTGGAGGGGAAGATCAAACCGCTTGGTGCCAAGCGCCTGGTCGGCAAGGTGCAGAAGGAGATGGCCCTGGCGCAGCAGCAGGTGGAGGCCATCAACGCTCGCGGCCGGGTGCCCGAGGCGCTGGTCGGTGATCAGCTGCAGCTCCGCATTGATCAACAGGGCCAGCTTGATCTCAGCGCTGAGGTGAAGCTGCCACCGTTTGAAGCGATCACCCGCACCGCCAGTGAGTACGGGTACAAGACACCGGATGACTACCGCTCAGCGTTGGGTGGGTGGAACCGTGATCAGCTGCGCCGGCTGGCCATGCCGGACTCCAGTCCTGAGGTAGCGGCATTGGTGAAAGCACGCACCGGCCGGCGGGTGTGGCAGGCCAAGAAGTCCGACATCGTTGATGCCTTGGTTGAGATCGCTGAGAAGCGTGGTCGCTTCCTGCCACCTGAAGCTGAGCAGCTGGCGATGGAACTGAAGTCCAACCAGTTCGGTGATGCGGCGCCGCTGTTTGACCGGCCGGCTGATCTGTCTGCACCTGGCATGACCAAGGTGCTGGACGCTGATGGCGTTGAGCAGATGGTGCCAGCCACGGACTACAGCGGCCGCGGCATGGACAGCGGCACCCGTGAGCGGTTGAAGGCTGAGATCCTGCAGCGTGCCATCGACAACGGTGAGGTGCAGCCACCAGTCAGCCCGCTGCCTCAGCGTCCGGTCACCACCTTCGAGCAGGGCTCACTGGTGGATGACCTGCTGACGGAACCCACCGGTCAGATGGCAATGGCCTTCTCCACTGATGCACTGCCCACCTACAAGGCAAGCGGGAAGAACACGGACGCCTTGATTGAGGAGATGCGTCTGCGGTTTGAGTACAACCTGCTGGATGAGCAGGCCCAGCGTGCGCAGCAGCAGGCACTGATGGCAGCGCATGGGTGGGACACCCTGCCGTGGGAGGAGAAGAAGAAGCTGGGCATCCTGGGTGAAGGGTTCTACAGCCTGCAGCCGTACAGCGAACGGTTCCGAGACCCGACACCAGCAGCACGATCTGATCTGGATCTGGTTGCATCGCAGGGCGGGGACGATGGCGGCAGGCAGGCGCTCTTGGCTGCCTGGGACAAGGCGCATCCAGCACCAGCCCGTGAGCCGAAGGTCTACACCTGGAAGCCGGGTGGCGAGGTGACTGAGGCCACACCAGCGGCCAAGCCCAGCCCGGCTGAAGCAGCAGCTGCCAAGAAGCAGCAGGCTGCAGAAGCCAAGGCTGTGAAGGCCAATACCAAGCAGGGAACTGCTGTGGTTGACAAGCAGATCCAGGCGATTGAGAAACGACTGGAAGAACTGACCCGCCAATCCCAAGGAGCGAAGTGCTGATGGCTAGCTGCAATGACCTGGGCCAGGAGATCAAGGATCTGCAGGATCAGCTGGAAGCGCTGCGGTCCACACGCCGTGGCCTCGAGGCACAGGCTGACCTGGCTGATGGCCAGCCCGCCAAGAAGGCCAAGGTCCTGCGCACCCACACCGGTGATGAGGTGACGGTGGACCCAGGTAAGTGGGTGACGGAGGCTGAGATGGATGCCATGCGGATGGGTGATGAAACCGTCCGTCAGATGGTGAGCGCTGGCTTCGATGGCAAGCAGCTGCCCAACGGCCGCACCGGTCGGATGATCAACTACAGCCAGATCGACCCCAGCCAGGGCAACGTGGCTGCGCTGCTCGAGGTGATGGGCCTCAAGCGGGCCGGCACTGACAAGGGTGTTGAGCTCAAGCGACCCTTCACCAACCAAGCAGCGGCCAAGGCGCTGATGGCCCTGGCCCAGAAGGAAGGTGCCGACCCCCGGGCTGTGGCTGAGGCCCTGCAGAAGCGGGTGCGTGGCATCGACAACCTGCCCAGCGCTGTCTATTCCGCAGCCAAGGCGCGGTGGGATTCAGCCAGTCAGTACACCGACGTGCTGGAGGAGATGGCCGATGCCCTCGACGGTGGGTATCTCACCGACGACCTGAAGCACCAGGCCGGCAACGCTGCCAAGTGGGCCCACTTCTACGAGCAGCTCGATGCCCAGGTGCGGCGGCGTGTGGGCCAGGCCCTCAAGTCCATGCAGTTCAAGCAGGACACTGAGATCACCCTGGTGGATGTGACCAAGGACATCCAGGACCTGACGCTGGATGACATCACCGGCAACACCATGGTGGGCGACATGCTCAAGGTGGTGACCGAGGGCAATGCCAAGGCACTGCGGCAGATGGCCGCGGCGAAGCGTGCAGACCAAGCGCTGGGCGTGAACCAGCCTGGTTTCTTCCGTGACCTGAGCCTGCTCAACAGCCTGCGTCGGGCCAACCTCCTGTCTTCCTTCGCCACCTGGGCAGTCCGCAACCCGCTGTCTGGCTCGCTGGTGCAAGGCATCTACATGGCTGAGGACGTGGTGTCCGGCAGCCTGCGGATGGCAGCCAAGAACGGACTGAAGGCTGGCGTGGGTGATGAGTTGAAGGCGGCTGGCTTTGCAGGCCGTGCCTTCGTCGATGCGTTCAGCATGAGCTGGGGCAACTTCCAGGAAGCACTGGCCACCGGCAAGACCACCGTGGCCCGCGACTCTCTGAAGTACGTGGAGTCGGTGGATGAGCTGCGCAATTCCAAGGCCATCGTTAACGCTGCCTTCGACTCCGCATGGGAGGACATCACCAGCTGGAAGGGTGTGTACAAGCCCGTGTCCCTGCTGAACTTCGTCAACGGTGGCTTCTGGAAAGTCTTCGGCGGTGGGGTGGAACGGCTGACTGGATCAGATGCCGGGTACATGGCACCGTTCCGCATCCTCAATGCCACCGATGACTTCATGCAGACGCAGGCGTTCGCATGGAAGACCAGTC
>Ga0315904_10002343_pt1 | contig 29414 bp, 28 predicted proteins | sample LakEriMetagenome_6_FD_203529 | JGI IMG/M metagenome (GOLD analysis project Ga0315904, IMG submission 203529) | Freshwater fungal communities from buoy surface, Lake Erie, Ohio, United States - Buoy 12 MA120 | ecosystem: Environmental > Aquatic > Freshwater > Lake | place: USA: Lake Erie, Ohio...
TTCACCGAGAACGGTGGCCAGCGGTCAGGCGGGGAGGCTCGCTTGCCTCAACGGCCGCCGGAGGCACAGCAACAATCCGATTTGCGGCGTGAGGAGTTAACTCAGCAGTTAGCCGGTGGCGAGAGCGCCGGAGCGACGCGAACCGATTCTACGACAAGCCCTTCCGCTTCGGACAAGCAAGTCCCTAACAAGTCCTGGCGGCAGCCTACGGCAGCGGATTCCGGACAATTCGCCTTGGGAGTCGTCCAGGGATTCTTTGTCGATGGACTTGCCGGCGATGCGCAAGCGATCATCGAGCTGGCAAAAGATCCCTTATCCATCCCGCGTGACATCTACGAGGCAAGCGTTGCGGCGGGCAACTCCATCTATCGCGCTGTCGAATCTTGGTTCGGTATGAGCGAAATGGAACAAGCGTTGGCGATTGCGAAAGTTGGTACGCAGATAAATGGCGAACTGGCGACATGGAAGAGTCTTGGGGAAAAACTAACCTATGGTCGCAGCGACTTTAGCGATGCGGAGCTCGATAAGCTCAACAGGCTTAAAGCGATAGCCGATGCGATCGCTCAGGAGTTATCGAAATTCGCTGAGGAACTTTCGCCCGAGATGATGGGGCGTATCGCAGGGATGATCGCCTATGAATTGGTTCTTGAAGCGGGCATTGCCAGCGCAGCAGAAGCGACGGCCGGCGCCGCCAGCACCCTAACGGCCGCACGCCTGGCGCTGATTGTCAACAAGCTGAAGAAGCTCGGTCCTATCGGTGACAAAGTCGGCGATCTTCTGAAACCCAACGGACCACTCGCTCAAAAGCTTGGTGAACTCTTTTCGCAGCTAAAAAAGGGTGGTAAGATTGCAGATGAAGTTGCCCCAAGCAGCGGAAAGACATGGCAGGACTTTCTGCCGGAGGCAGAACAACGCTTAGCCGCTGCAAAAGCAAAGTATGGGGATGGTGCCCTAATGATGGCACTCAGTCGAAAGCAGGCACTTTCCCGATTGGAAGGTTTGGAAGGTGTGGTGCTTCATCACCTTGATGACCACATCCCGGCAACAATCGGAAAGGCACCAACTGCGGTTCCACATTGGCGAAATGAAGTCGGCGGTTTCCTCGAAGAAATGGAACGGATGACGCCCCACATTGGCAAAAAGACTGCCGCGGAATGGCAGGAAAAAATCAATGCGATGAGAAAGAGACTCATCGACTTACTTGGTGAGGAATAGTTTATGGACGAAATGACAGATGTGCTTCAAAGACAGATGGCCGAGGTTTTTCGGCTGAAGTGGGAGGGAGAAGAGTTACCGGAGTACTCGAAATGGCTTGAAAAGTTTACTTTTCATATGCTTGACGCTTCGGCCGAAATCTGTCACATGGCGGAGCAACTTAAAGCAGGGGAACGCACGCCCTCGTGCGACCTAGCGAAGAGTCTTCACCGTTTTTTTCTTCATGCCCTTCCGCACTTGATCGCCGCAGGTCAGATATATGATTTTGTTCCGCACCTGTTTGCCGAGCAAGACGGTGTTCACTCGTTGCCGACAGACTCAAATGAATCAGACTGAGACAATTGAGTTCACCAAAACTCTTGTTCACCGCGGAATTCTTCGGCAGGGGGTTAGCCCGGAAAGGCCAATCACGGCATTCTTGTCGGTAAGCCACAAGCCTTCCCGCACCGCCAGCCATTCGTGAAACGTCTTCATGGCTGTATCTATCGACCCCGCTGGCGATTCTCGGCGTTCGCCCGTGCGTGAGCGTGGCCCCAGCACACGATAAAGAACACACGGGGGCATAGCCATCATGCAAGCCCCGGTGACCACCTTGCCTGCCAAGGGAATCGCCAAGAATTGTTTGATTCTTATCTTTGCAACAGCGGTCGCTTTGGCGATGGCAATGCGCTGCGTCAGCGCCGCTACAAACGGCGGCGATGGTTTCAACAAATAATCCATCGCCTCTTCGTCATGTTCTGCTGTGGTCTGACGAACACCTCCCCATCGCCATGCGTGATCTTTACTGTTTTGGTCATCGCCATTCGATTAAGCGAACAGAGGCTACCTGATGTACCAGAGAGTAACAATCAGTTCAATCGGTACCGACAGCAATCCAAATTCCTGGCTTGTGGTGCAACCCCAGAGTATGCTCTTCTCGACACGCCAAATCTTAAAATGCGCAATTTAAGATTTGACTAGCTCTGAGCCCAAATGATTCATATTGATGATGTTGTGATCCACAATGAGCAAAAAGAAACATTCTCCTCACGTCGAGGCAGCTATCAAGAAGATTGAGCGACGTTATGCCATTGGCCAGGAAATCTTGGAGGCCTGCGGAACCACATCGCCGCATGGCATGATTGCCCAGTTGGCTGAGCAGTACAAAATCAACCGCGACACTGCTCAGAAGCTCAGGGCCATGGCCAATCCTGAGATCGGTTATACCAAAAGAGAGCTGGAAGCGTGGTTCAAGGTTTTTCGCAAGCACGGACATGTACTCTCAATCAGTCATTTCGTACGCTTGATTTCGGTACCAAAAGGAAAGACAAGGGACCAGCTAACCCGAGATGCACTCGAAAAAAAGTGGAGCGGACACCGGCTGCAAGTAGAGGTGCTTACGCGTCAGGGTCGCAGGCAAAAAGGTGGGAGGAAACCTACCGTAATTGAGGGCGATGCGTTTTTGGGCGAGCTGGAGCAAACGATGTGGGCCTGGTCGCGATGGCTAGAGCTGCATTTGGAAGCGAATCCAGAGCTGCCGCCGGAGTTGGCGAAGCAGCTCAGGGCGATTAAGCGTTCGATCTCAAGAGTCAATGAGTTGCTGGAGCAGTAGGGAGCAAAGTTAACGCCGAGCATCGTCAAGCCGATTCCGTCTGCTTGCCCCCTTCTTCTTTCAGTCGGTTGAGGACCTGGGTCACACGAGCACGGCTGACTCCTAAGAATCGGGAAAGGGCAGCGCGGCTTTCAACCTGGCCGGAGTCCAAAAGCGATTGGTAGTAGTGCGCCAACTTCATTCGATCTGGACTCGGCCCACGTCGCTTCCTTTCTGGCTTTGGACGCTCTGGAATCGAATTCCAAGGGAATAATTCGTAGGACCGCTGTCGTCCTAACTTGTTGACTACGTAGGCACCTAGCTCGATCAATCCGTGATGTGAATACCGAGCGGGTTGGGGAGCTAAGAATTTTGGCTCGGAAAGAGCCTGTTAACCAGTTAACACAGAAAGCCGAGAGTGAATGCTCTCGGCTTTTTGCATTTCAAGCCCCGTTTTCGCGGGTTTGCGACGATTCGGACCGCGCGGCGCGAGTTTTAGTTCCGAACTGGTTGCTCTCAGGGTCCGGAGCCAACCATGAGGGTTGGCCTCGCACCCCGGAAGCAACCCTGTCGAACTCTCTGACTCTCTGGTTAACAAGCGTTATTACTTAACAACCCGGTTGCTCTCGGTACCCCGAGAGCAACGCTTCCATGGAAGATTGGATGGAGCTTGAAGCTTCCGCCAAAAGGCGACGCACTCCGGTAGGTTATCAGGAGAGTGAGAAAGGGTCTAACCGGAAGGGGTGGCCACCTCGCGCTCCGGCGCTGCAGGACATTCTGGAAAAAAGCGCTCGAGAACTCGGCGCTATTAGGTTGATTGATTCACGTATTGGCGTTCCTGGGCAATTGGCCCGGAATCCAAGGGTAATCTTAGGGCGATTCAGGACAACAATCAGATTTGCATCGCTTCAACTTCGCGTTTTGTTGGTCAATCTCAGGCTTCACTCCATACATTCAGACATCCATCGAACCAGTGGATCGCTCGGTCATCGCTTTTGTTGGACTCGGAACACCGACGCTGCTGGGTTAGCTGGTGTTGCTTCCGATCGTCACCATCGCTGGCTTGGTATCCTCGACTTTGCATCTCGCACAGGTCACCGCGCGGTTGTGGGCTAGCCTGGCGGCTCTGGCCTCATCTCGTTTCTGTTTCAGCTTGGCCGGAACACTTGCTCCTGTTCCAAAGTAAATCTCGTTGGGCGTTTGACCTCGGAAGACAAAAAGAGAGACAAGAGTCTGCTAGAGACTACATACGTCGTTCAAGTATTGACCTGTGGGCATCCGTGGACATTCGGCAACTTAGGATCGCGTAGAGATCGCTGACTCCGTTTCGACACGGTAGTAGATTGCAAACGGGAATACTTTGGCGAACTTGCAAGGTAATCCATAGTGAATTGCATGGATTCCAGCATCGTCTCGAAGATCAGCAAGGTCGACTTCGATCGTATTTAGGAAATGATCACCCCAACCATCACTGATATCGTTGAAGTATGCCGCAGCGTAAACAAGGTCTGACGAAGCTTCAGGACGAAGAGCGACGTTCATGTACCCTCCGCCTAATGTCTTCCATCGCTTCGCCTAGAGGTTTCGAAGGTTCTGAAGAGGGATTCCGCATACGTTCTGCCAATACATCAGCATGCCACCCAGGCGGTGTGTATCCTTGGGAATCACCCTGAAGTGAGGCCCAAAGCAATTCCAAAGCGTAACGCTTTTCGTCTTGGGTCAAATTGTAAATCAACGTTTCAACCGACATGGAATAACCCTCCGGCACTATTTTACCAGAGTTAATCGCATGAGTCGAGGATTTCTAGTCCTTAGAAGCACAGGCCGGTCGATCCGTGTTGAATGGTCGCTCGAGCCGATAAGACCAATACGGTCTGGCAAGTGCTCTTGGACGAAAAGTCTGAAATCTTCGGCGATAGAAAATGGATTATAGAGAGTTGAAAGTATAGGTTTTCAGAGACGCGTCGTGTCAACCGACGGGTCACCAATGAGGGTGCCAAAAACTAACTCGCTGCTGGTTAACAACTCTGCTCCATTCGACAGTTCACCAAGAGGGACGGCCACTGGGCTGTATCGAGGGGCATAAACTGAAAAGCCCGTTTTTCCATGGTTTTTCGCATTTAAAAGCGCGAGAGTCTCGGGTTTGTTCGAAGAGAGTTTCGCTCGGGGAGCTAAGAATTTTGGCTCGGAAAGAGCCTGTTAACTAGTTAACACAGAAAGCCGAGAGTGGATGCTCTCGGCTTTTTGCATTTCTAGCCCCGTTTTCGCGGGTTTGCGACGATTCGGAACGGGAGGCGCGAGTTTTAGTTCCGAACCGGTTGCTCTCGGGGTCCGGAAGCAACCATGGAGGTTGGCCTCGCACCCCGGGAGCAACCCTTTCGAACTCTCTGACTCTCTGGTTAACAAGCGTTATTACTTAACAACCCGGTTGCTCTCGCACCCCGAAAAAAGTTGCGAAAAGCCGACCGGGGAGTGAACGTTAGGCGAGCCGATCCTCTATCCGATTTTGCGTGACGCGAAAGAGAAAGTGAAAACACTCTCGGTGTCGGTTCGCTTTGAGCATCTTCATTACTCATGTGGTGATACGAAACATATCGATGTCCCTCTAGCTGATGATGGGCCCTATAAGGTCATCATGACTGCCACGGCATCGATCGATCTGAAGCCGTTGATCGCCGGAAAAACTGTTCCCCTAGATCAAATTTATGCTCTATGGAGCAATCCGCGAACATGGAGGAGCGACGGCGCACCTGAGAGTTTAGCTAGTGGATATCTGCGAATTCATGGTTTTCTTCCCGGTGAAAATCGCGTCTTGCTCGCAAGAATGGTCGACGATGTCATCCCCCATTTCAGTAATGTCGAATGCATTGAAGTGAAACAAGGAAGCGTCCATGAAGTTGAGATGGAATTGGTCCCTTCAGTGCAAATCGTAGGCAGGTTAAGCGACAATGTTCCGCGTCCCGTAAGGCACGGAAGAGTGGTGGCACGCAACATCCCTCCTAGTTCCGAGAGCTCGCATCCTAGATGGACTGATTGGACAGAAGTCTCGGCAGACGGTGAGTTCGTATTTGATTCGTGGCCTCGCGGAGAAGCCATACAGATTATCGCACTCTGTGATGGTTTCATTGCGACTTCAGGCAAGGCTCCAACTCATGATCTAAAGCAATCGGAAGATTCTTACTATCGACCGCACGCCTTTAACGTTGCAGATCAAAAAATGGTTGTTCCGATGACGGCGCTGGTGCCTGTGACGATTACGGCAACCAACCAAGAGAACGCACCCGTTTCTGGTCTGGACATAGCAGTTAGTCCAAATGTTGGCTGGTGGAACTACGGTTCACAGATTTATGGGCTGAATATGGTTCGAGGAAAGAAACTTCTTAGCCAACGCGAATTTCGCAAAATTGCGGAAAATCCTTATCCAAGCATGTTTCGCGGGCTCACCGATTCTAGAGGGAAAATCACCTTCCAGTTGCCTGAAGGCACTCAGTATCTCGAGGTCCTGAGCGATCAATATGAATTACCGATCTCGCTAGGAAGCCGTGATGTCAAGATTCGTGTGCGTGAAGGAAATCCGCTCGACATTAAACTACGTGTTCAACCTATTGGCACGGAACAACTCGGAGACTGGGATAGGCTAGCTGGGGTGGTTTATGGATGCTCGACAATGGAAGGTCGAAAGCTATTGGAGCTGCCAGGTATGAAAGAAAAGGTTGACGAGTTCGTAAAGAAATTCAGCGAAGCAAAAAATCAGCAAGATCCCGAGCTCTTGTCAGAAGCCTAATTGACTTTGTCCGAAGCTTTTCAAAATGCGAACGAGCACGAAGAAGCACGGAAGTGGAAGATGAAAGCTTTCGGACTGAAGAATAGATAAATCAACTAGGTCCGATAGAAGCAAGAATTACGAATCTCATCATCATGGGTTGTTGAATCGTCCATTAAAACTTCGAAATTGGATTCACTGTCGGGGACTCGCTGTTTCGCGTTTTTCAGAACTATCGCTTGACTATCCTTGCTTAAAGCTCTACTATAAAACCAAATCTAAGGAACCAAACAAGGAGCAAGGCATTGTGGCTAGACCACCAGCAAAAGAACTTACGGAACGCGAGTTAGAAGTCATGCATGTGTTTTGGGAGCGTGGAGAATTGACTGCTGCCGAAATTCGAGAGAGTTTGGCCGGTCAAGGTCGCGAATTGGCGTACACGACGGTCGCGACGTTGATTCGGATTTTGTTCGAGAAGGGATTTCTCGTCCAGGTAAACGACCAACGGCCTTTTCGATTCAAGCCAGCTCGTCCGTTCGAGGACGTTTCCAAGAGCATGATTGGCGATATGGTCGATCGGTTGTTTGGTGGGTCCCGTGAACAACTGCTGTTGAGAATGTTTGACGGAGGCAAGATGACTCGCAAAGAGCGACAGGCCTTGGAGAGTCTTCTGCGTGAGGACAAATCATGAGCCCACTTAGTTCTACGTTGCTTTGGTGTGCATTACAGACAACGTTATTAGCGTTGTTGACGTTGGTGATTGGTTCTCGACCATGGCGATTTGGTGGTACGTCTGTACCGCTATTCGGATTGATTGGAGTATCGATACTCACGCTTTTGGCTTTCCTTCCCATCCCGTGGTGTTGGACAACTGGACTAGTCGAACGGCAACGCTCAACAACCTTGATGTCAGCAACCGCGATCGAGAGCGAGGTCGCAACGCGAGGTACCGAATTGCCGACGGTTGGGCAGGATCAACTGCCTAGAGATGCCGAAGAAATCGAATCTGCTTCGACCTACGCAGCGGCTTTTATGGAGGGGCTGCTTGCCTCGACCGAAACAATGCAATCGAGTACGGCACTGAGTCCTGTCTCAGCAATCGTGCTCAGTTTGTTTGGCCTCGGTATCATCATTGGATCGATTCGACTCATCGTGAGTCTGGTGGCAACACGACGATTGATGCGAACATGCGGTTTGATTCACGACCAGCGTCTTGCCGAAGCAATGGCTGTTCTTCGAGCAAAGCTTGGTTTGAAAACAACTGTTGAGTTATACGAGACGGACAAGTTATCGACGGCCGCTACGCTAGGGATGAGGAGGCCATGCATTTTGCTTCCGATGCACTGGCGAGAGTGGACGGAAGCTGAGCGAGATGCAGTATTGGCGCACGAGCTCGCGCATATCGCGCACGGCGATTTTGCGGCAGTACTAGTTTCTCAATTGAGTATTGTGGTTCACTTTTATCATCCGTTAGTCCATTGGCTCGCTGGTCGTTTGCGATTAGAGCAAGAGCTGGCTGCGGATTCTGTTGCTGCCCAAATCGCCGGAGGGCACGAACGGTATGTGAGAGTCTTGGCGAAATTAGCGTTGGAACATCAAGATCGATTTGTGGGTTGGCCGGCCCGTGCTTTCCTTCCGACCCGACAAACCTTTTTGAGGAGACTGGAAATGTTGAGAGACGTTAAGTTGACTCCGCCGGGGCGTACTCCCGTCGGAAAATGGGTTGCGATGGTTGCAATTTTGGTGGCCTCAGTTGCATTGGTTGGATTGAAGCCACCGCGAAATCTTGCGATGGCCCAGGACACAGCCGCGAAGCCTAGTGCGCCAATCAAGGTGAGCCGAGTGGACTACGATCTGCGCTACTTTAGCGACGAAGGTGGAATAGTCATTGCTGCTCGACCCGCGGAACTGCTTGCAAGCAACTCCATGTCTGAGATAGCGAAGCTGATTCAAGAACTGCCAATCGTGTCAGGAATGACTGCGCCACTTGGCATTGAGCTTAAGGACATCGAACAAGTGTTGGTGGCGTTGGAAGGTCCGAAACAGGAGCCCGTTTCTTTTTTTGTCCGAGCGTCGAAGCCAATGGCTAAGCTAAGCGACCTCGCTCCAGGCGGCGTGCCAACAAAAATTGCAGATGCCGAAGTTCGGGGTGGGGGACCGGATGGTGCTTTCCTCTGGAAACCAGACGATCGAACCGTTGTTTTCAGCAGCAAACGCAATTTAGAACGATGGATTCAAGGGCGACAGGTTGAACATAAGCTTACCGATTCCGAATTATGGAAGAAGCTCGATAATCGTCCGTTGCTGGTGATCAGCGAAGGAAAGGTTCTACGGAACCTTCTCCAGTCGATGCAGCCTCCCAATATCCCGACTCCTGTGCTCACCTCTTCGATTTTCTCCCCGATTCTGGATGAATCAGACATCTTAAGTCTAGCCGCTTCCATGGACAAGGAATGGAGTCTGGTTGCAATGGCGAAGAGTACGGATGCCCAAGGAGCTGCGAGGATACAAGAAACAAGCCAAGCGGGTATAGTCATCATGAAGAACGGACTGCGTGAGCTGGAGCGGTCGTTGAAGTCGCAACCACAAACGCCAGACATGCCCTCTGATTCGAGTAAAGCGATGGAAGTGCTTTTGTCCGCAGCAACAAAGCTTGCCGAAGGAGCAAAGATTCAGACCGATGGTGGTACGGTTAGCATGACGACTAGTATTCCATTGACGGAGGTCCCGATGGGCTCCATCGCGAGTGCACTCATACGTATGCAAGAGGCTGCGGAGCGATTGCAAAGTGCGAACAATCTAAAGCAAATCGCGATTGCCTTTCACAATTTCGAATCTACTTATAGCAAGTTTCCTCACCCGACAAAATCACCGGATCCTAATCATAAGTATCCAGTAAGCTGGCGGGTTATGATCTTGCCATACATGGAACAAGAAGCGTTATATGCACAATACCGATTCGATGAGCCGTGGGATGGCCCAAACAACTCGAAGCTACTGTCAACAGTGCCAATGCAATATCGACGCCCTGGTGCTTCGGGGGAGGCGACTAACACCCCCTATCTATTGGTCACTGGGGAGGATGCCATGTTTCAGACTACAAAAGAAACTCTTCTATCGGATGTGCAAGATGGGTTGGGGAAAACGATCATGATCGTCGAGTCGAATTCCGCAGTACCATGGACCAAACCGGACGATCTCGTGTACGCGAAGGATAAACCCTTGCCTGTCTTCGGTGGATTCTTTGACGAAGGATTCCATGCTGCGTTCGGCGATGGGTCCGTGCGGTTTCTATCGAAGTCCATAGCGGAATCTGCTCTTCGAGCCTTCTTGACGGCACGAGGTGGAGAGCAGGACGTGAAACAATAGACTATCGCGCGGCCACGCGGTAGCGAACGACGAGCTGTTGTGCCGGGTCGGAACAACTGTCTCGTCGTTTTTTTCGTCAGCGCAGCAAGGGCGAAAATCGCGGGCAGCTGATGCTTCTGAATCGGTCTCCGAAACTGTCATCCATAAGCAATAACAAAAAGTTGTGGTTCTCTGTGAAAGAATTCGGCTGATGCTGTTACAAGTAATAGATTGGTTCCTGTCTTTGTGGCTTGACATTCAATCCACAGACCTTGGAAGCTTCAAGAAGAATACGCAATGACCATGAACTGGAATCGAATTGCAGACCGCCATCGCACTGGTTTCTTATTGACCGAGCTATTGGTGGTGATCTCCATCGCTTCAATCCTGGTATCTCTACTGCTACCTGCTGTTCACATGGCACGCGAGGCAGCGAAAAGAATTTCATGCAGCAACAACATGAAACAGCTCGGCCTCGCGATGCAACAACATGCGACTGCCCTGCGGTATTTTCCTGGTAACGGCGGCTTTAGCCCGAATTCGGTCATCAAGTCAGCCAGTGGCACGAGCCAGGGGATTGGAACCGAGGACTTCGAAGCGAATCAAACTTACCGATGGGGAATTGGCAATCCAGGAGGAGACCAAAAAGGTGGACAGCCGGGCTGTTGGGCCTATGCTCATGCTTCGATTACTCGAATCAATAGCCACCGGGGCAATTCCGGACCTGAAGGATGAAGCGGCAAGTATTGTCGAGCAATTGAAAACGAAGCTTGAGGCAGACAAGAATCGCTAGTCCCGACCGATCGGACTCTTGGATGTTTGGCTGGAAAATGAGGCAAAGAAATTAGGAACTCTCCGAATCGAGGACGATGTCGCGAAGGCTTTCACCAGCTTTCACCCAAAGCAGATTCAGACTACTACTTATAAGAAAACGGAGATTTGAGATGTTCGGGTTTGCCATGACAGCTGCGATTATTTTCAGTCGATTCCGCTGGAGTTTACGAAGTCTGCGAGGATTGACCACGCTTTTGCTTTCTTTGCTGCTGATAGCTTGTGTTGGTTGCGGAGATTCGACAGTACCGGTTGCTCCTTCTTCAGTTCCCGCCTCCACGGTCGCTTCCCCTTCGGCTGAGACCAAGGCTGATTCCTTGGCAGATATACTTCAACGAGCGAAAGCTGGCGACATCGATACCGCAATCCAACGATTTGTCTCCAGCGCTCCGGATAACTGGGTTCAATCTACCACCCTCGAAGACGTTCGAATGTCGGAGGCTTCTTTTGCTAAGCTAGATCGTGTCGAGAAGGCTCGCCTTCAGCAGCAGATCATTGATCGCGTCGGCGAGATTAAGGGATTCGCAAGAACTGTGGTGGATCGCGCGAATGAAGCCAAGAAAAAAGGTGACAAGGAAACCGCAGAACGATATCTGGAGGCCGTTCATCGCCTCGGTCGCCAACTTCGCGACTCCGACACCATGACTATGTTCCAGCAGTTTGGCAAGGCCTTGGCTGAAATGAAACTCTCCGAATAGATCTTGCGATAAGAGAAGTTGATTTTCAGGTGCAAGAAACGCGTTGTCGATGGTACTACTGAAACGGAAATGACAAAACAGTTCGAAGAGGATCCAGTTTCATGGCTTCTGATTATTCCCTATTCAACACGATTCTCATTTGGGTCTATTGGGGACTCTTGGTTTGCATTCCGCTTTTCGTGTTTCTCGGGGGCGCACAACTTCTGGTTGCGATTATCCAGTGGCGTTCCGAGAAACGGATTGGTCGACTGAAACGCGCTGGCGTATTTTTCGTGCTAGCGGCTTTGATGCCAGTTGCCATTTTCGGGTTGTGGAGAGGCATCTTGCGCCCGTCCATGGCGGCAGAATTGATGGCGCGAAGTCAAAAGAGAATCGCGGATGCATCGGTTCTTCAGGTTGGCAGTCAGGTCAACGACTTCCATACGAAGCTTTCTAGCTTGGGTTTTCCGTCGGATCGACCGAAGGTCACGGTACTCAATTTCTTCGCTACCTGGTGCGGTCCTTGCTTGAATGAGTTGCCACATCTTCAACAAATCGCCGACAAATTCGCAGACGAAAAGGACGTTGTTTTCGTGGTAGTAGGTCGGGAAGAATCGCAGGAAACTCTCGATGAATTTGCTTCGCAGAACGGATATCGCATGCCATTTGTCGCGGACAAAGAAGGAAGTCTATATCGCGAGTTCGCCAAAACGATCATCCCACGAACCTATGTGATCGACCAAACTGGAACGATCCAATTCGAAATCATCGGATTTGACCAGGAGAAGCTCTCGGAACTCGACGCTAAAATCAGTGAACTTGTTGAAGAGTAGAATTGGCAGCCGTCAAATATTGGCAAGAATATAGGGGCATGAAAATGAAGACGGAATATGATATTCTTGCCCCCATTTTCCTGCCTAACATTCTTGCGTCTGCTTTACTCGTATGGGAATTGAGATGATGAAATCGCTCTTACGTTTTAGACTCTCTACCCTACTCATTATCGTCGGTCTCTTCGCGGTTTGCTGTGCATGGTACGTCAATCAGGTCTCGGGGCAGCCCGCCCAGAAGATTATGCATGTTGGCGGTTCACTTGCCATGTCTCCGACAATCACGCGCGAATACTTGGTTGTCGATGTAAACGCCTACCGGCATTCAAAGCCGAAACGATGGCATGCTGTCGTTATGAATCCCAGAGCACGACCTGACGGATCGACTGTCGCCGAAGTGCTTCGAGTGGTTGGTTTGCCTGGCGAGACAGTTACGTTCGCGGATGGCAATGTCATGATCAACGGTCAAGCACTAACGCCGCCTGAGCGACTACAGAAGATAAAATTCCATGGCAACTTGCCCGACGTCGAATCCGTTATGCACCCATACACCATCCCGGATGGACACTTTTATCTGCTTGGCGACAATCCGGACGAGGCCAAGGATAGCCGAGTTTTGGGTGCATTTCCCACGGCGGATATCCGAGGTCGAGTTCCAAGCCGATGATGAGTTGCTGGCTGCCTTTGCCAGCGAGAAATGACGCATTGTTCACAAGAGTTTTAAGGGCAGTTCACCAGGAACGCTTTGCCATGGGAGCACAAATCTTCCTTGCCGCATGTCTTGTCGGCGCACTCGCCTCGAATGCGTACGGACAGGGACATTCACGCTTTTCGCTCGCCACGTTCATTTCGGAGGTCACGCCAACGGTCGGGCATCCACTTCAAGCGGGCCTGGGAATTAAGCCGGTCGCCAGCGTAGAGGATCCACTTTACGCTCACGGATTCGTACTGCTCGGTAATGAATTGCCGATTGTCCTTGTCTCCATTGATTGGTGCGGAATTGGCAACGAAGCCCACGATCTTTGGCGCAGCGTGTTGGCGGATGCAGCTGGGACCACGCCTCAGCGTGTTCTGGTGTGTGCCATTCATCAACATGATGCCCCGCTTGCCGACCTCGAAGCGGAACGGCTTATCGCCAATTCAACGCGGGGCCAGAGCACACTCGATCTCGATTGGCACGCAAAGACCGTGGCCCATGTGGCCGATGCGCTGAAACGTAGCTTGAAAGATGCGAAGCCTGTGTCACATATCGGTACCGGCGAAGCGAAGGTGGAGAAGATCGCCTCGAATCGACGCATCATTGGTAGAGACGGAAAGATCGAACTATGGCGCGGCAGTGCGATGACAGATCCAAAGGCAAAGGAAGCACCGGAAGGTTTGATTGATCCCTGGCTAAAGACGATCAGCTTCTGGAACGGCGATGAGGCTATCGCTTCATTGAGCGTTTACGCTACGCACCCGATGAGTTTCTATGGGAAGGGAAATGTCTCGGCGGACTTCGTTGGTCTAGCGCGGCGACAATGGCAGCGCGAAGACCCAGGCGTGATGCACTTTTTCGCTAACGGCTGTGGCGGGAATCTCGCACCAGGAAAGTACAATCGTGGCGAACCGGAAGACCGCCAAGAGTTGACAAAGAGGCTGTACAAGGCATGGAAGGAGGCTTGGAAGAACACGAAGAAACTGGCTATCGAACAAGTAGCGTTTCGTTCTATTTCGTTCAACTTGTTACCGAAGACAACAGATGGCTTCGACAGGCTCAAACTCGAAGCGATCCTCAATAGCGATCAGACTCGTTTCGATAAACGGGTACGAGCCGCGTACGCGCTGAGCTGGCTTAAACGCTGTGAGTCAAAGCACCAACTCGATCTGCCGGTCCTGGACTTTGGGACAGCCGTAATCACCTTGCTGCCCGGCGAGCCGTTTGTCGAGTACCAACTGGCTGCACAGAAATTGCGCCCCGAGTCGTTCGTGGTTACGCTCGGCTACGGTGACTATGGCCCGGTCTACATCCCCAACGACGATGCCTTCGGACAGGGTGGATACGAAATCGGCGATTGGTCGTTCGTCACGAAGGGAGTCGAGAAATCTTTGACAGCGGCTTTACGGCAAGGACTAGTTGACGAAGCGATGCAGAAAGAGGCTCGCTTACTGATTGCGGATGCGGGGAAAAGTCCGTTCGTCATCGTGACGCCAGCAACGCCCACTGCCGAGGAAAATACGGCTGCGAAGTTGCTGTCGGACACATTGGAGAGTGTCACAGGTGCGCGGATTCCCATCCGTTCAGCCGATGACAAAGATTTGCCACGGTCGCAGATACGCGTTGGGCAATCCTCGGCCCTAGCGCCGGAAGAGTGGGCGATTCGGACAACGGAAGAGACGTTGCTCTTCCACGGTGGTCGCCCGCGTGGTCTGATCTACGGGGTCTGTGAGTTTCTTGAAACGAATGTGGGAGTCTATCGATTCGATCCTTTTGTGTCCGTCGTGCCGAAGACACCCAGTCTGTCGATACCCGCGATCCATCGCAGCGGCAAGCCTGCCTTCGAGGTCCGCACCTTGTTTACAGGATTTCCTTACGGACATCCCGCGACTTCGCCTGAGAATCTGCGTCTCTTCCATGTTTGGAACAAAAACAATCTCTATGGATCGCTTGGCGAAGGCGACACAGTCCGTCATGTGCCCGACGGAGTTCACACGTTTGGAAAGTTCATCTCCGCTAAGGAGTTTGCCATGGATCATCCCGAATACTTTTCGATGGATGCAGACGGGAAGCGGATGACGGACGACAAAGGTTCTGGTGTACTTTGGATTCAGCTTTGCGTGACGAACGACGATGTGAAACGTATTGTTTTGGAACGCGCGAAGAAGGCTCTGCGCGACGATGCGACCGAGTCTCTGAAGGATGGCCGTTCCCCAGCGCGTTACCTGGTTCTATCGCAAAACGACAACACGACGGACCTGTGTTTGTGCCCAAAGTGCAGGGCGGTCAGCGATCGAGAAGGCTCGCAATCCGGCCTCCTTCTCGAGTTTGTGAACGAGATTGCGCGCGGACTTCGTGATGAATTTCCCGACGCGCGAGTACTAACGGAAGCCTACAATTACACATTGCAACCACCCAAGTCGATTCGCCCCGAGTCGAACGTCATCGTCCGCTATATTGACAACTACGGCTTCTCCGACCCGACGCGCCCCCTTACAGAGCCGCTTAACCAACGTCCCAAAGCGCTCTTTGACGGCTGGGGGAAGATCGCACCATCTATCGCTGTTTGGGATTACTGGCGAGTATTCCAACTGCATGCCCCTGGCTTGTTCGCGCCCTCTGTAAACACTCCCGCGATCCGTTCCGACTTGCAGTTGTTTCATCGAGCAGGCGTACGATATGTCACCGTCGAATGCGAAGATTTTCTCGGCGCGGGATTCGATCCACATCCTCAGAGCTCGGACCTTCAGAGCTTTATGACGCTGCAAACCTGGGTAGGCATGAAGCTACTCGAAGATCCGAACCGCGAACTTCAGCCATTGGTTACGACGTTTTGCCGAGGGTATTTCGGTCCAGCTTCCGAATCGATGCACGCGTTATACGATTGGATCGCCGAACGACAGACCAAGTCTCCGATTAGGATCGTCGACGTGCAACGCCACGTCTGGTTGAAGCATCTGTGTGATGCGGAGTTTTTCGCTACGGCGTATCAGCACCTTGATGAAGCGATGCGTTTGGCAAAGGATGACCCAGCGATTCTTACTAGGATCGGCCGCGAGCGGTTGGTCGTCGATTCCGCGTATCTGTGGACGCACGAAAGCGTCAAGCGATTCGATCCAAGGACTGCCGCCAAGCTGCCAGAGCGACATATCGTCGTCAAACGCCACCGGCAAGATTGGCAACACTACCTCGCAGCGACATTTAACGCCGAAGGGATCAAGCTGGCGATGCCAATTGTCGATCGTGGTCTTCGAGTTGTCGAGCGTGCGAAAGGCGATGATTCGGATTGGGTCTCCGAAGCCGTGCCTGCAAAAGAAGGCGACTTCAACCTCGACGGCAAGCTCGATGAGCCGATCTGGAAAGCGACACGTATACACCGCTTGATACCGATGGGGATCGAGGCTCCACACGACGATCCAACTATTGTTCGATATGCTTGGACGCCCGATGCGCTATACATCTCCGTCGACCAGCCAAGGCAACAAGCTTCGGCCGGAATCGAAGTGTCGCTAACGGACATGGATCGTCATGGATTCCATTTATCGTTGTATTGCAATCGAGACGGGTCTGCTGGGCCAAGGTTCTATCGACAAGGGAAAGACGAAGGACTGGAAGCGGTTGCTGAACGGACCTCGGGAAGTCGAATGAAGTTGAGGGGTGATGAGAAACAGATAAGTATGGAAATCCGAGTGCCATGGTCCGATCTCGAAGCGAAGCCTGCGGCAAATGGTGAGTTCTACCTGAACGTCGCGACCTATCCAAATCCCAACTCCCAATCGCCAAGTCACGTCTCCAGTCCGTGGTTGGTCGCCGACACTCCAGCGTGGAACCCAGCCTATTTTGGGCTGCTGCGTTTAACTGCAGCCGAATCGTCACAGCAAAAGTAAAGCAAAACAGAAGGACAGGAAACGTGATCTCTTGATGCAAGTTGTCACAAGGTGGTCGAAGGAAACATTGGGAAGTTGTTTGAGGTAGACGACACGTAATCGCAACGAATTGGACGAAGACGTTGTCCCTGCGCTTGATCAGATTTTCACCACCCACTGGCAAGAAGACGGGGGCAAGGGAATGTTGATTGAGAATATTCATGGCCCCATTTTCTTGCGTAAACGTATCGATGACTAAGCCGGCAGCGAGGGGAAATCGCTAGTTCGGCTTCCTGTTTGGCTTGATTTCAAAAAATTGGTGCGGTCGGTGCAAGGTTTTGACGGTGCAAGTTACTTTAAGTTACAAGATCAATAACACCATTCGCGGACTAGGAAACATTCCGTTAACCTGAACTTAGTTGCTTGCCGTTTCGGAATTCCATTTCTCCGTCAATTACATAGTTGGACAGCGCCAATCGGCAAACCGGGTCACCGGCATCATTACAAACTGAGGTTAACGAGATGAAGGTGTCAAATAGTCGTTGTTCCATCTGTGTTGGTGCTTGGTTGATTCTGGTTGCAAGCCTTTCGTTATCAACTGCCGCACAGGTTCCAGAAGAGAGTCGAGAGAATCCGTGGCAGGCCATTTGCCGGCTTACGGATCCGATCGTGGCAGTGAACAACAAGAGCCTTGACCGAGTTGATCTTGAGACTTCGTTTTCGGCGCTGAAGCGAGATGCAACGCCCTTCACGGAACACGAGATTGTATCACTGATTCTCTTGGCGGGATCCATCGAACAGAAGAGTTACGATGAACAGAGGCTCTGTTCGCGTCTGGCTGCGATTCGATTGGCTGATCATTGTCAGCATGAGAATGAATCGAAGATGCTAGAGGCCGCTACCAGCGCACATTTTTCGAGGTTGGATTTAACAGTACTGTCAGCAATCACGATACTCGAATGGAGGTTTCCGGAAAGTGTCAGCTCTATCATTCACAAAGTCTTGTTGGAGCCAAACGAACCTGGTTGGCTCCAAGAACATACGTCTTGGTACTTGGCCTCTCTTGTTGTTGCAGACGGAGACCAGCGTCAGGTTGAACGCCTGGAGAAACGACTTACGGTATTGACGTCGGGACAACAACCCGTCGAACCCGAAGATTTCTACAAGGGGGTCGTTCGTTACGATGACGAATTGAAGCGCAAAGCCACAAGACATTGGACTATGGTGCGGTCAATAGAAGATGCAATTGAAGTCGAACGAGTTTGCCGGGAATTTGCTCCTGAAAAGCAGCCACTATTTCGGGACTTTTATCGTCGATTGGTGCAAGCTCTTGCGTGCCGGCCAACCGGATTTCGCGGATATGACGAGGAATTTCGTAGAGCCGCCGATATCATGATGAAGAGCGATCACGATCCAGAGTTCTACTCGTTGTTCTTCACGAAAATATCCCAGTCGAATTCTGCCACTCATCTTGTACAACAACTTTACCTGGCGTCGGAGACACGTTTTGATTTGGCGATCCTTGAGAAGGCTGCTCAGCAAAAAGACCAGAAGGGGTATTGGGCTGCCGGGATCTTGGCGGCTTGGAGACGACGGTCGGCCGATGTGAAGTAGATTCACGTTGGGGCAGCCATTCACTATCACATGTTAGAGCCACAGGCAAAGCCATTGGTGCCGCCTCGCCATTCGGGTATTCAGGCAAGTCCAATGATCTTAAGATAGTGCTGGGTGCTCCGGGACAATTGAAAGGGAAAGTCACTGGTCCCGACGGTTCGCCGGTTTCTGGCGCAAGAGTGAGCACTGCTGGATTGCCTTGGATCGATGGAGTCCACGGTGCCATAACAAATGAAGCTGGCGAGTATGTACTAGACTCTGTTCCAGTGCTTGAGCACCCAGGGATGAGTCGTAGACTGGGCCCAGGTTTTCCCAAGGAAGGAATTAAGGTCCCCAAGGCTCAACAGTATATGATCGTACGTCATCCAAGCTTTGGATTGTTTCAGCCTGGTTACGCGGAGTGTCCAGCAACGGTCGATGTGACGCTTGATGAACCTTCCATCGTAACCGGTCGAGTTGTTGATGAGCAGGGAAAGCCGATTGCGGGAATCAAAGTCTCGGCAAGAGCTTCTCAAAACCCAGTACATCGACATGTCGTGTCTCTGTCTCAATTGCGAGGTGTTAGTCACGGTTCATGTTATGCTTCCACTTCTTCGGGCTTGGGAAAGCTCAGCAGCAAGTCGCGATAGTATTCGTACTGCTTTTGACGCAGCGCGATCTCGCGAGGCAAACCGTCGCTGATTCCGCCTGTGATAGCTTCAAATCTATTGAGCAAACCGACTATTCGTTCTTGCTCGTCAAGCGGTGGGAAAGGTAGCTTTATGCATTCAAGTATTCCCATGTTTAGATTGTCCTGAGCGCTTCCTGTGCTTTGAGACTGCAATTTCGCTTTGATTGATGTCAAAAGGTACTCGACATAGGCAGTACTTGTCATTTCTGGGTTAGCGACAAAGCCGATCACGCTGTCTGGAAAACAGGAATCAAAGCCTAGAATCGCTGTTTCTGCAATATTTGCAGCAATGGTTATGCACAGTGTTCCTTTTGGCCAGAGCTTGCTCTGCTGCAGACCGAACTCACTATAGGTTTGCGTATACTCTGTAATGATATGTGACGCATTTCGAATATCTCCTGTTTGAACAAACGGGATACTCCCGCCATAGAGTCTCGGATCATTCCGCGGGCGATGTCTTGATTTGCCACGTCCGAACTGAATCGCCACTTCCCCAAGCGTCTTCCATTCAACGTCGCCATCCTCAAAACTAAGTAACTGGTCGCGATATCCGAGTACCAAATTCCTTCGACGATTCTGCCAAGGAATGAATGCCGCAAGGGTTGGATTGGGCGGTTTTGGTCATTATTGATGCAGGCAAGAATTCAGGCCAGGCTGACGAATGGCCTCAATTCATCGACCGACCGATGGGTGGTCATTTCTCAGGACTGCGATCTCGTCCAATTTGACTGGGCTAAGGAACCGTACGTTGAGTTGCTCCGTATTCAACCGGCGAATGGAGACCGCCTACCACCAGCTTGACACCAGAGTCCTCGTGAAATGCAGTTCGATGATCCACCCGGAAGCAAGAACCAACATCGATTTGTCTGTTCGGTTCACGACAGGGTTTGGATTGATCGCCGCTATCTGGAAGATTTCGCACCCGACGATACGCGTCAATTCTCGCGAGAAAACGTGAGGCGGATATGCCTTTGGATCTCGCGGAGATACGTGCGTGCCGCCTTTCCAGACGAGTTCAACAATCGCATCAAGGAAGCAATGGATGCATTGACAAAGAGAAACACTGTCCTCGATAAGCAGAGCGTTTTACCCACGGGTGTTTACATTCGCGTTTCTGAAGAGGAACTTGCGGAGGACGAAGAATATCGCGTGGTACTCTGGGCTACTATGCGCACTGCGGAATAAGAAGACCCGAGGAAAGTTGATGAAGCGCAGAAGCTTGTTGACTTGCTGGAAGCGACACTCGGGAGTTGCAAGGGAATTGATATAGCGGAGTGTCTTCTGAAATCCGAGCAAGATCTCACACTGGATCATCTTCATTCCTGGAAGCGATGGGACTTCGATGTGTTGTCATTGCGGCCAAAATCAAAGAACGGACCTTGGCCTTCAGTGGACGAAGTTCCCCCAAATGCATAATTTTTGTCCCACCAACTCGAACCTCCGCCCGGTAGGTAAACAATAGGGCTAAGCTCGGCCACGAACCTACTGCAACAACAAGCACTGGGCCACAACCGGTGGCCATTCTCTTGCGGAGATTTTCACGATGACCAACTGCGCTGAAACTGCGCACGCTCGACGAGCAACAACTCGTCTGTGTCGCATCGATCCTGGCTGCCGGCATCCTGCGAGTCCGGGAGCGAGACTCGCTACCTGAGAGCAAACAAGCTGGAATTCCTGCTAAATCCGCTGCGGATCGCCTTGAGCTTTCGTGCGAAAACGTGCTCTCTGTCGTCCACGGCGGTTAACTCGCCGAGAGTCCGATTACCCCAAATTCTATGGAGAAAAATATGCAACTGAATGTCGGAAAAGAGATCGCCGCGATGGAGCAAATGGCTATTGGCCAGCTGCGGGATCGATACGTGTTCTTCAATTTCAAACGCCGAGGTGATCAATGAACCGCTTAGGTAATTGGATCGAAATTGACTTGTACGGAAATATGCCGTACAATTAAGTAAATCAAGGAGTAAACGATGGCAACTGCAAACAGCACTTCAAAGTCGGCTCGAATCGAAACGCGAGTCTCTCAAGAGCAGAAAGATCTAATCGAGCGGGCTGCCGCTGTCAGTGGTCGGACCGTTTCCGAGTTTGTGCTTGCTCATGTTGAAGTCGCGGCAAAAAAAGTGATCGACGAACATGAGAAGTTGCACTTAGACCAAGCGCAAAGTCGGATTCTTGTCGATGCCTTATTAACGCCCAAGAAGCCAAACAAGAAGCTTAAGCTTGCCATAGAACGCTATCGCAAGCAGGTCGAAAGCCGATGAAGGACTACGTTTGTGAACCGCTTGGCAATCAACACGATCGAACGCAATTTGATTGTGGCGTGTCAGTTCTCAACGATTACCTAGCCAAGTTTGCGAAACAAGATGTGAAACGAAAGGCGTCGGCTGTTTTTGTCCTAGTCGAGCGCTCTGAGCCGAAGCGGGTGATCGGTTTTTATACTCTGTGCGCAACGTCGGTAGCCCTTGCGGAGCTACCCGAAGAGGTCACGAGGAAGCTTCCGCGGTATCCCGAGATTCCCGCAATCCTGGTAGGACGACTAGCTCGAGACGTGAATCATCCTGGCGTCGGCTCGCTACTTTTGTCCGATGCCATCACACGTTGCGTCCGAGTGGCAAGTGAAATCGCTGCAAGCCTTATTGTTGTCGATTCTAAAGGTGAAGCCGCAACGCGTTTCTATGAAAAGTTCGGGTTTATCTCGCTACCGAAATTACGTGACCGGTTGTTTCTCCCAATGCAGACGGCAGAGAAACTCTAAGCCAGCGGCATTCACTGCGCTAACCTCGCACTCTTACATGTTCTTCCAATCGTAGTATCGCAACGATCCGCTCCATTGAAGCACTCCGGCGCTAGAAGACATTCGGGAAAATGCGTTCGAGAACTCGGTGAGCCGCTGGGCGGCTAGAAAGTGGATTGTAGATAGTTGAAAGTAGAATCGAGCCAGTGGATCGCTTGGTCGTGGTTTTTCTTGGACCTGGGACAACAACACTGATAGCTTGCTGTTGCTTCCGATCGTCACCATCGCTGGCTTTTAGAAAGTTGAAATTAGAGGTTTTTAGAGACTCGCCACGTCAACCTACGGGTCACCAATGAGCGCGGCAAAAACTAACTCGCTGCTGGTTAACAACGCTGCTTCACTCGCCGGATCGACAAGAGGGACGGCTACTGGGCTCTATCGACCGGCAAAAACTGAAAAGCTCGTTTTTCCAGCGATTTTCGCATCAAAGCGCGAGAGTCTTGGTTTTGTTCGAGGAGAGTTTCGTTCGTGGACTAAGAATTTTGGCTCGAAACGAGCCTGTTAACCAGTTAACACAGAAAGCCGAAAGTGAATGCTTCCGGCTTTTTGCATTAAACCCCTGGATTTCCGAGGGTTTGTGACGACTCCGGCGTCGCAGCGCGAGTATTAGTTCCGAACCGGTTGCTCTCGATCTTCCGGAAGCAACCATGGAGGTTGGGCTCGCACCCCGAGAGCAACCCTTTCGAACTCTCTGACTCTCTGGTTAACAAGCGTTATTACTTAACAACCCGGTTGCTCTCGACCCCCGAAAAAAAGTTACGGAAAAGCGCCCCGAGAGTGATCGGTAAGCCAAGGAACTTTCGTAACTCACAGCTTTCGTACTTTGGCCCGGACTGTTCGATTCGATGAAGGGAGCAAGCTCTTACCATCGACATTGGATGGTAAGAGCTTGTTTTCGAAAACCTGGATGGCTCGCAACTTAGAATCCTGGATCTAATTGCTGTGCTACTGCAGATCAAATCGATCGAGATTCATTACCTTGCTCCAAGCTTTGACGAAATCATCAACAAACCTTTTTTCAGAGTCGGCAGATCCGTAAACCTCGCTGATGGCTCGCAGTTGGGAGTTGGATCCGAATATCAGGTCGACTCTGCTCGCCGTCCACTTTAGTTTCCCGCTCTTGCGATCTTTTCCTTCGAAGAAATGATCACATACACTAGATTTCGTCCACTCCGTGTCCATGTTCAGCAGGTTTCTGAAGAAGTCGTTCGTTAAGACTCCCGGGCGATCGGTTAGTACTCCGAGTTGCTCAAAACCTGTATTTGTTCCAAGCACTCTTAAGCCACCGACCAGTACGGTCATCTCAGGCGCCGTTAGTGTCAGTAGTTGAGCGCGATCCACCAGCAACTCCTCAGCGGGTCGATCGATTTGCTTGTTAAAATAATTTCTAAACCCGTCGTTCTTGGGTTCAAGAACCTCAAAAGATTTCACGTCAGTCATTTCTTGAGTAGCATCGGTTCGACCAGGAAAGAAGGGAATATCAACCTCGTGCCCCGCTTGCCTAGCCGCGAGCTCAACTCCCAGGTTACCCCCCAAAACGATCAAGTCTGCTAGTGAAACCCTCTTCCCTGTTTTTGCGTTAGCCTTGTTAAAGTCAGTCTGAACTTTTTCCAGCACGGAAAGCACCTTGGCTAGTTGAGCAGGGTTGTTAGCTGGCCAATCCTTCTGTGGTGCTAATCGGATTCTTGCCCCGTTTGCTCCACCTCTCTTGTCAGAGCCTCGAAATGTGGAGGCCGAAGCCCATGCTGTCGATACGAGTTCTGGAGTACTCAAGTCCGATGATTGGATCGAGGATTTGAGAGCAGTAACATCGCTCGCATCGATCAATCGATGATCGACTGCAGGTACGGGATCCTGCCACAACTGAGGTGGGGGAACGTCTGAACCTAGCAACCGGGAAACCGGTCCCATATCCCGATGTGTGAGTTTGTACCAAGCTTTCGCAAAAGCCAACGCAAATTGATCCGGGTTCTCATGGAAACGCTTAGAGATTTTGCCGTATACCGGGTCGATTTTAAGAGCCAAGTCGGTGGTGAACATGATAGGTGCATGAGCTTTGGTGGAATCATGTGCGTCTGGCACCGTCCCTTGCGCCGAGGCATCCTTGGGTGTCCATTGCTGTGCTCCCGCAGGACTCTTGGTCAGCACCCAATCGTAACCGAACAAGTTGTCAAAGTAGCCGTTTGACCATGACGTGGGAGTCGAAGTCCACGCCCCTTCCAGTCCACTGGTAATGGTATCCTTGCCATTGCCAGTCCCAAATTTGTTCTTCCAACCAAGTCCTTGCTCCTCGATGCCGGCTCCTTCAGGTTCTGGCCCAACATGGTCAGCTGAACCTGCGCCATGGGCTTTCCCGAATGTATGTCCACCGGCAATCAATGCAACGGTTTCCTCATCGTTCATACCCATACGAGCAAATGTTTCCCGCATATCGCGAGCAGCTGCCAATGGATCAGGCTTCCCGTTGGGGCCTTCGGGATTCACATAAATTAATCCCATCTGAACTGCAGCGAGAGGATTTTCTAATTTCCGGTCACCGGTATAGCGTTTGTCGGCGAGCCATTGAGATTCCGGCCCCCAGTAGATATCGTCCTGCGGCTCCCAGACGTCGTAACGACCACCTGCGAAACCAAATGTTTTGAACCCCATCGATTCTAGTGCGACGTTGCCAGCGAGAATCATCAGATCGGCCCATGAAATCTGGTTCCCGTATTTTTGCTTGATAGGCCACAGCAATCGGCGTGCTTTGTCCAGGTTGGCATTGTCTGGCCAGCTATTCAACGGCGCAAATCGCTGAGTTCCGTAGCCTGCACCTCCGCGACCGTCTCCAATACGATAGGTGCCCGCGCTGTGCCATGCCATACGAATAAAAAGTGGTCCATAGTGTCCATAGTCGGCGGGCCACCAATCTTGAGACTGGGTCATCAGTGCATGCAAATCTTTTTTCAGTGCGTTTATATCTAACTTTCGAAATTCTTCGGCGTAATCAAATCCGTTACCTAGCGGGCTCGATTTGGAAGAGTTCTGGTGAAGAATTTTTAGGTTCAATTGCTCTGGCCACCAGTCGCCGTTGGACATGGCACCAGATACAGCGTGTCGCGATGTGGCAGATGGCACATCTTGCATCAATGGACATTTCGTTTGAGCATGAGCAGTTGTGGCGGAAATCAAAGCAGTTGCGGCTAACCCTAGCGCGTTGCGCATTCTCATATAATCCTCTCGTGTTCTTTAGAAAACATTATTTTTGGGAGGCAGGAAATAGAACTGCCACTTGGAACTGGTTGAAGTATCGCTTCGCGGATGCTATAAATCCAATGCATTGCACGACTACCTGCTATACGAAAAAAGCATAGGTTGCGGAGGCACTCATGGAGATAGACCAACTCAGATATTTTCTAAAGGTTGCCGAATGCGGTAATTACACGCGCGCGGCAGAGGAATTAGCGGTCACGCAACCGACCTTGAGTCGATCTATCCAAAAGCTCGAAGAAGAACTTGGCCAACCTGTATTTGAGCGGAAGTCTCGATCGATCGAATTGACGGATGTCGGCAGGTTGCTCCAAAGTAGAGCAATCGAAGCTCTGTCGATCCTAGATGACACGAAAGCGGAATTAACCGATGACGGCAAGTCGGGGCGACTTCGTGTTGGCGCGATTCCGACCATAGCTCCTTATTTTCTGCCCAAGGTGCTGAGGCATTTTGCTCATCGCTTTCCGAAAGCAAGTGTTATGATCTACGAAAACACGACCGATAATTTGCTTAAGAATTGCCGACAGGGTGACTTAGACTTAGCAGTATTAGCTCTCCCATTCGATACCAAGCACCTGGCATATGAGGTTCTTTTCGAAGAAGAGCTTTCATTGGTTCTACCCCAAGACCATGAGTTGCTTAAGAAAAAGAAGATTACAGCTAGCGATATCCAGCATTATCCTTTCGTGTTGCTTGACGAAGCTCACTGCCTGACCGATAGCATCGTTTCTTTCTGTAAGCAAAGATCATTTCAACCTGTTTCGGTTGAAAGCACAAACCAATTGGCAACGGTGTTGGAGTTAGTAAGCCTTTCCCATGGAATCTCTCTGATCCCTGAGATGACTCGCCAGTGCGACAAAAGCCATTCGCGAGAGTATAGGTCGCTAGCCGGGATCAAACCAATGCGAACCGTTGTGTTAGTTTGGAATCCATATCGCTTTCAAAGTCGACTATCCGAATCTTTCCGCAAGATGCTTTCGAGCGTCATTACTTAACAACCCGGTTGCTTTGGGTGCCCCCTAGAAATAGTTGCGTAATGACGATCGGGGAGTCAACGCAAAATGGAAAGGTTTTCGTAAATCTGGGGGTATCTCAGGCGGATTACGATTGTTCCACTCGATGCGGTTTAGTCGGCAAACGGAACTGCGGCGTGAGTTAAGCCATTGACCGACTTCAGCAGTCTTTTCAGATCGACTGGCAGACTTTTCAGTGCATGCTGATCATCGATGGACGGACCAAGCTAGGTGACTTCTAACTCCATAGCTATCGCCCTCGCTTCTTGATGATCTCCGAAATGTGTAGCGGATGAAACTGTATTTCGTCGCCGTACGATGCGGCTGAGTGAACTGGTTCATTAGCAATGATCCCAGTGTAATAGCCGTTGTCTTCATCGAGATCTGTGATCGTGACCCACATCCGCTCGGTCTCTTGATCCTTGCGTGGCGCATCTTCTGCCGCAAATCTAAAGAGCAACTTCACACGGTCGCCTACTTTGCAATTCTCGCGTCTCCGTTCGGATGGTGGCCTGAGATCATCACTCTGCTGCGACAGGAGTACAACGTCCTCCAGGTAGTAGCCAACCTCGTCAAAGCTTGGAAACGGATGATGCTTCATGCGTTTCCACTTCTGCTTAGGCGATTTTCGTTCGGCCATCCAGCCATAGGGAAGGTCGTGCAACTCTTCGATTGAGGAATCCATTTCCAAGATGCAAGACAGGCAAACGATTTGGGGCTTGACTCGATTCGATTCGTGATCGCTGTGAAATTGCCAGTCGCCATCGAAGTCATGATAGACGCCTGTTATCGGCGTTCCCTTCAAGACATAAGTGCTGGTAAAGCAGATGGTATCAGGAGAATCGGCGAATCTCCAAGGTTCGTTGACAAGCAGCGACTTGGGTAAGCCAGTCTTCTCAACCGATCGCTGGTACAGCAGCGGCTGAGACTTACGACTGCGTTTGCTGCAGCGATCCTCCCACGGGAAATAGCCGTGACGATCAGGCCAAAAGCACTGCAACACGGGATAGTCTTGATAGTGGTAATACCAACTGGCTGAGCGAAGTAATGGCGCTCGCCACGGAAGATGAACTTCGCGGAGGACGCAAGGTTTGCCTGGAACAATTCCGTCGACCTTAGTACCATCGCTGATCTTCTTACCCGCTTGCAGCAGATCGGCATAACGAGAAATCATCTCATGCAACGTTGCGATCTCTAATCCGAATACGATCAGCTCGGGATGACCATGCTTCGCGAATAGGCCAACGCTATATGCCCAATGGGGAGACGAACCTTCTCCTGGAATTCCATTAGCATGCCACCCATAATTCTTTATGTTCTTGAGGATTCCACGTTCAAAACGATTGAGATCTTTGTCGGTTAGCCTGCGAGTACTGATTGCCATGATCGTGCTTCGATAATTGATTTACTCGTGATCGTCTTTTGGGGGCGGACGTGCCGAAATATCATTAGCTTTGGAAACGAGCTTGTCTAGTTTATAGGAATCGATAGTCTTCTTTCACTCTGCTTGCAAAGCAAGAGAGGATTCACGTTCTGATTCGATCGCAATTCGGGCGTCATCCTCTGGCCCATCGGGATCCTGGTAGTATCCATCGAGCAAAAAACAAAATCCTTGACGACGGCTGTTCATATTTCGACTGCTCGCTCCTTATCTCCTAGTCGTCTACGACAGTTGGCACTGGCGTTCATGGCCGGTCCAACCAAGTCATAGTAATGCGATCAGACGGCAATGGTGGCCTGTACCCAAAGCGAGCTCGCATTGGCCTGGTTATTTAGCCAATCGTTTTCGGCAAAATGCTGCCTTAGGACCTTAGCGTGCAATGCGTAGTCCGCTCCGATGATCTAGACGTCTCCGAGATCACGCCTTCGGGGTAAAGGCCAGCGGCCTTCCAAACCTCTTCGATATCCGCTGCCATTTCACTGCGGGTTCGATAGACAAATTCGGTGTGCTATTGCGCCCCACATCGATTGCGTGTCTTTGGTACGACCGACGAGGGCGAGTAGTTTGCATGACGCCGTTTGAAAAGGTGGTGTAGAGCGGTACCGACTCCAGTCCAATCATAGGCCGCGAGATTGGCTTGACCGCTGCTCAGCGCTGTCAAGAAAATGTCTTGCGGTAATTTGCTAGTCGTACTCACGGCCTCGTGTACGGATCAGCCAACCGCTCAGTTCCTACAATTCCTACAGTTTTCTACACGACCGTCCTGACATCTTTTCGACTAGTTTTTTGAATAAAGTTTCACACACGTCGCGTGAGATCTGACTGCCGAGAGATGACCTTCCCTGGATAGGTAGAAGTTTATCATAGGTTTCCTACCGCGGCTTTCCGGGAACTGGCACTAGAAGAAGTGGCGAATCCGAACTAAAATTCCAAGCCAAATGCGGAGCTAAAATCTCGCTCAAGATTCCCGCAGGTTTCTGTTTTAGGTTTTTCAGCTCGTTCTGTTTTTCATTAGACCTTTTGGAAAAGTTTACCGATGGATCAGGCTCAGTCCCTACAGGCAGCGCTCCGAGGATACCGAACCTACAACAGACTTTTTTGGCTAGGTGTATTCGGTATTTTCTTGTTTCCAGTCGTTGCTTTAGTCGTGGCGATGGTTGTATTTCAAATCACAAAGAACAGCAATTTGTCGGCTCCTATCGGTTTGAGCGCGCCGTTTTGGTCTGTCGCCAGCCTCGCAATTGCATTGCTGGTACGAGGATCCCGAAAGCGAGCCCGACGCAGCGTCGAATTGGCCAAACTTGCGGGAGCTTTACACCTCGAGTTTGCGATGAAAGCATCCAACTCGATGATGGAACTGCTAAAGTCCATAAGCTTCATGCAGAATCCGACGTCTGCCAAAGGAAGAAACGTCCTTACCTCGCAAGACAAAAACTCCCCCTTTTTTGCACTCGACTATTTTTATGCTTACGACTACGGCGCTGTTGCATTTGAAGCCGATCAGACACTGGTAGTTTTTCCTGAACTCGTCCCGCAACAACCTGACCTTTTTATTTTTCCGATGGGTATCGGCGATCAGCTGCTTAGTCAATTTTTTAACGCTTTTCAGCAAGTTAGCGTGCCTAACTCCCCGGAGTTCACGAAACGCTTTCATGTGGGAAGTTCCGATTCCGCAGTTGCCTCGCGAATGATCTCTATACCACTGCTTCAATTGTTTCATCAGAATCCAAAGCTGTCACTTGTCATAGAAAATGGGACGCTGATCGTCTTCCAACAGCTTCAACAAGTACCACCCAAGTCATACAGCCAATTCTTGTCTGCAGCAAATACATTGGC
>Ga0315904_10002344_pt1 | contig 29409 bp, 20 predicted proteins | sample LakEriMetagenome_6_FD_203529 | JGI IMG/M metagenome (GOLD analysis project Ga0315904, IMG submission 203529) | Freshwater fungal communities from buoy surface, Lake Erie, Ohio, United States - Buoy 12 MA120 | ecosystem: Environmental > Aquatic > Freshwater > Lake | place: USA: Lake Erie, Ohio...
TCCATGATTGGCATTGTTTCTATGAACTTTGCAATTTCTCCCTTGTCTTTAGAACCATTAAGTTCGACTACCATTTTAAGAAGTCTTTGTGTGATAATTGGGGACACACGTCCTTGTGGGTAACTTTCTAATACAGTTTCTATTTCTATGGTGTCCCTCATTGTAAGAGGTTTTACTTTAACTGTTGCCTGACTTCTAGGTAAAGTTATAGTATATAATCCACTCTCGTCAGGTAGAACATTTGGTTTTTTAATGTTAAGTTCATCTAACAAAATTTTACCACTAAATTCTTTACTATTAGCAGGATCAATTAAATTAATTGTGTAATCAGCACCAAACGAAGTGTTACGTAGAAATATAAGAATTGCTTCGATGTCACCATCCAATAATTCTTCGGGACGTAAATCCGATTCATAGATTTTGTTTCTCAATAAAGGTAAAACAATACTTTCCTTGATTGTTTTTTTACTATCCATATTAACCAAAATGTTTTCGTCAGCCGCGGTTAAGTAACCAACTTTTACATTTTTTTTCTTACTTGGATAAAATATACCACCAGATGGTAAAGGGACTATATCATGGGGTAAATTAAAATTCATTTGCCCATATTCTTGAATATTTGCTTCCATAGTTTTTTTAATTAAAGTATAATCTGAAAGGGTTCATAGTAAAGTTAATATTGACTATATAAAAAAATTCCCATATAGATATACTATATAGGAATTTATTAAGGTTTAAAATATAAAATCAATACACGAGGATGCAACGATCCATGCGAAGCGTAGCCGAAATATCAGCAATTGCATCTTGTGAGTAAGAAAGAGAGCCAAAATTAACATCAGTTAGGAATGTTCCCTCTAAAATCCATTTTTCAACAACAACACCTGTTGGGTCTAACATTTCAATGTCAACATTTTTTTTATAACCTGCGGCATATCCCATACGTCCTGTTACTGATTCAGCACACAACCTAACCCATTCCATCAATGCTTGTGAAGCAGAAGGTCCGATTGGGTCTCTGAACTTACACTGAATAGGATCCCAATTGAATCGTCCCGCAACAAATGTGGATGTGTTCAAGAACTGTATTTCAGTTGAGCCGATTTTTATTGATGGACGTGCAGCACTTTCTACAAACCACTCGTTTATTCCCAAACTTGACGGAAATCGTAATATAAATCTATTCTGTCTTTTCGGTTCATAAGGAACAGGCATTTTCATTAATAAATCAGCCATAATTATTTTGTGTTAAATCTTTGTTTATTTTTATTATAAATATATCGTCGTAAAATTTTTTCTATTTACTTTGATTTTATTTTCAAATATTCTTTATCTAGTTCTGGTTCTAGTTTTTCTTTCATATAATTTCTTTTCTCCTCCTGCTGTTAAATAAGTTTTTAATATATTATCATCCTTTTTCTCAAAATGTTTTTTCATACTTTCTACATTTCTTACATCGTCATCTGAAAAACCTATAAAAGGTGTAAAGTAATTACTTATCTTGTTTTTCATAAACGCTTTCTTTTGAAGTTGGTGTGATATAGATTTCACATAATTAACAAACTCCTCCATTGCAATAATTTTTCCTTGCTCAGGATTTGTGGCACTTCCTTCACCAAAGCTCACAGGATAAAATCTACACATATCTAAATATGCTTTGATTAACTGATCTTTTGTTAATTTATCCTCGTCTGCTAAATCTCTATATTTAAGTAAATTTTTTGCCAGGGTATTTGAATTGATACCGTGCATATTTTTTTTGATTAGGTTATATACAGCAGTTTTAAGAACCGATGGGGTATGCCCTCTTGCTGTAATAATTGAAAAGATTGAGCCGTTATTAATTGCCTCTACAAAATCGGACCAAGCAGGTCCAGTTGGTGCAATCATGGCGTCTTTTAAGAAATTTTTATCTCCTGTAACTCTAAAATCCCTGAAAGGATCGTCTGCAAAACCAACAATAGTTTTACCTTCATAATTGAAATCTTCGTTTCCTATTTCTGTCCTATACTCCGCAAAGTCTTCTGTGGACATACCAACAGTTTTACCATTCTTATCTTTTAGATAAATCTTTGTTGGCATAAACATTAAGTTGTCGTCCCAATCAAATGAATAGTATTTCATTACTGGTGTTGTAGCATCATCAATAATTTCAGTTATAATTTGTCTAACTAATTTTTTGTAATTCATAATAATAAATATTATATAAATAAAAAAGGGAGAACTTGTCTCCCCTTTTTATAAATTTTATTACTCATTAAACATCATCAAATGACGCACCTGTCGGTGTGATGTAGAAAGTAATGTCAATGAACTCAAGAGATTTAGTTGGTTTGATATAAATTTTTCCAACCATTTGATTTTTATCTAAATCTTCTGTGTCGTTAGATACAGTAACTCGGAAATCATATAAACCTCTATCTCTTCTGATTGAATCCAATATAGGATTAACCGCGTTAAGGAAGTCTTGTCTCACCTGTTGATCGTTTTGATCGAAGAGAAGTCTTACAGATACAGCAGAAATTAACTTTCTTGCTTGAAGTAACAATCTTCTCACATTAATTCTGTCGAGTGCCGACTCTCTTACTTGAAGAGTTTTGTTACCCCATATTACAGTTCCTACATCCGCAAAAGTCGCAATAGGGTTAATTCTTCCAAGATACAATACATCTCTATCTTCTTGTGTAAGTTTCTTACGTGCCTTGATTGAATTTACAATACCACGAGTATAACCTGCCGCAGCAAACCAAGGGAATGCAATGTTATCGGTAAGTGCCAAGTTTCTTGTAACCTCTGCAGTAGATGGGATGTAAATTTGAGTATTATTTACACTATCTCTTGTTAATACCCAAGGGTAGTAAGTTGCAGTATAGTTAGAGTCTATTCCACTTTCTTCTAAAATATCAACAGCTTCTTGTGGATAAATTAAACCATCTTGTCCAGTTGTTGTCGGTAAGAACATATTGTAGTCAGGCATTGTTGCAATATACAAGGAGTCTGCTCTTTCGGTTTCAATCATGTCAATTGCACGTTCTATCAAATCAGGTTGGTTTGCAATATCAATACCTGGAGTTGTAAATACATTGATATTTACTGCCTCTGGGTTTGCAAATGTTCTTTGCCCCAATAAGTATGCGTAGTAATCAGTATTACCATAGTCTATTGTTCCATCACCGATAGCAATTTGTTTGAACAATCCGTTTCCTTTCCCATTAGGGAATCTCAATGAAGGACAAGCGCCGTTTAAGAAACCACTTCTACCAAGTGCAAATTTATTTTCGTTTGTTCTAAACTCCCTATAAATGTCCCATCCGTCAAATCCACCATAAGCCATTACAGTAAATTTACGTGCATTCAGTCTGTAGTAAGGATCTTCTGGATTTGTTGGTTCAGATGAGAATGATGTAACACCACATTCAAAGGCAGGTGTTCCACTTGATGCAAACACAGAGCTAATCGTGATACCACTTGCAAATTTATCCATGTGGAAACCTTTTGTTTTGAAGCTCCACTCAATGCCGTCACCGTCACATAAGTTAAATGGTTTGATTTTTCCTTTGTATTGGAAGAAGTCAGAATCATAACCCCAATAAGAGCCTATACCCAAATAAGTTTTTCTTATGTTGTCACCACCACTAACGAATGCATCGTCTTGTCCTGTCCCTGTTCCAAAAGGCGGGTTAAATATTTGTTCTCCTGGTAAGAAATATTTAGTTTTATAGATTGGGAATGGGGAACGTCCAATTGGGTATTCTCTAAACATAAATCCTTCAAAACCACAAGGAATAGAATCAACAGGTGCGTCTTCATTCATCTCTACCATTATGTATTTAGATTTCAATTCGTATTCACCATCTAGTGTTCCTATCTTTTTGGCGATGAAATTGTTTTCTTGTGGATTCATTGAACAATTGGTAAATTTCTCAAGAACAACAGGATTCGCATCTGTATCAAAATAATCTCTAACTAACACTGTAAATGTTTCGTTGTTGAACGATAAATCGGAAAGTGATATCTTGACTTCAGTGTTCGCTGAATTTCCATCGGAGATAGTGTAGAACTTAAACATATTATAAACTTTTGTTCCACGTAATTCAGATACAACCCAAGGAGTGCTTGGTGTTTGGAATCTATCTAAATACCAACCTATAGTTTGTTGATCGTTACCTTGTGCTCCTTCAGCAGAAACAACTGTTGGGTTCAACCCTCTAATATAACCTTTGTTCCACAAATAAGTAAGTAATGTGCTATAATATTCCTCTACCATCAACGGGACTTGGATTCTTGGTTTGTCAAAGTTTCCTTTACCAAATACTTTTACAATATTTTTAGCATCTGATTGAGCCATTGAAACCTCAAACGCGTAATCAATTCCGTCGTTGTTTGTTACGTTAATACCAAACGGTAAGAATGGATTATTCAACACTCCACTGTATTCGCCTGTCATATCGTAAGTAACTTGAGAAGTTCCTGATACTTCATACATAGGATTAATTTCATCACTGTAAGTTGAAAGTCCTCTAGATCTTAATGTACAAACTACTAAATCATCATATTGTGTGTAAGAAACACCAGTATAATAATAAATCACCCCTGTAACATTTCCTGTGTAACACAAAACTGGTTCGGGCGCTATAGTTGTTGTGGTTGTAGTAGGAAGAATCGGGTCACAAGTAAATTCAAATGTAAGTGCAATGTCATTAGGATCGATAATCAATGGATCTGAAGAAGTAACGTTGGTAATAGAAACATTACCATCTAAATTTTGGAAACTTTGATTTGTCAAATTAACTAATGTGCAACCACTCACGTCACCAGTATTTAGTGTAATTGAGGTTGTGATTCCAATTGGGGGTCCTGTAATAGTTCCCAAAGTTGTGTTGAATGTAATGGTAACGTCACCTGCAACTGGTGTAGTCCCGTTTAGACAAAAGTTAATTACAACTGAACCAGGTCCTATTTCAGCATTCAATGTGTAAAGACTTGGCATCATTGTGGTTGTTGATGTTGTGTGGTTCGTGCTAAACAACGCAGATTCGAACATTGACGCAGTAGGTGTAGTCAAAGCTAAATCAGTTACAGTCGAAAAAAACGAGAATCCGCTATATAAACCATTGACATTGTTAAAAAGAGCATAATACCAAGGATCGTTGAATCCTGAAGTTACATCCAAGTCTTCAAATACAAGGTTCTCAACAGAAAAAACGTTAGTCGCTGCAGTAAAACCATTTGTTGTCAAAAAATTATAATCAACACCAGGAATAGAACCAAAGTATTTGATATTAGTGTCTTCAGAGTCAAAAGGGAACTCTGCAGTTATGACATCAAAAATTAACCCATTGATGTCTTCTTCAATAGTAGATGTTGAACCATCAAATTGTTCATAAACTTCTGTGAATACTCCCTGTAATGGTAATGGTAACGGAACATTACCAAAAGAAATATTACCATCAGTGCAAGCACTAAAAGGAATATTATACGCTAACTCCTGAATTTCAGAACAGAAAGGCTCACAATTTGGTGGAGGTGTAGTCCCACCACTTAAACACAAATAATTTAATGTGAGTGGATCTAAATTTGCGACAGTCATTAAAGACCAAGATGGACCTGCATCATAACCAGACAAACCCAATATTCTTGTAACAAACAATTGATTGGACTGTTGTAGATATGCTTTTGCAATATATGCCGCTTCATATTTTGGTATTTGTGTATTGATAAATTTTTCGGGGGTCGTTCCACCGAAATACGATTGGAACTCATCGAAGTTCCTTACAAAAATAGGTTCAAATGCTGGACCTTTTATAGTTTCACCGACTATACCTAATGTTGTAACTCCGACACTTTGAGCAACAAAACTCAAATCCACTTCAGAGGTATAAACACCAGGTGATACAAAAACTTTACTGTTAGTAGCCATATTTCAAATATACTTAATAATTTATTTTCTAATAAATATTAGCTTTTCAAGCAAAAACTTTACTTCTACGAAACTATTTATGATTTGGTGAGAATTAATTCTACCTTTTTTCTACCTATGGAAAATCAAGAAAAAAAAATAAAGAATCTTAAAATAGATAAAGGAGTTCATGAGGTGTTAAAGTCTTATTGTGACAAGAGAGGTATTAAAATGTATAAGTTTGTAGAAACTTTAATTTTAGAAAAGTGTAAAGAAAAAAGAGATATATACGGGGAGCATTAACTTGCGGAACTAATGTATTCTATTCTTGAGGATTTGGTTGCATCAACTTTAGTTAAAACAAAAAGAATTGTATCATTAGTATTAACTTGTATCTCTTCTAAATTTTCCCCATAATAATCACCATTAAGATATACCTGAAATGAACTTACATTTTCTGTGTATGAAAGTGCGAGGTTCAAAGTGTAGTTGAAGAGTTCTTCAATCTCGTTTTGTCCAACAGGGAACACCAAATCATAAGTTAATGGTTCTGGAGGATCCTTTCTTTTATACTTTCTCTTTTTGTAAGGTGTTTCTGTTTCAAACAACTGAAACGTTCTTGTAATTGCGGGACTAACCTCAAACTGATCTTCGTCAATTAAAAATCCCATCATTGTAAATTCATATTTTTGTATATAGTATTTTCTTTTTTCTAAATCCATTACGGATTCATCTGAAATACTATTCATTTTAATTGGAATGTAATGTCCTTTGATTGTTTGATATGCCTGTAAAGAAGCAAATTTCTCAATTACTATTTGATTGAATTTGTTTATTTCTCTCATTCTGTTACAAACAATTGCAACGGTATAGGTTATATCAACAGGAACTGGTTGTGGTATTTTATAAATGTCAAAACCGTTTTTATTACCATCCCATGTTGGGACTTTAGCATAAAAATATAATCTTCTATTTGGTATATTATAAACTATTGCAGGATTGTTTCCGTATTTTACTTCAGGTGTTCTTATGACTGTTATAAAAGGAGGTTCGGTATTTTTATCTATGTTTTGAAAATCCCAAGTCTCAACAAACTGCGCCCAATTTTGTGTTGTAATCAAAATATCAATCATAGGTATTGTCTTCCCTTCTACAACACAAGTAAGTTCGTCTCTAACAAAATCTAAAAAACCTCTATCTAAATCTGCGTGTAACAAACTCTTTGGTAAGAAGGTTCCGTCAGCTTCAATAAAGTCACGTAACTCTCTTCTTCTTGGTAAAAGAGTTTTTGTTTCCGTAAGTGGTATATATTTTTTAATCTTCTTTGGGAATCCCATAATTAAAGCGCTCTAAATTCGTTAGGTCCGACAGGTGCGGCAACAATTGTTTTATAAAAAGGTTTATACCCTTTGTATGTATGTTTGAAATCAGATATTACTCTACCATCATTTACAACTGTGTAATATCTTACAAAATTTTCATTATCGTAATATCCTACGTAATCACCCAAATCTATATCAATACCTAATTCATCAAGTGTTTTAAGATAAACAGATATCGTGATATTACCTGGTTCTAATTGAGCGTTTTTAGTTGAACCAACATTTCTATTTTCAGGAACTGCGATTTGAATGAATGCGTTAAACTCAATTGGTGGTAAAAATTTTACACCATCTGAAACAACTTCCCCATAAACATCATCGGTTTTGGTTTTTGTTTTATCAACTTTATATAATATACAATTAAAGTTCATATCGCCAATCAACCATTCTTGTCCCATTTCGATTTCTAAATTAAAATCGTTGTCCCCAAAGAATTTACCTAATCTTGTAATTGGAACTTTATTATTCATTTTTATTTTTATTGATAAATATCTTTTTATGTGTTATTTTTATATACAAATTAACTTTGGAGACAAGTAACCAAATATTGGAATTAAAAGCGATTGACTTGTTGGACACTTATAGTGGTGCAAACAACTATATACTATACATCAAGCAGAAAAAGGAAACCAACAAAAAATTCTATCCTACGCGTTCTCAAGCAAACTACATTATAGATTATTATGATGTTAAACCAAAGGTTGCAAGAAAATGGGTTGATTTGGATTCATATTTTGCGAAGAAATTTGCTGAAGAAAAATATCTTTTACAAACACCTGATAGAATCTATATTGAAAAACTTTTAGTTGAGAAAGAAAAGTCGTATCATATTTGGGGTAAGTTTCTTGAGAAGGATGTTTTATCCGAATTTTGGGTTCCTAAATCCGCTCTTATTAAAACTCACACTGTTGAGAAAGTTGATATTGACTATTCTAAATATGAACATCGCCCCCCATTATCACATCAAAAGGAAGCGATAGAAAAATTGGTTGGTTCTCGTAGATACATTTTAGCTGACGATATGGGACTTGGTAAAACGACATCAACAATTATTGCCGCTTTAGAAACAGGAGCAAAGAAAATTTTAATTATTTGTCCCGCATCACTCAAAATAAATTGGCAAAGGGAAATTGAGAACTATACGGACAGAAGTGTTTATATTGCAGAAGGAAAAAAGTTCTCAACCGAATCAGACTTTGTAATTGTTAATTACGATATTCTAAAAAATTTTCATGATATTAAAGATTTATCAAATTCTCTCTTATTAAAATCACAATTTGAACTTGTTATATTAGATGAGGCCCATATGGTTTCTAATGCTCAAGCTCAAAGAACAAAAATAATAAATAATTTTGTTAAAAATATCAGAAGAGTTTGGTTATTAACAGGAACACCAATGACTTCACGTCCAATGAATTATTATAATCTTTTGAGTATCATCGAAAGTCCCGTAGCACAGAATTGGATGGCTTATGCTATCCGATACTGTCAGGGATATCAGTTCAAAGCGGGTAATAGAAAGGTGTGGAATGTTCAAGGGGCTTCAAATTTAGAGGAGTTAAGAGAAAGAACGTCAAAACAAATTTTAAGAAGATTAAAAGAAGAGGTGTTAGATTTACCTGAAAAAATTATCACACCTGTATATTTGAGAACTTCATCAAAAGAATACAAAGATTTGATGGGGGAATATTATGAATGGTTAGACAATCGTAAAGAGGAGTCAGGTTCTCTAACTGTTCAGTTTTCAAAACTTATGAAAGTAAGAAAGGTAATTGCAAATGAAAAAGTAAGACAAACAATTGAGTTTGCAGAGAATATTATAGAACAAGGGAAAAAAGTAATCATTTTCACAAACTTTACAGACACCTTACAGTTAATCCATAATCATTTCGGAAAACAATCTGTTTATTTAGATGGAAGTTGTAATAAAGTCCAAAGACAATATGCTGTCGATCAGTTCCAAGATAATGAAAAAATAAAAGTATTTGTTGGGAACTTAAAAGCGGCAGGTGTTGGTTTAACATTAACTGCGGCAGAGGTTGTTATTATGAATGATTTATCTTTTGTTCCTGCAGAACACGCACAAGCAGAAGATAGAGCTTATAGATATGGACAAAAAAACAATGTATTAGTTTATTATCCTATATTTGAAAACACCATAGAAGGTGCAATATATGACATACTAAACAAGAAGAAAAAAATCATAGGAACTGTAATGGGAGATGAGGTTTCGGACTCCGTAGATGTTGTAGAAGAAATACTAAATCTAATCAATAAAAGAATATAAACCTCATCACAGATGGGGTTTTTTATTTAAGATGATATTTATCATTAATGAAAGTTAATGTAAAACATTCGAGTTCTGGGATGTCTAAAAAAGATATGGACATGATGGAAAGATTCATCAAGTTTTTACAAAAAAAATATCCACTAAAAGATGACATCACAATAATTTTTACAGGTGAAAGATATGGTGATATGTCCACGGGTAGTAGAACCGCAGATTCCAAGCTTAAAATTTTTACAAAAGGGAGAATGAATAGAGACATAACCCGAACACTTGCACATGAATGGGTTCATGAATGGCAAATTAATGTGAAAAATAAAAAATTTACAGGAGATATTGGTGGTGAGTTAGAAGACGAAGCTAATGCAAAAGCGGGTTCTGTAATTAAACAATTTGAAAAGTCCCACCCAAAAGACGAAAAGAAAATGTATGAGAGTATTCAGAAAAAAATTAGTTTATTAAATGAACAAATTTTACTTACAGACAAGGAAAAAATTAGGGATAGTTTCATAATGGAAATGAAAAAAATAGGTATTGAGAAATTACCCTATTCCTATTCTGCTATGAAACAATTTGTTGATCCTGAAACAATGGACATTCATTATAACAAACATTATAAAGGTTATGTGAAAAAATTAAACGATGCATTGTCGAAAAAGAAACATAAGTATGATGATTTAGAAGATATAATAAAATCCATAAGTAAGTATGATACAAAGGTGAGAAACAATGCAGGTGGTGCATTTAATCACGCTCTATTTTGGAAGATGCTCTCACCAAAAAAAGTATTACCAAAAGGGGAAATATTAGAAAAAATTACAAGTCAGTATGGTAATATTAAAAAACTAAAAGATGAGTTTAATGAGGTAGCAAAAGAAAGATTTGGTTCAGGTTGGGTTTGGTTGATATTAACAAAAACTAACAGACTTAAAGTTATGTCCACACCCAATCAAGACAACCCATTAATGAATATCATAAAAGATGGTGGCTACCCATTGTTGGGATTAGACTTATGGGAACACGCATATTATTTGAGATATAGAAACAAAAGAGATGAATACATTAAAAAGTTTTGGAATCATATAAATTGGGAATTTGTAAATGAATTACTTGTAAGTAAATCAAAAAAGAAACTAACTGAATCATTAATCAGAGTTCTTTTAGAAAACGAACAGATACAACCTGACATTAAAAAACTTATGTCAAGGGAGTTACAAAAGATTAGATTAATTCCTTTAGATTCCGAAGCGGCTAACGAAGCAATAGACAACATAATAACAGCAGAGGTTTCAAGGGGGTTAAAGTTTAATAGAACCATAGAAGGTATGATGTCACTTAATCTGTCCGATGTTACAGAAAGAACAAAATACAGATTCAATAATTACTTTCAAAGGTTTGTTAAAAGTAGAACAAGAGGATATGATTTTGAATCATTAGTGTCTGGTTTATTAGGAGGAGAATTGGCAACAAGTCTTACTTCACCTTATGATGTATATACTGATAAAGGAGATAAAATCTCATGTAAGATAGTGAGAAACTCAAATGAGAAAATTGGATTGAAAAGTATAAAAAAACCTGTTCAATATTATGTTCAAAAAGTTTATAATGGAGACGAAACAAATAAAAGAGAACTTGAACGATTATCTTCAGAACCAAACTTTGTTGAACTCGTTGTAAATCATAAAAACACCGACATAAGAAATGCAGCTGAGGATATTCTGAAATTCCTTTTACAGGATATCACAGGTTTATTGATTGGAATACCAGATCCTAACAATTATTTAATAAGGTTATATTACTTTAATAGAAACGACTTGATTGAAATAATAAAAATTCCTGGTATGTTAAATGCCTCTAAAACCAAAGGGGCACAAACAATTACGTTGTCAGCAAAAATATTGGCAGGGAAAAAAACAATGGAGGGTGCAATACAGTTTCCTATTATAACTCAAGACGATTACATTTCTTTTTTAAGTGGAACTGAAGAAACAAAAAGTATTATACAAATACTTAACAATTTTGGTAGAAAATATGGTGTGAATAACTTTGGTGGAAACATACCGCAAGACATTGTAAAACAATTGGCTGATGAACCTAGATTCAGAAGAGATATAAGTAGAATATTAAAATAAATGTGTAAGATATTTATATAAAAAAACCTATGGCAATTATACCTGAACCAGAAAGAAGTGCATTATATCAGAAGATAAGACATCTTCTTGGAGCACCGTTAAGAAGTGTTGAATTGGAGGATGAACAGATGGACACACTTTTAGAATTTTCTATTGATGAGTATTCTCAATACGTTCAAGATTGGTTAATTGAGTCACAATGGTCCTCTTTATATAACTTAAATATAAATGAACAATCTTTAGCTAAAGCATTTGTTACAAGAAGTTTAGATTATGAGACAAGATACACTTATGCTTATTCTAAAATTGTAGGATTACAAGCAGGTGGTGATTGGGTTCTTAAAAAAGATTATATTCAGTTAGTTCCTAACCAACAGATATACGAAATACCAAAAGGAAGGGAATTAAACGAACTACTTTGGTTTACACCTGCGACTATGAATAATATGTTGTTTGACCCATGGGCGTTCGGTGGTATTGCTGGTGGTGGTATCTCAGGTCCTGCAGGATATGCACAAGTAGGTAATATGTCTGGAAGTTATTTTTTAACACCCGCATTTGATATGTTATTGAGAATGCAAGAAATTAATATTCAGAGAAGAATAATTGCGGGTGATTTAACATATAGAGTTACTGCACTTCCTGATGGTAAAAAGGCGATACACTTAATGAATACACCTGGTGGTAAGTTTGACTTTGGTAATTCTACACTTATGAAAGGTAGAGTTTGGTATTGGTATTATGATGTAGGACCAGATGGAAGAGACGCTTGTCTGAAAGCAAATCCCGATATTATAAAAATGCCATCAGATGTTCCATTTGATAAAATGAGTTGGGAAGATTTGAATAACCCTGCACAAATATGGGTAAGAAGATGGTTTATTGCATATTGTAAAGAAACCTTAGCAAGAGTTCGTGGTAAATTCAGTGGAAACTTAAAAACTGGTGAAGGTGGTGATTTAACTCTAGATTACACATCTTTGGCGACAGAAGCAAAAGACGAAAAAACAAAACTCATAGATGAATTAACAGGGGCTGAAGGAAGACTTACAAGACTGAAACCCGAAAAAGTTATGGAACGTGAAGCCCTATTAGCAGAAAACTTGAATAAAGCCCTCAAGTTTAGAGCGATGCCGAGACAAATTTATGTAATATGATAAGAATAGAAAACGTTACACCAAGAAAGAATGTGGTTAAATATCAAACACAGTCTTATGTTGAACCGAAAGTAATTGAGGTTAAACCAACTGAAATCAAAAAGATTATTTCTGAACCTTCATACACTGTTGAAAACGAATCACTTTTGATTATCAAAGATGTCGAGTATTCAGAAATAACACTTAATTCAGAAAACGACAAAATTACAATCAAATCATTGACACAATGCTTGATTAAATCTGACGTTGGTGTAATTGATGAAGAATGGGACGAACTCCTTCTGGAAAAAGGGGCTTGCGTTCAGTTTGAATTCGTAGAAGGAAATTGGTATATCCTATCCTCCGACGGACTCAAGTTGTCCTGATTCTTTTATATCAATAAATTTTTTCATGAAAGGATCTGCCAATTCATACATATGGTATGGTGATACACCCACTCTATCCCAAAACTCCATTTCTTCTTTTGATATTTCCATAACATCCTCAAGTTTATCTTGATCTCCATCATTAAATGGTTGTCCGTTGATTAATTGACATTGTTCTGTTGTAAAGAAGGGTCTGTCTTCGGGGTTTTTAATAAGTAGGGATTTTCTAACTTCTTGTTGGAATACAACTAATAATGGTTCTACTCTTTTATTAAATGTTGTGATTGCTCTTTGTATATTATATTCCCCTAACATATCAGGATTATTCTCAATATCTGAAGGATCTAATCTATAGCAATTTAATTGAATAACCGAATCCGAAGTAGCCGCTCTATACGCCACATCTGTTGAGAATCCCACAATTGCTTCTTTATTTTTAGCATCACTACGAATCCAGTTGTCATCCGACCAAGATTTTTCCCAACCATTATTAAGTAGGTATTGTTCTTTATTTTTATAGTCTGATTTTTCGTTGTTTGAAAAGAACAAACTTATCTGTTCATCCGTCCATCCCTTCTTTGGTTGATTAACTTTCTGAACATCTCCATGCGATGCCTTTGTTCCGTTATTTACATAATAAATAATATCACCAAGATTAACATTTAAGTTTTCTTTAATTGCAAGTTCCATATGGGCTTGACGTGACATTAATGCTCCCGCCTTTGTTCTTGTTTTACTTCTTGCAATGTAATCATCAATAGATTGTTTTACTTTTGATTTGTTTGCAATTTGTGACAAAGGTATTTTTCTATCAAATATTTTTTGTAGATACTCAAAGTAATACTCTACAAACCCTTTACCATCACCATCAAGTAACATTTTGATTGCTTTATCTAAAAATAACTCAATATACTTTGGCATCTTTTTAGATTTAATTGAGTTACCTGTAAGTTTGATTTTACCTTTTCCTGTAATAAGTGCGTAGTTCTTCCTTGCCAAGTTAATACAAGCGGGCCATTGTCCGTCGGTATCAAGTGCCATTTCACCCCTCATTGCTAAATCGTTAAACTCCATTACATCAGCTTCTTCACCAATATATTCTTTTCCTTCTTTAACTTTCCAGTTTAACCCTTTACCGATATAACTTCTTGTTTCTACACCATCAGGAACAGAGAAGTTAATACCATCCGTATCCATTACAAGTGGTGTATATCCTCTATCCATAAAGAAATGAATCATCATCCTCAAATATTGTCTACCTGTACAAGTAATCATTTCACCTTTATCCATATCACCCCAATGAAATACTTGTGGGGCAGACAATGAACCAAAGAATGCGTTGATAAAGATTTTAATAGGTAATTGTTTTCTGTCAAAAGACAAGGACTTCTTTTTATCAATACTTGCGTATTCCTCAGCCAAATTCTTATACATAATACGAGTGGTTCTAAAATGTGATAACAAACCTTTCATAGCACCTGTAATATCACATTCAGGGAATACATCATGGACTAACTGAATAGATGGGTAAAGTGAAGAGTAGTCAAGTTTTAATACATTCCTTGAGTATCCTGTTCTAATTAACCTTGACAATCCACCAACAAATCCTCTTTTTTCGTTTTTAGCGGGAATTGCAAGTCCGTGTTTGTAGGACCAAGCCAACATTAACATTTTCCATAATGTCGCAGTTCCCATTGTAGAAACCCTTTCATATGTGGTAGGTACAAGTGACGCAAGAAGAAATGTTCCTTGATTAAACTCCTCATCTACAAGTAGGGTTTCTTCCAAGTCATCATCCAAGTATCTCTCAACAATGTCATCACCTGTGGTTTTAAGATAGACATCATTTCTTCTCTCACATACCTCATCAATTTTAGAATCAACACCAACTTTTTTATATCCACCATTTTGAATGTTTAACCAATATTGGTCTTTATTGGAATACATGGGGGCAATTTTTGTGTGATCGATATAAATCCTGTCTTTTGCTTCAGCATCAATAAACTTTGTAATGTATTTAAGTCCCGCCTCTTTGATATTAGAGTTGATTGCTTGTGCTCTTCTTACTGAATGTAAAATATCAATTACATTATAACCCCACATTTGAACTTGGTTATACTTCTCAACCTCGTTTGCCAATTTTAACATTGATTCTTTTTGTGAGATTGGTTTGTTTGAATTAAGAGATGTGTTCAGTTTTTTAACATCAATATTGAGTGCTTTGCATCTTTCGAAAATCCAACACCAGTCAAAGTTTGCTGAATTGTAACCTGAAATAATGGAGGGTTTTAATTCTTCTATTGTTCTAAAAAACTCAACAAGTCCTCTTCTTTCTTCATCTTCGTCTTTACACTCAATTACTTTAAGAAAACCTTTATTAGTTTTCATACCTATCATAAATATCCTACCGTCTTTTGGTTCTAAAGCGGTAGTTTCCAAGTCAAATACAAATCTCGTAATATCATTATATTCCTCGAAACCTTTGAATAATCTTTTTTCTTTTGAGATTAGGTATTGTTCTACAGGTGGTAGAACCATTACTTTATCTTTTGCTTTTTCACCCCATGGGTCTAATCCTCCATCTCTGAAGAACTGAATAAGGGTTCTATAACCTTTGAGTGATTTTACTATAAAGGTTAAACCTCTTTCTAATCTTTCATTTCCGTCTGTTCGTAGTTTTTCTATAACAATACCATACTTGGACATTGCTTCTTTTTGAAGTCCTTTGGAATTGCTATAAAAGTTTAAGCCACGTAAATCACCAACCCAAGCAAAAGCAATCAAATTGTCTTTAACAATTGATTTACCTTTACCTGGAACTTCTTTTACTTTGAATATCTTGTCTGATGCATAATCGTATTCTATTGCTACGATGTGTTCTTCTGTATCGTTCCCCTCAAGGAATTTTTGAATCTCTTCTTGTGAAATCATATAATAAGTTTTAAGTGTGGTGTATTTACTGTCGTGCTTATGACGACATTTACCTTACCACAATAAATATATGATTACAAGATAGGATTGTCAAATCCAAGTAAGAATTACCCTACCAATAAATCGTGTAATTCCTGTTCAGTCCAAACTTCTTTAAATGCAACCTCTTTTAACACTGGTCCATTTTCAGTTCTGAAACGAATACCTCTTGGTGTTTGACGAATTGCATATACTTTGTGTTCACCAACTGTAATTGGTTCTTCATACTTAAACAATAATTTAATTTTCATTTGTTCCATTTTTATTTATTTTATTTCACTATAAAGTGCTATTATTTTATTTGTGATTAATTCCTTTGTCCAATCACCTATTCTATCATACTCTTCACCTTCCCACAAAACAATTGGTTGTCCTAATTCTGATATATGAACTATTAAAGTTTTTTCTAATGGTAAATCAACAATTCTTTCTACCGTTAAAGATTGTAAGCTAAGACTTTCTTGTCTTACTAAAATTATTTCTGTTGGTTGTTCAAATCTTATTATCATATCAAACTACAATTCTCAGTGCTCCCGCACCAGTTTTATAAACATATCCCACGCATAAACCCAAACCTATTGCAGCAGTGTTGTCTGGCGCTGTTGGTATATTTTTTATAGATAAATTATTAATATAAGTTGTGTTTGTACGGTTGGAACATAAATTAATACCAAGAGCAAAAGAACAAGAGTGTGTAAGAGTATTACCACTTCCTCCTATAATACTTGAATAAGGTGTATTAACCGTGTTTTTACAACCACCCACAATAGAAGAGAAATCACTACCCGTCAAAGTGTTAAAACAACCTCCACCAAGAAATGAACTTGTTGACAGGTTGGAGGTGTTTAATACTCCACCTATTATTGATGAGTAAGGCGATGCATTCACGATAGTATTATCTGAACCACCACCAATTGAACTATAACAAGTCCTAATTAAATTATTTTGTCCGTTAATTATACTTGAGAAAAATGCTGGTATATTTATTGTATTTTTTATACCACCGCCTATTACAGTATAACAACGAGTTGAGGTATTACCTGTTCCGCCACCTATAAACGAGTTAATACCAAATGCGGTGTTATTGAATCCACCTACGATAGTAGAACAATTACCAATAGTAGTATTACAACAACCAAAAGAAACCGTATTACTTCCTGCGGCACAGTTGTTAGAACATATCCTACGAGAACTTAAAATACCAGTATCTTCCCTTACAATTGTGTAGTCAGCAAAAGGTATAGAAATATTTCCATTTTGACGACATAAAGTTAAAAAATTTGTGTTACTGTCGAAAGATGCATTACACACAAAATTATCTTGATTAATGAATCCTGTGGCACAGACAGTCGAACCGTTGTTCAGCCCTAAACATAAAGTTGAAGATGGATTGTCATAGGTTGCACCTGTAACAAAATTGTTTTGTGTTACAAAACCACTTGTTGTTATATCTGAACACCCGTTGTTTCTACTTATTGTTAATGTTCCTGTTCCATTGTTATAGGTTGCACCAGTAACAAATGTGTCAAAAATTCCATTTACGGAGACATTATTGAGTTGTGTTTCCAAAGAAAGAATACCTGTTGTTGGACTGTAAGTTCCTCCAGTTAAATAGTAGTCGTGTAGTCCTGATATTGAGACAGAATTTGAGTTGTTATTTAATGTTAAATTACCTGTTGAGTAATCAAAAGTTCCTCCTGTGATAAAATTTTCAGAGAATCCTGTAATACTAACCGAAGAACCGTCAGTATTGTTCAAAGTCAAAATTCCGCTGGAATTATTCAGTGTTCCTCCTGTAAGGAATACATCCGTATAACCTGTCGTATATCCTGAAACATCGAATGTATTTCCTGAATTTGTTGTAAAAGTGGCAACCCCAGTATTCATGTTGTAAGTACCACCAGTAACAGTCATATCTGTAGCAAGAGAACCTAAAGACACACCAAATAATCCGTTATTTGTCTCTATCCTTAAAAAATTACTGAGTGGATTAAACGTAAAACCAGTCGTATAGTAATCACGTAATCCTGAAATTGTAACTTGTCCGTCTTGTCTATCAAGTATTAAATTACCTGTATTATAATCTAACGTTCCACCTGTTACATAATAATCCTGTGCAGAAGAAGAACCAGTAACAACAAAACCATTGGTGTCAATACCTAATGTTGCAACTGGTGATGTGTTATTAATTGTTCCTATATTTAATCTTGGAACATAAACTGTACAACTACAATTTCCTGAAATATTGAAACCACCAAGAATTACAGAACTGTTTGCTAATAATGTATTATTGCTACCACCACCAATGAATGAACAACTACCTAAAGAAGTGTTGAAAAATCCTCCTGTTATTGTTGATTCAGTACTTGTGAAGTATAGTTTGTTTCCACGCCCCCCTAATACTGTTGAAAAGGGAGAATTGACGGTATTTTGTGTTCCGCCCAAAACAGATGACAAATTCTGTGTTACAGAATTTAATATTCCACCTGTCACACTACTATTACAAGATTGTATGTAGTTAGAAAATCCACCACTAATAACACTACGATAACCACTGATTGTATTACTTATTCCGCCTGTAATAGTAGAACCACAACTATTTGGTGCATTAACAATAGTATTTTTACAACCTCCACCAATAAATGTATATGATGAATTAGTTGTATTACAAAAACCACCACTAACAACGCTTGAAGAACCTCCACTATCATTTGAGATTCCGCCACCAATAAAACCATATTGACTAACCAAATTACCAAAACCACCAACTATAACACCGTAACATAAATTTGATTCATTACCTTGTCCCCCTACAACTATACTATAACAACTTGTAGCGAAATTATCGTAACCACCAACATTGACACTTCTTTCACCAAATGCGACATTATTTGTATTCTTTCTCACAGTTGAACAATATCCTGTTCCTGCAACAATTACAGCGTCGTCAATACCTGTTATATTTACTGTTCCATTTTGTCTTTGTAAAGTTATTGTTCCTGTTGAAGGTGTATAAAAACCATTAGTTACATAGTTGTCTGTAAATCCTGTTAGAAAACCTGTGACAACAAAAGTACCACCTGTTGAATTAGTAAATGTTACAGAACCATTTGAACCATTGTAAACACCACTAAGAACAAATACATCATTTTGTGGAATACCTGTGACTGTTACAACAGAACCATCAGTATTCGTTAAAGAAATACTACCTGACGCATACGTTCCACCTGTTAAGAATATATCTGTATAACCCGTCAAAAATCCTGTAACATTGAATGTATTACCTGAGTTTGTTGTAAAAGTTGCAGTTCCCGTATTTGGGTTGTAGGTTCCCCCTGTCACCGTCATATCGGTAGCAAGAATACTTAAATTTACAGGGAAGTTACCATTGTTTGTTAATAAATTCAAAGCAAACGTATTAGGGTTCCAAGTCAAACCAGTTGTATAATAGTCGTGAAAACCAGGTATTGTTACCGAACCGAGGTTACTATTAAGTGTCAAATTACCTGTTGTGTAACTTATAGAACCTCCCGTAATTACTTCTTGTGTGGAGCCTGTAAAAAACCCTGTAATGTTATTTGTGCCTCCTGTTGAATTTGTAAAGGTTAAAGTTCCTGTTGTATTGTTATAAATACCGTTTGTAAGGTAACTTTCAGATGAACCTGTATAAAACCCAGAAATACTGACAGAACCATTTTGTTTGTTTAAAACAAGAGTTCCATTACTATATGAACCACCTGTAACAAAATTATCTGTTACATTTTCTAAAACCCATTCTCTTATGTCAACAATAGGTGTTTGTTTTGTTGTTCCTGATGATACATCAAAATTAACAATTGGTATTACGTCTATGTTTGTATATCCAGAATTACCTAAAAAAGGTAACTCGGTTATTCTTTTATCTGGCATTTTTTGACATTTTATTATAAATATAATTTATTAGTCTTTTTTTTGTATTATTTAAATTGATAAAGTATTTGGTATAATAGAATGTTATCTTGTCAAACACTGTTATATGTTTTTCATTTTTTATTTGTTTTATTTAGGTGTAAAATCCTGTGAACAGTCACAACTATCTAATGGGTAACTTATTTCGTTTATAGTTGCAGGTTTACCTTTTTGATTAGAAGGTTTCAAACTCCCTACTTGAATACAATCGTTGATGTTTTGTTTACCTAATCCAAATGAGGTAAAATTTTCAAAACCACAACAACTTATATATTCTACATCACCTTCCGAATCCACTTGAAATGATACTGAGGTGGTACAATTTTGTTGACTAGTTCCTAAACACCTTTGGATTTTTTTTAAAATATTATAATCAAATTGGCCATACTTTGATATACAATTTTGAATTTGATCTGTAGTAGGGTTTTCACTAAGTGTTGTATAACATTCTTGTGGCATTGACAACTCAAAATCTTTGATTTGAGGTTCAATAACTGTATTTATATTATTAACTACACACGAATTAACTCTTGTAATTACATTATTTTTTCCACTCCTTTTTGTGTCGAAGCTTGAGTTATAATACTTTTCTAAGAATATTTTAAATTTACTTTCTGCCATATTTTTAATTTTAAGCTATGTTAAGTACACCTCCATTATTCCATACAGTTCCTGGTGCGAGTCCTGCTGATGATGTTGGTATGTTACTGAAGTGTAGACAATTTACGTGTAATGTGTTTGCCGCAGTACTACATATACCACTACCAACAATAAATGAGCAATCATTGACAACAGTATTACAAGAACCACCTAAAATTGCACTAAACTGATTTACAACGGTATTTTGTTCTCCACCACCAATGATTGAGCAATTACCATTTGATGTATTACCTACTCCATTACTTACGGTTGAGTAGTTTCCAATTGATGTATTACAAAATCCACCACCAATGATTGAGTAATTACCAATTGATTTATTAAAAGTCCCATTACTTACGGTTGAATAACTACCACTTGATGTATTACAATACCCATTACTTACGGTTGAATAACTTCCAATTGATGTATTAAAAGTCCCATTACTTACGGTTGAATAACCTCCAATTGATGTATTACGATACCCACCACTTATGGTTGAGCAACCTCCAATTGATGTATTACAATACCCATTACTTACGGTTGAATTTTTTCCACTTGATGTATTACAAAATCCATTACTTACGGTTGAATAACCTCCAATTGATGTATTACAATATCCACCACTTATGGTTGAATAACCTCCACTTGATGTATTACATCTACCCCCACCAATAAATGAAAAATCACCTAAGGTTACGTTATTTATACCTCCACTTATTGTTTGTCCGTTATAATATGATGATACTGTTGTATTACAAGTACCTCCAGCAATTGTATTTCCATACATATCATATGAACCACTATAAGAAGACATTGTGTTAAATGAACCACCACCAATAACTGAACCATTTACATAATAACCACTTTGTGTAACTACCGAATCAATTGTGTTTTTATAACCACCACTAATTGTTGAGTAATCGTTACTTACGGTGTTTGATAAACCACCACCGATATTTGACATACCAAATGTGAAGATTACGTTGTCTTGTCCTCCACCAATTGCATTTGGAAAAATCCCCACATTTGTGTTTTGTCTACCTCCTGATATTACACCACCAAGTAAGTTATTAATCGTATTAAGTCCACCACCAGCAATTACACTTTCATAACCACTAAGAGTTGTATTTCTAAAACCACCACCAATAAATCCTATATCAGAGATGTTTGTATTTTGTATACCGTTTCCTATTACACTATAATATCCTGATGTTGTATTACCTGTTCCATTTAATACAGTAGAAGATACATTTACTCCTGTGTTAGATGAACCACCACCAATGAATGAATAATCACCTAATGCAACATTTCCATAACCACCAGAAGATGAATTACCACCACCAACAATGGAAGAACAATTACCAATAGCGGTATTATTAATACCACCAACAATAGACGAGCTATTTGATGTGATTGCATTTGATATATCAAATGTTAAGTCATTTGCCGATGAACCACCAATAGAAGTTCCTAAAACTAAAACTTGATTTCCACTTTCATATCTGATACCTGGGTTTAATATGTTAATATTACTTACTACACCACTATTTACGTCAAAACTTATTTGAAGTCCGTCACCATAACCACTGATATTTGTAGGATTAACGGTATATGTGTTATTTGATATAATTGATGCGTCACCCGAAACAAAGGACACCCCATCAACAAACCCTGAAAGTATTTTGTTATTACGTCCTCCAGTAATTGTTGAGTATTCACCAAGTGTAATATTATTACAACCACCACCATTAAAGGTATAATAGTTACCTGATGTATTACAATAACCACCACTTATTGTTGATGCACCAACTATAACACCACTAACTAATGTTGTGTTTTCTCTACCACCACCAATTGTGTCGTATTCGTTATCAACAGTATTATTTGTACCACCACCAATAGTTGATGAGTTTTTTCTTGATTCATTATCATAACCACCACTTACGGTTGAAGAGTCACCAATTGATGCGTTATATAGTCCACCACCTAAGGTTGAATGATTACCAATTGATGTGTTATAATATCCACCACTTACGGTTGAATAGTATCCGCTTGATGTGTTTTGTCGTCCACCACCTAAGGTTGAATGATTACCAATTGATGTGTTACAACAACCACCACCTACTGTTGAATACGCTCCACTTGATGTGTTATTTCGTCCACCACTTACGGTTGAATAGTCCGCTCTTGATGTGTTACTTTGTCCACCACTTATTGTTGAAGAGTTACCAATTGATGTCACACTAATTTGAATTGTCACATCATCTGTTCCACTTATTCCACTAAATAAACTACCATCAAATAATAGTGTGTCACCTTGTACGTAATCTTGTCCAATTATGTCAAGATAAACGCCAGACAATGTTCCCGTATTAAAATTAAATGAGAATTTTCCATCATTACCATAACCTGAAGATGTTGAACTTGGGGGATAAGGTCCATAAAAACCATTAATCGTTCCTCCAGTATATGTTTGATTATAAATTCCAGATATAGTTCCACCAATTCCGACTACGTTATATAGTCCACCACTTACGGTTGAAGAGTTACCAATTGATGTGTTACAATCACCACCACCTACGGTTGAAGAGTCACCAATTGATGCGTTATATAGTCCACCACTTACGGTTGAATAATTTGCACTTGATGTGTTATATAGTCCACCACTTACGGTTGAATAATTTGCACTTGATGTGTTACAATAACCACCACTTACGGTTGAAGAATTACCAATTGATGTGTTACAATAACCACCACTTACGGTTGAAAAGTCATTTAATGTTGTATTTCTAAAACCACCACCTATGAATGAATTGTCTGCTGAAATTGCATTTGTGATATTAAATAGTAAGTCGTTTGCTGGTGATGAACCACCAAGAATACTTCCAGGAACTAAAACTATTTCTCCTGTCTCATATCTAATACCTGGATTTGTTATTACAATATTACTTACTACACCACCACTTACATCAAAAAATATTATAAGACCATTACCATAACCACTAATACTGATAGGGGGAACACTATATGTGTTATTAGGTATTGCAGACGCATCACCTGAATTAAAAGTGACATTATCAACAATTCCCGCAAGAATTTGATTACCTGAACCACCAACAACAGATGAATATTCACCTAAAGTAACGTTGTTACAACCACCACCATTGAATGTATAATAGTTACCTGATGTGTTTTGATATCCACCTGATATTGTTGCAGCACCCACAGCACCTCCACTAACAATCGTAGTGTTTCTACTACCACCACCAATTGTATCAAACTCATTATCTACAGTATTACTTGTACCACCACCAACTGTAGATGCAAGTTTTCTTGATTCATTTCTTCCGCCACCACCAACTACGGTATATGGTGATGACGCAGTATTGACATAACCACCACTTACAGTTGAGGTATATTCTGAAGATGTGTTAGAATACCCACCACTTACAGTTGAGTATTCACCAATAGCTTTATTTCCATAACCTCCAGAAACTGTACCATTAGAATTTGTGGATGTACTAGTAATGTCATAAATCACATCATTCAATGGAGAAGAACCTCCCGCAAATAAATTTCCTGGAACAAGAACTTGGTCTCCACCACTACTATATAAATTTCCACCTTCTTCTACTTCGGTGTTTGTTATAACACCAAAACTATCAAAAGTAATTAATAATCTTAAACCAAACCCAAAACTAGGTGGAGTGGTATTTGGAAGAACACTATAAGTTCCTTGGGAAACTCCAGTTCCTGTGTAAGAACCAAAAATATTTACAGAGTATACACTACCCGTTGTACCTGCGGTATTTCTTTCACCTCCACCAATTGATGATAAACAATACGAGATGTTTTCAACACCACCACCGATAAATGAATAATTTCCAAAAGAACGGTTCTCTTTACCACCAGTAATTGTTGAAAAATACCCACTAGAGGTATTATCCGAACCACCACCTATAAAGTTACTATTGACAGGACGATAACCATCATAAGTTTTATTAAATTCACCACCAACAATTACAGAACGTCCATAATACGCTGAAATAGTATTGAATTGTCCATTACCAATAAAATTACAACCCCCACCAATATTTGTTGTGTTACAATAACCACCACCAATTGTTGAGTAACTGTCTAACGTTGTATTTGTTGTTCCACCAATAATTGTTGAGCAATCTCCACGACTTTGATTTTCACATCCATTTAAAACAGAAGACATATAACCTGATGATGTGTTATAACAACCATTACCAATTATATTAAACTGTTGGTTAGCAGTATTAAAATACCCACCCAACACAGAAGAGTATGTGTTAGATACTGTATTTGCATATCCACCTGAGACAACTGAATAATCACCACTTGCTTCATTTTGACAACCAATTCTTTGGACAGAGTTATTACCTGTTCCTTCTTCATATATTGTATTTCCCGTTCCACCTGTTGTAAAACCTGAAACATTTATTGTACCTCCCGTTGAATTTGAAAGTGATAGTGTTCCTGTATTATTATTGTAAACACCTCCTGTAACAAAAACATCTGTCGTTCCTGTATATAAACCACTTACAGAAAATGTCCCACCTGTATTATTTGTAAAAGTTAATGTTCCTGTTGAGTTATTATAAGTCCCTCCTGTTAAAAAAACTTCAGTAGAACCTGTGAATAAACCACTAACTGTAAATGAACCACCCCTATTATTTCTAAAAGTAATTGTTCCATTTGAGTATGTTCCACCAGTTACAAATTTTGTTATAGATGAATATGGTGTATTATATGTTATTGAACTAAACTCAATAGGAAATAAAGTGCTGTCTGTTATCTGATTTAAGGTGCTTAATTCACCAATTGTTTTACCTGTAAGTGTGGACATAATATGTTTTTTTTATAAATATTATTATATGGTTTATTATTCTACATATCTTATATAAAGGTTTTCACCAATATTGAAATATGTCTCTGTATTCACCAATAAAGCATCCACAATAGGTTGCATAGTAGTTGTGGTGGTTGTTGTTGGTTGGAAAGTAGGGATTGGATCAAAAGTAAAATCAAAAGGCGTTTCAAAAGTCAACAACGTCACGCCACTAAAATCAACCTCACCATTCAGATTGAAGTAATCTTCAGGTAATATAATTTCAGTTTGAGCTAACCTATTTCCTGTATTCATTGTTACACCTGTTGTAATTGTAATTGTATCTCCTGTGATTGTCCCCAAAGTGTTTGTAAATTCTAAAGAATAATTGTATGGAACATTTTCAGATGCACTTAATAAATAATTAATATTAATCGATCCAGGGACATAAGACGCGTAAAGTATAAAATTTACATTTCCTACAGGTGGTAATGTTGTTGTGGTAGTCGTTGGGACATCAACACAACAAGGGAAGTCTGTAACATAACAACTATCATATTCTAAATTATCGGCAACAAAACTTTCCTGAATGTTAATATATAACTTTTCTCTGATTGGTAATATCAAAACGCCGTCATCATTTCTCAATAAAAACTGCCCTTCATATCTTCCCGTTTTTTTTGTATCACTTCCCGTAAATTGATAATATATATAATATTCAGGTTCAGCATTAGGTTCTAAAAATACCTTATTTACAAAACCTGCAGGTCTAGTATTTATTCTTGGGATGCCCGTATCAACATCTATCATCGAAAAAAAGATGGCAGAGTCCTCGATAGTGTCAAACATTTTATTGTAGTCACTTCTACCATCTTTAACGACTTGCATCTTTAATAATGGAAGTGTGGCATTTTTTTTAATGAAAAATTCCATTTATAGTTTTTACTATAAATATATTCATCAACAATCTTTTGACTTGTGGTTGTAATAAAAATGATTATAGTTGTCCTATGACTCTGTCACACCAACCTTTAGTTTTAGAATAGGGCCAAACTACCCAATATGAAGGTTTCTCATTTGTATTAAACTCCCTCCATATTTTTCCAAACCCATTACTTCCGTTTTTAATTGTTCTTATTTCGTTTTCGTGTGCATCTAACCTGTATATTGTATCATCATTTTTATTATGAAATGCCACAACCATAAATTCATAATCATTTTCAGGAATAGATGTTAGGGGAACGTCAATACAATGTTTGAATATTCTTAAAAAACTATTTTCCCATTCCTCTTCATTGTCATAGTTATATGGGTTAGGGGGATAATTTTTATCTATGGTGTATTTTTGAACTGATCTGTTTTTGAAATTAAGTCCCACATATTTCTCGTAGTCCCTTACTGTTCTTTCATTTCCAAAACCATATAACAAGTCACCATCGTATTCCTCCCCATCGATACCCAAAACCTTTCTATTTTTTTCGTGAGAAGATTTGTCTTTCAAATACCATACGGTGTCATCATCCCATTGTTTTGTTCTGTTCTTTCTTGTGTATTCGTGGTATATGACAATTCTATGTGGATGAAATAAATCATAACCGTGAGTAAATGCTCTAACTGCAATTGATATTTCTTCTCCGTGGAAATAATAGTCAGGGTCGTGTTGAACATTTTTAGCAAACTCACCTAATGTAAAACAAAAATGTGCTGAATAAAATCTTGCCCTAATTGGTTCTGTTAAATTTTCCCAATTTGGTATTACTTCAGGTAAAAAGAACACAACACCTTCGGGTGTAAATCTGTCAAATACCATTCTCCATGGTTCTGTTACTCTACCATCAGGGTCGTTATCTGGGTCATAAGAAGAAACATAACTTGTAAGTAATGGTTTTTTATGTCCTTTATCTTGTAACCCTTTTAACATTCTTATCAAAGTATCATCCCAATCCTTTGTAAATCTCATATGGGAATCTATTTGTAATGTATATGTTTCATTATCATATAACTGTTGAACTTGGTTTCTTGCCCAACAAACACCTGTAGATGCGGTATATAAAATATTTAATATTCTAAATCTATCGTCGTTTTCATATTCAGATAAATCATCAAACTTGTCATCAGGGTGATATTGTCTTGCAATACCTAATCTTAAATTTTCAGGGTATTTTGCATTTTGTAACATATCCTCAATTGTGGGAATAAGTTGGGGGTCTCTATAAGATGCAATCTGAACAAATATTGTCATAGTTAGTTAAAGATAAACTAACATTCATAATAATTAAATAATTCACATCCGTTTGAATCAACAAGTTTGACAAGTAAAGAATTAACGTTTTCTAATGGTGGGGGAACATCAAAAGTAAGTGTTGTTATTGTTCCTCCTGTGACGAAATAACAGTATGTAAATGTTGTGTCACATACATATACATCATATGGTGGTGTTCCTGTTGTTCCTGATATTGTTAATTGATGTAACATATAATATAATTATCACCAACTAGTAATAATTACAACACCATCACCTCCATCTCCACCACGACCACCTGTGGTTCCAGCACCCCCACCACCTCCACCACAACCGTATCCACCGTTTCCACCTTGTCCACCAGTACCAGAACTGATACCACCACCTCCTGTGCCACCTGTATTTAAGAATGGTTTAAGTGATTTGATTCCTGTATTTCCATTACCTCCACCAGCAACACCACCTGCAATAATGTTGGTGGGACGGTAAAAACCTCCATCAGCAAAATCAACACCCCCCTGTAATGTCATTGCACCTCCACCTAAACCGTTATTCGCTGCGGAAGCACCACCACCACCTACACCACCTGATAATGGAAATGTGTTCAAAACACCTACAATGGGTGTAGCAACAAATGTTGTTCCGTTACCTCCAGCACTACCCGCTTCACCCCCATATCCAGCAATGGATTGGTTACCTGTATTTGAAAAAAAACCTAATTTTCCAATAGGTCCTAACTGTGTAATCGCTACCGAAGCAGCACCTCCACCACCACCGCCACCGTTTCCTGTGCTTCCTCTATTACCACCATTTGCTGATAATATAATATTTGGTATGGTTGAACCTGCGGTAGCTCCCTGTCCTAACGAAATATATGTTAATGAAGTATCTCCCCCATTTGATGCTGCGGCTCCTCCTCTTCCACCAGGAGATACAAAAATTGAAAGTGTGTCAGGTAAGAATATTGCGGGAACTATAAGTGATGTAATACCACCTGAACTACCTCCGCCGCCGCCACCTTTTTGATTAACAGCTGATTGTCCTCCAGCACCACCACCTCCAGCGCCAATACACAACATATGTATCATACTTACACCACGAGGTTTTACCCATTTTTGAAGTTGTGATATACCTACTCCATTTGGTAAGAACATTTGGACATCACAATTTTTAAACTGTGGTGGGAGATGTCCTAAATCTGAAGGTGAAAATCCAAACTGCATAACTTTACCAACTAATTATTACTACTAAACCTTCACCACCGTTTCCGCCACGTCCTCCTGTAGTGCCAGCACCTCCTCCGCCACCACCAGAACCGTAACCACCATTTCCTCCCGCACCTCCTGCGGCATTATTAGAAGAACCACCACCTGTTCCTCCACAATTTAAAAATGGTTTAAGTGACTTGACACCCGCATTTCCGTTACCACCTGCAACACCAGTAGAACCAGCAGTTCCACCCGCTCTAAAGTTCGCTGCGGGTGTAAATGTACCATCGGCAAAATCAACGGCTGATGTTAATGATATTGAACC
>Ga0315904_10002345_pt1 | contig 29403 bp, 26 predicted proteins | sample LakEriMetagenome_6_FD_203529 | JGI IMG/M metagenome (GOLD analysis project Ga0315904, IMG submission 203529) | Freshwater fungal communities from buoy surface, Lake Erie, Ohio, United States - Buoy 12 MA120 | ecosystem: Environmental > Aquatic > Freshwater > Lake | place: USA: Lake Erie, Ohio...
CAGTATTCATCTTCGCCACCAATTAATAGGTCAACATCACGCGCCAACGGTTCAAGAACCTTGCGCGCCTGCTCCTCACTCCACAATTTCCGACGAATATTGAGATCAAAGCTCTTTTTGATACCAATCTTGCGCGCAACGTCCAAACCGGCCGCAGCAGTTGCTGCTGCGCTCGTTGAGATAGCGCAGGTTATTCCGGTTGTGTGGAGCCATCGAGATTGGGAAATTACGTTGTGATCAAGATCTTCCGGTCGCATTAATGAAGCAGCAGCGCCTTTTCGCAAGTAGCTGGCTTCAACGGGAGCGCTGGTGCCAGGATTACGGACCATTGCGCTACTAAAACTATCGACCCGCTTTACTCCAGAAAGATCTACACCTTCGCTCTCAAAATCTGCGATGACAGCGCTACCTAATTGATCATTTCCCATCAAAGTAAAGAAGTGCGCAGAGAGCCCTAGTCTTGCTACACCAACGGCAACATTTCCTTCAGCTCCAGCTGTGCTCCGCGAATAGGTGCGAGCAGTGAGCACTGAGTCGGTGTCGTTGGCGAGAAAAAGCGCCATCGCTTCACCGAAGGTATATAAATCAGGCATTGGCTGATGCTACTGAGAAGGTAAAGGCATTAGTAACTTTGCCACGAACTCCAGGAGATGCAATAAAAGTCATGCCTGCCTCAGGAGCCTCTCCAGCTTCATCGTCATCGCGGGCGCTAGTGATAATCAATTGATCGAGATTTGCGCCAGCAAATGCACCGGAAGTGATTCTCCGCGCTGGTAAGTCAATCTGTTCGATTAACTCTCCATTCTGACCATCGAAACATCTAATCGCAGAACCTTCCCAGAACGCAACCCAGAGATTATCGCTGGCATCCATACAGAAACCATCTGGCATACCAAACTCATCAGGAAAATTAATAAAGGTGCGGCGGTTTTTAATGTCACGCTCCTCTACATCAAATTTATCCACGCGTCGAAGTGGTGTATCCACATAGAACATCGTCTTTTGGTCAACGGTCCAATCAATGCCATTACTAATAGTCACATCGCCAAAAAGACGACGAATATGCTGACCACCTTTTTGTAATTGATAGAGCGCACCAGCATTTGTCTCGAAGTCATAGGTCATAGAACCCAAGAAGAGATCGCCCCAAGGGGCAACTTTGGCATCGTTCCATCGCAAATTTTTCGATTGCAGGTAACCATCAGCTTCAACTCGACCAGGAACTTTTCGATAACTACCGGAGAGATCTCGTACGTGCGGCCCATGAGCGGTGCCGAGTAATTGGCCACCTTCGGCTAGAGGAATGACGAATCCAACATCCTCAGGTGTTTGGTACTCCCCAACTTCACCGCTTTCGAGGTTTCGCCACCGGACAGCTTTGCCATAGATATCAACCCACATCACGTGGTTATTGCTCGCACCTGACGAGGTGGGACCTTCACCAAGAACATTTCGACGGGAATCAAAAACTTCTGCCTTCAGTGCCATGATTGCAAGCCTCTCACTATCGCCTTTCACCCAGTAGCCTAGGGGTACTTTAGAGGAGGGGAAATGGCAGATACGCCTTTGGCACAGGCTCTTCGCACCCTTCTTGGTCCAGATCGCGTGCTCGACGACCCCGCCGCGCGCGAGGCATATAGCCGCGATGCAACGCCCTTATTTAAAGGGTTGCCAGAAGTCATCGTCACACCACATTCCACCGCAGAGGTAAGCGAAGTGGTCAAGTTCGCACGACAATCGAAGACCCCAATTATTGCTCGTGGTGCTGGCAGTAACTTGTGTGCAGCAACAGTGCCATTGCAAGGTGGCATCGTGTTAAGCATGATGCAAATGAAACAAATCCTTGAAGTCTCACGGAATGAACTCCTGGCCGTAGTGCAACCAGGTGTCTCCACGCAGCAACTAGATGATGCGGTCGCCAAAGAAGGTTTGATGTATGTACCTGATCCTGGCTCAAAGACTGTTTCGACAATCGGCGGAAATGTTGCCACGAGCGCGGGTGGTTTACGTGGCTTGAAATACGGCACTACAAAGAACTACATCCTGGCACTTGAAGCAGTACTAGGAACCGGCGAAATCATCCGAACGGGTGGCCGGTTAGTCAAAGATGTTGCAGGCTATGACATCACGCGATTACTTATTGGCAGCGAAGGAACGTTGGCGATCTTTACCGAAATCACCACGGTGCTTAGCCCTCGACCAAAAGCGTCGAAGTATGGCGTTGCGTATTTCAATAATCTCGCGGATGCATCCGTTGCTGTCGACTCGATTGTGGCAAGCGGTATTTTGCCTGCGACCTTGGAATTTTTAGATAACACCTGTATCAAGGCGGTTGAAGATTTCGCACATCTTGGCCTCGATAAAGATGCTGGCGCGCTCTTGCTTTTTGGCGATGATGGCAGCGCAGAGAGCGTTGCAAAGGCAGTAACTGAAATGGCTGATATCTCAGCTTCCGCGCGTGGAGTGCGCGCAGTCACGCTTGCACCAGATGTAGCTGCTGCAGAAGCGCTGCTCTATGCCCGCAGATGCTCACTTCCTGCACTGGCTCGTCTTGGCTCAATGTCGATTCTTGAAGATATCTCTGTTCCTCGGCCACAAATGAGCAAAGCCGCTGATGCGATAGAACGAATTGGCGAAAAATACTCACTGTTGATAGGGACCTTTGGCCATGCTGGTGATGGAAACCTTCATCCAACAATAGTCATTAACAAAGATGATGCAGATGAGGTGGCGCGCGCAGAAAAATCCTTAGCTGACATTTTCAATCTCGCATTAGATCTTGGCGGGACAATTACTGGCGAACACGGCGTCGGCAGCGCAAAGCTCCCCTACTTACGACAGAAACTCGGGGATGTTTCACTTGCGCTTCATCGCAATATCAAATCTGTATTTGATCCCGATGGAATTCTTAACCCTGGTCGTGTGGGCTCATGAACGAAGATCGCCCAGTAGGAAAATTCACTCAATCAAAACTAGATCGCTGCATTTCGTGCGGATACTGCTTGCCCGCCTGTCCTACCTACCAATTAACTGGTGAAGAACAATCATCTCCTAGAGGTCGCATTACTTTGATGCGAGCTCTCCAAGATGGCCGCTTACCGTTTGCTGATGCTGGCGCACAGGAGCAAGCTTCCTTCTGCCTCGGATGCCGCGCATGTGAACCGGTCTGTCCAGCAGGTGTGGAGTACGGCGTCCTCCTTGAAGAGTGGCGCGATATCACCTGGCGCGGTCGCAAACGTCCATTGATCATTAAGGCTCTCTTCCAGATGGTCAATGCCCCTTGGCGAGTGAACCTGATGAGCGCGCTCTCTCCTATAGCGAGAAATCGACGAGCTTCCACTGATGTACATCTTGCGCTTGGCTGCTTCGAGCGCCGACTTTTTCCAAAGGTGAGTAAGGCGGTTGCGCGACTTGCACCAGAGGTTTCAATCGATCGGTCGCAAGGATGTTGTGGCGCACTCCATGCGCATAACGGAGACCTCGAAGGCGGCAACGAGCTAGCCAAGCAGCTCGGCGAAAAGCTTCCCGGAACGATTCTCTCCACGGCTGGTGGCTGTGCAGCGCATCTATCCTCAGTGCTCGGCAAGGATCGAGTCCAAGAATTCTCACAATGGTGGGAGCAATCGCTATCTCCGATCATGAAGAACGGGAAACCGATTCGAGTTGGACTACAAGATTCGTGTCACTTGAGGAACGGAATGGGCGTCTTTAAAGAGCCACGAAAAATTCTCCAACAACTTGGCGAGTATGTCGAAGTTCCAAATGCACAGGGATGTTGTGGCGCTGCTGGAAGTTACTCACTACTACGTTCTCGTGACAGCAAGCGAGTCATCGCTCCTAAAGTTGCAGCGATTAAAGCACTTGAGCTTGATTTTCTCGTCAGCGTCAACCCTGGATGTACGCGCCAACTTAAGAGCGCGCTCCGTAAAGCACGGGTGAAAACTAGAGTTGTCCATATCGCAGAATTAATAGCGCTTGCTCCATGAGCGAGGTTTTTGCGCAGCGCACCCTCGAGAAATTGCTCGGTAAACATGATTTCACTGTAGATCTGCTCTCTGGTGGCGTTTCTTGCGATACCGCCAAAATCTCTTGGGCAGGCACGAATGGTGCCGTCGTAAAACGTGCATTAGCGCAATTAAGAGTTCCCGGACAATGGGAAGCTGATGTCGACCGAATTCTCGCTGAGGCAGATGCAATCGAGCTTTTTGGCGCTATTACGCCAGAGAATGTGCCGCGACTAATTTCAAGAAGCGATGAAGAACTTGCCATTGCTATCGAATTAGCAGCAGCAGATATGCATGACTGGCGATATTCGATGCTCTCCGGAATTGTGGAGCCAGAAGTTGGCACGACATTAGGAAAAGTTCTCGCAACATGGCATACCAAGACGCGGGCACGCGCGTTGCCTACTCGAATTGCCGCAGGGAAGAAGCGATTATTCGATCTGCGTGCGGGTGCGTTTTACGGTGGCATGGCGCGCACCTGGCCAGAGTTCGCTCCCCTCATTAATGAACTGTCAGCAGAGCTGATGGAATCTCAAGAGTGCGCAGTACACGGTGACTTCAGTCCTAAAAATGTTCTGCATGGCCCAAGCGGAACGTGGGTCTTGGATTTTGAGGTGACGCATCAAGGCGCTCCAGTCTTTGATGTGGCTTACATGTGCGCCCATCTAAATCTCAAGGCAATCGCACTCGTTGCGCACCGTGATTTGGTAGCGCAGACGGTGCAGAACTTTCTCCACTCGTATTCACTTCACGCAGGCGTGATTCCGCAGAACGTTTCCTCTCATACAGGAACCATCATGGCGGTGCGGGTAGCAGGCATATCACAGGTGAATTACCTGAGCGACGACCAGAGAGAGCGCGCTGTGGTGCGCGCCAAGGAGCTACTAAATGGAGCGCCTGTACTTATCCCTTGAGTGAACCGCTGAGCAATCCGCGCAAGAAGTAGCGCCCCAAGAAGATATAGACGATTAGGGTTGGCAACGAGACGATTAAGGATGCCGTCATATTCAAGCCATAGAAGACTTGGTTGCTTGAACCAGTGATGAAGTTCAGCGCAGTTGTAGCAACCGATAATTTTGGTGATCCACCAGTCAAGAAGATTGCGAAGAGGAAGTCGTTCCACGCCGAGGTGAACTGCCAAATGAGCACGACCACGAATGCAGGTAATGAAAGCGGCAGAATGATTGAGCGATAGATTCGAATTCGTGAAGCCTTATCAACCAGACCTGCCTCGATTAATTCATCTGGAATGCTTGCGTAGTAATTTCTGAATATGAGCGTGCAGATCGGAATTCCATAAATGACGTGCGCCATCACCAGCACATAAATTGTTTTGTTGACCCCTAGGTTTGTAACAAATTGCACCAGCGGAATCATCACTGCCTGGTAAGGGATAAACATTCCAAAGAGGAAGAGTGTGAAAACCACGTTTGAGCCTGGAAACTTCCATTTAGCAAATACGTACCCGTTGATCGACCCGATGATTGCCGAGATGATCGAGGATTGCAGGACGAAAAAGAGCGTACGAAGCATCGATTCACCCAAGCTAAATGCCGAGAAGTAATCGCCGCCACTCCACGCCGTTGGCCAAGCTGAAAAATCTAAGCTCTTTGGTAGATCGAAAGCATTTACCAGGTAAACATCCTTAACGCCTTTGAGTGAATTGACCACCAAAACGTAGATCGGCATCACAATCAGGAACCAGATGAAGGTAAGCGAGGCGTACCGGAAGATTAACCAGAATTGTTCTTTTCCGGAGCGTTTTCTCCTATTCGCTAGCGGAGTGATTTTTCTCTCGAGCAATTCGGCGCTCATCGATTCTCCTCTTCCTGCTTAATAACCCAACGTAGGTAAGGAACGATAATCAAGGCAATAAGAAGCAAAAGAACGACCGCAATAGCTGTTCCCTTTGCGTAGTTTCGCTGATCGAATGTGGACTCCCACATGTAGACAGCAACAACTTGGGTGACATAAGACTTTCCATTGATGCCGATGATCAAATCAAAAACCTTCATGGACACGTGGCCCAAAATAATTAAAACAGTGAAGAGAGTTGGAGTCAGTTGCGGGAAGAGCACGTATCGGTAAATCTTCGATTCGGAAGCGCCATCAACGCGCGCGGCTTCACGTAAATCATCTGGAATGCCACGGAATCCAGCGAGAAATAGTGCGAGAACGTACCCTGCCATCTGCCAGATTGCTGGGAGCGCCAACGCATAGGCGGCTCCATTTTCAGATAGATACCAAGAGTTCTGTAAGAATCCCAAGCCCGCTTTTTGCAAAAGTAAATTAAGTCCACCAGCATCCGCATCGACATTCGAATTAAGTAGCCAGTTCCACACTGTTCCCATCGCAATGAAAGAGATTGCTAGCGGATAAAGATAGAAAGAGCGGAAGAACCCCTCGCCTTTGATTCCCTTCTCCAAAAGCAAAGCCATGATGAAGCCAGCAATTGTTGTGCCAACAATAAAGACGAAAGTGAACTTGAGAAGATTTTCAAACGCATGAGTAAATCGAGAATCTGAGATGAGATTCGAGTAATTCTGTAAACCTACGAACTTAGGCTCTTTGATGGAGGCGCTAATTCGATCTGTCATCGAAATCCGAACGGTCCACGCAATCATGCCGTAGACGAACACTGCTACAGCGGCAATTGACGGCACGACGAGCAAGAAGCCACCTATCCAAGTGGAGAATCGCCTGTTCGTCTGGAGCGCCATCGTTGTTATCTCACCTATTTTCTAATTTCTAATTTCTAATTTCTTTCTCTACTGCAATTGAGGTAATCATGAAACTGGTGGGCAGTTGCCTGCCCACCAGTTCATTACTGCGTTACGGCTTAAGAGATTTAAGCCTGTCCTGCATCGTATGCAGCTTGGAGATCTGCAGCGAGGCCCTTGTTATCTTTTGCGCCACCGCTGAAGTACTTACCAACTGCTGCGTTGTATGCAGCCATCAAAGCGTTGTTGCCAGTGACGCCGTGGACAGTTGAACCGACGAGGCGGTCTGTCTTCCACTGCTCCATAGCAGCCTTGAGGTAATCGTCATAAAGGGCGGTATCAGCATCGGTACGAGCTGGGATTGAGCCCTTCTTTGGATTGAAGGCATCTTGTCCGGCCTTGGAGCCAGCAACAGTCAACCAGGCAATTCCTGCATTGCGGTGCTTTGCACCAACAGGAAGTGTGAAGGAATCTGATAGCCACTGGTACACGCCTACAGTTCCTGGAGCAGGTGCCCAGGTGTAGTCAGTTCCAAGCGTCAAGCCATCAGCTTGCCACTGCGCAGATGCCCAGTCGCCCATGATGAAGAAGCCTGCTTTGCCAGAGGTTACGAGCTTGCCAGCGTCTGGCCAGTCGAGGTTTCCTGCACCCTTATTTCCATAAGAGAGCGCCTTCTGGAAGTTCTTCAATGCAGCTTCAACTTCTGGACCAGTCCAGGAAGTATTGCCGTTGAAGAGACCTTCGAATGCATCTGGACCAAGAGTTGCAAGGAGCATCCAGTCAAGGAGGTGAGCAATTGCCCAGTCACCCTTACCAGCAAGTGCTAGTCCTGGAATTCCAATTTTCTTGAACTTATCGAGAGCTGCGAAGAACTCATCGAGCGTTGCTGGAGCGGCAGTGATGCCAGCCTTCTCAGCAGTTGCAGGGTTCCACCAAAGTACGTTTGCACGGTGGATGTTCACTGGAACTGAGTAGATCTTTCCATCAACGGTAAGAGTCTTCACGAGATCTGCTGGGAAGATTGTGTCCCAACCTTGCTCTTTGTAAAGGAAGGTGAGGTCTTCGAGCTGTCCACCCTTGACGTAACCGTCAAGCTCCATACCAGCGTGTGCTTGGAATGAGTCTGGTGGATCATTTGCATCGAGGCGGCTCTGAAGAACTGCCTTTGCGTTTACACCGGCGCCACCAGAAATTGCGGCATTGATGTACTTAGTATCTGGGTTGTTTGCTGCGAACTCAGCTTCCAAGCCGGCAAGGCCTGCTGCTTCTCCACCTGCAGCCCACCAGGTAAAGATTTCGAGCTCAGGATCAGCTACTACTTCAGCTGACTCTTCCGATGCGGTCTCTTCTGACGCGCTGTCGCTCGAGGATGAGCAACCTGCTGCGAGAAGTGCGATAGCAAATAGACCAGCAACGAATTTATATGTGCCTTTACGCATCCATATTCCATTCTCTGCGAGGGTTTGTTGTAGCAGAACTACGTGGCCAAGATTTGTTCATATTGCGGAACTTGTCAATTTTTATGAGGAAAGACACAGGTAAACAATTGTTTCTGACTCTCGACCTCTTGTTGAGAGTGCTGCTACATAGCGCGCTAGTTGTAGCGGCTAGAGCCACGCTGCCCCTACCCTTTGGCTCATGACCTCACTATTGCGCCCTGACCTAGATCCGCTCCGCCCGATTTTTAACGCCGCCTTGACCTCCGATTGCCTTGACCACCTTGGCTTTCGAAACCAAGTGCTGGGCTCGGATATCGCAATGATCTCTGGCGATGGCGTGATGATGGGCTATGCCTTTCCGGTGAAGCTCGAGCCGGTTGAGGTTGCTCCAGAAATCCCATACGTCGGTTTACTTAAAGCGCTCGATGCAATTGGCAAAGATGATGTCTTCATTAAACCATCTGGTCGTCGACACGCATCTGCGCTCTGGGGCGAATTACTTTCCAATGCCTGCAAATTTAAAGGAGCTGCTGGGGCGCTTACTGATGCTCCTGTGCGCGATGTTGCACGGACTCGAGCGCTTGGTTTCAAAGTATTTGGAACGGGCACATGGCCAATTGATATCAATAGTCGTTATGAAGTTGTTGCACATAATGTGCCTGGCGAAATAGATGGAGTACAAATTAATCCAGGCGATTTAATCGTTGGCGATGTTGATGGTGTTGTTGTCGTTCCCAATCATTTAATTCCACAGGTGATTGCGTTCGTAGAGGAGAAGAATTCCGGCGAGAATCTCTTTCGCAAAGCGGTAAAGGAAGGAATGTCACCCAGCGAAGCATTTGCAAAATTTGGAGTGCTGTAGCGTTGAGCGAAATTTCGCAGATTGACCTCTGGCAAGTCCTCGATTCTCGAGGAAATCCAACAGTGGCCGCGCGAGTTCATATCGGCTCACATCTTGCGATTGCTATCGCTCCCGCCGGTGCGAGCACTGGTAGCCATGAAGCGCTCTTCTTGCGCGATGATGGAGATTCGTACGACGGAAAGAGCGTGCAACAGGCAATCAAACGTTTCGCGCGCGAAGTTTCACCTTCTTTGATTGGCCTTGCCGGAAATGACTTTTACGAGCTGGATCGAGCGTTGCGCACCATCGATCCTTCAGCAACCCAATCTCGCTATGGTGGACATATCCCAGTGGCGATCACCATTGCCGCCTGGTTGGCGTACGCAAAGCAAAGTAACTCCCAGCCCTTCGAAGTGATTGCCGCGCACCTAAACTGCGCACCTGTACTGCCTATGCCAATGGTCAATATCTTCTCTGGTGGCGCGCATGCAGCTAGCGCAATCGATATTCAAGATATTCTCGCAATCCCCACTCGCGCTTCATCATTTAGTGAAGGCCTGGAATGGGTATGGAGAATTAGGGAAGCAACTAAAAAGAGCCTTGCTTCGAAAGGCTTTGATACCTCCCTCGTTGCAGATGAAGGTGGCCTGACCGCAAGATTGGGAAGCGATGAAGAAGCAATCGCCTTAGTTTCTGATGCAATCTCTGAAGTTGGGTTGTCGGGAAAAGCACATATCGCTCTCGATATCGCAGCAAATCAACTTTTCAGCAACGGCAAATATCTCATTCATAAGAATGGCAATGAGGTCGCCTTAGACTCAGACGATTTTGTGGCTCACTGGAGCGCTTGGCTAGATAAGTATCCCATCATCTCGGTTGAGGATGGTGCGGCGGAAGATGATGAATCAGGATGGCTCGCGCAACGTGCTCTAGTCGCACGAATTCAAATTCTTGGCGACGATCGGTATGCAACGCAATCATCGAGGCTTGAAGTAGGCCTGTCTAAGAGCGAAGCGAATGCCATCTTGATCAAACCGAATCAAGCAGGAACGCTATTCGCTGCAATCTCAACGCTTGGTTTGGCAAAGCGAAATAATTGGAACACGGTTGTATCTGCCAGATCAGGTGAGACAGAGGAGAGTTGGCTCGTCGACCTTGCTACTGGAAGCGCGGCTGGGCAGATAAAAGTGGGCTCCACCCATAGATCTGAGCGCACTGCCAAGTGGAATCGCTTATTGGAACTTACTTACGATGAAGCCGCGCCTTTTAATAGCGGGCAATCGCTCCGCAAATTTATTTAATTGATTGCTTGATAGGTTCTATAGAAAGAACTTCGACTCCGCCGATCTGTCCCAATACATTTAATAGATCAGTCGGGTCGGTCCCTGGAATCGCGATCACCACATCATCAATTCCTTTTCCACCTTCGTTGCTGACTACAGTGAAATTTCGAATATCGCCACCTGCAAATCCAATTGCGGAAGCAACTGACCCAAGGGAACCAGGTCGATCAGGTAGAGAGATTTTCAAATGGAATTCAGCCATGTCGTTAGCCTAGTGGCTATTGATTGGCTGGCTTAGAGCCCAAGGTCACTGAAAACGTTTTCGTCTCCCGACTAGGCAGTTCTACAGTGATCGATACGGTGCTATTTGGCGCATATGAGCGAATGCGAACAACCGCATCGATATCGCTCTTGATGAGGAATCCATCGATTGACTTAATCGTGCTATTGACGGGGATGCCAGCTTTGTCGGCAGCCTCACCCTTCTCTAGCCCGAGAATCTTCCCATTTCCGCTATAGGTTTGATCGAATTCAACGCCAAGGAACGGTCTAGTTGATTTCCCAGTGGCGATGATTTCGTTTGCTACTCGCATCGCTTGATTCACAGGAATTGCAAAACCCAATCCACTATTTGCCGGTGATGAATCTAAGGATGCAATCGCCGAATTGACTCCGATCATTCGCCCCTGACCATCAACGAGTGGGCCCCCAGAGTTGCCTGGATTTATCGCTGCATCTGTTTGCAGCGCGTCGATATAGGAAGCTCTATTCGTCGTGCCTGCTAGTACTGGACGATTGAGCGCAGAGATGATTCCACTGGTCACCGTGCCAGCGAGGCCAAGCGGCGAACCAATGGCAATCGAGAGATCGCCAATTACGGACTTGGATGAGTCGCCAATCTCAATGGTGGGTAGATTGCCTTTACTTACTTGGAGCACCGCCAAGTCGTAGGCGATATCGCGCCCCTTGATCGTCGCATCAAGTTCAGTTCCATCTTGGAATTCGACTTTCACTTTCCCATTGAGGACAGCATCATCAATCACATGGTTATTTGTCACGATAAAGCTCTTTGAGCCATCGCTTTGAATCACAGAACCAGATCCGGTTCCGCCACCACTGGTGGAAGTAACAGAGATTGAGACCACAGTGGGCAGAACTTTCTTGGAAATATCTTTGATGGATAAGTTTCCCGAATTATCTTTTGTAACCCCATCCTTACCAGCAGGACCTTCAGGTCCCGAAACGTTCCAGCTGACCAAAGTGCGCCCCACAGGACACTTAGTTTTTTCAGTGAGGTACATGACTTTGGTGCGGTTATCCACGCATGCTGAAATCTTTGGTGAGGTCGAGGTCACCGCATAGGCGCCGCCGCCAGCAATGGCCATTCCGATAAAGAAGGCAAGGGTTGCCCGAGCGTTTGGTGAACGCAGTGGTGTACGGAAGAAGAAACGGCTAGCCATGGCGGTAATCATCACCTCATAAACTCAAAGGTCCCTGAGAGAAACTTTATTGCTAGGTAAGAAAAGCTCCCCGACTTGGACTCGAACCAAGAACCTGCCGGTTAACAGCCGGCTGCTCTGCCAATTGAGCTATCGGGGAATGAACCCGGCGTACTTTATCGCAGCGGTACCCCAGAGGCGAAAACAGGGCTGGATAGCCCAAAAGACGATGGCTTAGAGCAGCGCCTCGCCAAGGCCCTGTTCGTGGAGGCTACGACGAAGGGCCTCAAGCGCGATGAGCTCAGAGAATGTTGGCCCGTACTCGGCAGATTCAGGATCAAGGCGCAGCAGCGTTGATTTCAACTCGGCGATCTTTCGCGTGAGCGAAACCTCACGTACCCGCGCTATCAAGCTCGCCACAAAACTCTCCGTTGCCTCAGCAGAACGTAGCGGCTCGACAGTCAATTCGGTGATCAATGCGGCGCTATCTGGCTCCAGTTCACGCATTAGCTCTGTGAGATCTGAGAGGGCTTGTGGGCGCTCACTGATGAGCGCAAAAACCACGCGAAGTGATTCATCAGAAAAATCATCGACTGCTAATTCGCGCCAAGTTGATGAAATATCAGAGAATTGCAAAATGGATTTAACTACTTCACGCTCTAAAAGATAAGTTGGTGAGCTCTTTTCGACATTTGTTCGAGCACCCGAAGCGCTTTCACGGCTATTTCTGCCGACTGCTTCACGAACCAATTCGATATCTATGCCAATCCAACCCGCAAGAGCGCGTACATACTCTGGTCGAAGCGCTTTATCTCGAATTTTCATGATGAGTGGGGCGCATTCTTTTAGTGCGCTCACCCGACCTTCGGCAGTGGCAAGATTGAAAAGTTTCAACTTAGATTTGATGGCGAACTCAAAGAGTGGGACACGTCGGGCGATCAAGTCGCGAACTGCCGCATCACCATCTTTAATGCGGAGATCACATGGATCAAGCCCTCGCTCCTCAACGGCCACGAAGGTTTGTGAGACAAATTTCTGATCATCATCGAAAGCGCGCAGCGCTGCCTTCTGTCCTGCAGCATCGCCGTCGAAGGTGAAGATCACCTCGCCGCGGAAGGCATCGTCATCCATCAATAATCGACGCAAGATTCGAATATGTTCATCGCCAAATGCTGTGCCACAGGTAGCAACTGCTGTCTCAATTCCCGCCAAATGCGCTGCCATCACATCGGTATATCCTTCAACAACGACAACCTGGCGCTTCTTTGCAATCTCTTTCTTAGCAATCTCAAGTCCATAGAGCAGCGCACTCTTTTTATAAATCGGTGTTTCAGGGGTATTGAGGTACTTCGGTCCGGTATCAGCCTCGCTTAAGCGTCGAGCGCCGAAACCGACAACATCTCCAGATATTTCATGTATGGGCCAGACCAATCGATTGCGAAAACGATCGATATATCCACGTTGTCCCTCTTTTGTTAATCCCGCTAATTCCAATTCGGCGTCGGTGAAGCCGCGCGCTTTGAGATGTTTTGAGAGCGCATCCCATTCATCAGGGGCATAGCCCACTCCAAATCGCGCTGCCGCATCCTTATCAAAGCCACGGGATTGTAAAAACTCTCGACCTACTTGCGCTGGCCCTGGCTGTTGCAGCTGTTCTTGATAGAAAAGCGCAGCCAATCGGTTTGCTTCAAGCAGGCGCTTTCGATCGCTACCACCAGTTCGCGTTGGCCCATCTTCATAGGTGAGCTGATAATTCATTCGGTCGGCAAGTCGTTCCACCGCTTCAGTGAAAGACATATGTTCGATTTTCATGACAAAAGAGATGACGTCACCGCCAGTCTGGCAACCAAAACAATGATAAAAACCTTTGCTCGGTGTTACATGAAACGATGGGCTCTTCTCGTCGTGAAATGGACAAAGCCCTTTTTTCTGCCCGCCACCAGCGTTCTTCAGTTGAACATAATCTCCAACTACATCGTCTATATGACTGGAGTGACGTATGTGCGAGACATCCTCATCGCGAATTCTTCCAGCCATGGTCACATCCTATGTTTAAGCATCAGGTGCGCGAGGCAAGTCTGGCAAGCAGAAGCGGCACCGCTGGATCTGTGAGGGAGGCTATTTGGTCAACGACAATGCGAAGTCTGGCTCCCTCATCCTGACCTCGCGCCGCCTCCCAGGAACGGGCAAAATTGCGCTCCAACAGCGCGCCATCGGTTTCCAACAATCCCTCTGCAAGGCGATGAATAAGGGCTCGCTCATGGAGATAGCGCTCTTGTGATTGCTCAGCCCGGAAGATGTAATGCGCTGCAAACGATTTAATGAGAGCAACTTCAACACGTTCTTCGCGTGGAACGATTAAATGTGCGTGATAGCGGGAAAGCTCTCCGGCGCCATATTTGTCGCGAGTTGCCCGCTCAGCTACTTGAGCAAATCTGCCGATTAATTGGCTAGTGAGATCTTTTAGTCGAGCAAGACTCTCATGCGAACCATCGAAAGTTCGAGGCCAGCAAGAGAGCTTCGTTAAACGTGCGTATGCATCGTTAATTTCCTGCGCAGTTACATCAGATAAGTAATCGCTCTGTGCAACTTCAAAAAAACTCTCTAGATCGTTCGGAAGTGAATCTACCTTTATCTGACCGGAGTGGACCGAATCTTCGAAATCATGGACGCTGTATGCGACATCATCTGCCCAATCCATAATCTGAGCTTCTAATGGGGCTTGTGCATGCGTAACACCTAGCTTGACCCACTCAAATATCTTGAGGTCATCCTGATAGACGCCAAATTTTTGTGCATTCTTATTTGCACTCCATGGATACTTGATAGCGCTATCGAGAGTTGCTCGTGTGAGATTTAAACCAGCGCTCTCACCTTCTAGATTAAGTGTCTTTGGTTCAAGGCGAGTCAAAATTCGAAAACTTTGTGCATTACCTTCGAAGCCACCACACGCGCGCGCGATCTCTGCAAGCGCCGTTTCACCATTGTGACCAAAGGGTGGATGGCCTAAATCATGTGCTAAACATGCGCTCTCTACTAAATCAGGATCAGCGCCTAAGGCAGCGCCTAGTTCGCGTCCAACTTGTGCACATTCAAGGGAGTGCGACAACCGAGTGCGCGGAAAATCATTTGCCCACGGCTGAGCCACTTGTGTTTTCGCAGCGAGTCTTCGTAGCGCTGATGAGTGGATGATTCGTGCGCGATCGCGAGCGAATTCTGTCCGCCCAGGACGTTTCGCAGGTTCGTCGACGAACCGCGCTAAATCTGCAAGTTGATAACTACTCATGGCCAGTTCGCACCGCGCTTTCGCTAGCCTGTTTACTGCTGTGGTCGCTCAAATGAATTCCTCTTCGCCCTAACGTGATGTATGCAAGATACGCCCCTGCCTCTCGGAATAGATAGCGCCTACTCGCATTTTCCAGAGTATTTGGCCCCTTTTCCACTGGCACACACTTTGCTTGCAGCGCGAAATCGCGCGCCATTGTGACAGCTCGTAAACAATGCCATGGGTCTGTGACAACAAAGATCTGCTGAGATTTATCGGGGATTTTTTGCGCGTACGCAACCGTGCTGGTGTAGGTATCAGTGCCAGCGCTGACAACGATTACGTCATTCCTTGTCACGCCATTTGCCCGAAGCCATACCGCCCCGGCTTTTGCCTCTGTCGTGCGATCTCCAGGTTGGCTAAAGCCCACTGTGATGATCTTCTCGACTCGGTTGCTCTTGTACAAATCGCGGGCTTGAGTCAGTCGCGCAGTTAGTACTGCACCTGGTCTGCCATTTAACTGTGCCGCTCCAAGTACGACCGCATACTTTGCGCTTCCCTCGGCAGGATGAATTCCAGTCCACCAAACGCGAGCAGTCGAAATAAGAGGAATTGCGATTATCAGTGCGAGTAGAAATGCAATTGCCTTGAAGATTAATTTAAAAAAGATCATCCGCCTGATACCGAATCGTCAAGTGCAATCGCAGGGATCTCATCGGGATCTTCGAGCCAACGATGCGGCAATGAAACTTGGCGCACACCTGAACTTCGCCCGCGTGGCGCCTCTCCAATTTGCTGCGGATACGGCTGCTCTTCGATTTGATCAAGCAACATCTGCATCTGATTGAAATTCTCAATCATCGCTAGCTGTGATCGAATCTCACTTCCAACACGAAATCCTTTGAGATACCACGCCATATGTTTTCGTAAATCTCGTGCAGCGCGAAATTCATCCTCGAAGTATTCACTCAGCAGTTGGCCATGTCGGACCATGATCTGCGCAACAGCGCGCAAGGTTGGCGCTTCTGGCGCTGGTCGTCCTTCGAAAGCTGCAACCAATTCGGCAAATAACCACGGCCTTCCCAAGCAGCCACGGCCAACGACCACGCCAGCACATCCACTCTCTGAGACCATCCGCAAACCATCAGCCCCTGACCAAATATCGCCATTACCTAAGACGGGTACGCCATAAGGCTCGAGCGCGCTCACTAATTCGCTAATCGCGCTCCACTGCGCATTACCCGAATACATCTGAGCGGCAGTGCGTGCGTGTAAAGCCACCCAGGAGACACCAAGCTGCGCTGCGCTCTTTCCGGCTTCGATAAATGTTTTATGGTCATCATCGATGCCTATGCGCATCTTCACCGTCACGGGAATATCAAATTGTGCAGCGTTGCGGACTACTGATCCGACAATCTCTTTAAAGAGTTCGCGCTTGTAAGGCAGCGCCGCTCCCCCGCCTTTGCGCGTAACTTTGGGGACTGGACAACCAAAATTCATATCGATGTGATCAGCAAGATTTTCCCGCCCCAGCATCTGTACCGCCAGACCTGCTACTCGAGGGTCTACTGCATACAGCTGAATTGAGCGTGGAAATTCTCCTTTGCCTGGAGTAATCATCCGCAACGTCTCTTCGTTACGTTCTATGAGCGCTCGCGCAGTGACCATCTCGGAGACAAATAGGCCAGCACCTTGCTCTCGGCAGAGTAAGCGAAAAGCTGCATTAGTGATTCCTGCCATTGGCGCAAGGACAACCGGTGGATCAATCTCAATCGCGCCCGATGGAATCGAGAGCGTGAGGGGCTTTAGCAGCCCAGTAGTCGAGGTGCCAACCACGCTTCCACCTGATCTAATGCAATACGACTCTGCTCCATCGAATCACGCTCACGAATGGTGACTGCTTGATCATCAAGTGATTCGAAATCGATCGTGATGCAAAATGGTGTGCCAATCTCATCTTGACGTCGGTAACGTCTTCCTATGGCACCAGCATCATCGAATTCAACATTCCAATTCTTTCGCAAACTTGCCGCAAGATCGCGCGCTTTGGGCGAGAGATCAGCATTTCGAGAGAGCGGCAGAACGGCTGCTTTGACTGGAGCAAGGCGGGGATCAAGTCGCATCACAGCGCGCTTTTCCATTTCACCCTTCGAGTTTGGCGCTTCATCTTCAGTGAATGCATCCATCATGAAAGTCAGCGCGCAGCGGTCAACGCCAGCTGCCGGTTCGATGACATAGGGCGTCCAGCGCTCGTTCTTCTCTTGATCAAAATATGTCAAATCTTTTCCGGAAGATGCCGAGTGCGCCTTGAGATCAAAATCAGTTCGATTAGCGATTCCCTCAAGCTCACCCCACTCGGTGCCCGCGAATTCAAACTTGTATTCGATATCAGCGGTTCGTTTGGAGTAATGCGAGAGTTTCTCTTTTGGATGCTCATAGATGCGAAGGCGATCTGGATTGATACCAAGATCTTTATACCAAGCTAGGCGAGTATCGATCCAATACTGGTGCCACTCTTCATCGGTACCTGGAACTACGAAGAATTCCATCTCCATCTGTTCGAATTCGCGCGTACGGAAGATGAAGTTTCCAGGAGTAATCTCATTCCGGAAGGATTTACCAATCTGTCCAATACCAAATGGTGGTTTCTTGCGCGAGGTCGTGAGTACTTGATCGAAGTTGATGAATATTCCTTGAGCGGTCTCTGGCCGTAAGTAGGCAAGACCGGATTCATCTTCTACTGGTCCAAGGAAAGTTTTAAGTAAGCCAGAGAATTGTTTTGGAACGGTGAATTGCCCCTTGTTTCCGCACGCTGGGCAATTAACTTCTGTGAGATCGGTTGGCTTGCGATTATGTTTTGCTTCAAACGCTTCTTCAAGATGATCTGCGCGATAACGCTTATGGCACGAGGTGCACTCTGTGAGCGGATCAGAGAAGGTCGCAACGTGTCCTGATGCTTCCCACACCTCGCGGGCAAGAATCACGCATGAATCAATGCCTACGACATCTTCACGTGCAGTAACCATTGAACGCCACCATTGGCGCTTCACATTATTTTTTAACTCCACGCCCAATGGTCCGTAATCCCAGGAGGCGCGCAATCCGCCATAAATTTCACTCGAGGGGTAGACGAAGCCTCGGCGCTTGGCCAAGCTAACAATTGTCTCTAAACGATCGGCTGCCATGGTTTTCCTCTCCATCCGGCTGGCTGTCGGCGGAGCGCCGCTGGCGGCGCTCAGATATATATAAGGGTACCGGCTAACCTCCTTAAAAAAATGATAATGACAATCATTCCCATTTTTGCTACCCTCCCGCCATGACTCTTCCCATCGTCCTTGCGGCAATTACCGCCCTCGCCACAGCCGTTGGCGGATTTGTTGCGATTAAAGCAAAAGACCGACTTCACCTCGTGCTTGGCCTTGCTGCTGGATTGCTCCTTGGCCTCGTCGCATTCGATCTCCTCCCTGAAGTCTTCGCTCATGGAGAGCAGGAGTTTCTCGGCGCACCATCTGTATCAATCGCTCTAATCGGTGGCTTTCTTGCGCTCCATCTCTATGAGCGATTCTTTGGTTCGCATGAACCAGCTGAATCGGATTACGGCCATGACCACAAGCACTCAGCAAATGTTGCTGGTGGATTGGGCGCACTTGCTATGGGTGGCCATGTATTCCTTGACGGCCTCGCCCTTGCTGTTGCTTTCAAAGTAAGTGATCAACTTGGTTTCGCGGTCTTCATCGCTCTGCTAGTGCATGCATTCAGCGACGGCTTGAACACTGTCTCGTTACTGATTAAAAGTGGGCACTGGAGCAAGAACGCTATCTGGTTAATTGGTGTCGATTCAATCGCACGAATATCTGGCGCAGTATTAGGCTCAACAATCGCCCTCAGCGAAGATTTCATCGCCCTCTATCTTGCAGCATTCGCGGGAATCATCATCTATTTAGCAACCAGCCATATCTTGCCCGAGGCGCACGCAAAGCACTCTTCACGTTTGACGCTTCTTGCCACAGTAGTCGGCGTGATTGCTATGTGGGCCATGGTTTCGCTTTTACATAGCACGCACGCACATGGTGCAGATGATTCGCACGGAGAATCTTCGCATTCCATTCCACACGAAGATGACCATCATGAAGAAGATGAAGAGCACCATGAATAAATCGCAGGTCAAACTTCTCTCCACCTTAGAACGGGTGGGTGGTTTTGCCAGTGCGCAGGAGCTTTACCAAATTCTCCGTAGAGATGGCGATGGAATCGGCCTTACTACTGTGTACCGCGCGCTTCAAACGTTACTAGACGACAAAATAGTGGATGTGCTTCGCCGAGAGGATGGTGAGTCAATTTACCGTCTCTGTGGTGAGAGCCATCATCACCATCTGGTCTGCCGCTCCTGTGGAACAACGGTAGAGATTGAAGGATCTTCAGTTGAAAAATGGGCCGAAGTTATCGCGAAAGAACATAGATTTCGAGAGGTCGGACATACGATCGAGCTCTTTGGCTTATGCGCAGCCTGTTAGATACCAAGAGTTAAGCCTTACCGAAACGCCGTTCGCGTTGCGAATAAATCTCAATCGCTTTCCATAACGTCTCACGACGCACATCTGGCCACAGTACGTCCATAAAGACTAGTTCGGCATAAGCGACTTGCCATAGCAAGAAGTTACTTATGCGCTCCTCTCCGGATGAGCGAAGGAAGAGATCGATATCGCTTGGAATGTTGAGGTATTCACCGAATTTCTTCTCGCTTATTTTCTCTGGGTTTACTCTCTTCTTTTTGATATCGGACGCCAATTCGACTGCAGCATCAATAATCTCTGAACGTCCACCGTAATTGACGCACATGTTAAGCGTCAGCACTTTATTTTTTGCGGTCTTCTCTTCGGCGCGCTCCAGCTCGGAGATTACGCTCCCCCAGAGCTTTCCTGGACGTCCGGCCCATTTCACTTGCACTCCCATATCGTGCATCTGATCTAATCGCCGACGAATCACGTCCCGATTAAAGCCCATTAGAAATTTCACTTCTTCAGGTGAGCGTTTCCAATTCTCTGTTGAGAATGCAAAAGCGCTCAACTCTTTGACCCCTATTTGGATTGCTCCTTCGACTACGTCAAAGAGCGCATGCTCTCCTGCTTCATGTCCTGCGGTGCGAGGCAGGCCACGGGATTTCGCCCAGCGACCATTGCCATCCATAACTACCGCGACATGTTTGGGGATTCGATTTGCAGGCAGAATCGGCATCACTGAGTTACTCATACTCGCTCGACCAGCGGCAGACTTCGTAGCGATCGCTCAAGGTGAAATTGGAGATAAGCAGCGACCACACCACTTACCTCGCGCTGCACCTTTGACTCTGAGCCATCCGCGCTCGACCAGGTACCAGAAATCAAAGCGCCCATCAACGCTAGAGCATCGGCAGAAACTGTTGCAGAGCCCGACGGGCGACAATCGCCACAGACGCTGCCGCCGCCAGCCAGTGAGAAGAAACGATGCGGACCACTCTTCTCGCATCGGAAACATTGGTCGAGCGCTGGCGCGTACCCACCAACTGCAAGCGAACGCAACAAGAAAGCATCAAGAATTAGTGAAGGTGCGTGCTCATCGCGGGCGAGGCTTCGTAGCGCACCAACAACTAGAAGATATTGCTGAGTTGAGGGCTCTTGTTCATTGAGAGTGAAACGCTCTGCAGTTTCAAGAATTGCAGATGCAATCGTCCATTTCTGATAATCAGCCGAGAGTTCATCTCCAAAATTTTCGCGGGAGACTGCTTCAGTAATGATGTCGAAGGTCTTGCCAGTGTGTAACTGCACATCAATTGTGCTCGCTGGCTCTAACCGCGCGCCAAATTTAGATTTGGTTCGACGAACGCCTTTTGCTACCGCACGAATTCGACCATGTTGGCGGGTAAGCAACGTAATTATGCGATCAGCTTCACCCAAACGCGCAGTGCGAATAACCACTGCTTCGTCGCGATAAAGGCCCACACCAATACGCTAACTCAAAGAGCTAGCGAATCGCGCGATTAATGGCAGAAACCACAGCTTTTAGCGAGGCGGTGGTGGTGTTTGGGTCGATTCCAACCCCCCACAGCACTACACCGTCAATAGCGCATTCCAGATAGGCAGCAGCACTTGCATCGCCACCTGCTGAGAGCGCATGCTCGTAGTAGTCGAGAACCTCTACTGAAATCCCATGGCTCTTCATCGCCGAGCAGAATGCAGCAATTGGTCCATTGCCACTTCCCTCGAGAGAGAATTCTTTGCCTCGATCAGTAATAGTCGCAGCAAGCTTTACATCTTCACCAAGGGTTGAACTGGTTGCAAGTCCTTTGAGGCGAAACCGCCCCCATTTCTCTGCATCTGCGCTTTCAGTTGGAAGATACTCATCTTCAAAAACGCCCCACATCTCATCGGCAGTTACCTCGCCACCTTGTTCGTCAGTCTTTGATTGGATGACTTGACTGAATTCAATCTGCAAACGACGTGGCAAATCCAAAGAGTGCTCGTTTTTCATAATGTAGGCAACGCCGCCTTTACCTGACTGGCTATTCACACGAATGACCGCTTCGTAGCTACGCCCGATATCTTTCGGATCGATTGGAAGATAGGGAACAGCCCACAGCATCTGATCGATGCTCTTGCCTTCGCTCTTCGCATCACGATCGAGGTGTTCAAAACCTTTCTTGATTGCATCTTGGTGTGAACCAGAGAATGCCGTAAATACAAGGTCGCCACCGTAAGGATGGCGCTCTGGTACCCGTAGCTGATTGGCATACTCAACTGTTCGCCTGATCTCTGCGATATTTGAGAAGTCAATCATTGGATCAACCCCTTGACTTAAGAGGTTCAAACCAAGGGTCACGATGCAGACATTTCCGGTGCGCTCACCATTTCCAAAAAGGGTACCTTCAATGCGATCTGCTCCTGCCATATAGCCAAGCTCAGCCGCAGCCACCCCAGTACCGCGATCGTTATGCGGGTGGAGGCTTAATACAACGCTGTCGCGATAGGCAAGATTACGTGACATCCATTCGATGGAATCTGCGTAAATATTTGGAGTTGCCATCTCGACAGTCGCAGGCAGGTTAATGATGGTCTTCCACGACGGCGTTGGCTTCCAAATATCATTGACCGCATCGCATACTTCAAGCGCGTATTCGAGTTCGGTACCAGTGTATGACTCTGGTGAATACTCAAAAGAAACGTTTGTTCCTTTAACAGTGTCGATGAGCTTTAGGCAATACTCAGCGCCATCTGTCGCGATTTTCTTGATTCCCGCTTTATCTTGGCCAAAAACTACGCGTCGTTGTAATGTCGAAGTAGAGTTATAGAGGTGCACTACCGCGTGCTTTGCACCCTTGATCGATTCAAATGTTCGGTCAATTAGGTGCGTGCGAGCTTGGGTAAGTACTTGGATTACTACATCATCAGGAATCAAATCCTCTTCGATGATTTTGCGGACAAAATCAAAATCGGTTTGGCTTGCACTTGGAAAGCCCACCTCGATCTCTTTGTATCCCATTTCAACAAGAAGTTTGAACATCGCCAACTTTCGAGGTGGATCCATTGGGTCGATGAGCGCTTGATTGCCATCACGAAGATCAACAGAACACCACTGCGGCGCCTTAGTGATCTGCTTATTTGGCCAGGTTCGATCTGGAAGATCGATCGGCATGAATGGTTGATAGCGATGAATGGGTGAATTGCTGGGTTGCTGCTTTGGAAAGTTCATCTTCTGCTCCTAAAAGTCGATAACTCTGAAAATCGAAGTTGGCTGGGAATTGCCGGCACGACCTTTACCCGCGACAGGGGCTCCGGCTAGTTGGCCCCTTCGCGGCAGCTAAGGAGGAGGCTGCCTAGCGCGATGAACATGGCAAAAGGGTACTACTCAACCCTTCTAGTGGGCAAAAACGACCAATATTGCAGCCACCAGATGGGCAAGGAACGCGCCTGCAGTGAAGGAATGAAAAAGCTCGTGAAAACCAAACCACTTCGGTGAGAAGTTCGGACGTTTCGTGGCATAGATGACCGCGCCCGACGAGTAGAGCACGCCGCCCAAAAGTATGAGCAAGAAAACAAGCACGCCACCACTTTCAAGAAACTCAGGTAGGTAGGCAACTGCTGCCCAACCAAGGGCAATGTATGCAATCACATAAAGCCAGCGAGGTGCAGTTAGCCAGGCGATGCGTAAAACTGCTGTGACGATTGCACCGCTCCAGACTGCGCTCAACAGAATTTTTGCTTGCGACGAGTCAAGGAGAAAAATCGCAAAGGGTGTATATGTGCCAGCAATCAAAATAGGAATATTTGCATGATCAATCCGTCGCCACACTGCTTTGTACTTCTTGCTCCAACCAACGCGATGATAGAGCGCGCTGCAGGTGAAAAGCGTGACAGCAGTGATAGTGAAAACTCCGAGCGTGATTCGACCAGAGAGTTCTGATGCCAATGTAATCAACACGATGCCGACCACGAGTGAAAGCGGTGACATCACTAAGTGGACGATGCCCCGAAGTTTTGGGATTCCCAAACCACCGGTATTTCCGAGCGTTTTCACACGATGAAAGTACCAGGAAGAGTGCGAATTAATCAGAGCGTTGGCAGGTAGCGGTCAATCTCATACATGCTCACTTGGCGCTCATATTCAGCCCATTCAGCCCGCTTATTTCGCAGCACATATTCAAAGACATGCTCGCCAAGCGTTTCTCGAACTAGTGAGCTAGCCGACATTGCGGTGATCGCTTCATTCAAATCGCGAGGCAACGGTGCGAATCCTGCGGCGAGCGCAGCCTCACGCTCATGCAGATCAATTTGCGGCGCATCGGGAAGCTCGTATCCTGCCTCAATACCCTGCAACCCCGCTGCCAAGATGACAGCGAATGCCAGATACGGATTACACGCTGAATCTGGCGAGCGCAATTCAATCCGCGTGGAATTGGGCTTATTCGGCTTATACATAGGAATTCGGACGAGCGAGTTGCGATTATGTGGGCCCCACGAAATAAAAGCTGGCGCTTCACCGCCGCCATGGATTCGCTTATACGAGTTAACCCATTGATTAGTGATTGCGCTGTACTCCGGCGCATGCTTTAACAAACCTGCGATAAATGATCGACCAGTCTTTGACAATTGCAAAGGTGCGCCCTCTTCATAGAACGCATTCTTTTCGCCATCAAAGAGCGATAAATGGGTGTGCATGCCAGAGCCTGGATGTTCAGTAAATGGCTTGGGCATAAATGAGGCGTAGAAGCCCTGATCGAGCGCAACCTCTTTCACCACCATCTTAAAAGTCATGATGTTATCGGCAGTGCTTAGCGCATCAGCATCGCGTAAATCGATTTCTTGTTGTCCGGGAGCGCCTTCATGGTGGCTGAACTCGACGCTAATGCCCATCGCTTCGAGCATCGTGATTGCCTGCCTGCGGAAATCATTTCCCACCACACTTGGCGTGTGATCGAAGTACCCACCTGAATCAACAGGGATTGGTGACACACCTTTTTCTGGTTGGTTCTTAAAGAGAAAGAATTCAATCTCAGGATGGGTATAAAAGGTGTAGCCCTTGTCGGCAGCGCGTTGGAGTACACGCTTTAAAACATGACGTGGATCTGCAGGTGATGGTGATCCATCGGGAAGAGTGATATCGCAGAACATACGTGCAGCGCCCGGAGATTGAGTGCGCCATGGCAAGATGGAAAAAGTATTGGGATCTGGTCGCACCAACATGTCAGATTCATGGACTCGCGCAAAACCTTGAATTGCCGAGCCATCGAAACCAATTCCCTCATCGAATGCGCTCTCGAGCTCAGCTGGCGCAACTGCTACTGATTTAAGTGTGCCGAGCACATCGGTGAACCAGAGGCGCACAAAGCGCACGCCGCGCTCCTCTAACGTTCGAAGGACGAACTCTTGTTGTTTCTGCGTACTCATGCCCCACATCATCCACCGTCAAAGTTTCCGGGACGTTAACTGCTGGGGGTGGCTCAGGGGGCCCATTTCGAGATGATGGGGAGCCTGCGGTCCTTGCCGAAATTACGGGCAGAGACCTTGGTTCCCGGCGGATATTGCCGCCTCTTATATTCCGCGCGGTCGACCATCCGCATTATTCGGCTGACCAATGACGCATCAAAACCGGCAGCGACGATTTCGGCAAAGCCCTGATCCAGGGTGACATAGCGGTGCAGGATTCGATCCAGAAGTGGGTAATCCGGGAGCGAGTCAGTATCGCGCTGGCCTGGACGAAGTTCCGCGCTTGGCTCCTTAGTGATGGAGTTCTCGGGAATAGGCGGCACCTCACCACGTGAGCGCGCAAGATCGTTGCGCCACTTTGCCAACTCCCACACTGCGCTCTTCCATAAATCTTTGATGGGCGCATAACCACCAACTGCATCACCGTAAATAGTTGAATAGCCAACTGCTAACTCGCTTTTATTGCCAGTAGCGAGAACTAAGTGCCCCTCTTGATTGGAAATTCCCATCAGCGTTGTTCCACGCACGCGCGCTTGCAAGTTCTCCTGAGCCACTCCAGTAAAACCCAATTTCATCAAGTAGGAAGCGACCATAGGTTCGATCTCTACCACTCGATAGTTCACACCTGTTCGCGCAGCGAGCTCTGCGGCATCACTCAATGAATGGCTCGATGAATACTTGCTTGGCATTCCCACGCCAAAGACTCGCTTTGCGCCGAGCGCATCAACAGCAATTGCCGCGACTACCGCTGAATCAATTCCTCCAGAGAGGCCAAGGAGCACCGAAGGGAAACCACCCTTTGCAACATAGTCGCGCAATCCGGTTACTAGTGCAGACCAAAGCTCACCGCCACGATCCAGCGCCGGTGCCACTCGTGGAGCAATCACCGGATATGGTGCAAGTTCTTGATCGGTAATCACCACATCAGGAGCTGAAGTACGTAACGCTCCTTGTACGTCGACCAACATCGTTCCCTCGTGGAACTGCGGCGCACGCGCAAGAATCTCGCCGTGCGAATTCGCAATCAGTGAATCCCCATCAAAGACCAGTTCATCTTGTCCGCCCACCATATTCACATACGCAACCGGTGCAGAAATTTCGCGCGCCCTGCGCGAGATCAGCGCTTCACGCGTGTCATCTTTATCGCTTTCAAAAGGAGAGCCGTTGATGACCAATAGCAATCCAGGATTTCGAGCGGCAATTTCGGGCATTACTCCCCCGTCTTGCCAGATGTCTTCGCAGATTGCTAGAGCGATGTCTATTCCATGTAGTCGAATTACCAATGTGCCGTTACCAGGAACAAAATTTCGAAACTCATCGAAGACGCCGTAGTTAGGTAGATGGCGCTTGACATATTTGGCAACAATCTTTCCTTGATGAATCACAGCGAGCGCGTTCTCGGGAGCGCCGACAGGTACACCCAGTTGCAGATGCGAATTCTGGTGCTCGCTCTGATCGAGATAACCCATGACAACAACAACATTGCCCATTTGAGCTTCCGCTAAATCTTGAGCAAGTTTCTCTAACGCGGCCCGGCTTGCGATTCGAAAGTCACCGCGAAGTGCGAGATCTTCAACGGGATAACCAGTCACCATCATCTCTGGTAATGCAACAAGATGGGCGCCATCGCGCCATGCGCTTGCGATTGCCGCAAATGCGCGCTGGCAATTCCCATTGATATCCCCGACTACGGGGTTTAGTTGCGCCAAGGCCAACCGGAGCGGGCCTTTCTCTCCTGCCATAGGGCGAGCCTATCCTTTTAGAAAGCCAGTAGGCTTCTCGATGAGCACAGGGACCAAACGTTCGCTTTGGCCTTGAGGCGCAAGGGGTTAGAGATGGAAAAGGCGACGTCATCTGTCGCGCTGTATGGCGGCGCATTTCACCGTCGGATTACGGTGCGCGATATCCAACGAGCAAAATCGGTCGAGCGTTGGCCAATGCTCACCGCATACGAGCAGTACACCGCAGGGATCTTCGATCAATGTGGGATTCCGGTCCTTTTGGTTGGAGATAGCGCCGCGAGCAATTTTCTCGGGTACGAGAACACCATTCCGGTGACCGTTGATGAGTTAATTCCATTAGCCCGCGCAGTGGTGCGCAGCACTGAGCGCGCAATGATCATTGCAGATCTGCCATTTGGTTCCTACGAGAGCTCCCCCGAGCAAGCGCTCGCGACTGCAGTTCGATTTATGAAAGAAAGTGGCGTGCAGGGTGTGAAGCTCGAAGGGGGCGAACGGGTGCTGCCGCACATTCGCACATTGGTTGCTGCTGGAATTCCCGTGATGGGACATGTCGGATTGACGCCGCAATCGCTCCACACATTAGGTGGTTATCGCGTGCAGGGGCGAGGTGAGGCAGGCGCCCAACTCATTGAGAGTGCGCTGGCCGTTCAAGAGGCCGGCGCATTTGCGCTTGTCTTGGAATTGATTCCCGCTGAACTAGCAACGCAGATCACTTCCACCATAACCATCCCAACAATCGGAATTGGCGCTGGCAACCAATGTGATGCTCAAGTGTTGGTGTGGAGCGACTTGATGGGATTGACCGAGAAGCCACCGAAGTTGGCAAAGGCTTATCGAAACTTGCGCGCAGAAATCACTTCCGGAGTGCAAGAGTGGGCGCGCGATGTGGCAAGTGGTGCCTTTCCCAGCGAGGCAGAAAGCTTCCATTAATTCGATAAATCTTGCCGGCGCGCTATTTCCAGGGATATAGAGTGTGCTTCCTATGTGGACCAAGATTCGTGCCCAACTAGCAGCTTCAGCGATAGATATCTCCCTCCTTCGCAACAACAAAAATCTCGCAATCCTCTTTTACTCAGGGCTGATCTCTCGCCTGGGCTCCATGATTACTTACGTCGCCCTGCCCTTTCAGGTGAAGGAGTTAACTAACTCCTATTTAGCGGTTGGCCTCATGGGCGCGGCCGAGTTAATCCCCCTAATCATTTTTGGTCTCTACGGTGGCGTGCTTGCCGATGCCCTCGACCGAAAGAAGTTGATCTTTATCGGGGAGGCCTCAGCTCTCTTCCTCTCTGTTGTTCTCCTGATAAATAGTCAACTAGCCAACCCACAGCTCTGGCTGCTCTACCTCGTTGCCGCCGCCTTCTCTGCTGTCAATGGGATCACTAGCCCCAGCTATAACGCGGTCATCCCACAAATTGTTGCCCATGATGATCTTCCGAAAGCCAGTGCGCTCATGGGTCTGCGATGGCAAGTTGCCGTAATCACCGGACCTGCCGCCGGAGGTTTCATCATCTCGTATTGGGGAGTGGGAACCGGATACCTCTTCGATGTCATCACGTACTGCATCTCGCTGCTTCTGCTCTTCCAACTGGGAACGCTCGCGCGTGGCGCAAAACGGACACCTCCTTCGGTGAGCGCGCTGGTTGATGGGATGCGCTATGCGGTGAAGCGACAAGATCTGATGGGCACCTATCTCATCGACTTGGCGGCGATGTTCTTCGCGATGCCAACCGCGCTCTTTCCCTTCTGGGCAGAATCACTCGGTGCGCCATCAGCACTTGGACTTTTATATTCGGCGGGAACTGTTGGCGCTCTCCTAGTCACCCTTACTAGCGGTTGGACCTTGCGCATTTATAACCACGGAAAAGCCATTATTTATTCGGCTTTAGCGTGGGGTTTGGCGATTGCGCTCGCCGGCTTAATCGACTCAGTTCCTTGGGTTCTACTCTGCCTCATGGTCGCAGGTGGCGCAGACCATGTCAGCGTTATCTTCCGGTCGACAATTTGGAATCAAACTATCCCGCAAGAACTTCGCGGCCGACTTGCCGGTATAGAAGTTCTCTCGTACACCGTCGGTCCTATTGGAGGTCAGCTTCGCGCCGGTGGAATGGCAGCGATTACTGGGTTGCGCGGGGCAATTGTCGGTGGCGGTCTGCTCTGCGTCGTCGCAGTCGGAGTTACCTCTGCTTTCCTTCCAAAATTTCGTAAGTACGACAGTAGAACTGATGAATATGCCCTCCATGAACGGAAAGTTCGGGGCAATTCTGATGAGGCATAAAAGTTGAAAAAAAATACTGTGCGACACGACACAAAAATTTGCCTCTAAATGCTGGAACTTCATCCAAATATAAGGAACGATTCTCTGTAACAGGTCCGGTGACGGATCGGACCCTGCTGACAGGAGAAATACGTGGCTGCAGCCAAGAAGAAAGCAACAAAGCGCACCGCAAAGAAGGCAGCTCCAAAGCGTCGCAAGAAGGCCGCTGCAAAGAAGGCAGCTCCAAAGCGTCGTAAGAAAGCCGCTGCAAAGAAGGCAGCTCCAAAGCGCCGCAAGAAAGCTGCAAAGAAGGCAGCTCCAAAGCGTCGTAAGAAGGCAGCAAAGAAGGCAGCTCCAAAGCGTCGTAAGAAAGCCGCTAAGAAGCCAGCCGCTGCCGCAGCTGGTGCAGCAAAGCCAAAGCGTCGCCGTCGTAAGAAGGCCGCTAAGAAAGCAGCAT